>Ga0137403_10000766_pt1 | contig 41148 bp, 40 predicted proteins | sample CZOMad2_1_16fung_FD_122057 | JGI IMG/M metagenome (GOLD analysis project Ga0137403, IMG submission 122057) | Vadose zone soil fungal communities from Angelo Coast Range Reserve, California, USA - CZOMad2_1_16fungal (Hybrid Assembly) | ecosystem: Environmental > Terrestrial > Soil > Vadose zone...
CATCGGCACGATCGCAGGCCACATAACCACACTGCTGTCGCCAAAAGCCCGCAAGCGGAATGCATCGCGTACAAAGGGCGCCGCTAGAAAAGTGCTTCCCATCCATTCGCAACGGCCATCTGGGAAATAAAACCGGAGAGTCCCGGTAGAGTGGCGCGGCATACGGAGACCGTAAAGGGGTTGCACACCCGCTACGGCCAGTTGTTCCTCTGGTCGCGTATAAATATCCAACCTGCGCCCTCGCATTGGTCGCACCGTTTGGAATCCTTGTACCCCGTTGCGGCGCAATTCGGACACTCGCCCCAATCCTTCTCGCCGATGGCCGCCTGAATAGAGCCGTTGCACCATTTGCGGCCACTGCTAGCGTAGATGAAGAATCGACTACACTGACGCCCCACTTGCGCCATGCTGTGGCCGGGTGTTCTGCAATCGGTGCAAGTGGTGACAGGCCGGGGTGCCTTTTCCATATCCGGGCGATTTTACCCATTCGCGGGCCTCAGACTCCATAGCTTCCGCTTCGATGGCGTGGTTCATCCGCCACACGAAAACATTGCAGCCAGGGGGCGATAGAAAACTGCTAGAAGGGGCGATCTTTCGGAACTGTCAAACCTCGCAGGGGGCATTGCGGAGACGGTAAGAGCCGGATAACCCGCCACGCAAGCCGAATTGCTCGTTCCTTCCAGACTAAAACATCTCCACTTCGCTGGTCCTGTTCAAGACATCCCGGCACTGTCACTTTTGGCAGTGTCAACGTGTAGAGCAGTCCGACAGATTGGAGGCTGTCCTAACGCTGTTGTTAAAACACCTGCGCGAGGCCTTCGATGTCCAATGGTATCCTCGTCGTTGACGACAATGTGCGCATTCGCAAGCTGCTGCGTGTTCTTGTCGAGACCAACACTCCCTTCAAAGTTTGCGGCGAAGCCGAGAACGGCGCCGAGGCCATCAAAATGGCTAAGGAATTGCGGCCCGACCTAGTTTTGCTGGACTTGACCATGCCCGGCATGAGCGGCACAGACACCGCATTGCTTCTGCAGGTGGTGCAACCCCGCCCTAAAATAATTCTGTTCACTGTACACGCGGACGGCCTAAATCAGGAACTCGGCTCGATCTACGGCATCGATGTTGTGCTCTCGAAGGCCGACAGCATCGGCACGATCGCAGGCCACATAACCACACTGCTGTCGCCAAAAGCCCGCAAGCGGAATGCATCGCGTACAAAGGCCGCCGCTAGAAAAGGGCTTCCCATCCATTCGCAACGGCCATCTGGGAAATAAAACCGGAGGCTGTATGAATCAACCTACTTGCCCGAAGTGTGGTTACAACTTACACGGCCATTGGGCACTGCCAAGTACTTGAAAATACGCAGCAACCGAATGGATGTCGGGTTGGCGTTCGGGTTGAAGGTAGTGAATGATCGTCCCTGTAAATAGGGCCGCAGCTTGGAATAGCTCAGAGATTTGGCGCATAGTAGCCTGTCTTGGCAAACACGCTGAGGGGCGGCAGCCCTTTGGGGACGCGTAATTTGACCTTGATCTTCCGCCAGCGAACGTCATGGGTCTTATTGCTTGGGTGGTATCCCAGAATATATTGGTTGCGCAACTCCTCACCGATTTTCGTTGCGATGTCCGCCAACTCGTTTGGGTCGCCTGCAGAGAAGGCCCGTCCACCTGTGAGTTCCGTGACTTCAGTGAGCAGTGAAGGTCCGTTGAGCTCCTCGATCGTCTTAGCGCCGTAGCGTATCGGATCAAAAATACCGATGGAGTACAATTGGGTGTCTGCCTCTCGAACCAGACGCTTGATGTCGCCCTCGGAATACCGACTATGATTGTCGCCACCGTCGGAGATGATTAGCAGAGCGCGTCTAGCGTGATGTGCGTCTTTCATTTGATTGAGCCCCAAATAGATCGCATCGAGCAGAGCGGTGGCGCCTTTCGCAGACATGGTGAGCATGCCGGCCCGAAGGTCTTCGACATTGTCCGTGAACCGACTGAGGAGCTGGACGCGATTGTTGAAACCGACGACAAAGAACTCGTCCTGTGGATTAGCAGTCCTGAGGAATTGAAGCGCAGCTTCCTTTGCTCTGCCGAGCTTGTCGGCCATACTTCCGCTCAGATCAAGAATGACGCCGATGGATGCGGGAACATCTTCTGAAGAGAAGTTCACAACCTCCTGCTCGATCTTGTCTTCAAAGACGCGAAAGTTATCGACCTCAAGGCCGGTCACAACGCGATTGTAGGGATCAGTAACCGTAACATTGACGAGCGCTAGATCGACGTTCATGTGGATTGATTGGCCCCTGCCGATGATCCGGCCGGGTGAGTCGTGATTCACGGTGCCGGTGACGGGTGATTGATCGTCGACGCGCGAGGATACGTCCGGCGCGATAGCGCAAACGAACGGCAGAAATGCAAGCGTAGCAATTAAACCCCGGAACGTGATCGCGTTTTTTCTCATAACTTAACTCCAATGACTCTCCGCGGCCCAGCGACGTCTTGGTCCCACGACGCGTAGCGGCGTTAGTAGCTACTCGCCAATACCAGCGAATCGCCGGTCGCCTTGTGCTGTTGGTGGTGTGTGCATTGCGCTGCTGCTCGAAGCGATTTGCGCAACCGCTTGCGAGCTCTGTGCAACTGCGCCTTGGAATTTCCGACCGAACACCCAAGAATTCCTGCAATCTCCTTGTGCTCGTAGCCTTCGACATCATGTAGAAGGAAAGTCGTCTTGCAGCCAGCCGGCAAGAGGTCGATCGCCGCCTGGAGGTTGATGCGGTCGAACAAGCCGGAGAGGTACGGGTCGGGCCTGCCGATCTCACTACGCGTTTCGCCGCTTTCCACATGAGCACTGATCTCGTCGAGCGACGTGGACTTAAGAACTTTCTTACGGAAGCGCATCAAGACAAGGTTAGTAGTTAACTTATATAGCCAAGATGAAAATGCCGATTCGCCGCGAAAAGTGTGAATCTTACGCAGCAGCAGGACGAAGGTCTCTTGGGTCAAGTCTTCGGCTTCAAAGGGGTCTCGCAACATGCGCAAACAGATGCTGTAGACAAGCCGCGAGTGCAGCCGATAGATGAACTCGAAAGCCGCGGAATCGCCAAGGTGGGCCAACCGAATGGCTTTTCCCAAGGGTGAGTTGTTTGGCGCATGTCGTCTTGGTTCGCGCAAAGCTGTACTCCCTTCTGGGCCACATACACTTGCCTTTCCGGCGTATGGGCCCTTAACCGCTGGCAGCAAATGACCGAATGCTGTTACTGGTTTTGCTCAACCAACTGCACTTCAGGCCTTGCTCTTTGCCACAAGAGATCTGAATCAGGTGCATTGTTCGGATAGAAGCGCAGCGATTCCCGGTTTGTTGGAATAAGGACGACGTCGACCCGGCGATTGTAGGCGAGCCATGTCGCACGGAAGTTCTTCACCCGAGTCTCTGGAGGCTGATTTGGATTCTGGGTCTGCAGCTCTATAACTGTGCTCTTTTCAAGCTGCTTCTCTTGACCGTAGGCTGACGTCTCGATCTTGGCTTCAACGATTCCCTTGGATACCAGAAACTCCTTGACTCGCTGTACGCGGAGCTCAGATAAATTCCGGTTATATTTGTCTGGACCACGTTCGTCGGCATACGCAGCCAGTGAGAGCTTGGCGTCCGGATCATATTCCAGATATTTTGTGAACCCGGTCCCGAGAGCCTCGAGAGCTTCTTGCTGACTGCGAACTAGTCCGAGCGACGGATTCTCCTTGGTAGGGTAGTCAGTTGGGAAGAAGACGCTGTGCAGTAGTACGTCCGGAATCGGCTCAATGGAGCCTGTGATGTGGACAGCCGCGGTTTTCGTGTCCGAACCACCACATGCGTTTGTCGCAGCTAGAGTGTATTTAACTGTTTCATTGACTGGTCCATTTGTGGTCTGAGTCGGCTTCATGACTACAGACTTGTTTCCGCTGGTTCCGACAGAACCGAAGGGTTCGAGAGAAGCGGCATCAGCATTCGAACTTGACCAATTCAGGGTGGCGTCGCCTCCATGGATCGTTTTATCGCCAATTTGCCGATACTGCACTTCTGCAGGCGATGCCGTCAGAGACGACTGCACCACGGGGTTGACTTCAATAGTAGCGCTGGATTTTGTGACTCCGCCGGGACCGGTCGCGGTGAAATCGTAGGCAGTAGTTTGCTTTGGTGATACGGTTCGGTCTCCAGTCACCGGGACGGGGCTCATGCCGCTGATATCGGCGTCGATCGTTTCCGCGGAGGTCCATTTCAATTGACTCGGTTGACCGCAGTCGATCTTTGGTGGAGTCGAGGTGATCTCGCTACTCACGGGAGCGATCACAATCCTCGAACTCGCAGTCCCTGCCCTAAATCGGTGTAGGGCCCCAGGTTGAGCCCCAGCCTGCCAATCTTTGGTTTTCTGCTTTCCGTTGGAGATGGTTACGATCACACGCTGGTTAGGAGCAACAGCCACCGTTCCGGCCCAGACTTCTTGGCCTCTTCGCGTAACGGTAACTTGGTGGTTCCCAGGCGGAACGATCAGTTCCTGCCGCCAGCCGATATCGTTGTTGAACTCATCGATGTGCCCGACAAAATAATTGGCTGTTTTTCCGTTCAGCAGAACGGCATGGTCTCCGGCGTCACCGAGAGCGAGAGGCCCTAGCTCGAGCTGGATGCGCCCACGCGGACCTGATACTTCATCCCCTGAGGGATCGAGCGTCACTTTCAGAATGGTGGGCTTCCCCGAATCCATAGTGACGTCCTTCTGGAAAAACTTGAAACCATAGTTAGCCACCAACACGTTGTGCGTTCCAAGAGGCAGCTTGATCGTGCGATTTCCGGGGCCAATGGCCTTTCCGTCGACGAATGTGTAGGCTTCATCGGGATAGACAGACATTTTCAATTTGGATGTTTCCTGTGCGTAGGCAGTCGATCCAACGGCGATCGCTGCGACCGAAAGGGCGCAAAACATCCTAAAGGCAAGGTTCTTCATGAGAAACTCCTCGTTCTGTGACTACTGGTGTGAGCCACTGCCTCGCACGATATGCATTAGCCAGCTTGGAAAAAACTGGCAAAAGTTACAGGCCAGAGAAACCTGGCGCGACGGAGTCGTAATCGGTGAATGATCTCCAGGATGGATTTGTGGCGTTCGGATGTAAACGCCGGCCTTGGCTCGAGGGGCTGACCCCGCGGTATCTCTCCTGAGAACGCCATTGAATAAAGTGCGGAGGGCTGCCAGGGCCGTCTGAGAGTAATCCGATTCGCGAACTGGGGTGACGTGCGTCGCATCAGAGCCGGAGGGGGAATCCGGATGAGACTGGGGGATCAATGAAGGAACATGTGCCTCTCCTCGTGAGAGGAGATCTCATCCGGATCCGCGTTGGGTCATGGCTGAGACGAGCGTACGATTTGACTGAACTAGAATGAACATGCACTGCGTGTCGCGCGTGACGAAAGAAATCGATTGGTTCAGTAGAATTCATTCACCCGGAAGGTAGCCTGCCTGTAACGTAGAAAAGAAGATAGGAGACTGCGACTTCGGTGATCCGGCAGTCATTACGTCAACAGTCTCCTAGTTTTTTGCAAGGAACACTGTGTCCGAGACTAAAATCTGAACACGGCGCCTGCAGTGTAGCGGAAGTTGTTCTGATTGTTCGTGTTCGTAAATGGGTTCGTATAGCGAGTCAGCACGTAGTCAAGTTCTATTGGACGGACGGAGAAGTTCTTGCTGATATGAAAATCAAGCCCTCCGCCAAGAGCCATAGTAAACGGGTGCTGCGTTCCAGTTGCTGAGATGGTTCCGCCACCTGCAACAATCGACTTGCTGAGGTTCGCATAACCGTTGCTGTTTGATCCCCCGAAGAGCAATTCGGCAAACGGGGTAAACCTTTTCGTGGGAATCTTTACTACTGGTCCGAACAGATAGGTGAACATGTTTCCTTGGGAGTTGAAGGTGCCCACCGGAATCGTTCCTTTAGGGGTCACGATTGGAGCGGTCGTAGTTACGTTGAAGCTAGTGCTCCCATACCCCATCAACTCGCCCTTAATTCCAAAATGCTGAGTGATATTGAAGGTCACTCCTCCTCCCCCGCCATTGAAGCTACGATTCTTCAGTTGCGGAATTGTCGGATTGAAGCGCAAGTAGGAGTATTCGCCGAAGACTTCAATCCTTGGTGCACTCTCTTGCGCGAAGGCATTCGTTCCAGAGAGCAGAAGAATGCCCAACAGAGTTGCATTCCTGATTTTCATCTCTTTTTCCTCATTTCTGTATTTGTACTAACAATTTTGATGTGATCTCCAATTATCATGACGGTCCAAATTCCCTTGAGCGGTATCCGTCACCTGCTTTGCAGTCGCTTGGTGCCCAAATCACCTCCCTCTGTTCCTCGAGCGGCGGCGGTCAGCGCTGGCTGAGCACACCAACTTTGTCTTTAAGATTGCGTGACACCGGACATTTGAGACCCGGACGGAGGGGCTTTCGAGAGGCGCTTCTTCTTTCCTCTGTGGAGTGTGCCTCGACCCGAGTCCTTTCCCCTTTTCCCAGCGGGCCGCAGGATAAGTGGACACGAGGTGAGGTTGAAACTGTCAGAAGTAACAGACGTTTGACCGGGATTGGCAAACCGCTAGCAGCTTAAAATTGCGGGCAGTTTAGCGGCGACGCGAGGAGGCAACGATCGAGCGCACGAGAGCCAAACCGCATAGGGCTATTACTGCGCACGTCAATACAAGGACCATCACGAATCCTCCTGAAGCGAATGCTGTTCAGCACTCACGGCTGCCGAGTCGCATCGACCGAGGCTTCATCAGACTTCGCCCGCCGAGGAACATACGTGTGACAAAGGATTATCTGAACTGTCAAAAGTGCTAGCAGAGATAGCTACGTCGCGCAGGTGTGACGCAATTCGCGCTGCTATTTTGCTAACGCGAAGATGCGGTTGGAACGGACGGAGAAATGAAGATTCGATCTGCAAGGGCTTCGCGAATTGCGTGCACAAGGTCGGATGCAAGTCGAGGCTTAACGACATATCCGAATGCACCAGTAGCCAACGATGCGCGCACGAAATCGGGGTCATCATGAACCGTGAGGAAGACGATTCGAGCTGTGTCGCCGCGCTCCTTCAGCCTTTGTGCGGCCTCGATACCCGTGAGCACCGGCATCGAAATATCCATTACCAAAACGTCAGGTTGAAGATACGCAGCGGCATTTAGCAAGGACTCCCCATCTCCGACAGCGCCGACGACATCAAACATGGAGTTCAGGAGGTCGGAGACGATCAGCAGGAGGTCCGGGTGATCATCTGCCAAAAGTATTCGCACGCGAGACAATTGCCTCACCTCATGGCGAGCCAACTGTGTGACTAGCCAACTAATGAAGTTGGTAGGTAGGCTGGAGGTTCGGTCGATGAGAGACTACTGCCAAAACTAACAGCCGAACGAAGGCATGCGTTTGGTCAAGACACCACGATGTGGTTCTTCATGGCGAACTGGATGAGATCGGCGGTTGTTTTCAACTTCAAATCTTCCATGATTCGGTATTTGTGAAACGCTATAGTGCGAGTGGCGATGCTCAACACATCGGCAGCTTCCTTCATGGACTTGCCCTCGGCCAGCAGCTGCACGACCTGTCGCTGGCGCGGCGTCAGTGTTTGATAGTGTTTGTTACCTTCAGGATCTCGAATGAATGAGGTCTCAATTCCCCTGGCGATCTGTGGGGTCACATACGATTGTCCCTTAATGGCCGCCTGTATTGCCTTGAACAATTCCGATGCGGCTGATTTCTTCAGCAAATACCCAGATGCTCCCATCCGGATCGCCTCGACCGCCAAGTCAGGATCTTCGTTCATCGTTAGGAAGATTAGTTTGACTCCAGGAACGATCTCCTTTACTTGCCGGCCCGCATCAAGGCCATTCAAGAGGGGCATGGCTATGTCAAGGACAATGACGTCTGGCCTGAGCTTAGGCGCAACTTCAAGCAACGCATGCCCATCGGCAACGGTGGCGACCACTTCGCAGGTGGGCTCGAGAAGCTTGCGGAAGGCTTCGACAAGAATAGTATGGTCATCGGCAAGAATCACACGTGGAAGCTTCGAAGTAGTACCCATTCGTTTCCTCTCGATCTCTAGGCGCTTACTGCATGCGCAGCAGAATTGTTTGTACCTTTAATTGCGTTCTTAGAGAGCGGAACTCGAGCGCAGATTTGCGTGCCGCGGGACGGCCGCGATTCAACCGAAAGCTGTCCACCCACGGCCCTCAGCCGTTCTCTCATACTAATCAAACCGAGTCCAGGTTTTTCCTTCGCAAGCTCGGGATCAAAACCCGTACCCGCGTCCGAAACGCAAAGAGCAATTTGGTCAGCATGACCCGACAGTTCCAAGTGTCCTTCGCGTGCCGAACTATGCTTTACGACATTCCACAACGCTTCTTGTGAAATTCGATACAGACATAGGCTGACATCATTTGGCATCATCCTAGGAATATTGTAATAGGTGAAGTGAACTTTCAGATTGTTCTGTTCGGATAGCTCCTTGCAAAGGCCATGAAGTGTCGCCACCAGGCCTAGATTGTGCAGCTTGGATGGATGAAGGCGATGCGACAAGTGGTGGATGTATGATGAAACTTCATTCGCTATGTGATTTATGTCTGCCACCTGTTTTTTGACCGCTGGCGACGATGCAGCTAGCCTCTGTTTCAATTGGTCCAGGCCAATCTCAAGCATCGCCATACGCTGACTCAAATCGTCGTGTAATTCCCTGGCAATACGTGCGCGCTCTTCCTCTTGTGCCGCAATCAGGCGCCCGCTCACTTCCAAGAATGCCTCTTCGGTCGCCCTTCGCTCGTTTATGTCAGTGCAGCAGCCGATGTATCCTAGGAACTTCTTGCCCGTGTCATAGCGTGGCATACCTGCATCGAGGATCCAGCGGTACTGCCCGTCGAAGCGCCGGAGCCGGTATTCTATTCTGAATTCGCGGCGCGCTGCAAACTCGTCGGAATAGGTTTGAATAACCTTTGTCAGGTCTTGAGGGTGAATTCCTTCTGCCCACCCATTCCCCAGTTCACGTTCGAGGGGACGTCCTGTGAATTCCAACCACCTCCTGCTGAAATATGTGTACAGCCTGTCGGAATTGCATATCCATATCATTATTGGAGCGGAGTCGGCGACGTCTCGAAACCGTGAACCATAATCACGTGCTTCCAGACCATCTTGTTTGGGAGCGATGTCATCTTGGCGCATGATGAACGCTCCGTTTCTCTTAGTGGCGTCACAGGCCTGGTCGATCTCGGGCAGAGCACCGCCGGTACGTATGCGCGCCAGGGCTCTTACGAAGCGTTCCCCCAGAGAGTGCAAGCCACCGATCGCATTCATTGTCCCACTCTTTTCCGGAGGTTGATTGGCGCGGCCAAAGAAATGTCCCCCGATTGGCCATATCGGAAAGAAGTTCTCAAGAAGCGCGACACGCGGGCTCTGGCCGGCTGGTGGACAGCTCCAATTGGCAACTCTCAAGTTCAGCCAAGTGAAAAGCGTTTCGACCTTACTGGGAGAACTAACACCGAGCGCCTAAAATAGTAAGTATCAATTCAATACGTCACTGTCAGTTTTGACAGTTCTCGCGGAAGTATCAGCCTACTAGTGTTTCTTGGAGCCGAATGGTTGGGTGCTCGCAGCATGGCGAGTCTGTTGAAAGCGTCTTTCAGAAGGCCGCGTTCGGGTTATTGGCGTCTTTTCACCGCGGGCTGTCTGCTACTCATTAGCGTCGGAAGTGCATTGGCGCAAGCTTCAGAGCAAGCGGCCTGGGAAGTTCTTCTCTCGGCACAAAGAAGTCACAGCACACTAAAGCGCGTTACGTCCGTTCGTGCGCTCGGATTTCTAACGGACGATCACCGTGCCGTCATGCTCGCCGAACAGGCTCTCTCGGACAAGAATCCGGACGTGCGAGCCGCTGCAGCCACCGCCTTGGGACAGATTGGATCCGCAACTTCAGTCCCCGCATTAAAAACTGCACTAGGGGACAAGGTCGTTGCGGTCGTTCTTGCTGCGTCGAATGCCCTTCTTTTGCTTGGGGACGCTAGCGGTTACGACGCTTACTACGAAATATTGATCGGTGAGCGCAAGAGCGGCGCGAGTGTCATCGAGGAACATAAGCAGTTGTTGAAAAATTCCAAGAAGATGGCCGAGCTGGCGTTTGAGTCAGGAATTGGGTTCGTACCCTACGGCGGTGTCGGATGGGGAATCGCGAAGGCCGTCTCCAAAGACTATTCATCACCCGTGCGAGCAGAGGCGGCGACTAAGCTGTCGAGCGGTATGGATCTTCGCATTGGTGAAGCTCTTGTAAAGGCTTCCTCAGAAAAGCGGGCAACGGTCCGAGTAGCCGCGTTGAATGCAATAGCCCGGCGCGGCGACCCCCGCTTGATGCCTGCGATCCTCGGGCAGCTGGCGGATAAGAACCACGCCGTAAGGTGCAGTGCAGCAGCCGCCATTATCAGGCTTTCGACGGTTGGTGAACTCTCGAAGCTGCAACCGGCTTTGCTGCAGGCACCCCAGCAGGAGCAGTAGGAATTGAAACTGGTGTTAGAGGCTAACGGATTCGTCGGCCAAATCCTGTTTAGGTTTGATTTGGTCGCAGGTCTTGGCCGCGTACTTATTTCTCAAAGTTCGGGAGGGTCGATGAGTCTCTTGTCATTTCAACGATTTCCGCAAATGCGTAGAGGGGCGGTCCTTCTGCTTCTTGGTTTAGTTCCGTTGATCTCTCCAACCTCGGCACGGTCACGGCAGTCGGGTATGCCGGATATGCCCGAAATGCAGGCGACCGAACATGATCATGTGACCTCTCTCGAGGATGGCCGGGCCGCGGAAGCGAGACTCCTGGCGGACCGGCGCGAGAGCGAATTTAACCACCATCTGGCGGGTCTTTTGATTGTTTTGGCAGGCATTCTCATCCTGACGCAAAAATTCCTTACCGCGTACTGGCCGCTTGCCCGCTACGCTTGGCCGTTCTGTTTTCTTCTAACAGGATTCTTTGTTCTCATTTTCAGCGACACGGAAATATGGCCGTGGGGCGATCAGAGTGCGTTCTACGCGCTAAGCCACAACCTGGAAGACCTTCAGCATAAAGTCTTTGCCATTATTCTCCTGGCCCTGGGTCTCGTCGAGACCCAGCGAGTTCGCGGCCGCCTAAAAGCCGCTTGGAGCGCATGGGTCTTCCCCGTGCTTAGCTTGGCGGGTGTCGTCCTGTTGCTCTTTCATTCCCACGAGGCCGGCATGCATGGACCTGACCCAATGGCATTGATGGAGCGTATTCAATTGCAACACAGATGGTATGCGTCAGTCGGATTTGGAATTGTCATTACGAAAGGACTGTCAGAGGCACCTACCAAATGGCGTCGAACGCTGAACAACGCCTGGCCGATATTGCTGATTATCTTGGGAGCTTCGCTGACGCTCTATTCCGAGTAACGTCAAAGGAGCAATCGAATGTTGAGTTTCTTGAGAGTACCGCGCAGCCGCATCGCTGCGATTCTTTCTTTCGTGAACCGCGTTGCAGGCATGGGCGACGCGGACACCATGCTAATTGAGATTCTGGCAAATCTGAAGACCACATTGCGGAGGTTGGGCTCTGTCTCCGAGCATGCCCTGACTCCAGAGCACGTGTCAATCGAACCGGAATTCTCCCTTTTGGCACCCGCGAGCGGCTATTTGCAGCGCATTGACTATGCGGTTCTGACGCAAGCCGCTGTTGACAGCCGTGCTGTGATCACATTCTTGCGCTGGCCAGGAGACTTTGTGCTAGAGGGTTCTGTGCTCGCAGTTGGCAGTTCAGACGGTAGCCAACTTCCTCTCGTTGCGTCCATCGAGCTGCTACATCGTGCTTTCACAAAGGGAGTGGTGGTGGGACGGAAGCGATCGCTACACCAAGATCCCGAGTATGCCATCGCACAAATTCTGGAGATCGGACTGCTCGCAATGTCCCCGGCGATTGACGACCCCCTCACAACGCTACATTGCGTTGACGCGCTGGCCGCGGGCTTGCGCGATATTTTGCAAGCACAGGTGTATAACCGAGTGCATCGCGACGGTCACGGGCAAGTGCGCGTGTTCGAGAAGAATACGCCACCTGAACGAATCCTGTCCTTAGGGTTCGATCCGCTGCGTCAGGCAACGAAGAACTCGGTGGAATTGACTGTGCGGGTTCTGGACGCTATCGGTTCTCTGGCGCCATTTCTCAACACTCCCAATCAGTCCTTGGAGTTGAGAGCACAAGCCGAACTAATGGTCGGGGGCGCTTGCACAGACGCCGTGCTTCGGGACCGCTCTGCCATTGAGGCCGCGTATTTGCGCGCGCGTCAGGCTCTGGCCGCTCCGTCATGCCGAACCAAAATTGATCTGTCCTCTGCGACTTGGCAACAAGCAGGACTTTCCGAGATACCCTCTTGAATTCTGCTAATTAGGCCCATCGATCGCGACATATTACATCCGAAAATTCACTCCAAGGCGCATCAATTCCTCTTGTGAACGGATCCAAGTCCGAACACTACGGTCGCGCCCACTTCTAAATTTTCATCGGGGCAGGGAATTGCCTGGGGAGCTCATTTGCTCTTTGCCGGATATGGATATTTCTTGAACATTTTCACTACAGCCTTGTCTACCTTTTCTAGGTTCTTCTGAGAATTGCTCTGATCCAGCGTGTCTTGAGCCGTGCCGCGCCAAGCCAGCTCCTTTGCCTTCGGGTCATACAGATCTACAATCAACGTGCCAATGACGCTTTGTTCTGGCGTGATAGTGCCCATCCCTCCGCCCCATCGCAACCCGCCCGTACCCCAGGCATTGTAGGAGGTCTGCGTCTTCATCCCACCGTTTGCTACTACGATCAAGTCGGGATTCTGAGACTCTTGAACCAATTGCAGCCCACGGCTCTGCAGTTGCGCATTGATCTGAGTTTGCGCCTGTTGCGCCAAGAACGGGCTAGTGATCTGGTTGGGGTTTTTCTGTTGACCCCAAGCGTAAGTATGATATTCGGAAAAGTCATGGCCTGGACTGAAACTCACATATACGTTCTGTGCAAAGGCTAGGGAACTTGTAAAACATGCAAGCACCACACCGACGAGAATTCTAACTTTCATAAGTATTCCTTTCTGAAGCGAAGCGAACGGCAAAAGCACACGCTCATTGATTCTTCCTCACGACCAGCGCTGCAAACAGAAAGCTAACGAACAACCAGTGCGAACGGAACTGGCACTTTTGCCAGTTCTCGCTCGGACCGGATGGGGTAAGGATGAGTTCTCGGAAGGAGCCTACGGAAGCTTCTAATTCGCGGCCGATTCCTCAGCCGCTCGAAAAGATCTAAGAAAGCATTCTTCGAAAGTCGGCCGCCTGGCATGCACGAGCTTAATTGCGCTGCCGGGCGCAAGAATCAAGGAGTAGTCAATGACCATTCAGATGAAGTCATTACTAATGACTCTTGCGTGCGTCCTGTTTTGTAGCGCTTTGCCTTTATTAGCTCAACAGAAGGGGCAATATGTGCCGGGTCAATATGGCCTGAATGCTGGCGTGGTGCCCGACCCTGGATTCACCTACGCGAACATCACGATTAATTACTCCGCAAGTCAACTCAACAATTCAAGTGCGAAGGCCGTCCCGGGAATTACGGGAGATTACGGATTCTGGGCGACAGAGAACATCCTTTTTTACGTGCCGAAGGCCAAATTCCTTGGCGCTCATTTCGCGCCTTACGTGGTGCTGCCATTCGCCAACGGTTCCCTCACGGCGAGCGGCCCTCTGGGCGTGGCGCCGTTCGGTATAAACGCAGGGGGTACAGGTTTTGCTGATATGTGGGTCGAGCCTGTGAACTTAGCTTGGCATTTCAGCCGCGCGGACTTCAACGTCGGATATGGCTTCGTCGCTCCCACTGGCCGATACAGTTCGGCTCCGGGAACCACGAACAACGTGGGTTCCGGATACTGGGGCAACAACGTGACCAGCGGGACGACCGTGTATCTGACAAAGAACAAAGGAACGACCGCGAACCTTTTCACCGACTGGGAAGTCCATGGCCAGAAGCAGGGGACGAACCTTACACCGGGCCAAGCTTTTACCATGGAGTGGGGGTTTGGGCAGGTGATTCCGCTGGACAGGCAGTTCCATACGCTATTCCAATTCGGGGTAGTTGGCTACGACCAATGGCAGGTCAGCTACAATCGCGGCACCACGCCTCTTGGTTTGCCTGCAAGGCTCGTGCCCTTTTATTCAGTTCACGCCGTTGGTCTGCAAGCCAATCTCATCGTCCCGGCAAAAGGCCTGACTTTCACGTTCAAATATGAGCCCGAGTATTCGGCAAAGGCGCGTCCGCAAGGGCGCACCCTGGTTTTTTCTGGCGTGTGGAATTTGCGCTTTCCGAAGGAGCAGGCCCCAAAGCCCTAGCCATCGGCGCCAGTACGTGCACTCGGCCTCGAGGCAAGCAAGTGTCGCGAATGGTGAACTGCAATGAAAGAACCGGCGCAGTGGGAAATGCTCTGCAGGACCAAGCCTCCCAGTCGTGGAGTCTTGCTGTTGATCGCCGCAGCCGTGGTTTCTCCGACGCGCTCCTATTTCCTCGAGGAAATCCGTTTCTGGCTCGTGGTCGTCGCCGCTCTTGTAGGTCTAGGCGTCCTTCTCCTGGTAACTTTCATTTTGCTCCGGGAAGGCAGCCATCGCGGACTCTGCTGGATGAAGGTGCATGTCGGAAAGACTGCAGGCGCACGACATGCGTGGCTCATCGTACGAAGCGCGATGCCCCGTCACCTTCCGCATCACTGACAATCCATTCGACACCGCCCTTCCTGATGCCTACCACTGGCTAACCGCGAGAACTGTCACTTATGACAGTCTTAAGAATTCTCGCTCGCGTCCAGCATTAGGCAGCGTCGCCGTGAGGGATGCACTGACCGTTCCTGGAGATAGGAAGCGCAAAAGCAGTGAACAATCGATCGCAATCGAACATTCCTAAAACTATGGCGTCCCTTGTCGCTCTAGTCCTCGTCGCGAGTGTCGCTGTGCTCGCTCACGACAACGCGAAGCCGGAGACGATCCATGCCACCGCCATGGGTCAACTGAGGGCTTCCGGAAAAACATTTGGTGTCACCATAAACATCGCATCATATTCCACGCCTGCGGACCAACGAACTTTGATCGATTCCTTCAATGCTGGTGGCCATGACGCTCTGGCGGAAGCTCTGAGCAAAATGAAATCCAAGGGACGCGTTGCGATCAGCGGTACCCCTGGGCTACGACATCGCCTATGTACGCACTTTTCTGACCGACAACGGCCGGCGCATTCGGTTGATCACGAATCGCCCCATCCGATTCAAAGAGGCCTATGTGAATGATCGGACTACCGACTACGACCTCTCGGCAATCGAACTTAATCTGAGCAAAGAGAAAAAGGAAAGCGACGGCAGCCTAATCGTCGCGGCCCGATTTAGGACCGATAAAGATAAGCAGATCGCTCTGGAGAGCTACGGTTCCGGTCCCTGGTGCATGGTAAATATCATCGAGTGGCAAAAAAACACGCTCGACTGAACGCTCGACCGATTCGAAGAGTGCGCCCCACTGTGCCCTCTCACTCAGGAAGAACGTGGCGAGCACTGGCAGTTTTACCAATGTTTCCAAGGTTTTCCCCGTTCCCTAGCATCAAATCGCAACAAATTGAACTGAAGTACTGTCTGTACCACGGAGTGTCTATGAAATTTGAGCATCGCGCGTACTTGGCCGTTTCCGTCTTGCTGCTGTTGGCCACGGTTAGCCACGCACAACAGCAAAAGCCAGATGCGGAGGAGTCGCAAAGCTTGGTAAAAGCCATCCAAAACCCCGTGGCTAGCCTGGTCAGCGTCCCTATTCAGGAAAACGTGAATCCGAATATTGGCCCCTTCGACCGCACTCAGACCGTTTTGAATATTCAGCCCGTCATCCCGATTCGAATTGCGGAGAGCTGGAATATGATCGCTCGCGTGATCATCCCACTAGTCCAGCAGCCCGACATCACCCAGAAAAGTACCGGCGCTTATGGGCTCGGCGACATGAACCCGAGCTTTTTTTTCTCGCCCGTCAAGGTTAACAAGGTGATTTGGGGTATTGGCCCCGCCATAGTTTTGCCGACGGCGACAAATCAGACTTTGGGTCAGGGCAAATGGAGCCTTGGCCCAACGGTTGTGGCGCTGGTGCAGCCCAAGCATTGGACCATTGGTGCGCTGGTGAACAATGTTTGGTCAGTGAGTGGACAATCCGCTCGACCGGATGTGAACCAAATGCTGTTTCAGTACTTCATCAACTACAACCTCGAAAAGGGCTGGTATTTGACCTCCTCACCGATCATCACTGCCAATTGGAATGCCCCAAGCGGGAATCAGTGGGTTGTGCCCGTAGGCGGTGGCGTTGGACGAGTGTTTCGTTTGGGATTTCAACCGGTCAATGTCTCACTGGCTTTTTTCGGGAACGCCGTGCGGCCTAGCACGCCGCCCTCCTCACCGTGGGGCGTACGATTCCAGGTGGCTTTCCTGTATCCGAAGAAAGAAAAGTAGCGCGCGAGCATTCCCATGAAAGATAAGAAGGCACGTCAATAAGACGGTCAACTCGGCGTACTTGATTTTAGTAAGTCTGCAGACAACCGCCGGACTTTTTGCGGCGACCCTTGTGGTCACGCCGAGAGTTATTGCGCAGGATCGGCAACTACACGAGCGGGTCGCTCAAGTCCAGCAGGCAGTCGCCACGAACAAGCAGCCCTTGCCTCCACACTCTGCAAGAGCAGCAGGCGGCCACGGTGAAATGTCCCGCAGTTCGTCAGTTGCCGCACTGGCAGTTTTGACAGTGCATGCGTCATTCAGGCCGCGATAGCGTCCGAAGAGTCACACGAATCGTGTTGTTGCTAACCCCGAGCGCATTCGATTTCGGGATACGAATGAGCAGCACTAGAAAACAGGCGCAAACATGTCCAGAGCGCTGCGTAGTTGCTTTGCGTTCACACTGGTTCTTGCTTTCCTATTCTTGTGGATTGCTGTTCGCGTCACAGCCCAGATCACCGGTCCGGTCGGCCAGGATCCTTCGGCGGCTGGCGTAGCCGCCCTCCGCGACATCATCGATTCCGCGCGGCACTCTGATCTGCGCTGGCCCGATTTTTCGCCTTATCGTTCGGAGGTTGCCAGATTCTACGCTTCCGACGGCTACTCACTGGCTTGGATTCATCGCGGCCGGCCCAGAGCTCAAGCATTTGCCCTCATTCAAATTTTGCGAGATGCAGATAGGAAAGGTCTGAACGCTGAAGACTACGATGGTTCAAGGTGGCCAGGTCGGCTTGCGAACCTCCGTGAGTCTGTTTCGGAGTTGGAATTGGTTCGCTTCGATGTGGCCTTGACCGTCTCTGCCATGCGCTACATCCGCGCGGTCCACTTCGGTCGCGCCAATCCCAAAGGTTTCAAATTCGAACTTGATGTGGGAAACACAAAATATGACTTGGCGGACTTTTTGCGAGCGCTGACGGTTTCTTCGAGCAACCCCGCCACTCTGTTGCGAAGACTTGAGCCGAGCTTTCCGGAATACGTTCACCTGCTCGCCTGTTTACTGCAATACTCGAAACTCGCAAGGCGAGACGACGGCGAGAGACTTCGTCCCATTAGCAACCCGCTCGTTCCGGGACAAGTCTACGCAAGCCTGCCGCGCCTCGCGCACCTGCTGCGCTTATTTGGCGACCTGCCCGTAGCGGAGGAGGTCTCCACCGACTCGAACATGTTCGAGGGCCCCTTAGTCGACGCGGTCAAACACTACCAGGCGAGGCATGGCGACCCACCTCACGGGCGGCTGGATCCCCGGACAATCGCTGAGCTGAACATATCCTTGGGTAAGCGGGTTCGCCAGATTCGGCTAGCCCTCGAGCGTTGGCGTTGGGTGTCGCACACATTCACGCAGCCACCCATCGTAATCAACCTTCCGGAGTTCCGGCTGCGCGGGACCGATGAAAGCGGCAAAGTTACAGCCATGACCGTTACGGTGGAGACGGAATATGATCTTAAATCGCCCCTATTCGAAGGGGAATTGACGCAGGTAGTCTTTCGTCCGTATTGGCAGGTCGCACCCAGTATCGAGCGACAGGAAATCATCCCGCACATCGAGAAAGACCAGCGCTTTCTTCCCAGGAACCACTTCGAAATCGTGGCGTCGGACGGCACGGTCATTACCGATGGGCGTGTGAGTGACGCTGTTCTAGGCCAACTGAAGGCGGGAAGACTGCACGTACGGCAAAAACCGGGACCCAAGAACTCCATCGGGTTAGTTAAACTTAGCTTTTCCAACTCGGAAAATGTTTATCTACACGGTGCGGACGAACCGCGGTCAACCTCTCGTGCACCGCACCCTTTGAGTCATGGATGCATCCGCGTACAAGAAGCGGCGGGTCTCGCCGCTTGGGTCCTGCGTAACAATCCAGGGTGGGATCTAGATCGCGTTCGGGCTTTCATGAATGGGACGCGAGGGAATGTACAAGTCAATCCAACTACCACGATACCGGTGCTGATCATCTATGGGACTGCGGCTGTCGATGAAGATGGGGAAATACACTTTGCTGAAGACATTTACGGATATGACGCCAAACTGGAGCAAGCACTGGCGAGGGAAGAACACGTCATATCAGTGGTGACTCAGCGTCAGGTCCGAGGCGAATCATCTAGGTAAACCTTGTCCTCGTTGGAAACGATTTTTTCGGCTTGAACCTCAGCGATGAAATGACGATGCCGAACTGCTCGAGCCGTTCGAAAATGATGCCCGGGGATCATTGCTTTCACGCGCGTACCATTCCCGCTGGTCTCTATCTCCAGGCGACCGCCGAGTTGCTTCACTCTTTCTCTCATTCCCAATATTCCGACGCCAAGCCCTTTTGTTTGTGAAGACCGGTCTAGCACAGCGTCAGGTATTCCGTGGCCAGTGTCGCTTACAATGACCGTGCAACCCTCACCATCTTGCTTGATCCTGACGGTCGCCTTGTCGCTTCCTGAATGCAGGTGAATGTTTGTAAGGCTGGCTTGGACAATGCGGAAAACAGCAAGTTCTGCTTCCTTTGAGAGTCGCTGCAATTTCCGTGGCATTTGCATTTCCACGTGGAGAGCATTGCGCTGGTTAATACCCCGTACGTACCACGCGATGGCCGAGTCCAAACCACATTCATCAAGCATGGGCGGGTGTAACAGATAGGAAAGAGTGCGAATTTCATCCGCAATATTACTTATGAGCGATGAGCACTGTGTCAGAGTTTCGTTGAGGGTTTGTCCTTGCGCTGCTGCTTGCTTTTCCGCCATGGCCAAGTTCATCGCCAGAACACTAAGTTTTTGGCCCGTGCTATCGTGCAGCTCGCGCGCAATGCGCCGCCGCTCATCGTCCTGAGATTGATTAAGCCGTCTGGAAAATTCGCGCAGCTCTTCTTCATTTCGGTGGCACTCGATCGCGATGGATGCGAGATGGGTCGCTCGTTCCATGATTTGTATGCTTTGTTCCGATGGACGTTGAGTCTGTGGACAGAACAGGACTAAGGCTCCTAGCATTTGCCTTTCTCTTGAAAATACCGGCATCGACCGCGCCACGTGCAGACCTTGACGCCGCGCCGCCTCTCGGTGCGCCACGAACAGGGGATCGCTGTCAATGTCGCCATCCTGACCGCAGAAACGTGCACATCGTTCGACTCTTAGATCGTCGATAGCGTCGTTCCATTTCTTCGGAGCCTTCCCTCCCGCGACCGAGCCGAACCGCCTTCCGTTGCTATCCAGCAAGAAAAAAGTCGAAATCGCTCCTGGCGACTGGGTATCAATAAAGTTGCAAAGCTCATTCAAGATTTCCAACATCGGAGCGCCCTGGCCCAGCATCTCGAGCAGGTGCGTTTCTGATGTCAGTAGCTGCTGCTGGGATTCTTCAGCCATTGTCGTGCTCCTTAAGTCTTGATATGCATCAGGGCCCAAAAACGCTTTACGAAATTGAGTACGCCACCTCACACGTCCACGCAGGTGTTAGGCACAACCTACGCGTTGTTCTCCTGGCTAGATCACTGTAGTAACCCCCACAGAGCTGAGCAACTGTCAGTTTTGACAGCCGAAGAGAATCTGGAAATACGTCCAAAAATGGAGAGTTGCGTCGACCCGGCGGCGCGCCGTCGTTTATATCGGGTTCTATAGCCAGGATGCTTGCGCTTCGCTGACAAATAGAGACGCTTTCGCTTGCGTGATCTTCGTGTAGGACCCGCCCAAGTCCAACTTGGAACTCCCGAACGGAATGCGCACTCGTTGTTGGGAGCTGGTCGATCTGACAGTTGCCAGCCGTCCTGCGAGCAATGAAACTCTTGCAGCCGGCTGAAGAGCTATAGGGAGTTTATGGGTACCGCTCCGCGAGCAGATGGTCGACCGATCGCAGTAAGGACTGCACTTGTGGTTGACCCCGAGCCAGAGGTCAACGCCATCCTTCGCAAGGCTCTCAAGCCGGGCGAATGGGACATTGTCTGTGTGCCGGACAACCAAACAGTGCTCTATTTGGCAGAGGCTAGGTCCTACGACCTCATCGTCACCGCCGCAAAGACGACGGCCAAAGAGGACGTCGATTTGCTGCGTAAGATCCGCCGTGTCCGGTCGCACACTCGTCTGATTATTCTCACCGACGAAAGCACTCCAGCAGACGTCGTCGAATCGATGCGGGAGCGCGCATTCAGCTACTTCTCAAAACCGTTCTCCGCCGCGTCACTTACGGAAATGGTGCGCATCGCCGCCTTGGGACCCTGCTGGGACGACGGGATCGAAGTGGTCTCCGCGACAGCGGAATGGATCAGCGTTATCGCACGCTGTGACCGGAAAACTGCCGACAGGTTGGTGCACTTTTTCCGTGAGATTTCCGAGTTACCGGAACCCGAAGCGGATCAGGTCGCAACCGCCTTCCGCGAAATGTTGTTGAACGCGATCGAGCACGGAGGCACCTTTGATCCCAGCCAGTACGTCGAAATCTCCTACATCCGCACACGCAAAATGGTTATGTGTAGGATCAAAGATCCGGGTGAGGGTTTTTCGTTGGAAGAACTGCACCACGCGGCGGTCGATAATCCATCGTACGACCCCATTCGTCATGCTCTCTTTCGAGAGGCGCAGGGAATGCGCCCCGGTGGCTATGGGCTCCTGATGGCACGACACCTCGTCGATGAGCTTGTCTATAGCGAAAAGGGCAACGAGGTCCTTCTGGTTAAATATCTGCAACCCGCTCAGGCCTAGTTTTCTAGATCACCTCTGCGTCGTTCCGTTTCTTCAACTGTTCGCTGCACTAGCAGTTCTGACAGTTTCTACAAATATTCCTGCTCGTAGAATTTCGATAGTCGAGGGTATGGTGATGAAATATCTGTATTTGCTTGTACTGCTATCGATTTTTTTGCTGGCTACTACCGGTTCTGCCCAGGTCGCTTCCTGGGAAAACGAAAATGTGGCTGGACTGCGAGCTTATCAACAACAGAATTATGTGGACGCTGAAAAATTCTTCAACAGCGCATTTCAGCAGGCCAAAGACTTCGGAGAGCGTGATCCTCGCTTAGCTACGTCACTCAATAATCTCGCCTCGCTGGAGCATGTACGACGAAAGGACGCTAACGCCGAGTCCCTCTACCGTCGCTCCTTGAACCTCTCCGAGAAAATTTACGGACCGGACCACACCCAGTTGGCCGGTGTGCTCAACAATCTAGCAAACCTTCTTCAAGAACAAGCCCGGTATCCGGAAGCTGAAATTCTTCTTCAGCGCGCCTTGGATATTCGCGAAAAGGCGCTTGGACCTGAGCACCCGGACATTGCTGTCGTTCTCAGCAGCCTCGGTGTGCTTCGTCGCGAGGAAGGCAAGTACTCGGAAGCCGAACCACTTCTCCAGCGTGCGCTGGCGATCCGCCAAAAAACTCTCGGAGCCGAACAACCGGAGGTGGCGGGGGTCCTCAATAACTTAGCCGCAGTCTACCAATCGCAAGGCAGGTACAAAGACGCCGAGTTCCTCTACAAGCGCACATTGGCTATCTGGGAAAAAACCCTGCCGCCCACACACCCAGACATCGCTACTGTCCTCGATAACATTGCTGCGGTTCAGCAGCTCGAAGGCAACTACACAGAGGGTGAATCTCTCCTGTTGCGCGCGCTGGATATCCGCGAAAAGGCTTTTGGACCGCAACACCCGGGAGTTGCTACCATCCTCAACAACTTGGCCATGTTTTACAAAGAGCGAGGCAGATACTCAGAGGCTGACCCGCTCATGCAGCGCGCGCGGGGGATCTGGGAAGAGGGTCTTGGGTCGAATCCGCAGCTAGCTACGGCGCTTGCGAACCTGGCCGCGCTTCGCAAAGAGCAAGGCAGGTACTCGGAAAGCGAGCCTCTTTTGCAGCGCGCCTTAGCCATTCGAGAGAAGGCGCTTGGACCACAGCACCCGGACGTTGCTAGCACACTCAACAATTTAGGCATGCTTTTACAAAAGCAGGGCAATTACGCAGCGGCCGAACCCCTATTTCAGCGGGCGCTCGCCATTTGGGAAACGGGGCTCGGGCTGGAGCACCCCAATGTGGCATCCGCGCTCAACAACCTAGGCACTCTTCTCGAGGCGCAAGAGAAGTACGTAGAAGCCCAGCCGCTTTTGCAGCGCGCACTGTCCATTCGCATAAAAGCTCTCGGGCCAGAGCATCCCGACGTCGCCACAGTTCTTAATAATATGGCCGCTTCTTTAAATTCACAGGGCAAGTATGCGGAGGCGGAAATTCTTTTCAAGCGTGCGCTTGCTATTTGGGAGAGGGCACTTGGACCGGAAAACCGGGACGTAGCCACCGTCCTAGTCAATTTGGGGACGCTTCAGGAATTGAAAGGCAACCATGTTGCCGCGGAGCCGCTACTGCGGCGTGCGTTGACCATTCGGGAAGCTATTTTCGGCCCACAGCACCCGGAGTTGGCGCCTGTATTGGCCAATCTCGCCACACTCCACCAGGTTCAACACGATTTTGCCCGGTCCGAATTGCTTTACAAACGCGCCGTAGACATTTGGGAGAAAGCCACTCCAGTCCGATCGCGGGATTTCGCGCAGACGCTGGAAAACTTAGGCGTGCTCTATCTAATTCAACACAAGAACGACGAGGCCGGCGCACTCTTCGAAAGAGCAGTGACAATCAAGATCGACCTCTTGGGTCCGCAGCATCCGGCGGTGGCCACTGGTCTCAACAAAGTGGCCACCGCTGATTTGGCTCGTGGCTACTACACTGAGGCTGAATCGCCGTGCCAACGGGCTCTTAATATTCTCGAAAAGTCTTCACCGCTTGACTACCCGGCAGTGATCGACGCTCTCGAGAACTACGCATTGGTGCTGAAAAAAACTAAGCGGAAGGCCCAAGCCGAACTCCTCGAGACACGAGCAATGGTGTACCGCGCCAAGCTAAAAGAGCACAGGAGGAAAACTGAAATTCAATCATCGCTTCAGTAACGTCACCCATCAGCGCTTTCAGATGGCCATCCTCCACTCATGAGCCCGCGGTGGCGGCCCGAGGCTTGGCAGAATCCTGTTGCATCGGCACCTGAGCCGAAATCTCCGTTCCTTGGGAGGAACGAGACCGCACCACTAGGGAGCCTCCTACAAGCCGAAGCCGCTCTTTCATGCTCAACAGCCCGAGACCCCGTCCTGCTTCCGAAGGTTCAAAACCCCGCCCTGCATCAACAACGCGCAGCAGCAAATCACCTGATTCTCCGGCAAGCTCCAACCGGGCTTCCTTGACTTCACTGTGCTTCACAACATTGCTCAGCGCTTCCTGCGCAACGCGATATACACAGAGTGAGACATCACTTGGGATCGCGTCTGGAACGTCCCTGCAACTCACAACCACTCGGATGCCATGCTGGCGCTCAATTCCGCCGCTCAGGCTCCTGAGCGCAGCTCCCAAACCTAGACCAAGTGTTGAAGGATGGAGCCGGCGCGACAACTGATGGACGTCTGAGGAAATCTCACCAACCCTGTACCACAAGTTGTGTAGTGCTGCCGTGATCTGCGATTTGCCCTTGGGAAGGTTTTGCCCCAGACTCTCCAGCGTAACCGCTACCAACGCGAGCCTCTGACTCAGATCATCATGTAATTCCCTGGCAATTCGAGTCCGCTCTTCCTCCTGTGCCGTGACGAAACGGGCACTTAAGTTCGAAAGTTCCTTTTCGGCATACTTGCGCGCGCTTACGTCCGATACCATGCCCACTATACGCACCATCGTCCCTTGCTTATCAAAAAAGGCTCGCGCACTCTCTTCTAACCACACGACACTTTCGTCGGGACACACAACGCGGTAGCTGATTTGGCAGGTCGCCTTCTCTGGATTAAGGCTTGCCACTGTAGCGACAAAGGCTTCGCGATCTTCGGCATGCACGCTCCCTAACATTCGTTGGTAACTATCCTTCTCTGGCTCATCCACCCAATACAGAATGTCCGCACACTCCGCCGACCGGACGATTAAATCCGTTGTGGCGTCCCACTCATAGGCGTACATCCTTCCTGCTTGGGCCGCCAGACGCAACCGCTCTTCGCTCTCTCGTAAGGCTGCCTCGGCACGCTTACGTTCAGTTATGTCTTGAACGGTTCCGCGGAGCTGCGCTATATGGCCTGTAGCATCGCGTTGCGTTTCGCCCCGAGCAACGAGCCATTTTGTCGTCCGATCAGCATTGATCATCTCAAGATCAAGTTCATATGATTTCCCGCTACGCAACGCTTCCTCGACCGCAAAGTGCAACCGTTCGCAACTTTCCGTCGTATATAGGGACGAGTGTTCCTTGTAACTAACGACGGGCAAATTCGGATCGCGGCCGACGATCCGATAGAGTTCTTTTGACCATTGGACCATGTCGGTCCTCGGATCCCATTGCCAGCTACCCACCCTTGCCGAACGCTGGGCCTCTGCGAGTTCTGCATCTCTCTTTCGTAGGGCTTCTTCTGTCTGTTTGCGCCGGTGTATGTCAAAGAATAGCGAAAAGGCCAAAATGCCTACAGAAAACAGCATAACCAGCAGGCGAAATCTCTCCGGAAAGCTCGATTGAAAACGTGCTCCGAGCCACATATCCGCTGTCCACAACAGAATGCCGGCTGAGAGGAACGCCCAAAATAAAAGGCTGCTCTTCGGGGTTTGAACTGAGTTGACAACCGCAACAGCCGTAGCCAGCACCAGCAAAGGGAAGTATTCGAGAGTGTAACTAGCTAAACGCGAGTCCGCCTCTGTAGCGACTATTAGTAATACCTGACCCAAGAGGAGCGCCACGGCAGCGCTTGGCCAGGCATACGACCGCACATTGAGCCGAACATTCATCCTTTTGTCCCTAGTCTCCTGAGCATAGCTTATAGCTTATAAGTATAGTCTCGAATCAGACCCCGATTGACATCCCGCTCCAAGAACGGCACCATTAACACCTTGGGCGCCCCCAGATGTCACTTAGATGCCAGATTTGGTGACCTTAGTCCCCGCGCTGACGGCTCTCCGAATAAAGAGTAATTTTCTCGCGATCAGTGTTTCATTAGTTTGATCGGGCCGGACATTCGCGTGTACAAAATCCGTGTTTTGGTAGCCGACGACCACCAGCAAATGCTTGAGTATGTGTGTGGACTCCTGTCTGCCGATTGTTGTGAAGTTGTGGATGCCGTGACTAATGGCCAAGCCGCGCTGGACGCTGCCCTCAAACTTCGTCCCGACGTGGTGGTGCTGGATATTTCCATGCCTGTAATGAATGGGATCCAAGCAGCAAAGCGCCTTCGGGAGGCCAATCCAGACGCCAGAATTGTCTTTCTAACGGTAGATAAAGATCCAGACACCTGCCACGCCGCCCTTCAAACTGGTGCCTTGGGCTATGTGTTGAAACCACGCTTGGGCACCGACTTAATTCCAGCCATCAACTTGGCTCACTCGGGTCAACGCTTTGTCTCCAAAGGCTGCGAGTAGTTGTTTTTGCCCGCAGATATTCCATCTGCCGCTTAAGCCTATCGAAGCTGGTAGTTCTGCCAGTGCTCAGTGCTCGCGAGCCGGGCTAACCTGTAGTTGCTTGCCCTAAGGAGTCTTTATGGCTCTGTCGGCTGTCGCGCCGATTACCGGCTTGAGTTCGCCGCTCTTGGACGGATTGCTGCCACGGGATCTGAATTCCATACTTGCCGCTGCAACCCAGCGGCGCCTCCTGAACGACTCTGTCGCCATAAATCAGGGGGATCCTGCTAACAATCTTTTTCTTCTGACCAGAGGTCGCGCCCGATATTTCTTTGTTACTCCAGAGGGTCGCAGAATTCTCCTTCGTTGGCTTGTACCCGGAGACGTGTTCGGTGGCATGGCTATCTTGTCCCGGCCTTCCGTTTATCTCGTCAGCACGGAATTGCTAAAGGACAGTCACGCCCTTGTTTGGGGTCGCGCCACGATCCGAAGTCTTGCCGCGGAGTATCCACGGTTGATGGACAATGCCTTGTCTATCGCCGCGGACTATATAGCCTGGGATCTCGATCTCCACGCAAATCTGAACCGCGGTTCCGCTCGCGAAAGACTTGCGGCGATCCTCCTCAATCTCGCCCAAGGTATTGGCCAAAAGACGCCTGGCGGCCTTGAAGTAGAAGTTACCAATGAGGACTTGGCTGCTGCCACGAACCTCACACTGTTCACTGTCAGCCGCTTGTTGAGTGGGTGGCAACGCAATGGCGCAATCGTAAAAAACCGTGGCAAGGTTCTGCTCCGCTTTTCACAAGACTCAGGCCTGCCGAAGGCCAGTGGACTTCTGCTTTGATCCGTTCTCGTCCTTCCATAATTTCCATTTTTCTTTTTCGCGCATAAGGATGCGCTTGCGCAACGACGTTGCAGAAATCATCTGTAATCCTTCTTTTTGAAATCAGGCTGCGGGCTTTCTTGTGAGTCTCCAGTTTTGCTCACAACCTGATTCCAATCTTTGCTGCAGCGGGTTTGAAGTTTGATGTTGCGAGGTGGTCTGCTGACCCGCGCTTTCGTGACTAGGTCTAGGACTGACCGCAAACTTGCCGTGCATCGAGCCATCGATCACAGCTCTTGGAGTGGTTCCCTTTCGCATGAAACTTCGCATTGTGATAGCTGACGACAATCTGGCATTTTTGCAGCAGTTTGCCTCCCTTTTACAAAATGAATTCGACATCGTGGCGGCCCTGACCGATGGGGGTTTGGCACTCGAGGCCATCCGCTCTCTCCGTCCAGACGTGGCTGTACTAGACCTAAAAATGCCAGCCCTTGATGGCATTCAACTCACTAAGAGACTGAAGCGAGAGTCCCATCGTCCTGCTGTTGTGATTTGCTCTGTCGAAAATGACCAGGAATTTGTCGAGGCTGCGCAACACGCTGGAGCGCTGGGCTATGTCTTCAAGGCATTCATTATGAGAGACTTACTCGACGCCGTAAGATTGGCTGCTCAGGGCCGGTCCTTCGTGTCCCTTCGCTGAAGCCAGGGCCAACCTGGTATTCTGGGCCGTTCCCGATAATCGCAACGCAAGATATAACTTTCGACAGCAGAGAAGCGGCCGCCCGGGCTGATGACGTACAGAGTTCCTATCCTCCTCTTTTTCGGACTTGCTCTTGCAGTCTCGATCGCCAATCGCCCTTGCCCGAGTTGACGGTAGTACTATGGCTTCCAACCGCCAAACCCGATAAATTGATGCGATTCTGATAACTTTGTGATATCAACGAGAGCTGTCTTATGCCGGTGATTTGCTTGGTTTAAGCCCCCGTTGTCGGACAGTGCCGAGCATAAGCATCACAGGATTGTTGGTTCGCAGCATTTGTGCCTGAATCTTCAGAGTGCTGCGTAGCGTAGTCTTCAAGGTCGCGGAGTTGTAGGCTATGTCGGGTTCGCGACTGTGCTAGCGGACTTCATGACCCGACTTGGGAGAAGGCAATGGTAACCCGCGCGCCAGTCTTTACCTTCACGCGGCTTTGGAGCGCCTCCAATCGAACGGTTGAAGGTCTTGGGCATTCCACCCTGTCCCTCAACCCTTTTCTCCACACCTCTCTCGTCGCTCTGTTGGTCGCCGTCAGCTACTATCTGGGTTCGCAGATCGGCTTTCTCTTTACTCCCTCGGAAACACCCATCGGCACGTTCTGGCCGCCGAATGCAATTTTGCTGGCGGCGTTTCTGTTGGCTCCGTCTCGCATGTGGTGGGCCCTTCTGTTGGGGGTGCTTCCAGCTCACCTGCTGATTCAACTACGAGTAGGGATCCCTCTTCTCTCCTCCCTCGGATGGTTTGTTGGGAATACCGGCGAAGCCTTGATAGGCGCGGCTTGTATCCGCCATTTCAGCAAAGGAAAGCCTCTGTTCGACAGCGTAAGGGGCGTCACCATTTTCTTGATGTTCGGCGTCCTTCTCTCACCTCTGTTGACATCGTTTCTGGATGCTGCCAACACGGTCCTAACTGGACTGGGCCACAACTACTGGATGCTGTGGACGACGCGACTCACCTCCGACGTGATCGCCAACATGACCATCGTGCCCACCATTGTGGTATTCGGAACGAAGGGTGTTTCCTGGATCCGGAAAGCAAATTTCGCGCAGATTGTCGAGCTAGGCCTGCTCACGCTCACAGTTGTGTTCGCCACCGCGCTGGCATTTGGCAGACAAGACGCTAGCAGCAGTCCGGCATTGACCTACGCTCCCCTGCTGCTCTTGATTTGGTCAGCGGTGCGTTTTGGTGTCGGCGGGCTGAGTTCGTCGATGTTGGTCATCGCACTAATCTCCATCTGGAAGGCCATGCATGGCCGAGTACTAGTAACAGGTTCGATGACAGAAGATGTCCTGGCCCTCCACACCTTGCTCGCCATATTTGCCTTACCTCTTCTGCTGATGGCGGCAGTCATCGCGGAACGCCGGCGGGCCGAGGAGTCTTCCCGAGCTATTCGCAACGACCTGATCCGCGCACAAGAGCAGGACCGTCACTGGATCGCGAGAGAATTACGTGACGATATCATTCAACAACTTACCCTCGTTGGCCTCAACATTGAGCAACTCCGAGACCAGTCCGAACCCTCTTCTAAGTCGCGTTTCGACCCGCTCTGCGGTCAGTTTGCGGGTGTCTATGAAGCTACCAGCGGCTTGTCACGCGAACTGTATCCATTCGCGCTCGAATACCTAGGGCTCTCGCCCGCATTACGAAAGCTATGCCGTGAGACTGGTGCCCAAAATCACATTACGATTAATCTAAAGGAAGAAAGCACGCCCGCTGATGCTGATATGCCACCGGAAGTTTCTCGGCGCTTGTACTCCGTTGTGCACGAGGCCTTGCGCAACATAGTGAAGCACAGCCATGCGAAGGAGGCCGCGGTTGAGTTGAAGGCGGCCGGCGGACACATTTTTCTGCGGATCGCCGACAATGGCATTGGCATCAGTTTGGGGTCCAGCGACGGCGCAGGGCTGACCAGCATGCGCGAGCAACTGCTCTCTCTAGGCGGAACGTTCACGATTGTGTCGGTGCGGTCGAAGGGCACAACAATCGAAGGTTCGGTGCCGATCAAACGATCGCCTTGAAAGAGCGAATCTGGGTTCCGTGACGAATCCATCCTGGCCTAAGCAGACTGAAAGTCCTGGTTCCAATCGCGGAAATAGGGCGATAACTTCCCCGAGAACTGTTGTGCGTCGGCGTTTCCGCTGGCCAGCGTGCCGGGTGCGTTGCGCGTCTTGGATCCCGCGGCGCAAGAAGTGTGCGTATTGCGTATATAAAGGATGCGGCGGAGAAGGGGACACCCGTCTCCGAGCAGGCGGGTTCCCCTCCCGGTGTCCCGCGTCCGGGATACCCATACCCGGGTATTTTGCTGAAAGAGTTTGGACTTGCTTGATTGCAAAGGAGTTGGGTTTTCTGCCGACGACAAAGAGTCCGCAAGAGTATGTGAATAATGGAGTTGAGAGACTTAAACGCTTGCATAGAGAGTTCGGAAGGAAACTCATACCCCCACACCCCCGGGCAACGCAGATGATTATCAAAGGAAAGGATTTGCGGGAAAAGCAATTCGTAACTATCTGAAAGCACAGGACATGCAAATCGATCGTCCGGGAGGGGCAACTCACAAGTACATGAAAACAAAGGGGGCGCGAAAGTGAGCAGCGTACTGTGGCAGTTAGTAGACGTGAACTCTTCGAAAACAGACTGGGTCGCAGGGAAAAGGAGGGAGGAAACGGGGACACTATTAGCAAAACCTTGGGCTAGAGATTACCGCATCCGTTACTATTTGTCAAGTGAGAAATTAAGGCCTGTGGATTGAATGGCTTGCGGCGCTTTGCAAAGATAGGACAAATACCAGATGTAAGATTCTACGTCGGGGGGCGTTGGCTCGAATCTGGCAACTCTACTGATCGGGAGCTAGGCCCCCAGGAGCGCCCAAAATCGCCTCGTTCTCCCTCCAAGTCCATCTGTTAGGTCTGCCAGTAGTCGAGAAGTTTCGACTTCACGATAATCACTACCTTTGACGCGAATCGTTCTGGCGATCTTCTGCTCTGAGTAATGAACTAGCGCAGCTTAGAGTCATGAACGAAGCGGTGGCGCAGTGCCAGCATCGGCGAACGCACAAGGTTCTCTTCCGAAGACCTCGCCCGTCGCACCGTGCATCGCCGAGCCGTCATGGCCGCTGTTTGGAGAAAGGCACGGCAAGTATTTGCTCCTGCCGCCCGACTACGAGTTGTTGGCAGAGGACGAAGAGACCGCTGTGAAAGTACTCGCTGCGGTTAACGGCTTGGCGTTCCGCGCTTAGCGAAGGAGATGACAGGATGAGCCAAAACCACTTTACTATCAGGTTTCCTTTGAAGTCACCGGCCGACACGAAAGCGCTGGCAGAGCAGGTTCCTTCTCTAATGCCGGGGCTGTTCCAAGTGGCGGAGATGATCGGCACGATTCACTACTCGCGCTTCACAATTTTGAGCGAAAAGACTCTGCTATTTCTTGGAGACTTCGATGGCGAATTCAGCCAACTGGTGGCCGAGTTCGCCAAGCATGCAGGGCCAGTGTTCGATGCGATCTTCCCCCATGTGGACAATCCGCCGCCCACCCCCGTCGCCGATCACGCCGACGATTTCGTCGATTGGACGGCGGATCATCTTGTCCATCCGTTAAATTTGTATACAGCCTATCCAGAAGTGACCGCTAAGGAGATTAAGGCTCTGGCGTCCGCCGCAGAAGTCACTGGCGCGGGCGAACAACGGCCCTTCCTGGTGATCTTGCCCATGAAATCAAAACTTGCCTTCATCGAGGTGCAACTGCTCTTGCGCGCCAGAGGGCGCGGGACAACAAAAGACCTCGACAAAGTCGGCACGCCGCACTTCGCACAGTTCGTGCCGCTGGAGGACAACCAAATTGGTTTCTTTACTGTCTATGACGGCTCATTCGAGACGTACATTGCCGATTTCACCAAAAACATCGGGGAAGTCTTTGACCTTATATTCAAATTCACGAAGAACCCACCGCCATCGCCGTGCAGAAAACACCTCCAGGAGTTCATCGACTTTGCAGCGGGCGCGAACCGCACGCCGATCGGGTTCTACCAGGCATATCCAGGCCTCACGGTTCAGGACATCCATGCCCTGATCGCCGATAGCAAGTCGATGTCCGCAACGGCTTGATAGCCAGGCCTCCACGGCGTCTGCCGATCTGCTGCGGGGCAGCGGTCGCGAGCGCGGATCACGCAGGAAAGAGCAATGAGCCAGGAACGCAAGACACTGGAGCCACCAACACAAGAGAGCGGAGGATTCCTCCGCCGCATGTTCGGCCGAGGCGAACATGACATCTCCGCGTCTAATACTGACTCGCGAACAACCACGAAAACCGTACTCGATCTCGCCGATATTCAGGGATTCATCCTTCGCGGTTACAGGATGCCGATAGTGCGGCATTTCTTACTAACGGTGGGCGACCCTGCCGAGGCGCGCAAAGTGCTTGGACGGTTCGTCAACGGCGACGAGTCTGACGCGCCGCAGATCACCACTGCCGAAGACTGGCACGTTGGGTTTGAGCCGGGACCGGGAGACAATCTCGCCGATCCTCCACGCCACAAGCCTGACTATTGCCTCAACTTGGGCATCACTTGGTCGGGACTACTTGCATTGGAGATCAAAAATCGCGTCCCAACGCTTTCATTCAAGTCGTTTGGCGCATTCACCGCCGGCGCCGCCGAACGAGCGGAATTGGTGGGCGATACCGGAGCCAGCGCACCGCAAAACTGGATCGGTGGCTTTGGCAGGGGCTGCGATCACGTCCTGGTGACGCTGCACGCCATCAGCTCGAAGGCGATGACGACCTATAGTGCCCGGCTATCTGCTCTCTTTGCCGAAGCCGACGCCTTTCGTGAGATTTGGCGCGGCGACGGGATGGCATTGATGGAGGTGAGAGATGGCAAGCCGGTCCTAACTACTAAGGTTCATTTCGGCTACACCGACGGCATCAGCACCACCACCGTTCGCGGCGGGCCGGAACGATATCCGCCGGATCACCAGCAGCCTTGTGAACCTTGGCTATTCGTTTTGCTAGACGAGGCTGAGAATTACTTTGTCCCGGAACCTCCGGAACTCGGCCGGAACGGCAGCTTTGCTGTCTTCAAAATGATTGAGACCGACGTTGTTGGATTCGAGAATTTCCTGCACTCGAACAAGGACAAAATAGATCCCGAGCTTCTTGCCGCCAAGATTTGCGGACGGTGGCGCAACGGAGTTCCTCTCGCGTTGTCGCCGAACACCGCCAGCCCTTCGGGAGGGATTTCGCCTGAGCAACTCAACAACTTCGAATACGTGAACGAGGATGGGTCAGGCGATCCGAAGGGACTGCGCTGTCCCGTCGGCGCGCACATGCGCCGCATAAATCCGCGGGGCCAGCCCGTCACCGGCCAGGGCCAACCCGGCGGGAGCAACAATACTCACCGGCTGATCCGTCGCGGCATGCCATACGGACCAGCCTACGATCCGACAAAACCCCACGACGGCATCGAGCGTGGGCTTCTCGGCTACTTCATCAACTCAAGTATCGAGAATCAGTATGAGTTCGTGCTGAGCCACTGGGCCAACGACAGCGAATTTGCCGGGGCGGTCAGGCTGCCTCCTAAATCGAAGGATCCAATGATTGGCACCCAGGACTCAGCGGAAAGTATTTTCGCGATTCCGCAGCCGGATGGCGCGCCCCCGATAAAGATCACACGGTTCTCAAGCTTCATTGCAACGAAGGCCGCCGCCTACTGCTTTCTGCCAAGCATCACGGCGATCAAATTCATGGCGCAATTGAGTTGAGAGGTTTTGCATGTTGTTTCTGACGAGATGGTTCGGAGTAACGGGCAGCGATGCCGAGCGGAACCTTGCCAGGGAGAAATCTGAGATCGAAGAGATCGTCGAGATGACTCTCCTGCTGCAGAGGAATGCTGCCGCGCAGCAGCACCGGTCGCTCTGCCGTGGTACCCATGCGAAGGGCGTTTGCGCCCGAGCCGAATTCGAAGTATTGGATGTCGCAGCCGGTCGGCACCCTCTACTAGCGGCGCGGCTCGCGAAAGGGATTTTCAAGAAACCCGGCGTATATCCCGCTACTGTACGATTTGGGAATGCGGACCCGAAAGTAAACTCTGACTTTAGGCCTGACGTCCGATCGCTGTCTATCTCGGTCGACCTTACTCGGGATGGCACGGCTGCTCTCGGCGCGACCGTTGGCAGACAAGATTTCTCACTGCAAAACACGAAGACTCTGCCCATTAACGACGCAACTGCATTTCTCGCGACTATGAAGCTGCTTACTGCCCCGAACCCGGCCCTCGGCTTGTGGTCTCTGCCGTTCAGGGACAAGTTGAGAGTGCTGAGGACCCTCGCTTTAGTGCAAGTACAGGTACACCAGAAAATCAAAGCGTATCAGCAACTGAGATATGAGAGCAACGTACCATTTCGTCACGGATCGATGGACGTTGTGAAGTACTCAGCAACACCGTTCTCGAGCAACCCGGCGCGACGTCTGCAAAGGAGTAACCCGAAAGGTCTGCAGGATGAACTGATTCGGCACCTCAAGGAGGACGGCAAGATGAGCGCCTTCGACTTCGGAGTCCAGTTTCTAGACGTCGACAAGATGACCTATTGGGGCAAGTGTCGGGATGCCAGCTTCTGGATTGAAAACGCGAGCGTCGAATGGAATGAAGCAGACGCCCCGTTTCACACAGTTGCACAGCTTACCCTCCTATCGAATTCGCATCTTCCGGCGGATGCTTCCGAAACCACATATTTCGATGTCACAGCGAACTCGACACCTGACAGCACGCCCCTTGGGAGCATTAATCGCGCTCGCTGGCCTGCGGAGGTTGCCAGCAGAAAAGCACGTATGCGGGCGGAGAACCATAATTATCAGCGCGCTGCTCACGCTGATTGAAGCCAACAAAAGGGCTATGAGACTGCGTTGTAGGTGGCAAACTCGGTAGGGAAGCAAAAATTCTCAGTGTCCGGTAACCCGACAGTTTTAGCGCTGGAATTGCCGATGGCGTGCGGAGAGCATCGATTCCATGAAGCTAGGCAAACACAAAAGCGGAGCAAGCTAGTCCTCAACTAGGCTCCAATCGGTATCGGGATCGAACTCGCTCATTGCAGCTGCTGTTTCTGTTGTGGTCTTCCCCAAGTCCTTTTGGAGCAGCACGCCATCCTGGTTGATAATGAATGTCATCACCCCCGAATTGCCGTATTCCGCCGGGTAGGCGACGAAAGCGAATCCACCGACCATTTTTCCGTTTACCACATAATCCCTCGCACCGCCGGGTGAGTGACTCCCTTGCCGGGTCAGCATATGAAAGTAGTAGCCATGAAGGGGCGTAGATGCGTTCTGCTTTGCGTCGTATCCTTCGTTAGTTGCGAATGCCACCAACGGCCCGAGAGGGCTTTTGGGCTGACCTTCTGGAGACTCCCAGTACAAGCCGTTCTGCTTGCCAGCGTCGCTGATGAACTTCAAAGCGAATTGCTTCGTGGCTCGGGCGTCGTGAGGCCGGGAAAAGTACTCAAGCTGGGCGTCAGCCACTGCTTGACAAACTTCGATCACTGCCAGTTCATTCCGACCAATGCGGCGCGACAGAATCTCATCCTTTCCCGCAGCCGTATCGAAGAACCATTTACTGGTGGCGTTCTTCTTCAGAGGAATCGGGAAGGCAAAATTGTCAGCTCCGATCAGCAAAACTTGTACTTCATCCGCCATCTTGCGCCAGCGGTGCATTACTCCATAAGCCGTCACGAATTTGTCGATCACAGCCTTGTCCTGCACGGCGTCGCCGGAAAAGATTATCTCCTTCGAGTCCGCGCCGAATATTGGCAATAGCGCGTTTTGGTCTCCTGATTTTGCAGCTTTCAACAACGCGGCGCCCGCGTCATCGGGCGAAGCAAATCCTCTGGGCGAGGTTTGATCGGACTTGCTACAGGCGACAAGCAAAATGACTAGTGGCAGAAGCCAGAACCAGTTTGTAACAACAATACTTTTAGATTCGAGTGGCATAATCATGCTCCAAACACTGACTGCAAACACTTGAACAACAGCGCTGAACCGACTTGACCTTATTCGCGGCTGCGCGGTTAAGGTTCACCTGCGGCGACCACCACTTGCCGAGCCACGAGCACTCGCTGACCTCGATTGCCAACCTCCGCCTCCGCTGTTGAAGGCCGACGATCTGCTGCTCGCTTCCTGCTGTCCCCAGCCGCGGGAAGCAGCGGAGTAGTTTGAGCTTCCGCCGCGAGTTTGTTGCCAACCGCCACCAGTGTTCTTGTAGACGTTCCCGTTCGCCGCGGCGTACTTGTTGCCGTTTGCGGTCTGGGCAGCAGCGCCACTACCGTGCACCCCCGACGCGGCAACACCCTTGCCGCCCGCCGAAGTTTGTACCGTTCCTACGGACCCTTGTGCAGTCGTCTGATGTTGCGTGTACGCAGTTTGCCCATTCTTTGAAACTACCGAGCTTCCATAGCTCCCGTAAGCGTTGGAGGCTTGATGCGTGGCTGCGTATGCTCCGGTATTTGGGTTGTACGCTTGACCAACCTTTTGAGAGCCGTAGGGAGTTACGGTAGATGCGCCACGGGCATAGGTCCCGGTGGACGGATTGTAGGCACTGCCAACTCGCGCGGCCCCGTTCGGTCCATAAGCGGTGGCACTGGAGCCGTAATAGCCGCCGCGCCAGGCAGTATTTCCATAGTAGGCGGTGCTTCTGTATACGACCGCGCCGCCGTGCCAGTTGCAGTTCCAGTAGCTGTAGCCCCATCCGCAACAATTGTTATTGCTTATAGCCGCGCCCACGGCGATGCCAACTCCGAACGCGAGCAGGCCGGTCGCAGCAACCGTTGCAGCGCTGTACCCGGGCGTGACATAAGGAGTGCCGTAAACTACCGTGGGATTGTACTGGGGAACATAAACGACTTGCGGATTCGTAGGCTGGATCACGATCACCTGCGGCGACTGTTGCACGACTGTAATCTGTGAACCTGACTTCAGATTGCCAGCTGCTTTTGCCTTCGCACGCAATACCTGCACAGCCGTCATAGCATCGGCTGCCTGCGTGTGATACGCCTCTCCTAACGCCGAAGTCCAGCTGAGATTTTTCGCCAAGTTGTCGAGCACGGAGGGAAACTGTGTGAGTGCCTTCACACTGGGATCCCACGTCTGCGTGTCCACCGCCTGCGTTAATGCCGTGCCGGTGAGATTCTTGTTCTGCTGAAGCCAGCCGCTGGCCGAAGCCACCTGGTCTGGAAAGGTGGCAGCTCCAAGAATTTGGGCTACCAGGGCATCCGGGTACAGCGCTATGGGCGCAACCAGTTGTTGTAACTCGTCCGCCGACAGCGGTGCCCCTTGCCCCGAAGATCCCGCCGGTTCCTGTTGGCCCGATTGCTGAGCTCCAGCTTCAAATGGCGTTGTGGCAATGAGCAGCAGGAGTGATAGTGTCGTTGACAAGAACTGTTTCGTGAAAGTCTCGATCATTTTCTTCTCTCCACGGCAGGAAATCGCGTCACGCTGTCTTACTTGCGCTGGTCATGATGATTCCTTCTCGATCGATCCACATCATCCCTTTAATGCAACCCGCAACACGCGCTCCAGCGGAGTACCTGTAAGCCTTCGTTTTTTGCCATGGGCCGAGACCGGCGGGAGAACCACCGGTGACGTCTTGTTCCATGCTTCGTTACTTCTCGCTACTCGAGAGCGAGTCGCCAGGCAAACATGGTGGCTCTCAGCTATTCAATTCGCCACTGTCAGGAATGACAGGGGACACGACAATGCCCGAATCGCTCCACGGTCGGGCGCGTTTCTGCGTGGCCATTCCCTTCGATTTATCGGGCGTTGTCAGCTAATCCGCGCCGTCTCCGTCCCTGAAGTGTTCCAACGATGATCAGAATGAAGCTGCTAACAATTGCGACGTAGGACAAAACGACATACCTGAGACCCGCTCTGGCGCTGATTGTTTCGTCCGCGTAAACGTGATTGAGTGTCATCATCTGCGTCCCACCGGCCAACGCCACCAACAGCAAAATCAATACGACCATAGTTGGCCGCCTCCGGCAGACCCACATTCCGATGAGACCGACTGCTAGAAACGCCAAAAACACTAGCCAGAAAAGCCAGTCCTTATTCATCACTTCGCGAGCAAGAGCCACACAAACGGTCACGGTTCGCCTCCCATGTCAGCACGTTACGAGCGCGGCGCGGGCCGCGGTACTGGCAAAACTTGCGGCGTAGACCGTTCGGAGGCGTTTTCGGACGTTGCAGGGTGATAAGGAATATAAGAGCGACGCAAAGGCAGAACATGAAACGCGCTTACGGGACAAGTGGAATTGGCTCAGAACCATGTGTCCGGCCGACGTAGCAGGACTAACGAACGAAGTACGCCTCGTTGCACGCATTCCCGTCTTCAAACTTAGGCACAGCTCGAACGCCGCACCTGCTATTTCTGACAGTCGCGCCTTCTATTGTCGATGCGCATCATTTAGCGTTGAGTTCGGAAAATCCAGGCCATTCCGGTGTCAGCAGAACCTTATGCAACCTATGGTGGGCGCGTTAGGAGCGGTTTTGCTGGTCATTGAGTGACACCTCAGGTGAACCAATGGCCTCAGGATGTTCAATGTTCAGGGAGGGATTCCATGAAAGTAGCTGTGCTCTGCGTCTTAGCGTCCGCGCTGTTTCTGCCGGTAAGTCGGGCTCAGGTTCCTGTTTTCGACCTCACTCAAGCTGATAGCTCGATTAAGTTCAATGTGAAGGCATCCGTTTCGATAGCCGGTACTTTCGACAAGTGGGACTCCAACCTAACGTTCACGTCTCCCGAACTAACGTCAGCCGTCTTGAACATCAAGATTCAAGCAGACAGTGTGAATACCGGAAGCGGCATGAAGAACGGAAAGTTGAAGGGAGACAAATTCTTCGACGCCAAAGAGAATCCGCTGATCACGTTTCACTCAACGAAGGTTGTACAGACCGGTCCCGACACGGTCGAGTTCGACGGCGACTTCACGATTCGCGGCGTGACCAAGCCCGAAAAATTAACTTTTACAGTTACCGGCAGGGGGACCGGCACCGGCTCGATCATAGGCACAATGGCCTTTGACCGTAAGGAGTACGGCATGAATAGCGGCATTCCTTTCATCAAGATCGCGGACCGCGTTGAGGTAGCCGTCGACCTCAAAGGGAAACGAGTCAGCGGGCCTCCGGTGGTTTTTAAGGAGTAGTCGAGAGTTGCAAACGGCCGCTGAGTCCAACGAAGCTGTGCCTCAAGGAGGCAAGCTGTCAGAACTTCGGAAGGTATCTTTGAGACCGCGAGAAAGAACGGCCACGAACGCCACGCACATCGCTCTCGTTTCTCTCTACCTCGGTCTCGTTCCAAAACGCTCTTACGCCTTATCGTGAATGTAGCGATTCTGCAAGACTTTCTAGGTTTTGCGGCTGCACGCGAATGACGCCGCGAACCGGGCTATCAATGTCCGCTATGAGAAAAAGCGATATGGAAAGGGCGATGGGTAAAACCAGAAAAAGGAAGCTGCTTCTTTGCAATACTCCGTAACCCAGCAATAGATTGCAGAAGATGGACATGATTATAAGGAGGGCCCACGCTTCAATTGGAATGCGGTTCCGCCGGGCAGCCAGAGCATCTCCCTGCCTATCCAATACTTCGTTCATGCCGGAGACGGCGAGAGACGTGAGCGGTGATGGTTGCGCAGCAGCGGACGTTCTAACTGCTGACCACATCTCAGTCTGCAGCCGAGCAGTCTGGGCAAGGCTCTGCCCTGGCCGTTGCTCGTTTCGCGACGTGTAACTGGATATGCGCTGATCGAGATAGCTCTTCAGCAACGCCCGAACTTTCGCCGTATCGGCGGGAGGCAACAAGTCTGCTCGGTCGTACTCAGTCCCGATTGCGTTTGCCTCCTGTTGTTCGAGGTTTTTGCGCTGGTCGTACCTGTTCACAGCCATTGAAAAGGTGAAGCCAATGATAAGACCTAACAGCGTCAGAGTGCCGCCGAGAATGAATTTGAAATCATCACGGTCGTCTGCTTCCACGTTTCGCGTCCTATTGCGGAGCCAGGCGCCGATTGACGACGAGACGGAAAACGTGAGAAGCGACACCACAAGAAAGAGAAGCGGGTAGTCCAAAGGATTGAACATCGTTGTACGCCCCTTTTGCAATCAGGTTGAGCCTGCTCACCGACATGCTATTTCATATGTACGGTACATCAGGACTGATCAAGAGCCACAGGGACGGACGTTCGAGAAGCTGGAGAGTCGGCCTAATTGGGGCGTCCTGTCAATTGACCTGGACGACCGCCGGTGCCTGCCGCTCCCCGTACCCAGCAGGAAGAATGGATGGCGGAGTCTCCTCGGGCCAGTACAGGGCGCATCACCAAATAGATCGTCTTGTTGGACATTTCATATATCAGTTCCTCGAAAAAACCCAGCACCACTGAGTCAACGGGATCAACAGGACTCCAACCACTGTTCAAATTGACAGGTGAAAAGCTCGGAAGAGTGAGATTAAGAGCGGTACCAAGGGTGCCAGGGTTCGTTTTCAGAAGGCCGGATTGGTGACAGTCGAGCGAATGGCAGGCCAGGTCTTTCGCCCACCACGGGGTGTGATGAAGATATCGAAATCTGACATGCAAGGCAGCGGTTTGCGTTCAGCGACGCAATGTTGGTTGGCAGCCTTGCTGTGGCATCCCTCACTCTTACCGAATGAGCTATACACGGACTTCCGCAGCGCGTTAAGGCCTGCGGGAAGTGTGCAAAGTCTGGGGATCAAACTGTAACTATTAACAGGTTCGGAAGTTCGAATCGATGGGCAGCATGTGCACAGAGGGTTTCTGCCTAAGGCTAAACATCGCAACGTTGGATTGAACGAGCAGGCTATTTGCAGACAAGAAGGACGTGAAGAAAGCAATGAACAAAGCAATGAACAAAGCCTTATACCTCTCCACAGCGTGCCTCGCGCTGCTTTCACTGCTTTTCGTGGGAGTTTACTCAAGGAAAGCGCACGCGCAGGCACCATCGCAGTACCCGATTTTAGACGCTGTGGCCGGGAAACTCGTCCAGAAGTACCAGACTTCCACCTGCGAACAGTTGTGGGAAAAGAAGAGCCAAAAAGCTCCACCGAAGCCCGAGGAACAGCGGGTGATTCAGTTCCTTCACAATGATCCTCAGATGCGCGCGGAATTCATCAACAGAGTAGCGGCGCCCATTGCCAATAAGATGTTCGAATGCGGAATGATTCCCTGATCGACTCAGGGCCCGCTTGGCTGTTCTAGGAGAGCCATGATGAACCGATGCAAAATTCTTGGTGTAGCGTCGTTGGTATCGTTGCTGGCTCTTTCCATGGTTGCCGGAACCGCGCGCGCCCAGAGTACGATGGCGGTTGCCAAAAAGAAAACTACACCGAGCAAGAAGCAGCCGGCCACGCCGCCAGTACCCGATCTGGAGCCAAAGGCGCTTCAGCTGCTAAAAGCATCGAGCGACCACCTTGCTGCTGCGCACATTGTGTCATTCACGGCGGTGGAAATATTCGAGCATCCGAGCCGCCACGGCCATCCGCTGGCCTATTCGACAAGGTCTGACGTCACGCTACAACGGCCCGACAAGCTGCGGGTGCTCATATCCGGCGATGGCCCAGCGTCGGAGTTCTATTACGATGGCAAAATAATGATGGCCTACGCACCGGCGGA
>Ga0137403_10000767_pt1 | contig 41127 bp, 37 predicted proteins | sample CZOMad2_1_16fung_FD_122057 | JGI IMG/M metagenome (GOLD analysis project Ga0137403, IMG submission 122057) | Vadose zone soil fungal communities from Angelo Coast Range Reserve, California, USA - CZOMad2_1_16fungal (Hybrid Assembly) | ecosystem: Environmental > Terrestrial > Soil > Vadose zone...
GTCGCGCGCGGGAAGAACTCGTTGCCGCCGCAGTGGTCGAAGTGCAGGTGCGAGTTGGCCACGTAGCGCACGTCGTCGGGCTTCAGCCCGAGCCATGCGAGCTGCGGCACCACGTCGTCGCCTTCCTGCGACTTGACGCTCAGGCGCTTGACCCGCTCCGGGCCGAGCCGGCCCACCGGATCGAGGCGCGCCTGGCAGTGCACGCCGGTGTCGAACAGCAGGCGCCCGCGCGGATGGTCGACGAGAAAGCTCGTGACGGGCACGGTCCACGGCTGGCCCGGTGCCAGGTCGGAGAGCATGCTGGCGCGGTCCAGCTCGATGTAGCCCGTGCAGAGCGCGAAGACGCTGATCATGGTGTGGACTCCGTCACGGAAAGAGGACCAGCTTTCCCGTCGACTGCCGCGACTCGAGATAGCGGTGCGCGTCGGCCGCCTGGGCGAGCGGGAACGTCTTGCCGATGTGCAGGCGCAGCCGGCCCTCGCGCATGAGGGCGAAGCAGCGCTCGGCGCTCTCGCGTGTCTTGTCGGGGAAGTTCCGCGTCACCGTCGGCACCATGAAGCCGCTGACCTTGTGCGACTTCGGCGACAGCGCGGCGACGTTGAGCGGATCCGTCGGCCCGCCGGCGCGCCCGTAGAGAATGAGGTGGCCGAAGGGCGCCAGGCAGCGCAACCCCTCCTCGAACGTCGGCTTGCCCACCGCGTCGAGAATGAGGTCCACCCCGCGGCCCCCGGTCAGGCGCAGCACCTCGTCGGCGAATTTCTCGGTGGCGTAGTTGATGACGGCCTCCGCGCCGTGCTCGCGCACCAGCGGCGCCTTGGCGTCGCTCGACACGGTCCCGAACACGCGCGCGCCGGCGGCCCTGGCCAGCTGCACGGCCGCGAGCCCGACGCCGCCCGCCGCGGAGTGCACGAGCACCGTGCGGCCGGGGCCGGTCGAGTCCGCCGTGTGCAGCATGTGATAGGCGGTCAGCACCTGGATCGGGAATGCGGCGCCGTCGACGAAGCTCACGGCGTCGGGAAGCGGGATGACCATGGACGCCGGGGCCTGGCAGTACTCCGCGTACGACTTGACGGTGAAGGCGGCCACGCGCGCCCCCGGCCGCACGTCCGTCACGCCGTCGCCGACGGCCTCGACCACGCCCGCCGCCTCCATGCCCGGCGTGTCGGGCAGCTTCGGCTTCACGACGTACGTCCCCTGGCGGAAGCGCGTGTCCGCGAAGTTCACGCCGATCGCGTGGACCTTGATGAGGACCATCCCCGGCCGCACCTCGGGCTTCGGCACCTCGGCGAGGGCCAGCACCTCGGGACCGCCGGTCTGGGCGAAGACGATCGCTTTCATCCTGGCCTCCTCCGTCCTCGGGCACGCCAGTATACTGGCGGCGCGATGCGCTTGCAGGGTCGGATCGCCGCGATCACCGGCGGCGCGCTCGGCATCGGGCGCGCGACGGCGCGCCTGTTCGCGGCCGAGGGCGCGACGGTGGCGCTCGGCGACGTGGACGTGGCCGGCGCCGAGGCGGTGGCCAAGGAGATCGTCGCGGGCGGCGGCCGGGCCATGGCCGTCGGCATGGACGTGGGCGACCCGGGCCAGGTGCGGGATTTCGTGGATCGGGTGGTCACCGAGCTCGGCCGCCTCGACGTGATGTTCGCCAACGCCGGCATCGCGCACTCGGCGCCGTTCCTGGAGCATCCCGAGGCCGAGTGGCACCGCGTGCTGCGCGTCAACCTCACCGGCGTCTTCTTCTGCTGCCAGGCCGCCGCCCGCCAGATGGTCAAGCAGGGCGGCGGGCGCATCATCGCGACGGCGTCGATCAACGGCGTCCGCGGCGTGGAGAACCTCGTCGGCTACAACGTGGCCAAGGCCGGCGTGATCGAGCTGACGAAGACCATGGCCGTGGAGCTGGCCAAGCATCACATCGCGGTGAACGCGATCGCGCCGGCGCAGATCGACACCCGGCTCACGCGGGGCCTGCCCGAGGAGGCGCGGCGGCGCCGCGTCGACCGCATCCCGATGGGACGCTTCGGCGACGTCGACGAGGTGGCTCGCGCCGCGCTCTTCCTCGCCTCCGACGACGCCAGCTACATCACCGGCCACACCCTCGCCGTCGACGGCGGCTATCTCGCGGGCGGTCTCTGGTCTCGATAGACGGCGCCGCCTGGGAGAGCGGCCCGGGCGGCCTGCCCTTTGTCGTGGTCGAGACGGATCGGTGTCGGGCGCGCCTCACGCCGTACGGCGCGCACCTCTGCGAGTGGGCGCCGGCGGGCCACGCGGCGCCCGTCCTCTTCCTCGGTCCGCGGTCCGCGTTCAGCGCCGGCACGGCGATTCGCGGCGGCGTGCCGGTCTGCTTTCCGTGGTTCGCCGCGCATCCGAGCGATCCTTCGAAGCCCGCGCACGGCTTCGCGCGAACCCGGATGTGGCAGGTCGACGACCTCACGCGCGACGAGGCGGGAGACGTTCGCATCGCGCTGCGCCTGGCCGGGGACGCCGAGACGCGCGCGTACTGGAACGCCGCCTTCACCCTCTCGCTCACCGTGTCGCTCGGCGCGTCACTGACGATGACGGCCGAGGTCGAGAACACGGGACGCGACGAGATCGGGTACGAGCTCGCCCTCCACACGTATCTGGCCGTCGGCGACGTGGAGGCGATCCGCATCCACGGGCTCGAGCGCACCCGGTTCGTGGACAAGACCGACGGCATGCGAGACAAGGTCGGCGGCGCCGAGCCGCTGGCGCTCGCCGGCGAGACCGACCGCGTGTACCTCGACACGACGGCGCCCTGCACCGTCGACGATCCGGTCCTGAGACGACGGATCCGCGTCGACAAGCGCCATTCGGCAACGACGATCGTGTGGAACCCCGGGCCCGAGAAAGCGCGGGCCGTGGCCGACATCGGCGGCGACGCGTGGCGCCGCTTCGTGTGCGTGGAGACGGCGAATTGCGGGCCGCACGCGGTGGGCCTGGCGCCCGGCGCGCGTCACGCCATGACGGCGCGGATCGACGTCGCGCCGCTCGATCCCCGGTGACGGAGCGGTTTATACTCCCCGGGTGACACACGACCGTTCCGCCCCGTCCTCGGCGCCCACGGGGCAGCCGTGCGTCCTGGTCATGTTCGGCGCCTCCGGCGATCTCACCAGGCGGCTCCTGATGCCGGCCCTCTACAACCTGGCCTGCGACGGTCTCCTGCCCAAGCGGTTCGCGATCGTCGGCGTGGCGATGGACGAGCTGACGACCGAGCAGTTCCGCGAGAAGATGTCGACGGACATCCGCCAGTTCTCGACCCGCAAGCAGTTCGACGACGAGGTCTGGGGCGACTTCGTCCGCCACCTCTCCTACAGCCCCGGCACGTTCGAGGACGCGAAGACGTACGAGCGCATCGCGGCCCTCGTCACGCAGCTGGACGGCGAGTGGCACACCGAGGGCAACGTCCTCTACTACCTGGCGGTGCCGCCGCCGCTCTTCGGTCTCATCTCCGCGCAGCTCGCGCGCGCGGGAGGCACGGCGGCCAAGCGCGGCTGGCGACGGGTGATCGTCGAGAAGCCGTTCGGCCACGACCTGGCCTCGGCCATCGAGCTGTCCCGCGAGCTGCTCGAGCACTGGCGCGAGGACCAGATCTACCGCATCGACCATTACCTCGGGAAGGAGACGGTCCAGAACCTCCTGGCCTTCCGCTTCTCCAACGGGATGTTCGAGCCGCTGTGGAACAGGAACCACATCGACCACATCCAGCTCGCGGTGGCGGAGACGGTGGGCGTCGAGGGACGCGGCCGCTACTACGAGCGCGCGGGCGTGGTGCGCGACATGATCCAGAACCACATGTTCCAGATGCTCGCCTACCTCTGCATGGAGCCGCCCATCTCCTTCAAGCCCGAGGCGATCCGCAACGAGAAGGCCAAGGTGCTGGACGCCGTACGGATCATGCGTCCGGAGGACGTGCTGGCCAACACGGTGCGCGGACAGTACGGCCGCGGTCGTCGAGCCGACGGCCAGGACGCCGTGGGATACCGGCAGGAGCCACACGTCGATCCGCAGTCCGGCACCGAGACGTTCGCCGCCATCAAGGTCTTCATCGACAACTGGCGATGGGAGGGCGTGCCGATCTACCTCCGGTCGGGCAAGGCGCTGTGGCGACGCGGGACCGAGATCCTCGTGCAGCTCAAGAAAGCGCCCGAGGTCATCTTCCGCGAGACCCCGGCCATGGAGCGGCTGGAGTCGAACCAGCTCATCTTCCACATCCAGCCCGATCAGGAGATCGAGGTCCGCTTTCAGGCCAAGCACCCCGGACCGTCCATGAATCTCCAGAAAGTCAACATGCGCTTCGACTACCGCGAGGCGTTCCAGGCGGCGCGGGCGACGGGCTACGAGGTGCTCCTCTACCACTGCATGCTCGGCGACGCGATGCTCTTCTCGCGGACGGATCTGGTGGAGTCGGCATGGAAGATCGCCCAGCCCATCCTGGACGTCTGGGCGACCAGCCCCGCGGAGGACTTCCCGAACTACCCCGCGGGATCGTGGGGACCGAAGGCCGCCTTCGACCTGATCGAGCGCGACGGCCGCAAGTGGCTCGAGGTCGTCAACCGCAGCGTCATCGCGCAGGTGCCGCTCTTCTCGGCCTGTGACGCCATCTTCCAGCACAACATCGCCATGGCGCTCAAGCCGGAAGTGTACGCGCCCGGCGACTTGATCGTCAGGAAGGGCGACATCGGCCGCGAGATGTACTTCCTGGTGAATGGTGAGGTCGACGTCCTCGACCGGGACGGTACGGCCATCGCGACCCTCGGGCCCGGCAGCTTCTTCGGCGAGATCAGCCTGCTCCTGTCCGAGCCTCGCACCGCCTCCGTCCGCGCCCGGGAGTACTGCGACCTGTTCGTGCTCGACAAGCGCGACTTCAACCGCGTGCTTCGTGACCATCCCGAGTTCGCGCGGTCGATTCTGGAGGCGTCGCAGGCGCGCTACAAGGTCAGCGTCGCGGCCGAGCAGGCGTTCGATCGGCAGGTGAGGTTGCTGATGGGAGGATAGCGTGAACCACGACCAGCTCTCGATCAACACGATCCGTACCCTCGCGATGGACGCCGTCCAGCAGGCGAACTCGGGCCATCCCGGGACCGCGATGGCCATGGCGCCCGTCGTCTACACGCTCTGGCAGCGCTTCCTGAGGTTCGATCCCGAGGACCCGATCTGGCCCAACCGCGACCGGTTCGTGCTCTCGATCGGCCACGCCTCGATGCTGCTCTACTCGATGCTCCACCTCACGGGCGTCAAGGCGGTGAACCCGCAGTACGAGCGCCTGGGCCAGGTCTCGGTCACGCTCGATGACATCAAGCGCTTTCGCCAGCTCGACAGCAAGTGTCCCGGCCACCCGGAGTACCGCTGGACGTCGGGGGTCGAGACGACGACGGGGCCGCTCGGCCAGGGCGTCGCGACCAGCGTCGGCATGGCGATCGCGGGGAGGTGGATGGCCAGCCATTTCAACCGTCCCGGCTTTGACATGTTCGACTACGACGTCTACGCGCTCGCCGGGGACGGCTGCATGATGGAGGGCGTCTCGAGCGAGGCGGCCTCGCTCGCCGGCCACCTGAGGCTCGCCAACCTGTGCTGGGTCTACGACAACAACAAGATCACGATCGAGGGCCACACCGAGTGGGCCTTCAGCGAAGACGTGGCGACGCGCTTCATCGCCTACGGCTGGAACGTGACGCGCGTCGGCGACGCCAACGACCTCGAGATGCTCGAGCGCGCCTTCAAGACCTTTCGGGCGACGCGCGACCGGCCCACCCTCGTCATCGTGGACAGCCACATCGCCTGGGGCGCGCCCAACAAGCAGGACACCCACGCGGCGCACGGCGAGCCGCTGGGTGACGAAGAGATCCGGCTGACAAAGCGGAACTATGGCTGGCCCGAGGACGCGCGCTTCCTCGTCCCCGACGGCGTGCGCGAGCACTTCGCCGGCGGTGTGGGGGCGCGCGGGCGGGCGGCGCGCGAGGCGTGGATGGCGACGTTCGAGCGCTACCGGGCCGCCCATCCCGAGCTCGCCGACCACCTCTTCAAGATGCAGCACCGGCGGCTCCCCGATGGCTGGGACAAGGGCCTCGCGCCCTTCCCCGCCGACGCCAAGGGTGTGGCCGGCCGCGATGCCTCGGCCAAGGTGCTCAACACCCTCGCCCAGAACACGCCGTGGCTCATCGGCGGCGCCGCCGACCTCGCGCCCTCGACGAAGACGCGCCTGACCTTCGAGGGCGCGGGTGACTTCACGGCCGCGCATCCGGAGGGGCGGAACTTCCACTTCGGGATCCGCGAGCACGCGATGGGCTCGATCCTCAACGGCCTGTCGCTCTCGAAGGTCAGGCCGTACGGCTCGGGGTTCCTGATCTTCAGCGACTACATGCGGCCGGCCATCCGGCTCTCCGCGCTGATGGAGTTGCCCGTCGTCTGCGTCTTCACGCACGACTCCATCGGCGTCGGCGAGGACGGCCCGACCCACCAGCCGATCGAGCAGCTCGCGTCGCTGCGCGCGATTCCCGGGCTGCTGACCATCCGTCCCGGCGACGCCAACGAGGTCGTGGAGGCGTGGCGTCTCGTCATGACGCTGCGCCACGAGCCCGTCGCGCTGATCCTGTCGCGGCAGGCGCTGCCCACCCTCGACCGCACGAAGTACGGATCGGCCAGCGGCGTGGCGCGCGGCGCCTACGTGCTCGCCGACGCCGTCGACGGCAAGCCAGACGTCATCCTGCTCGCCTCGGGCAGCGAGGTCTCGCTCTGCGTGCAAGCGCACGAACGCCTCACCGCGGAGGGGCTCAAGACGCGCGTGGTGAGCATGCCGTGCTGGGAGCTCTTCGAGCACCAGGACCGGAAATACAAGGAGAGCGTGCTGCCGCCGTCGGTCACGGCGCGCGTCGCCGTCGAGCAGGCGTCGACGTTCGGCTGGGGCCGCTACGTGGGCCCCGACGGCGACATCATCGGCATGAAGACGTTCGGCGCCTCGGCGCCCCTCAAAGAGCTGCAGACCAAGTTCGGGTTCACGCCCGAGAACGTCGTCAACGTGGCCCGCAGCGTGCTGCGCCGTCAGCAGACGAATCCCCTGACGATTCTGCAGAACTACGGCCAGTCGGTCTGGCTCGACTTCATCCGCCGGAGCCTGATCACGAGCGGCGAGCTCCAGCGGCTGCTCGACGAGGACGGGCTCCGCGGCGTCACCTCGAATCCGGCGATCTTCGAGAAGGCGATCGCCGGCTCGAACGACTACGAGGCCGATCTCAAGGCGCTCGAGCGCCACAAGAACCTCGATGCGAAGGAGGTCTACGAGCGGCTCGCGATCCGCGACATCCAGGAAGCCGCCGACGTCCTCGCGCCCCTCTACGTCGCCACCACGCGGCGGGACGGCTACGTGAGCCTCGAAGTGTCACCCGACCTCGCCAACGATACCGAGCGCACGATCGCGGAGGCGCGTCGGCTGTGGAAGGCGGTGGCGCGCGAGAACGTGATGATCAAGGTGCCCGCGACGCCCGCCGGCGTTCCGGCCATCCAGCGGCTGATCGCGGAGGGCATCAACGTCAACGTGACGCTGCTCTTCGCCCAGGAGGCCTACCAGCGCGTGGCCACCGCCTTCATCGAGGGGCTCGAGGCGTTCGCCAGGGCGGGCGGCGACGTGAGCCGCGTGGCGAGCGTCGCGAGCTTCTTCATCAGCCGCATCGACGCGCTGATCGACGCCAGGGTCGGCGAGCGGCTGAAGACCTCGACGGACGCCATGGAAGCGGCGCTCCTCAAGGGCCTGCTCGGCAAGGTGGCGATCGCCAACGCCAAGCTCACCTACCAGCGCTACAAGGAGATCTACGCGAGCCCGCGCTGGCAGGCCCTGGCCGCCAGGGGCGCGCAGACCCAGCGCCTGCTGTGGGCCTCGACGTCCACCAAGAACGCGAACTACCGGGACGTCGTCTACATCGAGGAGCTGATCGGCAAGGACACCGTCAACACGATCCCGCCCGCCACCTTCGACGCGTTCCGCGACCACGGCCGGGGCCGCGCCAGCCTCGAGGCGAACCTCGAGGAGGCGGCCGACACGATGCAGACGCTCGAGAAGGTCGGCATCTCCATGAAGGCGGTCGCCGACACGCTGCTCACCGAGGGGGTCAAGATCTTCGTCGACGCCTTCGTCAAGCTGATCGCCGCGGTGTCCAAGCGCTTCGCCGCGCCCGAGCTGGTCAAGCGCCAGACCGTGACGCTGCCACCCGACCTCGACGCCGCCGTCCGCACGATGATCCGCGACTGGGAGGCCGGGGGCAACGTGCGGCGCCTGTGGACGCGCGATGCCACGCTGTGGACCGGGTCGGACGAGGCCGACTGGCTCGGCTGGCTCGGCATCACCGACGACCAGATCGCCAGCATCGACCATCTCCACAAGATCCAGGCTGACGCGAAGAGCAGCGGCGTCGGCCACGTGCTCCTGCTCGGCATGGGTGGCTCGAGCCTCTGCCCGGAGGTCCTCAAGACGACCTTCGGCAAGATCGCGGGCCACCCGGAGCTGCACGTGCTGGACTCGACGGATCCGGCGCAGATCAAGGCCTTCGAGCAGAAGGTCGATCTGGCGAGCACGCTCTTCGTCGTCTCGAGCAAGTCGGGCAGCACCCTCGAGCCGAACATCTTCAAGCAGTACTTCTTCGAGCGCGCCCGCGAGGTCGTCGGCCCCGACCGCGTCGGCACCCGCTTCATCGCCATCACCGATCCGGGATCGAAGCTGCAACGGGTCGCGGAGGCGGATCGCTTCCGCCACGTGTTCTTCGGCCTGCCGTCGATCGGCGGCCGCTTCTCGGCGCTCTCCGACTTCGGACTGGTGCCCGCGGCCGTCATGGGCATCGACGTCGCCCGCTTGCTCGGCCAGGCCGACCAGATGGCCAAGGCCTGCGCCTCGTCGGTGCCCGTCGAGGAAAACCCCGGCGCGGTGCTGGGCATCGTCATGGGCGTCCTCGGCACGCACGGTCGCGACAAGGTGACGCTGATCACCTCGCCCGCGATCCACGCCCTCGGCGCGTGGCTCGAGCAGCTCATCGCCGAGTCCACGGGCAAGGAAGGCAGGGGGCTCGTCCCCGTCGACCGCGAGCCGCTCGGCGCTCCGGGCGCCTACGGAAACGACCGGTTGTTCGTCTACGTCCGTCTGGCGTCGGCGCCCGACGCGCGCCAGGATGAGCGCGTCACCGCGCTCGAGGCGGCCGGCCAGCCGGTGGTGCGCATCGAGATCGAAGATCCCTACGACCTCGGCGCGGAGTTCTTCCGCTGGGAATTCGCCACGGCGGTGGCCGGCTCCGTGCTCGGGATCAACACGTTCAACCAGCCGGATGTCGAGGCGAGCAAGACGGCCACGCGCAAGCTGACCACCGAATACGAGAAGACGGGCACGCTGCCCCCCGAGACGCGGCTCCGCGTCGACGACCGCAACGTCGCCGCGCAACTCGAGCGGCACCTGGCCACGATCAGAGCCGCCGACTACGTCGCGCTGCTGGCGTACCTCGAGATGACCGACGCGCACGAGGCCGAGCTGCAGAAGATGCGGACGGCGATCCGTGACCGATACAAGGTCGCCACGTGCGTCGGCTTCGGCCCGCGCTTCCTTCACTCGACCGGCCAGGCCTACAAGGGCGGTCCGAACTCCGGGGTCTTCCTGCAGATCACCTGCGACGACGCCGCGGATCTGCCGGTGCCGGGACAGACATACACGTTCGGCGTGGTGAAGGCGGCGCAAGCCCGCGGCGACCTCGAGGTCCTCGAGGCGCGGGGCCGTCGCACGCTGCGGGTGCACCTGGGAACGGACGTGGCGGCCGGGCTGAAGCTGCTGCGCGCGGCCATCGAGCAGACGACTCGAGGAGTGCCTGGAACATGACGGAGCCAGTGTCCGAGGAACGGCAGAAGGCGTTTTTCGAGAAGGCGCGCAAGGGCGTGCTGGCGTGGCTCGCGAAGCGGGAAGGCGCCGCCGCCACGCTCGGCGAGATGCACGATCACAGCGCAGAGAGGTTCCTGATCGCGCACCAGGGCTTCTCGAAGATGATGGAGAGCTTCGTCGCCGACGGGTTGATCGACTACGACGCGGCGGCGAGAACGGCGACGCTGAACGACGCCGGCCGACGGTTCATCTCCGACGGAGGCAGACAGCCATGATCGTTCCGCTGACGCTGGGAGACTTTCTCGAGCGCGCGGAGACCGTCTACGGCAACCGCGAGGCCGTGGTCGACGAGCCGAATCCGCCGGGCGGCGGCCTCGGCCGCGTCACCTACGCCGAGTTCGCCGAGATGGCGCGCAGCCTGGCCGCGGCCCTCGACGACCTCGGCGTCGACGAGAACGAGCGCGTCGCCATCGTCTCGCCCAACGCGGCGCGCTTCCTCGTCGGCCTGTTCGGCGTCAGCGTGTTCGGGCGCATCCTCGTGCCGGTGAACTTCCGGCTCAACGCCGCGGAGATCCGCTACATCCTCGAGCACTCCGGGACCTCGGTGCTGCTGGTCGATCCCGAGCTCGACGAGCCGCTGCGCCAGATCCCGGTCAAGCATCGCCTCGTCCTCGGCGCCGCCACCGATCCCCGCCTCTTTCTGCGCAAGGGCGCGCGGCCGCGGCTGCAGGTGACCGATGAGAACGCCACCGTGTCGATCAACTACACGTCGGGGACCACCGCGCGGCCCAAGGGCGTGCAGCTGACGCATCGCAACTTCTGGCTCAACGCCGTGACCTTCGGCTGGCACCTGGCGTTGACCGAGCGCGACGTCTACCTGCACACCCTGCCCACCTTCCACTGCAACGGCTGGGGCATGCCGTACGCGCTCACGGCGATGGGCGTCCGCCAGGTGGTCATGCGCAAGATCGACGGCGAGGAAATCTTGAAGCGCGTCGAGGCCGAGGGCGTCACCCTCTTCAACTGCGCGCCGGCGGTCATCGCCGCCGTGCTCGACGCCGCGGCGGCGCGGCGGCAGAAGAGCGTGGCGGTGCCGGGACGCGGCCGCGTGCGGGTGGTCGTGGCGGGCGCGCCGCCGCCGTCCAGGACCATCGAGCAGATCGAGACCGAGCTCGGGTGGGAGTTCATCCAGATCTACGGGCTCACGGAGACGGCGCCGCTGCTCACGATGAACCGGGCGCCGGCGGAATGGGACGGCGTCGATCCGGGCGAGCGGGCGCGGCGCCTGTCCCGTGCCGGCGTCCCCGCCGTGGGTGTGCGCATCCGCGTGAACGACGAGGGCGAGGTGTGCGCGCGCTCCAACCACGTCTTCGAGGGCTACTGGAACCAGCCCGAGGAGACGGCCACGGCCATCGTCGACGGCTGGTTTCACACCGGCGACGGCGGCTACCGCGAGGGCGCGTACGTCGCGATCAGCGACCGCAAGAAGGACGTGATCATCACCGGCGGTGAGAACGTCTCGTCGATCGAGGTGGAGGACTGCCTGTTCCAGCACCCGGCCGTCGCGGAAGTCGCGGTGATCGGCGTCCCCGACGAGAAGTGGGGCGAGACGATCAAGGCGCTTGTCGTGCTACGCCCGGGCGCGGCGGCGACCGAGCGCGACCTGGTCGAGCACTGCCGAAGCCGCATGGCGCATTACAAGTGCCCGACCTCGATCGAGCTGCGTGACGCGCTCGTGCGCACCGCCACCGGCAAGCTGCAGAAGTTCAAGCTGCGCGAGCCGTACTGGACGGGACGGGCACGTCGTGTGAACTGACGCGGCCGGCTGCTGGCTCGAGCGCGACACTGATCAGAAATCGCCCGCGCGTGCCGTGCTCGATGGTCAGTTTCTCACCGCCTTCCGCCCGCGAACAGCCCGTAAGTTAGCGCCACGACACGCTTTGCCGTGTGGCACACGGCGTGCTGCCTCTGCGGAGTCATGCATGCGACCAGACGCATCATCATCGTGCGCCGCGGGGACGAAGAGTTACTCGAGCGGCTTCGGAAACGGTTCGCCGGCCAACCCGAGACGGTGGTCCGCTACGATCGCCGCACGGGGTCCCGTCGCCGTGCGAGGCAGCCGACGGCGTCGGAGCGGCGCCGAGGCGAGCGGCGACTTCCCCACCAGGCCGATCTCATCCTGGCCACCCGCGGATACTTCGTCATCCGGGTCCAGCAGCGTCGCGCGCTGGCCTGACGAACACACGCCACCGCTCCTACCCCGCGGCCGGGAGCCCGGCCTCGAGATCCGCCCGATCCAGGAGTGCTGCCGCCGTGGTGTCCGTGGCGGGAAAGCACGCGACGCCAAAGCGCAGCGGCACCTCCGGCGGGATCTCCGCCCGGATGCGCTGGATGACCGAATCCACCTCGTCGAGGTACGCACCGATCAACAGGACGCGCGCAGCGGGTGAGTTCGGCACCGGCCCGATGGCGTCCGCCGCACGAAGCACCCGGCGCAGGGGCCCGACGATGGAGTCTGCATCTGCCGCCCCCGGCGACATCGTCGAGCCCTGGGGGAGCTGGCGGACGATCGTCAGGACCGAGAACGCGTACTGAACACGAAGCGCTTTTCTGATCTCGAACTCGACGAGGAACCGGAACACCGGCTCCTCGACGACATATGGGTACGGCCGAGCCTCTGCCATCGATGGCCTCCCGGATCGATCATGCCGAGCACACCCGGCTCTGACCGAGCACGGGGCCGTACGGAACACGCTCCTTCCCGCGAGCCGCGATCTCCCACCTCACGCGTAGACGTCTTCGTCCACCTGCTTCGCGTCGGGATACGGCGCGGCCAGCGCGTACTGCACGCCGGTGTCGATCTCCGCCTTCACGTCGGTCTCGATGCGCTCGAACGTGCCCGCGTCGACCAGGCCCTTCAACCGCCCCGCCAGCGTCAGGAGCGGATCGTGCGTGCTCATCCACTCCTTCTCTTCCTCGCGCGTGCGGTAGTCGCGGTTGACGTCGCCCACGTGATGCCCGTAATAGCGGTAGGTCTTGCACTCGACGAAGGCCGGGCCCTCGCCGCGGCGCGCGCGCCCCACCAGGCGCTTCATGGTCGCGTGGACCGCCTGCACGTCCTGGCCGTCGACGGTCTCGGCGTGGATGCCGAATGCCCTGGCGCGCGCCAGGATTTCGCCGGCGATCGTCTCGCCGCATGGCGTGTACTCGCCGTACAGGTTGTTCTCGCAGACGTAGATGACGGGCAGCTTCCAGAGCGCGGCCATGTTCATCGCCTCGTAGAGCAGCCCCTGCCCGAGCGCGCCGTCGCCGAAGAAACACACGGCGACCTGGCCGCTGCCGCGCATCTTCGCCGACAGCGCGGCGCCGGTGGCGATGCCGGCGGAGCCGCCGACGATCGCGTTGGCGCCGAGGTTGCCCGTCTCCGGATCGGCGATGTGCATCGAGCCGCCCTTGCCGCGGCAGTAGCCCGGCTCCTTGCCGAGCAGCTCGGCGAACATGCGGTTGACCGACGCGCCCTTGGCCAGGCAGTGACCGTGGCCGCGGTGCGTGCTCGTGATGAAGTCGTCGCGGCGCAGCGCCTCGCACACGCCGACGGCCACGCCTTCCTCGCCGACGTAGAGGTGGGCGAGGCCCGGCATCTTCGCGCTCTTGTACAGCTCGTTCACCTGCTCCTCGAAGGCGCGAATCTTCGCCATCTGGCGGTAAAGGTGGAGGTTTTGCTCGAGGTCTAGCCGGGCTTCGGTGGCCGGGGTCGTCATCCGCGTCCTCCCATAGGACTCCGAGGCTGCGTCAGCCGGGGCGCGGAGTCAAGGCTTGGCCGGCGTCGCCTTCGCGAGCCATACTATGACGTATGGGGGCCGCCTCCCTGAGGCAGAGCTTCGAGAAGATTCGGCTCACGGCGCGGCGGCACGGGCCCCTCGGGGCCCTCCACGACCTGGCGCTGAAGGCCGTCAATCCCATCGCCAGGTTCAAGATCCTGCGCGGCGTCTGGATCGGGCGGGTCGATCCGGAGTTCCTGTCGCCTCCCGAGCCCTTCACCTCGATGTTCCTCACCGGGGAGCGGCTCCGCCGCTTCGGCACGGATCCCGCGAACAACATGCGCGAGAGCTTCCTGGAGGAGGCCCTCGCCAAAGGGGACGAGTGCTACGGGATCCTCGACGGCACGACGCTGGCCTCCTATGGGTGGTATTCGACGACACCGTCACGCATCGAACCCCCGGACCTCATCCTGAAATTCAGCCGGGACTACGTCTACATGTACAAAGGGCTCACGCATCCCGCCTATCGCGGACAGCGGCTGCACGCCATCGGCATGACGCTGGCGCTGCGCCACTTCCTCGCGAAAGGGTTCAAGGGGCTGGTCTCCTACGTCGAGTCCAACAATTTCGACTCGCTGAAATCGACCCTCCGGATGGGATACGCGGTATTCGGCTCGATCTACGTGATGACGCTCTTCGGGCGCACGTTCACCCGCGCCAGCGGGGGCTGTGAGCGATTCGGCGTCTCGCTCGAAGGCGAGCGCCGGATGGGCGCGTTCGCGCGCTGAGGGTCGGGCTGCGATACGTCCGCCGAGCCGGCGCTACCCGGGCAGCGTGTCGCCGTCCGGCGGCGCCGCCACCTCGAACGCGTTGACCACGCCCGACAGCATCGCGAAGTAGTTCGCCGCCGCCGTCACCTCGACCAGCCACTGCGCGTCGTGCCGGCTCCTCAGCGCGTCGAAGGCCGCCTGGTCCACCCGATTGGTGCGCATGAGCTGCCGCACGTACGTCACGATGTCGCGCTCCTCAGCCGGCAGCATGCCGGCGTCGCCCTTCGCGCGCAGGACGTCGATGACGTCGTCGCCCACGCCGTTGGCGCGGGCGGCGCGCACCTGGGCCGCCCACACGTACGCCGCCTCGCGCTCACGCACCGCGGCCAGGATGGCCACCGAGCGCAGCTTCGGCGACACGACGCCCTCCTCGCGGAAGAAGGTGACGAGGCCCAGCAGGCGCTCGGCCAGCTTGGGGCTGTGCAGCAGCATGCTGAACGGCCCGCGCACCCCGCCGAAGATCTTCTCGACGGCGTCGACGACGCGATGGTGTTCGGCGGGAACGTCGGCCTTGCCGGTGATGGGAGCGAGGCGCGGCATGATCGGCTCCTTTCGCGATGGGACGACTCCGGGATTAGACCACATTCCTCGTAGGCCCAAGACGAAGCAAAGCTCAGCAGTAGTGCTACAGTCTCCCCAACGGGAGACCAACCATGTCCAAGGCGCTCGACGGAATCCGCGTCCTCGACCTGACCCAGTACGAAGCCGGCCCCTCCTGCACCCAGATGCTCGCGTGGCTCGGCGCCGACGTCATCAAGATCGAGCCGCCGGCCGGCGAGCCGGGACGCACGGCGCTCTCCGACAAGCGCGGCGAGGACGCGTGGTTTTTCCTGCTGCTGAATTCCAACAAGAAGGGCGTGACGCTGAATCTGAAATCGGCGCGCGGCCGCGCGATCTTCGAGGATCTCGTGAAGACCGCCGACGTCGTCGTCGAGAACATGGGCCCCGGCGCGATGGAGCGGCTGGGCCTCGGCTACGAGTCGCTGCAGAAGATCAACCCGCGCATCATCGCCGCCTCCGTGAAGGGCTTCGGCAGCACGGGGCCGTACGCGGACTACAAGTCCTTCGAGTGGATCGCGCAGGCGATGGCGGGCGCGATGAGCATGACCGGCTCGCCCGACGGCCCCCCGACCAAGGCCATCGGCGGCCTCGCCGACACCGGCGCGGGGCTGCACACCGCCATCGGCATCCTGGCCGCGATCGTCCAGCGCCAGACGACCGGTGTCGGCCAGCAGGTCGAGGTCGCCCAGCAGGAAGCGGTGGTGAATCTCCTGCGCATCCACCTGCGCGAGAGCTACGTCACCGGCAAGCCGGCGCCGCGCCAGGGCAACCGCTCGGCGGCGGCGGCGCCGTCCAACATCTACCGCTGCCGGCCCGGCGGATCGAACGACTACGTGTTCGTCCACTGCGCGACGGCCGAGATGTGGAAGTCGCTCGTGACCATCTGCGGCCGGCCCGAGCTGGCCGACGACCCGCGCTACGCCGATCGCCGCGATCGCGTGCAGTTCATCGACGAGATCGACGCGATGATCGAGGCGTGGACGGAGAAGCACACGAAGCACGAGGCGCTCGAGATCCTGGCCGGCGCCGGCATCCCCTGCGGCGCCGTGCTCGACTCCAACGAGGTGCTGGCGGACCCGCACATGAAATCGCGCGGCATGATCACCGAGCTGGAGCATCCGCGCCGCGGCAAGTATCCGATGCCCGCGAACCCGGTGCGGCTGTCGGCGTCGCCGACGGACGTGATGCGCGCGCCGCTGCTGGGCGAGCACAACGCGGACGTCTATGGCCGGCTGCTCGGCGTCGACGCGACGGAGCTCGAGCAGCTCCGCAAGGACGGCGTGATCTAGCTGGTCTAGAGGCCGAGCAGCCGCTCGAGGTTCTTCGAGAGGATGGCCTCCTTCTCGTCCTGCGAGAGGCTCGTCATGCCCAGGATCCACGCCACCGGCCAGTCGAGAGCCATGTCGTAGGGCCAGTCCGTCCCGAACACGACGCGGTCGACCCCGACGGTGTCGATGAGGAAGCGCAGCGCCGGCTCCGTGTACACGATGCAGTCGTAGTAGAACTTCCGCAGATAGGCGCTCGGCGGCTGCGCGATGTGCTCGCGCGCCTCCGAGCGCACCTGCCAGCCGTGGTCCATCCGCCCGATGCCGTAGCACGTGTAGCCGCCGCCGTGGCCGAGCACGATCTTGAGATCCGGGTGCGCGTCCAGGACGCCGCCGTGGACGAGCGTGGCGAACGTCACGGCGCGATCCACCAGGTTGCCGATCGTGTTCGGGAGGTGGTAGCGGTTCGCCCGCGGCGTCACCAGCGTTTCCCCGCCCTGGTGGAAGAAGACCACGGCGCCCATCTGCTCGGCGGCCCGCCAGAAGGGCCGGAACTCCGAGGTCTCCAGGGTCCGGCCGTTGACGTGGTCGTTGATCTCCACGCCCTTGAGGCCGAGCTGGGTCATGCAACGCTCGAGCTCGGTCACGGCGGCCTTCACGTCCTGCATGGGCACCGTCCCGAGCCCGGCGAACCGCGTGGGCCAGCCGCGGATCATGCCTGCGATCTCGTCGTTCGTCTCGCGCGAGGTGGCCTGCGCGACCGCAGAGTCGAGATGGTAGTTGTAGAAGCCGACGTAGGGCGAGACGACGTGGACGTCGACGCCGAGCGAGTCCATGTCGGCCAGGCGCTCCTCCGGCGTCCACCGGGCGCGCGGCGGCAGCGGCTGCCTCCGATCGCCGACCACGGCCCGCTCCATGCCGCGCGCGTCCTTCTCGCGCCGGAGGGTGTGCCAGCTGCCACCGTTATCCGTCGCCCGCCAGAAGCACTGCGGCGTCACGTGCGCGTGGATGTCGATGCTCCGCATGCTCATCGGGCGGGCCCGAACAGACCGACGTAGGCGCCGCACGCGTCTTTCGGGTCCACCAGCATCGCCTGCTCGCCGGTGTTGCGGATGCCGCGCGCGGGCGGAGGCATCCCGTGGTCGGCCATCCATGTGGCCGCCGCGTCCATGCTGCGCGTCCGATAGAGCGCCTGGAACGGTCCGGGTCCGCGGCGCGCGAGCGCCTCGGCGGCAGGCCCGGGCTCCGCCGGCTGCGCGACCGTCAATCCCGTCTGGCCCAGATCGAACACCGCCATGTCGGCCTTGATCACGTTGCCGCGCTGCACGCGCGGCACCGGCATGCCGAGCACGCGCGCGTAGGTCTCGGCGGCCTTGGCGACGTCGGTCACGGCGATGTAGACGCGCTCCGTGCCCAGCACGCCGTTGGGGTGCTCGCCGGTGTGGCCGCGCCGGCGCTCGGCCAGCGGCGTCAGGTGCTGGATGAAGAAGATCGGCAGCGGATTCTGGGGGCCGAGGCGCGCCGAGCGCCAGCGCAGCTCCTGTCCGGCCGGCGTGCGGCGCCCGCCGTCGTCCGGATCGCTCACGTCCACGCCGCGCTTGCGCATGGCGGCCACGTCCGCCGCGACGTCGTCGCTCTGCAGCGCGATGTAGCGCAGCCCGCCGCCCCTGGCGAGGAACTCCAGGAGCGCCGCGCCCGCGGCCGGCTGCTGGCCCTCACGCACGGCGAGCAGCTCGAGATAGTCGTCCTCGAAGAACGCGATCGCGTTCTCCGTGCCGCCGGCGGTGTGGACGCCACCGGGCCTCACGTCGAAGCCCATGCGCGTGTAGACCTCCATCCCCTGCTTCAGACTCGGCACGCAAATCATGACGTGGTCGATGCGGGTCAGCACGATGCGTCCTCCCTCTGATCAGGTGGCCGAGCGTGTGCCGTCAGCCGGCGGCTTCGCACTCGGCGAGCCGCGCGGCGAGAAACGCGCGCTCGCGCGTGTTGTCGACGAGCCGCAGCGCCGCGCGGTACTCCGCGGCGGCCTCCGCCCGTCGCCCGAGCCGCCGCAGGAACTCGGCGCGCGCCGACGGCAGCAGATGATAGGCGCGCAGCGTCCCCGCGTCGAGCCGTTCGAGCGCGGCCAGCCCGGCCGCCGCGCCCTCGGCCATGCCGATGGCCGCCGCGCGGTTCAGCTCGACGACCGGCGAGGGCGCGGTCGCGGCGAGCGTGGCGTAGAGCGCGACGATGCGCGGCCAGTCGGTCGCCTCCCACGACGCCGCGCGCGCGTGACACGCGGCGATCGCCGCCTGGAGCTGATAGGGCCCCGCGCGCTCGATGACGCCCGCGCGCTCGAGCCACGCGAGGCCGCGCGCGATGGCCGAGACGTCCCAGCGCGCGCGGTCCTGATCGGCGAGCAGCACGAGGTCGCCGGCGGCGTCGGTGCGGGCGGCGGCGCGCGAGGCTTGCAATTCCATCAGCGCGAGCAGCCCGAGCACCTCGGCCTCGTCGGGCATCAGCTCCGCGAGCATGGCGCCGAGCCGGATCGCCTCCGCGCAGAGGTCGTCGCGCACCAGCACCTCGCCGGTGTGCGCGGCGTAGCCCTCGTTGAAGATCAGGTAGACCACCGAGAGTACGGCGGGCAGGCGCTGGGCCAGCTCCTCGCCCCCGGGCACCTCGTACGTCAGCCCGCGCTCGCGGATCGTGCGCTTGGCGCGCACCAGACGCTGCGCGATGGTCGGCTCGGCCACGAGGAACGCGCGGGCGATCTCCACCGTCGACAATCCGCCGACGAGCCGCAGCGTGAGGGCCACGCGGCTCTCCGCCGCCAGCGCCGGGTGACAGCACGTGAAGATCAGCCGGAGCCGGTCGTCGGGAATCGTCTCGGGATCGACCACCTCGGGCCCCTCGGACGCGCCGAGCGCGGCCTCATAGGCGAGCGCGCCGGCGCGGGCATCGGCGCGACGCGCGCCGCGCAGGCGATCGAGCGCGCGCCGCCGCGCCGTCGTCAACAGCCACGCGCCCGGGCGGTCCGGCGTACCCGTCGCGGGCCAGTGATCGAGCGCCTGCGCGAACGCCTCCTGGACGACGTCCTCGGCCGCGTCGATGTCGCGCACGAGGCGCAGCACCGACGCGACGACGCGCGCGTACTCGACGCGGAAGATCTCGCCGACGTGCTCGTGCACGCCGACATGGTACTACCGGACTTACATCTGCCAGACGGGCCGCACGTCCACGACGCCGCCCTCGCCGATCGGCACCTTCTTCGCCCACTCGAGCGCTTCCTCGCGCGAGGCGCACTCGAGCAGGTAGAAGCCGCCCAGCGCCTCCTTCGTCTCGGCGAACGGCCCGTCGGTGACCTGATGCTGGCCGGCCTTGACGCGCACGCGGCGCGCCTCGGCCTCCGGGCGTAGCCGCTCGGCCACGAGCGTCTTGCCGGCCTTTTGCGCCTCTTCGCTGAACCGCATGAAGGCTTGCAGCGTCGCCTGACTCTGGGCCGGCGACGGCGGGGTCCCGGTCTTGGTGTCGCTTCCGATGAGCAGTAAGTAGCGCATAGCGCCTCCTCCACACTAGGATGTCACGAGCCTCTCACCCATTACGACGCCAATGGACCGCTCGAATCGACAGTCGGAGACGATGCGGTCCACGTTTGCCGCGCTGAGGGAGCGCAACTACCGTCTCTACTGGCTCGGCCTCGTCTGCTACGTCCTCGGCCACCGCGCCGAGTACGTGACCTTCGCCTGGATGGTCTGGGAGGTCACCCACGACCCGCTCTACCTGGGCTACCTCGGCCTCGCCCAGGGCGTGCCCCTCGTCGTCTTCCAGCTCTTCGGGGGCGTCCTCGCCGACCGCGTGAATCGCCTGAGGCTGCTGATCGGCACGCAGGCCCTGACCGCGGCGACGCTGGGTGTGGCCTTCGTCTTGAGCGTCACTGGTCTCGTCAGCGTCGAGCACCTGCTGGCGCTGGCGGCGCTGAGCAGCATCTTCCGCGCCTTCGACGAGCCCACGCGGCTGTCGCTCATCCCGCAGCTCGTCGGACGCGACCGCCTGCCGAACGCCATCGCGCTCGGCTCGATTCCCTGGCAGGCCACGCGGATCATCGGCCCGTCGGTCACCGGCATCCTGATCGCGGCGTTCGGCGGCACCGTCGGCTTCGGGCTTGCGGCCGGCGCCTCGTTCGCCGCGCTCGCGCTGTACAGCCGGCTGCGCCTCAGCGCCGACCCCTCGCAGAGCAAGGGCGCGCACATGCTCCGCCAGCTCCTCGAGGGCATGAGCTTCGTCGGCCACAACTTCGTCTTCGCGGCCCTGATCGCGCTGGCGCTGTTCAACGCCGTCTTCGGCCTGTCCTACGTCACCCTGCTGCCGATTTTCGCGGACTGGTACTTCGGCACCGGCTCGACGGGCTACGGCCTGCTCAACGCCGCGCACGGCATCGGCGCCTTCGCCGGCACGCTCACCGTCGCATCGCTCGCGCACCTCATCCATCGTCCGGGCCCCACGCTGCTCGTGACCGCCGTCGGCATGGGGCTGGCGCTGATGGTCTTCGCGGCGTCGCCGAGCATGGGGATGGCGCTGGGGATGTTGGTCCTCGTCGGCTTCGCGAACACGTTCTATCTCACGCAGGTGAGCACGTTCTTGCAGTCGAACGTGCCCGACCGCCTGCGCGGCCGGGTGCTGAGCATCTACGCGCTCTGCTGGAACCTGCTGCCGCTCGGCGGCCTGATCGGCGGCGCGCTGGCCGCGGCCGTGGACGCGCGCTTCGCGGTGGCCTTCGGCGGCGCCATGGTGGCGATCAACGCCCTGGCGCTGCTGACCTCCAGGCGGCTGCGCGCGCTCGCGTGAGATCGAGGCGCGCCCCGGCTTTGCCGGGGCGCGACGAGCGTTGGGGGGTGTGGGGGGCCATGTCGGGGCCCCCCACGTCGATCAGTCGGGGCCCCCCACTATGGACAGATCGCGAGGTGGATGGGGTTCACGCCGGGAACGCGGCCGGCGAGCATGTGGATCGCGTGCTCGGCCTGCTCGAGCGGCAGCGAGGCCGTGTGCATCTTGCCGAACGGGTAGCGCCCGGACTCGATGATGTCGATCGCGCGGAACGTCTCGTCCACCGGCATGCTGAGCACGCCACGGATGGTCAGCTCCTTGTAGATCACGTCGTCGACGGCGAAGTCCTGCGCCGGGCGCAGGCCTTTGAGCCCCGCCACGACGATGCGCCCCTTGCGGACGGCAATCGCCACCGCGTGGTTCAGCGACTGCGGCGCGTAGGGCGTGGTGTCGACGACGACCTCGGCCCCGCCGCCCGTCGCGTCGCGCACGCTCGCCACCACGTCGTGCGTCTCGACGTCGATGGCGGCGTCGGCGCCCAGCTCGCGCGCGAGGGCCAGCTTGTCCGCGTCGCGGCCGAGCCCCGTGATGACGACCTGCTTGGCGCCGGCGGCGCGCGCGGCGATCACGCAGCAGAGCCCGCGCTGGCCGGCCCCCAGGATCACGACGCGGTCGCGCGGCCCCGTGCCCGGGATCGAGCCCGCCCACGACAGCCCCGCCGCCAGCGGATTGAACATCACCGCGACGCCGGCCGGCAGCTCTGGATTCATCTTCTTCATCACCGAGTACGGCGACAGGTACATGCGCTCGGCGTAGCCACCCCAGAGGTGCGGCGCCTTGCCGACGTCGGTATAGCCGTAGGTGCCGCCGCGCCTGGGACACGCGCGCGGCTCCCAGCGCCGACACGCCTCGCAGGTCCCGCAGCCGTAGCCCGAGCGCACGGCGACGCGGTCGCCCTCGATCACGCCCCAGCGCGCCTGCGCGTGTCGTCCCACCTCTTCGATGATGCCGAGCGGCTCGTGACCCGGGATGACCGGGTACGGCGTGTAGTCCTCGTGCTGGGGCTGAGCGCCTTCATACTGCTCGTAGTCGCTGCCGCAGATGCCGCACGCCTCGATGCGCAGCAGCGCGTCGTCGGCGCTGATCGTCGGCCGCGGGAACTCGCGCGCCTCGAGCGTCTTGGGCTTCGTCAGGACGACCGCGCGCACCGTCTCACGTCGCGCCATCGGCGTCGACCTCCATGAGCGCGCTGAGGCCGCGATGAAACGTGGGCGCGCCGCCGGGGATCAGACACGTCTCGAGCACCTCGAAGATCTCCTCGCGCGTGGCGCCGAACCGCATGGCGCGCTGCATGTGGGCGACGAGCCCCGCGCGCTCGCCGCCCCGGAACGCGAGCAGCGCGATCGCCACGAACTCGCGCACCTTGGCGGAAACGTGCTTGCCTTCGCCGAGCCCCAGCTCGTAGATGCGGTTGTAGGTCTCGACGAACTCCGGGTCCTGCCGCGCCGCGAACTCCCACTCCGGGTAGATGTAGCCGCGCGCCGCCTTCATCTTCGCGATCAGCGCCTCCGCGCGCTGGGACGTGCTCTGGTCGGCCATCGTCACCTCCGCTCGAGTTTGGGCAACAACTGCCTCGACGCCACCTCGATCTGCGCCAGCTGGTCGCCGCCCGCGAAGCGCAGCGCGATGTGGCGCGCGCCGGCGTCGATCCAGCGCTGGATCCACTCGACGCAGCCCTCGATGGGTCCCGCGTAGCCGGCCTGGCGCGCCTTGATGACCTTCGCCGGCGCCGCGTAATAGGTCTCGAGGAAGCGATCCATGCGCGTCTGGGCGTCGGCGGCATTGGCGTCGAGGGCCAGCGTCAGGTAGGCGGCGCCCGTCACCGCGTCAGGCGCCCTCCCTGCGGCGCGGGCGGCCGACTGGACGTGCGGGAAGTGCTCGGCGAAGAACTCGACGCTCGGCCCGGTCGGAAACCACGCGTCGAAGCGCGCGGCCTCGCGCAGCGCCGTCGGGCCGCTGCCGCCGATCCAGATCGGCGGCCCCCCGGCGCGTGGCGGCTTCGGCTCCATCGTGACGTCGTCCAGCGTGAAGTGCTTGCCGTGAAACGAGACGTGGTCGCGGCTCCACAGCGCGCGGCAGATCTCGAGCGTCTCCAGAAAGCGTCCGACCCGGCGGTCCCAGGGCACGCCGGCCGCGGCGAACTCCTTGCGAATGGCCGGCGTGTCGGCGGCGATGCCGACGCCGAGGATGACGCGGCCCTCGGCGACGCGGTCGAGGGTGCCGACGACGTGCGCGAGCACGACCGGGTTGCGCAGTGCGGGCAGCAGCACGCCGGTGCCGAGACGCACCCGCCGTGTCCGCGCGGCGATGGCGGACATCAGCGTGAGCGGCTCGTGGCGCGGCCGCGCCGTCAGCGAGTCGCCGATCCAGACGGAGTCGAAGCCGGCGGCCTCGGCGCGCTCGGCCATCGTCAGCAGCGGTCCCGTCTCGGGGCGGCCGGACATCACGACCTCGCGCGTCGGAATCAGGACGCCGAACTCGACGCCCATCTCAGACCCGGAAGTCGAGGATGTAGAGCCCGCCGACGATCCGGTCGACGGTGTAGAGGATGCTGCGCTCGTCGATCAGGACGTCGTTGAGCTGAATGGCTTTCGTCGGGGACTTGCGCGGCCCCGGCGGCACGAACGCGGCCACCTCCTTCGGCTGGAACGGATCCCGGACGTCGAAGGCGCGCACGCCGCCGTTGAAGAAGGTGCCGACGACCACGTCCTCCGAGATCCACCCGCCCGGGCGGTTCTCGTGCAGGTTGTGGGCGCCGAAGCGGCCACCGCGGCCGGCGAACTTCTTGACGGGCGGCAGCGGGCACGTGCTGATCGGCACCAGCTTGTCCTCCCGCTGCGCGTCGACGATCCACACGAGCTTGGGCCAGTCCCTGGCGGCCTCGCGCACCGACTCGTCGCTGACGACGAGCAGGCTCTTGTCGAAGAAGGGCACCACGGTGTGGCAGAAGCCGGGGAAGGGCGGCTGATAGTCCCAGCGCCCGAGCAGGCGCGGATGCGCTTTGTCGGCGACGTCGAGCACGAGCGCGCCGCCGTCGATGTAGCCGACGTAGGCGCGGTCGGGCCGCCGCGGATACACGTTGGTGTTGTGCGCGCGGTAGCCGGTGTCGAAGGTCGGATGACGCGGGAGCGCGGGCTCGGCGTCGCCCTCGCGCGTGCCGGGCAGCCACCAGCGACCGACCTCGCGCGGCCGCGAGGGCTGGCGCACGTCGACGATGCGGTAGCACTGGTCGTCGCGCGCATTGCGCGGCGTGAAATCAGCGGCGCCCGACGCCATGTGCACGTACTCGCCGTCGACCCACCACAGGTGATGCACGCCGCGCGAGGCCGGCCCCGAGGCGTCGAAGAGCACCACCGACTTCGGCTTGGCGGGATCGGCGACGTCGAAGATCTCGAAGCCGGCCGGCTTCATGCCGGGCTCGCGCGTCTGGTAGGCGACGACGAGCAGGTCGCCCACGAGGTCGAGCGAGTTGGAGCGCATCTTGTCGTGCGGCAGGGCGGTCTGCACGATGACGCTCGGCTTCTTCGGATTGGTGACGTCGACGGCCGTGACGTTCTTCGGCTGCGATTCGTGGGCGATCCACAGCACGCGGCGGCGGTCGCGCGTGAGCTGGATGGCCATGCCTTCGCCGCAGTTGCCGAAGCCGTCGAGGGGGTGGTGGGCGAGCAAGCGCATCCTGGGCATCGGCGATCACCTGTCGTTGGGATTGACGACGGCCCAGATGCTATCATCCGCAGCCACATGGGGCGCGTCGTCGTCCTCGCGGGAGTGCTCATGGCCCTCGCCACCGCGGCCTCGGCGCAGTCGCGGCCGCTCGCGGTGCGGCTGGCCATCCACACCTCCCTCATGGGCGCGCCCGACGTCATCGCCGTCCGCCAGGGCTACTTCAAGCAGGAGGGCCTCGAGGTGGAGTGGCGGCGCTTCGCGCTCGGCAAGGAGGGCCGCGACGCGATGATCGCGGGCGCCATCGACCTCAACGCGACGGCGCCCACGCCGTTCCTGATCGGCCTCGACAAGGGCGTGCCCTACGTGGCGATCGGCGTCAACTCGCTCTTCTGTGGCTCGAACCATCTGGTGGTCCTCAAGTCGTCCGACATCAACACCGTCGCGCAGCTCAAGGGCAAGCGCATCGGCCTGCCCAAGGGCACCATCACCGAGTTCATCTTCGTGTCCAAGGTCGCGCCGGCCCACGGCCTCAAGGCGAGCGATTTCCAGATCGCGAACATCCCGGACGCCAAGGACCGCGTGCCAAGCATGGTGGCGAAGGCGGTGGACATGGCGGCGCTCGGCGATCCCTTCGTCTCCATCGCCGAGCACGAGGGCCTGATCCGCCCCCTCGAGGACTTCTGCCGGTACGACGTGATGCCGTTCATGCTGACCGCGACGAACAGGATCGTGCAGGACAACCCCGCCGCCGTCGTCGCGTATCTGCGCGGCTGGCTGCGCGCCGTCAAGCTCCTCAAGGAGGAGCCGGAGAAGGCCGCGCAGGTCTACCTCGACGACCTCAAGACGCTGGGCCGCGAGGTCCCGCTCCCCGTCCTCGACAAAGCGCTGCGGCGCATGCGGTGGGAGCCCGAGATCACGCCGACGATGGACCGTTATCTCGCCGACATGGCCAGGGACATGCTCGCGGCCACCTCCGCTGATCGCATCCGGGCGATGCCCGATCTCTCGAAGGGCGTGAACAAGGATCTGTTGCGAAAGGCCACGGCGTCCCGCTGAAGCGTTCGATCCAGCTCGCGCTCCCCTTCCTCGTGGCGGCCACGATCTGGCAGGCCTTCGCGTGGTGGGGCCCGTTTCCCCCGAAGCTCTTCCCCGGCGTCGACAAGATCGTCAGCGCGTTCGTGCGATTGATCGTGACCGGCATCCTGCCCGTCCACGCGTTCTGGACGCTCGTGCGTCTGGTCGTCGGCTTCGGCCTCGGCGCCGCCCTCGGCGTGGCCGTGGGGATGGCGATGGGCCGCTCGCGCTGGGCCGAGGACCTCCTGCTGCCCATCGTCAGCGTGGGCAACCCGATCCCCGGCCTCGCCTACGCGCCGCTCTTCGTGATCTGGTTCGGCCTCGGCGACCTGCCGGCGATCCTTCTCGTCGGCTTCGCCGCCTCCTTTCCGGTGGCCGTCAACACCTGGACCGGCGTCAAGGCCGTCAAGGAGATCTGGATCCGCGCCGCTCGCTCGATGGGCGCCGGCGAGCGTCAGCTCTTTCGCAAGGTCGTGCTGCCCGGCGCGCTGCCCTATCTGTTGACCGGGCTGCGCCTGGGACTGGCCCGGGCCTGGCGCGTGCTGATCGCGGTCGAGATGCTGACGTCGGTCCGGCTCGGGCTGGGCTGGCTCATCTTCGGCGCCCGCGAGTTCCTCAACACCGACGTGATGCTGGCCGGCATCGCCGTCATCGGGCTCGTCGGCCTCGGCCTCGAGAAGCTCGTCTTCGAGCGCCTCGAGCGCTTCACCGTCGTCCGGTGGGGAATGATGACGGCATGAGCCGGGCCAGCGCGCGCAGCCTGCTGGGGGCGCTGGCCTCCGTCGTCGCGGCCGCCGCCGTGTGGGAGGTCTTCGCCCGGAGCGGCGTGTTCTCGACCGCGCTCACGCCGTCGCTCGCGGCGATCGTGCCCGCGCTCGGCCGGATGATCGCGGACGGCACGCTGCTTGTCCACACGCTCTACACCCTCTATCGCATCCTGCTCGGGCTCGCGCTCGCCGCGGTGATCGGCATTCCGATCGGGATGCTGATGGGCCGCTTCGGCTGGGCGGAGCGGTTCGTGCTTCCGCTGGTGAGCGTGCTCTCGCCGATCCCGTCGCTGGCGTGGGTGCCCATCTTCATTCTCTGGTTCGGGCTCGGCGACGCGGCCTCGATCGCGCTCGTCCTCTACGCGGCGACGTTCCCCTTCATCCTCAACACCTGGACCGGCGTGCGCTCGGTCAACCGGATCTGGATCCGCGCGGCCGAGGCCATGGGGGCGGAGCGCGGTCGTCTCTTCCGCAAGATCGTGCTGCCGGGCGCGCTACCGTTCGTGATCGCCGGCGCCCGCCAGGCCTTCGCGCGCTCGTGGATCGCCGTCGTCGGCGGCGAGATGATCGCCGCCACCAACTGGGGACTCGGCTGGGTCATCTTCGACTCCAAGGAGTACCTCAACGCGGACGTCATGCTCGCGACCCTGCTCGTGATCGGCCTGCTGGGCCTCGGCTTCGAGCGCCTCGTGTTCCAGCTGATGGAGCGGCACACCGTCGGCCGGTGGGGCATGGTGCGCACCGCCCGGACGTGAGCGCCGCCATCTCCCACCTCGAGCTCCGACAGATCACCTACGTGTACGACGCCGCCGGACGCGCGGTGCCGGCGCTGCAGGACATCACGTTCGGCGTGGCCGCCTCCGAGTTCGTCTGCGTGGTGGGGCGGAGCGGCTGCGGCAAGACGACGCTGCTCAACATCCTCGCCGGGTTCCTGGGACCGACGCGGGGCGAGGTGCGCATCGGCGGCAAGCCCGTGACCGGCAAGGGGCTCGACCGCGGCATCGTCTTCCAGGACTTCGCCCAGCTCTTCCCCTGGCGCACCGCCCAGCGCAACGTCGAGTTCGGGCTCGAGATGAAGGGCGTGCCGCGCGCCGAGCGCGTGGAGACCGCGCGGAGCTTCCTGCGTCTGGTCGGCCTGGAGGCCTTTGCGGGCGCCTATCCCCACGAGCTGTCGGGCGGCATGCAGCAGCGCGCGGCGATCGCGCGAGCGCTCGCGTACAACCCCTCCGTGCTGCTGATGGACGAGCCGTTCGCCGCGCTGGATGCGCTCACGCGCGACGAGATGCAGCGCTTCCTCGTCGACGTCTGGCGCGAGACGCGCAAGACCGTCGTCTACGTCACCCACAACGTCGCGGAGGCGGTGTACCTGGCCGACCGCATCGTCGTGCTGACGCCGCACCCCGGCACCGTGAGAGCCGAGGTGAAGGTTCCGCTCCCGCGGCCCCGCGACCCGCTGAGCGGCGAGTTCGTCGAGGCTCAGCGGCGCGTGCTGGAGCTCCTGCGCTAGCGCTGCACGCGTCGCTGCACCGGGAAGAAGTGGAGGTCCCAGCGCTCGGCGACGAGACCCCAGAGCCCCTGCGGGTAGCGCATCATCACCAACACCGCCAGCGTGCCGAGCAGGATCATGTACCAGGCGCCATAGTCGGCGAGCAATCGACGCAGCAGGAAGAACACGAGCGCGCCGACGATGGGGCCTTCCAGCGTGCCGAGGCCGCCGATGACGACGATGAAGATGGTGTACGCGGTCCAGTTGATCGAGAACGCGGCGTCAGGGGAGATGCGCAGCAGGTTGAGATAGAGGAGGGCGCCCGTCGTCCCCGTCCCGAAGGCGGCGACCACGTACACGGCCAGCTTGGTGCGGAAGACGTCGACGCCGAGGCTGGCCGAGGCGGGCTCGCTGTCGCGAACGGCCATGAGTCCGAGGCCCAGACGCGAGCGCAGATACAGGTAGACGGCGACGACCGCGGCCACGCCGACCGCGACGGCGATCGCGTACGTCACGAGCTCGCGCGTCTCGCGCGCCAGCGGGAACACGGCCTTGAGCGTGCGCCCGGTGCCTCGGCCGAGTGCATCGGTGTTCGCGACGAGCAGCCGATAGACCTCGGCCACCGCCCACGTTCCGACCGCGAAGTACGCGTCGCGGAACCGGAACACCAGCGCGGCCGTCGGCAGCGCGAAGCCGGCGGCGACCACACCGGCGAGTGGCACGGCCAGGAACGGATTCACGCCGCAGTCGTCGGCCAGCACGATCAGGGCATAGCCGCCGAGGCCGATATAGGCCTGCTGACCGATCGAGACGAGGCCGGCGTAACCGGCCAGCAGGTTCCACATCTGGGCGAGGACGAGCAACGTGATGAACTCGACGATCGCGCGCATGAGCCCGGCGTCGCCCGTCAAGGGCAAGGCGCTCAAGCCGGCCACGACGAGGGCGGCGCCGCCGGCGCCGGCGCGGCTCGCCGCGGTGGTGCGCGCGACCCGAACGGTCGCCCCGGCCCTCAATCCACGCGCCGTGACTTCGCGAAGAGTCCTGACGGTCGGAGCAGCAGGACCGCGAGGAACACCAGATGCCCGGTCAGCACCCCCCAGCCCGGCGAGAGCCGGGCGCCGGCCGTCTGGGCCACGCCGAGGATGACGCCGCCGGCCAGCGTGCCCCACAGCGAACCGAGGCCGCCGATGATGACCGCCTCGAACGCGAAGAGCAGCCGGTCGGGTCCGCTGCTGAACGTGAACGTCGTCCGGATGCCGAGGAAGATGCCGGCCACGGCCACGATGGCCAGCGAGAGCGCCATCGCGAGTCCGTACAGACGGTCCGGGTCGACGCCCATCAGCCTCGCCGTGACTCCGTCGTCGGAGGCGGCGCGAAATGCGCGCCCGATCGCCGAGCGGCCGATGAGGAGCTGCAGGCCGACGAGGAGCAGCACGGCCACGGCGAACGTGAGCAGCGGAAACGCGCCGACGGCCAGCCCGCCCCCGAGCGCGACGCTCGCCGTCTCGATCCCGCCCGCATTCAGCCGCCGCGAATCGGCCGAGAACGTCTCGAGCAGGCCGTTCTGGATCACGATGGACAGGCCGAACGTGACGAGCACGGCCGGCAGGATGCCGCGCCCCAGCAGCCGATTGAGCGCGAGGCGCTGCAGGCCGTAGCCGATCGCCGCCATGATCGGGACCACGAGCACGAGCGTCATCAGCGGATTGAGCTCCAGCGTCTGCACCACCACGACGGCGATGAACGCGGCCAGGATGCTGAAGTCCCCGTGGGCCAGATTCACGAGGCGCATGACGCCGAAGATCAGCGAGAGTCCGGTCGCGAAGAGCGCGTAGAGGCCACCGAGGAGCACGCCCTGCACGACCGTGTCGACCCACACCACGGCTCAGGCCCCGAAGTACGCGGCGGAGATTTGCCCGCGGGTGAGGCGCGCGGGCACGCCCTCCAGCGCGACCATGCCTTTGCGGAAGCAGTACACGCGCTGGGCGACCGCGAGGACCTGGCTGACGTCCTGCTCGACGACGAGCAGCGTCATCCCCTCGGTGCTCACGGTGCCGAGCACCTCGTAGAGGTGCTTGACGACGACGGGCGCGAGCCCCAGCGAAATCTCGTCCACGAGCAGCAGGCGCGGGTTCGCCATCAAGCCCCGGCCGATGGCGAGCATCTGCTGCTCGCCCCCCGAGAGGTTCGTGCCGGGCTGATCGCGCCGCTCGCCGAGGATCGGGAACAGGCGGTACACGCGGTCGAGCGTCCACGGCCCCGCGCGCCGACGATAGGCTCCCATCTGAAGATTCTCGCGCACGGACAGGCTCGGAAAGATCTTTCGCCCCTCCGGCACCAGCACGATGCCGAGTTCGACGAGGACGTGAGCGGGCCGGCCGCCGACCGGCCGGCCGGCGAATTCCACGGCGCCGTGGGGCACCGGCAGCGCGCCGGCGAGCGCGCGCAGGAACGTCGTCTTGCCGGCGCCATTCGCGCCGATCACGGCGACGGTCTGGCCCTCGGAGACGTCGAGCGAGACGCCGAAGAGCGCCTGGAAGTCGCCGTAGAAGGCCGACAGGTCTCGAACGCTCAGCAGCGTCACGGCGCGTCGACGCCGAGGTAGACGCGCTGCACCTCGGCGTGAGTCATGACGGCGTCCGGGGAACCGTCCATCAGGCTGCGCCCGAAGGCGATGGCGACGAGTCGGTCCACCGCCGAGCGCAGCGCGTGGACGATGTGCTCGATCCACACGATCGCCACGCCCTGCTCACGCACCTGCTGCACCACACCGACCATCGCCTGCACCTCGGGCTCGCTGAGCCCGCCGGCGATCTCGTCGAGCAAGAGCACGCGGGGGCGGGTCGCGAGCGCCCGCGCGAGCTCCAGCCGTTTGCGCTCGAGCAGCGTGAGCGTGCCCGCGCGCGCGTTGGCCTGGTCGGCGAGGCCGCTCAGCTCCAGCGCCGAGAAACAGGCGGCGTAGGCGTCGCGTTCGGCCCAGCCGGCACCGTAGGTGGCGCCGACGAGGACGTTCTCGAAGACGGTCATGGCTTCGAACGGGTGCGGGATCTGATGCGTGAGGGCGATGCCGGCGCGGCAGCGCGCGTGGGCCGGCATGGCGGTGATGTCGCGGCCGTCGAAGACGACGGCGCCGCGATCGGGACGCAGGCGCCCCGCCATCACGTTGAGGGCCGTGGTCTTGCCGGCACCATTCGGCCCGATGACGCCGACCGCCTCACCCTCGCCCACCGCCAGCGTGAGTCGATCGAGCACTTGCAGCGAACCGAACGCCTTTGTGACATCTCGCAGCATCAGGAGCATGTGCCAGATCCGAGGGGCACCACGGCTCCGCCGGGGTGCCCCGAGCGTTTGGGAGGTGTGGGGGGCCATGTCGGGGCCCCCACGTCAATAGTCGGCCTACGCCTGTCTGAGCGGCCGCAGCTTGCCGCCGGTCGGGATGTTCGGCGCGCTTCGGTTGCTCACGATCACGATGTCGAAGCGGCCCTCCTTGCCGCGGACCCACTGGCCGCCGACCAGCGGCGTCTTCGTCACGTTCGGGACCGGGCCCTTGGCCCAGCCGATCGGCCCGACGAGCGTGTTGAGGTTCGTGGCCTTGATGGCGGCGACGATCGCGCTCTTGTCGTCGACGCTGGCCGCACGCTTGAGTGCATCGAGACCGACCTCGAACAGCGCGTGGATGAAGCCGAGCGGCTGCGTCCACTGTTTCTTCGTCTCGCGCGTATACTCGGCCGCGAACGCGCTCGCGGTCGTGCCCGTCAGCGACGACTTGAACGGGTGCTGCGGCGTCCACCACACCTCGGTGGACATGCCGTCACCGAGCGCGCCGAGCGCCTCGACCGAGCGCGGGAAGAGTAAGGCCTTGCCGACGCTGGCGACTTTGGGCCGGAAGCCCTGCTGCGCGGCCTGCTTCCAGAACGTCGTCCAGTCGGGCGGGATCGGCACGCCGGTCACGATCTCGACCTTCTCCCGCTTGAAGGTCGCGATCTGCGCCGAAAAATCGTCGGACAGGTTCGGATACCGCCCGGGGTCGATCACCTTGTAGCCGGCCTTGGCCAGCGCGGGCGGGAAGCCCCGCTCCTTGTCGCCCCACGCGTTCCCGTCGCCGTCATTGGGCCAGATCGCGCCGACGACCTTGTTGGTCTCCACGGAGTTCCACATGTCGATGAAGACGCCGATGATGTCCTCGAGTCCCCAGAAGAAGTGATATGTCGACTTGAATCCCACGTCGGGCTTGCCGCCCCTGGCGAAGAACCACGGCTGCCAGGGGCACACCGAGGAAATGGCCGGCGTGCCGTTCACCTCGCACTGGTCGGAGACGGGGTTGGTGGTCTCCGGCGTGCTCGCGACCAGCATGAGATCGACCTTGTCGGACAGGATCAGACGCGAGGCGACCTCGGCCGCGCGGTTGGGGTCCGACTGGCTGTCGCGCACGAGGATCTCGACAGGATGCGCGCGGCCCCGGATCGTCAGGCCTTTGCCGAGGACCTTGCGCACACCGCCGACAACGAAGGTGTCGGCCTCGCCGAACCCGGCCAGCGGTCCCGTCTGCGGGCTCACGTAGCCGATCTTGATCGCGCGCCCCTGCGCGGCCACGCGTCCGGGCCACGTCGTTGCCAACGCCGCGGCGCCTGCACCGAGACGAACAAACGCTCGACGATCGATTCTCAGCAACTGCCGCATATCGCCCTCGCTTTGTTCGAGCGCCGGCTCCGCCGGCGCAATCCTCTCTGGGAGGAGGCAGGTCGGAAGGGGGGCGAAGCCCCCCTCCGAGCCTAAAACTGCACCGGCGTCGGGGGCATCTTGCCGCTGGCGTAGAGCGCGGGCAGCTCCGGAGAGGCGTTCTCCCAGACGAGGAGCATCGAGCGCTTCGGCGAGAACCCGCGGTGACGGATGTCGGCCGGCATGGCGGCGACGTCCCCCGCCTTCATCGTCACACGGGCGCGCACGGCACCCGTGTCGCGGTCCTCGACTTCCCACTGGATCTCATCGCTGAGCTGCACGAACCACTCCACGCGGTCGTTGCCGTGGATGACGGGCAGAATGTACTCCTCCGTCGTCGGACAGTAGAGGCTCGCCTTGCAGACCGACACGATCGAGGGATTCCAGGTGACGTCCGAGCGGGAGAGATAGGCGAAGAGGCTGAACGCGACCACCTCGTCTTCGAAGCCCGGCTCGGGGCGGACGTCGGGCTTGTCTTGAGGAACGTCGCGGAAATGCCGGTTCACGGGGAAGCCGTTGTCGTCGGTGCGCAGCGGCTCGTCACCGGGCGCGGCGATCATCCGTTTGGCCGTCACCCGGTGGCGGGTGATCGCCTCCTTGTTGCTGCCGTTCTTCGGACCGAACGCGCTCCCCGTCTCCTGGGGGCTGGCGAACGGATCGAAGCCGGCGTTCGTCCAGTCGTCCAGCATGGCTTCGAAGACACGCTGGATCAGCGGGGTCGCGAACCGCTCGGAGTGATCGAGCCCGGCCCGGCGATAGTGGTCGTTGAAGCGGCCGGCAAAGAGATCGACCGAGCCGTAGTGATTCATGGTCCCCACGACCGCGTCGAAGTTCACGATGCCGTAGAAGAACCCCCAGGCGATATCGCGCTGGAGCGCGCGCAGGAACGCGTCGACCGGCAGCATGTGGCGGCCCTTCGCCCACACGACGTGCGCGAAATACTCGTCGCGGCTGAAGCCGAAGCTTCCGAGCGTGAAGCTCCGGTAGCCGTGCTGGTTGGGCTCGATCGAACCGATCTCGGGGACGGTGTCGGTGGTCTTGCTCATCGCGCATTCCTCCGCGGGGTCGTCTGGCAGATGTCGGCCCAGCGCTCGACGGTGTCCGCCCCGGCCACGGTCTGCAGCAGGACCACGCCCGGCTGTGCGGCGTGGAACTGATAGGCGGCGCCGACGGGCAGGAGCGTCATGTGGCCGCGCCGGGCGCGCACCACGCCCATCTTGCGGCCCGCCGGTGTGCCAGCGAGCGCGACCGAGCCCTGGGTCCCGGCCGGCACCACGCCCGGGTTCTCGAGCTTCAGCAGACGGATCTCGACCTCGCCGTCCATGACGAGGGCGAACTCGTCCTGCGCCGGCGCGCGCCAGCCCGAGGTGCCCTCGGCACGGATGGCCTCGATCACGTACTCGATGTTCTTCCCGACGGCGACCTTCTCGTACGGCTTGGCCTTCGAGGCGACCTCGAAGACGTTCGAGAAGACGTAGTTGCGGGCATCGTCGTTGATGACCTCGACGCCACCCTTCTCGTAGTGCTTGAGCGAGCCGAAACGCGTGACGTGTTGGTGCGCCATCTGCCGTCTCCTTTCGACCCCCATCTCGCGTACGAGAAATTCGAACGGCTTGTAAGCCTTCCCCCGGGGCTTGTCAAGCCGCCCCGGATGGAGGCCTCTTCACCACGATCGAGAGAGTTGGCGGCTCGATGGCCGCGGCAGCATGACGGGATTCTACTCGCCACCCGACGAAGCGCGCTATCATCGCGGGCCAAGCTCGATCGGGGGTACCGCCCTTGGCACGGATCGAAACGACGACGGAACGCGGGCTGCCCTGGCCGGTGGCACGCCCGGCGCGCGCGTCGTGGAGCCGGGCGCGCCGCCTCGTGTTCGTCGGGTTCCTGGTCCCGGCCATGGCCGTGCTCGTTCTGGTGACCGTGCTGCCGCTGCTCTACCTCGTGGTGACGAGCTTCACGCCGCTCGACCTGACCAACCCCGCCTCGCTGCGCTGGGCCGGCTTGACCAACTACCGACAGCTCGCCGCTGACGGCCGGTTCTGGAACTCCGTGTGGGTGCAGGCGCAGCTCTCGTTCTGGACGGTTGTGCTCCAGATGGTCATCGGCTTCGCCATCGCGCTGCTGCTGAACGGCCGGATGCGCTTTCTCGAGCTGGTGCGCTCGACGTTCATCATCCCCATGGTGCTGCCGCCCGTCGTCGTCGCGCTGATCTGGAAGATCCTCTTCACGCCGGACATCAGCATCCTCGACTGGACGCTGGGCCTGCTCGGCCTGCCCCAGCCGGCGTGGCTGGCCGACCCCAGCCTCGCGCTGTGGGCGGTGATCGTGGCCGACGTGTGGGAGTGGTTTCCGTTCGTGATGCTCATGCTGCTCGCCGCGCTCCAGATGCTGCCGGGCGAGCCGCTGGAGGCGGCGCGGCTCGACGGCGCCTCGCGCTGGCAGGTCTTCCGCTACGTCACGGTCCCGCTCCTCAAGCCCGCCATCGTGGTGGCCACGCTCTTCCGCCTGATCGACAGCGTGAAGGCGTTTCCGCACATCTTCATCATGACGGGCGGCGGGCCGGGCACGGCGACCGAGGTCACGAACTTCTACGCCTACCTGCAGGGGTTCTCCTACACCTACGTCGGCTACTCGAGCGCGATCATCGTGGTGATGCTGCTGGCGACGCTGGTCATGAGCCTGGGCATCCTGGCCGCGGCGGGCCGGGAGTTCGACGTTGAATAGCCGCGGCCGCGCGTGGACGGCCGCCGCCACCGTGCTCCTCATCTTCGTCGTGCTGTGCCCCGTCTTCTTCATCGTGCAGATGTCGGTGCGGACAGGTCTCGAGGCCTTTCGCATGCCGCCCACGCTCGTGTTCAGCCCGACGCTGCAGAACTACGTCGACCTCGTGGAGGGCAAGTTCGTCCGGTCGCTGATGAACAGCACGGTGACGGCCACCTCCACCACCGTCCTCGCCCTGCTGCTCGGCGTGCCGGCCGCCTACGCCTTCTCGCGGGCGCGGTTCCGTGCGCAGGGGGTCGTCTCGCTGTGGACGCTCGTCACGCGCATGGCGCCGCCCATCGCCTTCGGCATCCCGTTCTTCCTCATCTACAAGGAGCTCGGCCTCATCGACACCCGGGTGGGGCTCGTCGTCATCTACCTCACGTTCAACCTCTCACTCGTGATCTGGATGATGCGGGCGTTCTTCGACTCCGTCCCCCGCTCGCTGGAGGAGGCCGCGTACATCGACGGCGCCGGCATCGCCGCCGCCTTCGTGCGCATCGCGCTGCCCCTGTCGGCGCCCGGCCTCGCCACCACCGCCATCTTCACGTTCTTGTTAGCGTGGAACGACTTCTTCTACTCGCTCCTCCTCACGCGCAGCGAGGCGGTGACGGCGCCGGTGGCCATCGTGAACTTCATGAACTACGAGAGCTGGGAATGGGGCAAGGTGGCCGCGGCCGCCACCATGATCATGCTGCCCGTCGTCGCGCTCTCGATCCTGGTGCGCAACTACATCGTGCGAGGCCTCACGGCGGGCGCCGTGAAGGGCTGAGGAGGGCACAAGTCATGGAGCGCATCAGCCGCCGTCACTTCCTGCGATCGACCGGCGTGGCCGCCGGGCTCACCGTCACCGGCGTGCGGCCGTCGCGCACGCTCGCGCAGGCCGGCAAGCCCTACGCCGGCACACGCCTCAAGGTCTCGCAGGTCTCGCATGCCTATGCGGACGGCCTGCTCGCGCGGCTGCCGGCGTTCGAGCAGCAGACGGGCATCAAGGTGGAGATCGATCAGATGTCGTTCCCCGTCCTGAACCAGCGCGAGGACCTCGAGCTCGCCAGCGGCTCGGGCGCCTACGACGTCATGCAGATGATCTTCATCCGCTCCGGCCGCTGGATCGGCGCCGGCTGGGCGGAGCCGCTCAACCCGTTCCTTGACGATGCCAGGCTCACCGACAAGGCCGTGCTCGACGTCGGCGACTTCGTCGCCGGCGCGATGGCGCCGTTCAAGCGCGGGGAGACGATCTATGCGCTCCCGTGGCTGTCCGACAGCACGGTGGTCGGCTACCGCACGGATCTCTTCGAGAAGGCCGGCTACACGAAGTTCCCGGAGACCTTCGAGGCGCTCCAGGAGGCGGCCGCGAAGATGCACACGCGTCAGACGGCTGGCTTCGTCACCGAGGACAACCTCCACTGGATCTTCCCGAACTGGCTGCTGTCCTACGGCGGCGGCTTCTTCACCAATCCGCCGGGCGATCTCACCCCGACCTTCGACACGCCGGAGGCGCTGAAGGCGGCCGAGATGTTCACGACGATGCTCGCCAAGTACTCGCCGCCCGGCGGCATCAAGCTCGACCCCTCGGTGGCGCAGGCGATCATGCACCAGGGCAAGGCCGCCTGCTATCTCGACGGGATGGGCAACACGCAGCACATCATCGACACGAAGAAGACGACCCTCGCCGACCGCATGGCGTTTACCCACACGCCCCGCGGCCCCAAAGGACACTTCCCCCAGCTCGCCGTGCACGGCTACTTCATCAACAAGGCGTCGAAGAACAAGAACGCGGCCTGGGAGCTCATCAAGTGGGCGGCCGGCAAGGATCAGATGCTCTGGAGCGCGCTGAACAAGGGGCACCTGGCGTGCACGCGCTCGTCCGTGCTCGCCAACGCGGAGGTGCGCCAGAAGTTCACGTGGCGCGGCTCGGACCTCGCCTCGCTGCACCTGGCCGTGATGAAGCGGGCCGGCGAGGGCTACATGGTGTACCGCACGGTGCCGCAGTTCCCGCCCGTGGGCGATCGCGTGATCATCGCCATGACCGCGATCGCCTCGGGACAGACCGGCGTCGCCGACGGCATGAAGTCGCTCCAGAAGGATGCCGAGGGTATCCTCGAGAAGGCCGGCGTCAAGATCAACCGAAGGAGCTAGCCATGAGCCACGCGCCCATCGCGGTACGACCCGTGTCCGCCGCCGTCGGGGCCGAGATCCTCGGTCTCGATCTCGCGGACTCGCTGCCGGCGCCCACCATCGAGGCGATCCGCCGCGCGCTGTTCGAGCACGGCGTCGTCTTCTTCCGGGATCAGAAGCTGACGCCGGAGCAGCACGTGGCCTTCGCGCAGCGCTTTGGCGCCATCAACGTCAACCGCTTCTTCAAGGCGGTGGATGGCCATCCGATGATCGCGGAGGTCCGCAAGGAACCGGAGCAGACGGGAAACATCGGCGGCAGCTGGCACACCGACCACAGCTACGACCAGGCGCCCGCCATGGGTTCGATCCTCTACGCGCGCGAGGTGCCGGAGACCGGCGGCGACACGCTGTTCGCCAGCATGTACGCCGCCTACGATGCGCTCTCCGACGGGCTCAAGCAGACGCTCGAGGGCCTGCAGGCGCTGCACTCGAGCCGCCACGTCTTCGGGGTCGATGCCTACGCGGGGCGCGGCGATCTGAAGGGGCGATACCTGAATCCCGAGGCGGCCACGCAGGACGCCATGCATCCCGTCGTCGTGCGCCATCCCGGCTCGGGGCGCAGGGCGCTCTACGTGAACGCGGCCTTCACCGTTCGCATCGTGGGCTGGACCGACGAGGAATCGCGGCCGCTGCTGCAGTACCTCTACCATCACGCGTCGCGGCCGGAGTTCTCGTACCGGTTCCAGTGGCGCGAAGGATCGATCGCGTTCTGGGACAACCGCTGCACGTGGCATTACGCGCTCAACGACTATCACGGCCAGCGCCGCCTCATGCATCGGATCACCGTCGAGGGCGTGCCGCTGAAGTGAGCGAGTATCGAGGGGTGCCACGGCTTCGCCGGAGCACTGGGGGGTAGAGGAGCGCCCGGGTTCACCCCGGGCGCTCCGAACGTTTGGGGGGTATGGGGGGCCATTTCGGGGCCCCCCATCTAACTAACTAGGCACCACGCCGCGCGGCAGCCGCTCGACGTGCGCGCAGATCTCGCCGGGGCGCGTGAGCCAGATGCTGTCGCGGTGTTTCACGATGTGTTCCAGCGCGCGCCGGAGTGCCGGCAGCCGATACGGCCGGCCGACCACGAACGGGTGCAGCGAGATCGGGCACACGAGCGGCTGGCGCGCCGACTGGCGCAGCAGCTCGTCGAACTGGTCCACGATCATGTCGGCGAACTCGCGCGCCGAGTGCTTGTACCAGACGATGCCGCGCGTGTCGTTCACCTCGATCGGATAGGGCATCGCGAGGAGCCGGCCGCCGCGCGTCTTGAGCCACACCGGCTGATCGTCCATCGTCCAGTCCATGGTGTAGCGATAGCCCGCCTCCTGCAGCAGGTCGAGCGTCACCGGCGAGTTCGAGAGCCACGGGCTCATCCAGCCGACGGGGCGCCGGCCCTCGTGCCGCTCGATGGTGGTGGTGACGCGCGCGATCATGGCGCGCTCCTGGTCCTCGGGCATGTGCTCCTGGCCCTCGGAGTTCGTCACGCCGTGACCGACGATCTCGTCGCCGCGCTTGCGCAGCCGCTCGGGGATGTCGGGCGCGGCCTCGTAGACCTCGACGTTCATCTGCGCCTCGACCGGCAGGCCCAGCTCGTCGAAGAGGTCGAAGAGGCGCCAGACCCCGACGCGGTTGCCGTAGTCGCGCCAGGAATAGACGCTGGCGCTCATCGCCTGGTCGGGCGGCGCGATGGCGACGCCCTTGCCCATGCCGAAGCCGAACGCCTCGATGTTGACCGCGACGTACACGGCCAGGCGCGCCCCGTTCGGCCACGTGTAGTCCGGCCGCTTCGAGATGTTGGAGTAGTCGTAGCGTCCGTGGCTGGGCAGCGTCATACGACCTCCTACGGTCGGCGGGGCTTGAGCCGGATCTCCTCGTACGGATACGCGAACGCGTGGCCGGTGATCATGCCGAGCGCCGACTGCTCGACACGTGGCCCGACTCCGGACAGGAACGCGGGCTCGAGGATCGGCGCGAACATCACACGCTCGTGCATGAGCTGCTGGATGCGATGCAGCATCGCCTGCCGCCGCTTCGGGTCGACCTCCACGGCCTGCTCGCGGAAGAGGCCGTCGATGTCCGGGTAGCCGCCGTAGGCGCGGATGCCGCCCGTGACGACGAAGGCTTCGATCCGGGTCGACGCGTTGCCGGCCGCCGCGCTGCCTTGCCGCACGAGGTTCCGGAAGCTCTTTTCCTGGTCGGCCTTGTAGAAGGCCGCGCGCTCGAGCGGCCGCAGCTTCGCGCGAATGCCCACCGCGCGAAGATCGTTGATGACGGCCTCACCGGTCGCCGCGTACACGGCGTCGGTGGTGAGGTCGCCGGCGTCGAAGCCGCGCGGGTAGCCGGCCTCGGCCAGTAGCTGCCGCGCGCGCGCCGGGTCGTGCGGGTACGGCGGCGCCGGCCAGAAGAACTGGAAGTCGCGCGGGACGATGCTCGCGGCCGCCCGCGCGAAGCCGAGGTACTCGGACTCGTTGAGCGCCTTGCGGTCCATGGCGAGGTTCGCGGCGAGGCGGACGCGCCGGTCGGCCCAGGGCGACTTCGGGTCGAACTGCTCGACGAACACCAGCCATTCCGTGAAGGTCGGCACGGTCGCCTTGAGGGTGAGGCCCGGCGTGCGCCGAACCTCCTCGGCGAGCGGCCCCCGGATGGCGTAGGCGATGTCGGCCTCGCCACGCTTGAGCATGGCCAGGCGCGTGGTGTCGTCGGGCACCGAGCGGAAGATCAGCCGCTTCACGCTCGGCGGCTTGCGCCAGTAGCCCTCGTTGGCCTCGAGCACCAGCTCCACGCCGGGATTGAACGACACGAACCGGTACGGCCCGGCGCCGACGGGCGCGCGCTTGAAGCCGTCGTCGCCGACCTTCTCGACGTACTTCTTCGGCACGACCCACGCCGCGCCCGTCGCCGGCGTGCCGTAGAACGTCATGAAGTCCGGCCACGGCTGCTTCAGCCGGATGCGGACGCGCTGGGGATCGAGGACGTCCACGCCGGCCACGCGCGCTTTCAGCGTGGAGGCGCCGCCGCCGCGGTACCGCTCGAGTGAGAACTTCACGTCCTCCGCCGTGACCGGATCGCCGTTGTGGAACTTCACGCCACGGCGCAGGACGAACTCGTACGCGAGCCCGTCCTTCGACACGCTCCACGACTCGGCCAGGCTGGGCGACATCGGATGGCCTGGCATCGGCTTCACCACGGCGTCGTGCATCGCGTACAGCATCATGAACGGCGTGATGACCGAGGGCGTTTCGGCGGGGTCGAACCACGTGGGCGCCAGCGAGATGTGGACCGCCCACGTCACGTCGCCCTCCGGCGCCGCGACGGCCGGCGCGGCGACGAGGAGGGCG
>Ga0137403_10000768_pt1 | contig 41125 bp, 30 predicted proteins | sample CZOMad2_1_16fung_FD_122057 | JGI IMG/M metagenome (GOLD analysis project Ga0137403, IMG submission 122057) | Vadose zone soil fungal communities from Angelo Coast Range Reserve, California, USA - CZOMad2_1_16fungal (Hybrid Assembly) | ecosystem: Environmental > Terrestrial > Soil > Vadose zone...
CTCGTGGCATTGCTGCGGCGGGTGCTGATGAGGCCCTCTATGGAACTACCCGACTCTCAGCCAACAGGCACGAGATCACCTTCGACGGTATGTAGCAGTTGCACGGTGCTGATTTCGAAAAGCTGCCCCTGGGCACGCACGACGTAGAGCAAGACGTGCTGCACGCGCAGGTCGTCCAGGTTCGGCGGGAAGTCCTGACGCGTCGTGGTGAAGCGGACCACCATCGGGGTAGGCGTCTGCTCCGGGTTGTGCAGGTCGTACCATTGATCGGCGAACTGGTCGCGCAGGCTGAACGCCCGCTCAGTGCTGACCGTGTCGTCCAGTTGGCGGATGACCTGCTGCCGGTAGGTGAAGCTCTGCAGCGCGGTGTATTCCACTGTGAAGAGCACATCGGCGATGGTGCGATAATCGAAGGGATTGGCCGCCTTCGGGAGCTGTAATTCCCAGCTCGTATCGACACCCATACTTTCGAAGGGTAGCAACAGCTCCCCTTGGGGCTCCAGTTCGAGCAGACCGGTGGCATTAACGGGCGAGGTGAAGGCGATCAGTTCGGGGTCTCGCCGCACCACGATGGTCTGGAACACATCCCCCCCGCTGACCACGCGGGAGAGGCCTGAGGCGATGAGGGTGGCGCGGATGCCACGCGTCGGTGGTATCAGGGCAACGACTGAGACGTGCACGCGTTTGAGCAGGCGCAGGTAGTGGCCAGGAAAGCCCTGGTCGAACAGCGCCATGGGCGTGGCGAAGGGCAAGCTACCCGTCTCTCGGAAGCGCTGGAACTCCGCCGGCAAGAGTTGCGCCAGGGAGAAGGTCTGGGCGAGTTGCAGCTTGCGTTTGTTGGTCTCAAATGCGAACTGATCCAGCTGGGTGATGTCCTGCAAGAGCCGGACTGAGCCCGTGAGACCCTTGCGATCCGGTTCTGTGCCAGTGTCACCCCTGGGCGTCCCAGTGTCGCCAGGCGCCTCCCAGTAGTCGGCCTTGATGAAGGCGGGTGGCGTTTCCTGACGCTCGAAGGCGAGCTGGTGCTGTGCCAGTTGCGCCATCGCGGTGGCCTGTTGTAGGAAGTAGCTGTAGGCGCCGCCGAGAATGCCGCTCATCCATTCGTAGAGTTCGGCATTGGTGAACTTGTTGGCCAGAAAGTCCACTGTGACCTGGGCCTGGTCACGGTGGGTGATGGCAATCGACTCCTCCTTACGGGCGATGTCGGTGTGCGCCTGCGCCAGCGTGATCTGTTTCATCCCGATCTCAACATCCTTCTCAGCAAGCTGCTTCTGCAGCTCCCATTCCTGCTGACGGCGCTCATAACTCGCGTGGGCCGCGGCGAGCTGCGCGTCGGTTTCAGCAGTGTTGGCTTGAATCGCTTTGCGGGCTCTCTCAAATGCGAGGGCACCTACTACAGCGACACTGCTCCATGAAATACCAGCGCCGGTACCGAACCAACCTCCTCCCGATGCTGTAGCAATAGCCTGGGCCGTGGTCAAGGCAGCGTCAAGCCCTGCTACCCAGTTGCGGGCAGTCCCGGCATCCTTATAATGCTGGATCATGTCCGACTCATACTGAGTGGGACCCGCATCAATCCACCCTTGATACGTATCTCGTTGTACGGTGGCCCGATCTTGTTGCAGTTGAGCCAGCGTCTCCCCACCCGCGGCTTCGGTGACCCGTAACGCCTGGAGGTCGACGGTGGCTGTGGCGAGCTTGAGGTCATGCCCGGCCTTGAGCGAGTTGTAGACCTCGGCATCGCGCTTTTCGAGGGCCGCCAGAAAGACCCCTTCCACCTGCTGCGCAATACTTACTAGCTGTTTGGTGCGCTCGATGAGCACGCTATAGCGGTAGGGCGTGGGGCGGAAGAGGCGCCCGCCATCACTGGCGACGGGTAGACTGCCGAACGTCGTAGGCTGTGGAGTCTCCGGTGCCGATTGACGCTCGATGCCCGCAATGTTGCGGCCGCTGCGGAGTTTGAATAGGTTGAGTTCCGCGCGCAGTCGTAACGCCTGCAGCACTGGGTTCGGCGGAAAGGGATTGGGAGAGTTCCCACCGCTAGGTGGCTGGAGGTCCGGCAGCGCCAGCAACTCCAGGGCAGTGCTGTAGAGGGCACGGGCTCTGGGGATGGATTCGCTGCTATCGCGCGCAAACTCGGCATCGGCAAAGTCCAGATAGCAGCGCACCAGGGCCATGAGCGTGAAGCGCGTGTAGGCGCCGGCCCGCACCGTGACGATCTCGTGTGGATTGAGGCCCTCCCGCAGCCAGGTGTCCGGATTGCGCTGAAACTGGGTGGGGATGGTCTCTTCCAGGACCAACCCACGGTAGATTTTGCGCTCATTGAGGGCCAGGTGATCAGCGTAGATGGTCTCAATCCAGTCTAGGGCCGCGAGATACTGCCCGGATTTCTGCAACTGCAACGCCAGGGCCATGGGCACGAAGTAAAAAATCTCCTTCAGATAGTTCGGCGCCAGATGCGGGTTGGTGATACCGCCGTCGACGAAGATCCAATCGATAAGACTGCGCCGGGCGACGAGATCCGTGTCCGAGAGCTGTTCGGTAATGACCGGGACCCCATCCCGATGCCGCAGTGCTTCCGGCAGCGTGGTGCCGAGTTCGCCCGTCACATCCTTGTGATAATTCGTGTCGGTGACCTCGACGAGCTTCCGCGCCTGGATAGGCGTGAGCCGTGGCTGGTTACGGAGAGCTATCATCAGGTTCTTATAGGCGTTGGTCTGGGCCTCTGGCGGGCGTAGCTCGGGCAGCAAATAGCTCTCCGGGTAAGCAAAGACGTGGATGGCCGCGTACCAGGTGGCGTACGCGCCCATCCAGCGCCACTCCTCATCAAAATCCGCCTCGGTATAGGGCCTGGCAGGGTCAAGCGCCAGCACCCAATTGGCCGCCGGATTCGTCGTCCCCAGCACGGGGGCATGGTCTTGAAGCGGCCAGTACGCAAGGAGAACAGCACGTCTTGCAGCGTCTCCAGGGCCTGGTAGACGCGCGTGGTCTTCTGACGCCCACTGCTCTTGCAGTCGATGGCCAGCTCCTGGGTCAGCCGGTTGGCGACCACCGCAGCATCCTGGTTGGGAACAATTGCCGCAATGAAGGCATCCCGCAACATGGGCAGGGTAGCTTCCTCGGCGGCATCCACCACCGACTGCAACGCCTGCGTCAGGGCCTGCTCCTGCTGTATCCGTGCTTCCAGCGTGCTACGCCAGGCCTGGCGCGCCTGTGAGGTGGCCCGCCACGGGGGCAGCACCACAGGCGGTGGCAGGGTGGCGGTGGCAGGCAACTGAAAATGATCCGGGCCGAGCGTCAGGTTCTTTTGTCGCTCTTCGCGGCGCCAGGTGGCATACAGGCGGAACTTCCGCACCTGGACCAGGATAGCGTACACATCGTCCCATTCCGTATCCAACACGCTGCCAGCGACGCCGAGCTTGTGCACGCGCATGAGGTGGAAGAACGGCTGGAGGGTGAGTTGCTGGAGCCGGAGTTGGGCGTCGATCGGGTTACCGCGTTGGTACTCCTCGACCAGCTCCATCAACGCCGCAATGGGTCCTAGGGTGTCGCTGACGATGCGGTCGAACCCGGCAAGCTGGGTCGGCTGCGCCTCGCGTGTGGCTTTGATAGCCGCCAATTGATTGGCGACGTGCTGCTGCCGGTCCTTCCAGAGATCATACGCCGCATTCCCCGGGACCGGCGTGCGCAGGTCTCCCTCACCAATCAGGTCCGGGTCAATGACGGGCCCTAGCGTGTCGACCACCGAGCGCGCCGCCTCGTCCTGCTGTTGCCACACGGCGCGCAGGTGCTCTTTTTGCCAGATGAGCAGGTGTGGTTCTGGTAACATGCTGCCTGCCAGCGGTTTGAGCGTGGTCTCCTCAAGACCGAAGAGGTTCTTCAGGGCCTCCTCCATGACCTGGGCTGGCTGCAGTAGGAGTTGGTCCAGCCGGTCGGGACGGAACTGCGTCAGGTCAATCCCCAGGCGGCTTGCCAAGGCCGCGCGGGTGGCATCATCGGCCACGCGGGCCAGCCGGATTTCTTCATAAGACGTGCCCAGGTGCTGCAGCAGGGCGACGTAGGCTGCCTGGCGGTAATTGGCTTCGGCGCTGGCCGGCGTGCTGCGCCCATGTTTGGCCAGATACCGCCGTAGCACCTCGATACAGAGCCGCACCTGATGCACCGGCTGATTGGCTACCAGCCGATTATTGCGCTCCACTAGGGCAATGAATGGTTGGAGGAAGGTGTCAACGAGCAATGGCCGGCTAATCGGCTCCCTACCCGTCGCCGCGGTCTTGGCCCGGTGGGTGGCAAAGTCGAGCAGATCATCCAGATACGCTGCAGCACTGAAGGCCGCCTCGGGGTCCTTGGGTACGAACGGCTGTGCCACGATCACGTCGCGTTCCAGGGTGGTCGGATTCCCCGTTGGCGTCACTTTATCCCTGGCGCGGATGGTGATGGTGTGATTCCCCGCAGTAGCGATCGGAATCGGCGCACTCCAGGTCGACCAGTCATTGGCCGCCTTGGGGATGGCGGGCGTAAACTGGGCCTGGCCGTCCAGTGCCCATTCCACCTGGTTGACGCCGGTCTGGGTATCCGACGCCGTGCCTCTGACTTCCACAGTCACGCCGTTCGCTGCCAGCGTAAACGTCTCGCCCTCCGGGGGTGTGGTGATCCTCAGCTCCGGGGGCGTCACATCGATGACGCGGACTGAGGCCTGCTGCTCGGGGCTCTCAGCCCCATTGATGTCCCGCGCGCGTAGGCTCACGTTATAGGTGCCCAGTCTCGGCAAGGGCACGCTAGCCGACCAGCTCGTGGTCCCCGTGGCGGCCTGGAAGGCGCCACTGTTACCGAGCCGCCACTCCACCGCGGCCACCCGTATATCATCGGCGGCAGTCCCCGTGATGGTGGCCGTGTAAGGTGGAGCCTGATTGGTCACATCGGCTGGTGGGGTGATGGACAATGTGGGCGGGGTGCCTTCGATAACAACCCATCTGTCGTGCACGTCAGTGATATCCCTCGCATGAACTTCGGCTCTGATGCGCTGGCTCCCCACCCTCACATACCAGGGGTCCACCTTGAAGGACCAGGTTTCAAACCGCCTCGTGCCAGAGCCCGTGCCGTCGGCAACGCCCCACCAGTCCCCTACATACACGCGTACTTCATCGATGAGATGCGTGAAATCTTCATGCCTCCATCTGATGCCTTCTCGTAGCTCATACCGCGTATAACTAGCCCGGCCTGTAATCGTGAAACGGGGGCTCACCGTCGCGTCAGCGGCCGGCGAGGTAATTTCCACATACGCCTCAAATTCGTATTGCGGCATGATGGGCTCTCCCTGCCATTGAGTTGTGATCCATGTACATAAGGAGTTTTGATTCCTGTTTGTTGATTCACCGCTCAATTGGCTTCAACCCACCGCGACACGGCCTCTCGGTGGGGGCATAAGTGGGTCGTCGTATCGGTGCTTGTCAAGCTGCCGTTTGCCATACGACCCTGGACCCTCCTTATCACCAGGCCAAGCACGATAACGTCGATCCGGTGGATCCAGGGATCGTTCTCCAGCTTTTAATGGTACGTGTCTGGACGGCTTCAGACGACCGTCGGGCTGCTGTGCCTGAGCCATTCAGCATCTCAGCCGTCGTTTCCATACTCCCGGTGCTTACCGCGGACTCCCGGATATTCGGCATTAATGTTTCGCCGATGCCGTCAATGGCGCCACCACCTGGCGGTGTGGAAAGCGTTGGCGTGGCAGGGTTCTCTTGGTTCGCCATCGAACCAGTCCTCCCTCGGACAGTGTCCACGTACGAGGCCCGCCACGATGGCTGGCGGACGGTGAATCAGGACGGCCATGTCTTGGCTATCCTGGTGCAACGGTACCGAACTCCGCCAGCTGGCGAGCAATTCTTCCGCACGCTCCTCAAGGGGTTCCAGGGTGTCCCCGACGGCTCATCCCCGATCAGCAAAGGCAAGACTAATGCCAACCTGCCGCATGGAGGTTAACGATTGGCAGGGGTTGTGCGATTCAGTGGTCCATCGAGGCACGATGCCGGGGCGCACCTGTCCAGGATGACACAGCGGTGAGGGCTCGGCAGCACGGGATGCACAATGTCGCCTGCAGGATCAAGTAGTTCGGGATTTGTTCAGCCCTGAACATGCCGGTCATATCTGCACGGCGGGCAGAGAGGGGAGCAGATTACGGTGAGGAGTGGGAGCCGGCCGGTGCGCCCACAGTTTCGGATCATGGGACGGCCGGAGAGGCCTTCTCGGTCATGCATGATCCCTCTTCAACCCTACTATCGAGCCGGAGTTTTGACGGGAGCTTTGAAACACGGAGACTGATCCCGTGAGCGAGTGCCGGTCTCAACTATGGTCCACAGGAACCGAACCGCCAACATGGCCAAGCCTACGAGGTTCCGCGATGTTTGCCACACTGTGTTTTCCTGACACCCTTCTCAATCTATTGACGCCAGTCGTTAAACATCTACTGCCGAGCAGGTTGCTTCTGGAATAGCCACATGCCGTCAATGAGCCGCGGCTATAAAAAAGGGCCGCCGGAGTGAATTCCAGCGGCCCCTTAGGAGCTCCCCAACCCAGACTAGAACCTTCCCCTCCTCATCCATCGCCAGGTGCTTGGCGTAGATCAAGTCGTCTTTGAGATCTTCCAGGGTCTCGTCGTCGAGCTGCAACCGGCGCTTCAGCACCCGATAGGCCAGGCGCTTCTCCTGCTGGAGGAGTGCGAGGACCTGATCGAGGAGGCCATCATAGTCCATCACCGCCCCTCCACCCACGCCAGCGCCTCCTCCGTCCGCGGCAGCCAAAAGATCATGTCCATCGCCCGGTACAGCTCGATGGCTGTCTGGAGTTCGGTGCAGGCTTCGTCGTGGCGGCCAATATTCGCAGACAAGGTGCCGAGGCCAAGATGGCAGTGCGCCTGCAATGGGCGCATCCCGAGATCGTCGGCCAGGGTGAGGGCCTGTCGGTAGGACGCTTCGGCCTGCGCGAGGTCGAGACTCTCAGCGTCCGTGTGGAGGGTGGCCAGCTGGCAGAGCGCCCGCGCTTCGTCTCCGCGCGCCTGCTGCTGCTGGGCCAGGTCGAATGCCTGGTGCACGTGCCGTCGAGCCTCGTCATGGCGTCCCACCAGTAGCTCGACGGCGCTGAGGCGGGTCAGCACTATGGCCTGCGCAAACCGCTTGCCGGTGTGGAGCCCTTCTCGAATCGCCTCCTCCAGGAGCATGAGCCCCTCCTCGCCTTGCCTTGTAAGCGCATAGGCATAACCTAAGCCTGCCGCAATCGAGATCGACCAGTCCCTATTACCGCAAGCCTGACAGAGGGTCAAGCCCTGCGCCAGCACCTGAATAGCAGCTTCCACGTGCCCCTGTTCAAGGGAGATGAGGCCAAGGCAGCCATGGGCGATGATCGTTGCATCCGACTGGCGATTGCTCATAGCCAAGCAAAGGGCTTCCTCCCCATAGCGCCGGCCTTCCGTAAACGCCCCCAGCGCACCCAAGGTCAGGGCCAGCCAAGCCCGCGAGGCAATCCTGTAATAGGGCTCTGGAACAGGCGTGCCAGGCGCGAGTGCCGCTACAGTCTGCCGCAGCAACCCAGCCGCCCGACTGAACTCGCCGCGGCCATAGTATACCTGCCCCAGCCGATGGGCGGCGCCTATACGCAGCGCGTCGTCGCCAAGCTCATCCGCCATCGCCAGAGCTTGCTGGCCGGCCGCCATGGCGGCCCCGAGGTCCCCCTCCATCCGATGCGCAATGGCCAGCTTGGCCAGTACCTGTGCCAGTCGGGCGCGATCGCCGAGTTGCCGGGCCAGGGCCTCGGCCGCGCTCAACAGGGCACGGCTCCTCCCGTGTACACCGAGCGGGATCAGCGCCTCTGCCAGGTCAAGACGAAGTTCGAGGGCCAACTCATTGGTCTGGATAGACTCCGGGAGATGCCCGAGCGCCTCCAGAGCCTGCTCAAAGTAGGTCACTGCCTCACGAAATGCGGCGCGGGCCTCGGCTCTGGTGCCGGCCTGTCGGCAGTAGTCGACGGCTTTGTCCCACACCTCGCCCTGCTGGGTGTGATGCGCCAGCCGTTCGACCTGCTCAGCGAGTCGGTCGGGATAGACTTGCTCAAGAGTCTCGATAATGTGTCTGTGTAGGGTCCGTCGATGCTCCTGCAGAAGGCTGCCATAGGCCACCTCGTGCGTGAGTGCATGCTTGAACAGGTAGACGAGCTCGGGGAAGAGCCTGCTCTCATAGAGAAGCTCGGCCGCCTGGAGATGTCCGAGACTCCGGCGGAGTGCTTCCTCGGGTCGGCCGGTAATCGCCTGCAGAAGGCTGAAAGGCACCTCAGCTCCAATGACGGCGGCAGTCTGGAGCAAGCCCTTCTCCTCGGCAGGTAAGCGATCAATGCGGGCTGCCAATACCGCCTGCACCGTCGCCGGCACGCGAATGCCTTCGGTCGCCTTCATCAGGTGATAGGCCGCTCGTTCACCGACCAGCTCAGGGCTTTCATGCACAGAGGAGCGCCGTCGAGCCTGCACGAGGCGGTATGCTCCACGCTCGCCGACCAGCACCTGGGTCTCCACCAGGGTGCGTACGCTCTCTTCGAGGAACAGGGGATTACCCTCGGTGCGCTCGATCAAACGTTGCTTCAACGCCGACAGGCTGAGGTTATCGCCTAGCAGGGCCTGGAGGAGAGTGGCTGAGTCTTTGGGCGGCAAGGGGTCGACCCGGAGCTGCGTATAATAGGTCTTCCCACTCCAGGAGTGCTCGTACTCTGGGCGATAGCTGACCAGTAAGAGGAGCCGGGCGGCTGGTAGACTCTCGACTAAGGTGTCCAGGATAGCCTGTGTTCCGGCATCGATCCAATGCAGATCTTCTACGACCAGCAGCAGGGGTTGGATCTGACTCTCCCGTAACAGCAAGCGCTTCACTGCGTCCAGTGTCTGCTGGCGACGTTGAGCCGCATCCAGGGCCGGCCACTGTGGATCCTCGGGCGACACATCCAGGAGCGCGAGCAAGGGCGATAGCGTCGACCGGAGCGTCGCATCCAGCGCGAGCAGCTTACTGGTGAGCTGGTCGCGGACCTGCCGCGGGTCGTCTCGATCCGCCAGTTGAAAATAGGTCTTTAGGAGATCGAGCACCGGGAGATACGGCATCCCTTGGCCGTACGACGCCGTGCGGCTCTCGAGGATCAGCCAGCCAGGGGGTGACTGCATCTGGATGAGCTCGTATATAAGCCGGGATCTGCCCGCCCCGGGTTCACCGACGAGTGCCACGACTTGGCCGTGGCCCTCAGCAGCCCGTTCCAACATCTGGTGGAGGGCTGCCAGCTCGGTCCCGCGGCCCACGAAAGGGGTGAGACCTCGTGCGGCGGCAATCTGCAGCCTGGACCGCACCGGTTCAGCCCTAAGCAGCTCGTACGTCTGGACGGGCGTGCTCAGCCCTTTCACCGGCACAGCCCCGAGCGGCTTGACATCGAAGTACCCCTCCACGAGACGCCAGGTCTCGGCCGTCAGCAAGATGGTGCCAGGGCGGGCGAGCTGTTCCATGCGGGCGGCCAGATGCGTCGTCTGCCCGACTGCCGTGTAGTCGAGGTGCAGGTCGCTGCCGATGGCCCGGACCACCGCTTCGCCAGAGTTCAACCCCACCCGGATCTGCACCTCGATCCCGTGCCTGTGGCGGGCCTGTTCCGCGTAGCGCTGCATGGCCTCCTGAACGGCCAGCGCGGCATAACAAGCCCGCACGGCATGATCTTCATGGGCGAGCGGCGCTCCAAATAGCGCCATGATCCCGTCGCCCATCACTTGGTTCACCGTCCCTTCATAGCGGTGGACCGCATCCATCATGCACTCCAGCACGGGGTCGAGGATCTGCCTGGCCTCTTCGGGATCGCGATCGGCCAGCAATTCCAGGGAGCCTCTGAGATCGGCAAAGAGGACCGTGACCTGTTTGCGCTCTCCTGCCAGGGCGCTGCGCGGGATCAGGATCTTTTCGGCGAGGTGCTTAGCGGTATAAGACTGTAACACCGGCGAGCCATCCCGGAGAGCTTCGGGCGAGGCTGTGGTCGGCTGGCCGCTCAACGGTGCACCGCATTGATCGCAAAAAGCGGCGCCCGGCCGGGGCTGATTTCCACAGACCGGACAAAGGGCCACCAGGGGGCTACCGCATACCTCACAGAAGCGTGCCCCTTCGCGGTTCGCATGTTGGCAGCGTGGGCAGGACATGGGCGCCCCCTCTGAACAGTGGTGAGCGCAGCCAGGAGCGCACAGGTAAGAGCCCCGACGCGCCCTCCCGGCGGACAAGGGTTGGCGGGTGTGTCAGTACTCCAGACTTGGCCTACTGTCGAGCGAAAATCATCATTCAGGTCCAAAGCCGGGAGGAGACGATGCCTGGGCACATCGCGGTTCATCCACAGCACTCCGCCGTCAAGGAGGCACCCCGTGTGCGCATGACCCGGTGCTGAGATGACGTGCAAAGTCGGCTCAGGCCTCAGGGCCGATCATTTTCTCTGGTTTCACCAACAGGTCAAACTCCTCCCCCGTGAGGAATCCGAGCTCGACACAGGCATCTCTGAGGGTCTTGCCCTCCTGGTGGGCTTTATACGCCACCTGCGCCGACTTATCATAGCCGATGCGAGGGGAGAGTGCCGTCACCAGCATCAAGGAGTTGGTCAAGAAGTGCTGGATCTGCGATTGGTCCGCCTCGATCCCGACCACACAGTAATCGGTGAAGGAACGGCAACTGTCGGCCAGGAGGCGGATGGAGTGGAGCAGGTTGTGGGTGATCACCGGCTTGAACACACTGAGCTCAAAGTTCCCCTGGGTGCCGGCTAGCGAGATGGCGGTGTCGTTGCCGATCACCTGCACGCACACCATGGTCATCGCCTCACACTGGGTAGGATTGACTTTCCCCGGCATGATCGACGAACCTGGTTCGTTGGCCGGCAGGATCAGTTCGGCCAAGCCGCAACGCGGCCCAGAACCGAGCCAACGAATATCATTGGCAATCTTCATCAGCGAGCAGGCCAGAGTTTTCAATGCACCGCTGGCCATGACCAGGGGATCATCGCTGGCCAGGGCGGCGAATTTGTTGGGGGCGGAGACGAACGGCAGACTGGTGAGCTTGGCGATTCGCTCGGCACTCCGAGTGGCGAATTCGGGGTGGGTGTTGAGGCCGGTGCCTACCGCCGTGCCCCCCAGGGCGAGCTCATACAGATCGGGCAGCACCGAGCGCAACCGCTGCAGATCGTGGTCAAGCTGAGACACATAGCCGGAGAACTCCTGACCCAGCGTCAGGGGGACGGCGTCCATGAGATGGGTGCGGCCGATTTTCACGATCGACGCGAATTCTCGCGACTTCGCCTCCAGCGCATCTCTGAGCCGGATGACGTGCGGGATGAGCTGGTGGTTGAGCTGCTCGGCGGCGGCGATGTGCATGGCCGTGGGGAAGGTGTCATTGGAGGACTGGGACATATTCACGTCGTCATTGGGATGAATCGGCGTTTTACTTCCGAGCTTTCCGCCAACCATCTCGATCGCACGGTTCGAGATCACCTCGTTGACGTTCATATTGGTTTGTGTGCCGCTGCCGGTCTGCCAGATGCGTAGGGGAAAGTGATCATCCAGCTTGCCGGCGACTACCTCCTGGGCCGCAGCGCTGACCAGCTTGGCTTTGTCCTCGGGCAGGCGGCCTAACTCCCGGTTGACCTCCGCGGCAGCCAGTTTGAGGAGCCCCAGGGCCCGGATCAGCTCACGAGGCATCACATCGTGGCCAATGGAAAAGTAGTGGAGCGAGCGCTGGGTTTGGGCCCCCCAATACCGGTCCACCGGGACCTCGATGGTGCCCATGCTGTCAGATTCCATACGAGTCAAGCCGACAGGCACGTCAACGGCCATTCCCTGTTCCTCCTTGGGGTTCTGAGACGTTATTCCGAGGTCATGATGGGCTTCTCTTCCAGCCGCGCTTCCAGACGCCGGGCGCTGATCGTGCGGACGCAGGCGTTCCAGCGCAGTGTGGCATCATCATTGTCCGGCGGACGGATGGCCTCGGCTCGCTCGTACCAGAACATGGCCTCACGCAGCAGCTCATAGGCCACAAATCCCCCGCCCGGTATCCCGCCGTTGAGCTGAGCACGGGCCTTCCGCTCATAGATGATGCCGGCATAGTAGGCTTGCTCATACTCGCCCTGCAGGCGGGGTAAGAGTTCCTGAGGGCTATTGACCGGTATGCCCTGGTCAAACTGATCGGTCAGCGACAGTAGCAGGGTGATCAGCGCCCGCTGATTGTCCGGGTCAACTTGGAGAATATCATAGCAGATGCTTTCCGCTTGTGCTGATTCATTTAACAGCCGGTACAGCTCGGCCTTCCTGAGGGCGTTGGGAACGGCTTCCCGATGTATGGGTTTCAGTTCGAACATGCGTCCCTCCTCTGAAAATACCTCCGAGTCCTGAGTTCTCAGTGCTGAGTGGGAGACAGGTACTCAGCGCACAGCACTCAGCACTCTTCTCATCGGATGGTCCACAAGAGGTAGCCTGCCAGCACGGTGCCGACAATCGTTCCGCCATAGCAGAATACGAAGATCACCTCATTCAGATGTTTGATCTGGAGGCCATCGTACAGTGTATACCGAAACCGATGCGCCCAATGGCACAGGCCAAGGAAGCAGAGCGCGAAGATGACCAGTCGCGTCAAAGGATGGTTGAGCAACGCCAGTGCGCTCTGATAGCTTGGCGGTTCGAGCCATCCCAATGGAAAGGCCAAGCCGAACAAGATGAGCAGCACTGGGATCAGCAAGGCGGCAAGCGTCCCGCCTGCGCTGAATAGGAGCCACAGAAACGGTTCATTGCTTCTTCTGGCCATGTCACCCCCTCAGAATGAGCCAAGCCACGGCCACCGACACCACCAGCCAGGCAAAGTAGTTGGACCCAGCAATCAGCAGGTCAGGCACTCGCTTCCCGCGCAGGCGCACGGCCATGGCACGGGGTGCCAGGTTGAACCACGTAATCGTGTGAAACAGCACAAAAAGCAGGCTGACGCCGTTCAGCGCGATGACGTGCGGCGTCTTCAACCACGCCTGGAAGGCCGCATAGGTTTCGGGTCCGTGGCTCAAGGCGCGGAGGTGCAGCAGAATGAGCACCACGAAGTAGGCGACACAGACGCTGCTAAGCTCTCTCAGGATGAATTTCAGGTAGGCCCACTGCCACAGCCACCAGTACGTCGACACGCGCGGGCGATACCACCTCGGATGAGATGCGGTGTAAGCGGGGATTTCGTTCATTTGGCACTCCACGGCATCAGAAACGCTTTGAACCACTCTTTGGTCGCCGTCAGTTTGTATTGCTGAATGGCACCAGCGGGATCCACCTCCTTGGGGCAGACCTTCGAACATTCACCGACAAACGTGCAACCCCAAATGCCTTCATGCTGCGACAGCATATCCAGGCGTTGACTGGTTCCCTGGTCGCGGGAATCCAGGTTGTAGCGTTGCGCCAGGGCGATGGCCGCCGGGCCGATGAACTGGGGATCTAGTCCATAGACCGGGCACGCGGCATAGCACAGCATGCAGTTGATGCACATGCTGAACTGCTTATAGACATCCAGCTCTTCGGGGGTCTGGAGGTACTCCCCCTGCGATAGGGGTTTCTCCTGGCTGGGGATGATCCAGGGTTTCACACTCTGGAGTTTGGCCATGAAGTCCGTCATATCGATAACAAGGTCTCGCATGATGGGGAAATAGCGCAGTGGCTCCACTCGAATGGGCCCTGGCAGGTAGTGCGACAGGAACGTGGCACAGGTCAGTTGGGGTTCGCCGTTGACCATCATGCCGCAACTGCCACACACGCCCATACGGCAGGACCACCGATAGGACAGCGAGCCATCGAGCCTGTCCTTGATATAGTTCAACGCATCGAGCACCACCCAATCCTCGTGAAACGGCACCTCGTATCTTTGGAATGTGGGCTCGGTCTCTTGCTCCGGTCGGTAGCGCATCACTTCCAACGTGATCATCTCAGCCATGTCGACCTATCTCCCATAAACCCGCTCGGCCGGCGGCCACCGTGTGATGGTGACGGGCAGATACTCTACGCGGGGTGAGCCATCCTCTTGCTGGAAAACGAGTGAGTGCGCCAGGAATTTCTCGTCATCTCGCTTCGGAAAGTCCGAGCGTTGGTGAGCCCCACGTGATTCTGTGCGATGCAGGGCAGATTGGATGATGGTTTCGGATACATCCAGCATGCAGGAGAGCTCTAGTGCGGCTGTCAGTTCCGTGTTGAACGTCTGGCTATGATCGTCCAGAGCGACGTCCTGGAACCGTTCCTGGAGATTGTGCAGGGTCTCTGCCGCGGCCAGCAGCGCCATCCCCGTGCGGTAAATGCCGGCGCTCTCCTCCGTCGTCTTTTGCATGTCCTCCCGGATGGTGGCGATGCGCTCGCGGCCTCCCGTCTTGCGTAAGAACTGCGTCTCCAAGCGGCGCTCCTCATCCATCGCCTGCGCCAGGATGTGGCCCCTGGGTGCTTCTTGTTCGGCCGCATACGCCGCCGCCGCTCGGCCAGCACGCGCCCCGAAGACCAGGCATTCGGTCAGAGAATTGGACCCCAGGCGGTTCGCGCCGTTGATGCTGACGCACGCCACTTCGCCCGCGGCAAACAACCCATGGAGTGGCGTGGCACCGTTGATGTCGGTATGCACGCCACCCATCATGTAATGGACGACAGGCCGCACCGGAATCAGCTCTTTGACAGGATCGAGGCCCTGATATTTGAAGCACAATTCGCGCACGAAGGGCAGCTTGGTGCTGATGACCTTCTCCCCCAGATGTCGAAGGTCGAGGTGGACCACTGGGCCGTAGGGTGTGTCAATCGTGCGGCCTTTCTCCAGCTCTGCGACGAAGGCCTGGGATAAACGGTCGCGTGGCCCCAACTCCATGGAGCTCAGGACGGGCTGCGGCAGCGGCGTTCCCAGGTTGTAATCCTGCAGGTAACGATAGCCATCCTTATTGAGCATCCAGCCGCCTTCGGCCCGTGCCGCTTCGGTGATGAGGATACCGGTGAAGGGCAGGCCAGTTGGATGGTACTGGACAAATTCCATATCCTTCAGCGGTGCGCCCGCACGATAGGCCAGCGACATGCCGTCGCCGGTCTTGATGTTGGCATTGGTGGTGAAGGGGAACACACGGCCACAACCGCCTGTGCACAGAATCACCGCCTTGGCGAGGATGGCATGGATCTTACCGGTCGCCAGTTCGATGGCCACCACCCCTTGCACACGGCCACCATCCACCAGTAACTTGGTGACGAAGAATTCGTCGTAGCGGGTAATGGTGGTGTATTTCAGGGAGGTCTGGAACAGCGTGTGCAACATATGGAAGCCGGTTTTATCGGCGGCGAACCAGGTGCGCATTTTTTTCATGCCACCGAAGGGACGCACGGCGATATGGCCGTCCGGTTCACGACTCCACGGGCACCCCCAATGCTCGAGTCGCAACATCTCTTCCGGCGCTTCTCTGACAAAGGCCTCGACCGCATCCTGATCGCAGAGCCAATCGCCGCCCGAGATGGTGTCGCGGGCATGTTCGTCCAGGCTGTCATCCGGTTTGATGACTGCGGCGGCACCCCCTTCGGCCGAGACCGTGTGGCTGCGCATCGGGTAGACCTTCGAGACCACCGCTACATCGCACTGGGGATTGACCTCGGCCACCGCAATGGCCGCCCGTAAGCCAGCGCCCCCACCACCCACTAACAGAACATCATGAGCAGAGACCTCCATGATCGCGCCCACCTCCTGCCATAGCCAAGCGCTCGCGGACCCTACACCGTGACGCCCGGGACATTGTTAGGACAATGAAGCTGCCGAAATGTTGGTGAAGGTTTCTATCACACGCCATGTCTCTAGATAGTTCGCCCATGCGGCCACAGGCCGGCGGCAGACGAGCGCTGCCAAATCAGCCATTCGATGATCCGGGTCCATCATGTGCGCCCTTTTATCTGGGCAGGGCGTAAACTCCGATCGATGGTGGTAGCCTCAGCAACAACAGGGACCATACCACTGCCAGCTTCGAGATAGAATCTGAAGACCGCATGCAAAGAGCCGAAGGAACGCGGGAAGATGCCCCTCCAGATGAAGGGGCTTAGACTCGGGTGAGGAGTTGCGGCCTCCAAAGAAAGCAGGCAAGGATGAGCTGACTGTCTATGAGAACCCCCCCCTGACCAGCGGCAACCACAAGGGAATCTTGAAGCGTAGCCGCTATCTTACAGAGACTCATCATGCTGTCAAGACATTTTTACCGGATGGTTGGTAGACGATAGCAAATCAGCTGTGCGGTCCTCCTCGGGGATGGTATGATGTATTCTTTGGGGCGATCCGGCTTCCTTGCGTGCCCCCAACTCCTGATCCACTTCTAACCACTCCCAGCGGGGGTATAGATTACCTGACAGCTCCATGTGATGCATGGGGAGAGCGGCGTATCGCCCATGCACCTCTGGCGGCTTTTCGACACCTCGCCACTCGTATGGGCTTTAGGAGATGAGCATGAGTCCAACAGCGATGCTTCAGCCCCACCCCCATGCCGCACTCGAGTACTGGTTTTTCAAAGTAAACGCCGAGCCGGTGGCGCTTCTCGTCGATTGGATTGCACGCCGAAGAACGCATGAGCACTGGTTGCGGGTCAGTATCCACTCGCCCGGTAAGCGCGTGGTCCTGTTCGATAAACATGCCTCCCCTGTGTCCCAGGGACAAAATTTCCTCACCGGCGATCGCACCGTCGGACACCTCGGTGAGGTCGCATGGGAGTTAGACTTTGAACGCGGCACGGAGTGGATTGATCCGAATATCTTCCCCGTAAGCTTATTGCGTATTACGGATCTGTCCCTGGTTAGCGCACCGCTCGTGGCGTTTACGGGTTGGGTACGCTATGGCGACCAACAGATCGATCTGCAGCGCGTGCAGGGAATGATCTCGCATTATTGGGGGAGACAACTATCGCCCGAGTGGTGGTGGGTGTCGGCCAATCAATTCGACCGGGAAGACGTGGCTGTGGAATGCACCGTCCTCCGCTCCGGTCTATGGGGAATTCCTGTTAGGCTTCCGCTGGCATACTTCTATCTCAAGGAAGCAGCGGAACGGGAATTGGTGCTTTCACCTCCAGCCATTGCACGGGTGACAGGTTCACCGGAGACGTTTGAAATCCACATCCGGCGCTTCTGGGCCGAAACGATCACGTTGAAAGCCGTAGGGCGCGACTATGGTGATCTAGGCGATGGCATCATCGACACATTAGTAGGGGATTTGGAAATCCTCAAAGGCGGAAGATTGGTGGCACGCGCCAAGGGAACGGCTGGACTCGAACGCCGTGCTCCCTGAGATCGTTCCATTTGCCGGGTCATGGTCGTGCCACAGTGGCCGCGCCGCTCAATGACGGGGAGACTTGGGGTATCAAATCAGTAATCCGACTTCTCTGTTAGACTTCATTTTCCTGTGGTGAGTTTTAAAAAACTTTGGATGAAAAACCATCCCATCACGAGATTTGTGGCTGGAGCTATCCATAGACTGATACGTCCTACCCGGGTAATGTTCTGGGCGAAATATAAGTACGTCCAATCAGAAAACAGCTCTGTCAGACGAACTCCCGCAATCAACACCAACCAGTAGTGTTGTTCTTGCCATTTCATGTAAGCAATGAATTGCAACAGCGTAAAGGCAACCCAAACTGCTCCAGTTCGCCGGAGAAGCCCTTGTGGATCAGTATACGGTTGATTGTGGAATATTTTAAACCAGGTGTTCGGCAACAGAAGAGCCAGGACAAATAAGACGACATCCAAGATAACCAAGAATAAGAGTAATATATTAATGACAAATGATGAGCCAATGATGAAATCGACTGTAGAAAGCAGCACAGTCGTACCCTCTTTTTAAAGGCCGTTTCTTTGCCCTCCCAGATCTCGCAGGTTGCTGAAAACCACGTTGTTGCCCCCGGGAGAGAACGATCGCATGGGACAAATAGCCTGAACACTTTGCATGACTAGCGGTGTAGATTGGGCCACTCGCATTCCGACACTGCAACGCACTTTTGGGATGCCGCTCCGTCGAGCGTTCTGCCAAGAATGGGCTTTGGGGATGGCGAACATGAGCGCCCTGGTTAGGCCACGCTCACAAGGTTTTCAGATACTCGATGAGCGCCTCCTTCTCCGCTGGAGATAATGCCGTGCCGTAGAGATGGCCGCCGTTGCCATTTCCGTGCACGCTCGTCTCGTGCCGGAAGCCCGCTCGCTCTGCTTCAGACCCCTCCGTGATAAAGCCTACCTTCTGCGGGTCATAGACGTCATACCCACGGTAAAAGAGTTGGGGTCGCTTCTCTGGAATTTCCAGCAGATCCCAGAGCGATGGCACCGAGCCGTTGTGCAAGTAGGGCGCTCTCAGCCACACGCCATCAAGGGGCACAGCCACATAGCCCGGCGTTTTAGTAAGTGCGTTGAACTTCCATGCATGTCCTTGGCCGTAGGCGTTATATGCCCGTGCCGCCTCTGCCGTCCACATGTCTAACCGATGACGATCGGTACCCACCTCATCGACATGGATGACCGTTCCAGTGCGTTGTTGGCCGAAGGCATGGCACGAGGCACAGTGCCGGTCGAAAATGTTCTTCCCTTCGGAAGCTCGCTGTTGATCTACGGGAAACGGATACGTCGGGGCTTGAACGTCCATGAGATACTTCTGAATCCGCTGCAGGCTGGAACCGTTCCGCCAGTTTTGAAAATCGCGATCCACCCATTTTTTGGTAGCCCCGTCGCCAAGCGCTGAGCTCAACACCACCTCGGTGTGGTTGGTGTTCAAGCCATCCCAATGCAGCGACATGCCTTGGCGTGTTCTCTGATTCCAGACCGGCTCCATGTCGGAGTTCCCGATGGTGTCGTCGACAGGCAGCTTCAAAAACCCGAACTTAACCGGGTTGAACGGGTCAATCCGGCCACGTCCCCAGTCCGGTCGGGTATCCATCCAGGCGTTCTGCTGGGATTGTTTGCGCAAAGCCATCCCGGTAAAGGGAATGATGAGGTAGCGGTAAAGCTGAGCATCCACCCAGGGCAGTCTATAGTTCCGGCTAATTTCAGCCAGGATGTTCTTCGCGGTAAATCGTGGATCGCCGGCACAAGCGAAGAGGAATCGCAGGTAACTTTGCACCGCCGCCTGGTGAGAAGGGCCAGTCGCCACGATGGTGGCGGTATCCTCGGATTTCGCCCGCCATGTCGCGGTATGGCAAAAAGCGCAGTTGAAGCCCACGCGAGGGAACCCAACCGTCACCTTTGTAAACCCAACCGGCATCTCGTGACCTTCGTGCCATGGGATTCCCAGCGATGCATAGCCACCAGGCCCCGGCAGATACTCGGGAAAAAGCCGCGGTAGCACAAGCCAGATCCAATAGGGAACGCCCGTCAGGCTCTCGGTCCCGATAGAACCGTAGAGAAAATGCTCTTCATCAGAGGCAAAATGTGGGGGTGGGAGCTCGCGTAGGAATTTGTCATAGCCCACATAGCCCGCAACAGCTAACAGCAGCACGATGACGATTAGAAAGGCGGTAATTTTCCTCCATGGCCATCCAGTCGTTGTCGCCATAAGGGATCCCTCATTTCGCCGTTTTCAAGGCTAGGAGTAACAGAATCGCTTGCGGAATGGCAAAGATGAGATCAAACAGGCCAAGCAGAAAGTAGGTGCTTGGCCCTGCAAAGAAGAACACTACCCCTGCCAATCGGCTGATGACGGCCAGGTACGCGTTGGCACGGTAATGAAACGGGTTGATCGCGCCAGGCATGTAGAAGAGGCTGAGCAAGATCAAGAGCAGCGAAGCAAAACTCGGCCATAGAGGCGGAGAAGCCGGAGGGAATCCAAAGAATGCGAGCAGTTGCTCTGGCAGAAACAGGCCTGGTAGAGCCAGCGCGAAGTTTGCGACGATGCCAAGCCATACAAGGCGCCCAAACCACACGGCGAACTTGTTCATGGTTTCCCCTTCGAGTGTCTTATTCGATAAGTTGGGGCCTGAGCCGTTAAGTGCGCCCCGACGCGGCCAATGGCCTCTCGCCTCACCTGGGCATGACCCCTACAGCGTTTTCATGTACTCGACCAGCGCCCGCTTCTCCTCGTCGGAGAGGTGTGTCCCATAGAGGTGGCCGGCGTTCCCATTGCCGGGGACGGTGGTATCGTAAGGCGAGCCGGTGCGTTTGGCTCCTGGAGTATCGGAGATAAACCCGACCTTTTCTTTGTCGTAGACATCGTATCCTCGGCTGAACTGCTGAGGCCTGTCCTCCGGGCTTAGCAGCAGATCCCAGAGCGTCGGTACCGATCCATTGTGGAGGTAAGGCGCGCGAGCCCAAATGCCGTCTAGCAGCTGGTTGGCGTAGCCGTGCGTCTTGCGGAAATGCGTAAACCGGTACCTGGACTCCGGGAAGAGGGCCGCTTGATTGGCCGCGAAGATATGGGTGTAGGAGTTGAGACGGGAAGGGTCAGTGCCGATGTCGCCGATGTCGACGACCGAGCCGGTTCTCTTCCCACCGAAGCTATGGCACTCGGCGCAGAGTTGTGCATAGATCGCCTGGCCACTGGCCGCACGGGCGGCATCAATGGCGTAGGGATATTTCGGTGGAGGGAGGGTCCATATCCAGTCGCGGACCCTTTTGATGTTGTCATGGTCGACCGTCACAGGCGTGACCCCAGCGCCGATGGCCGCACTCAGGTTGCGTTCGTCCACGGAATTATTATTGCCATCCCAGTGGAGTTGCATCCCCTCTCGCGGCTGCTGATTCCACAGCGATGGAAGATCGGCTGCGCCGATCAACTCCGCCGGGGGCAATTGCGCAAGTGACCAATTGAACTGGATGGCTTTGTAGGGGTTGAAGGTGTCGACCCTGCCTCGTCCCCATGCCGGCACGGCGGTGCTCAAGAGAACGCCACTTCGTCCTTGCTGCCGCAAGCTGGCCGTTCGTATCTGATTAAGCAGGGCTGTCCGGTACAGAAGGCCTTCAATCAACCCCAGGTGGCCGCCACTTTCTTTGATCTTCCCCAGGAGATTGTCTAGGCTCAGGCGCTCGTCTAAAGTGCAACTGAGAACGCCATCGAAAAGGCGCTGTAAGTCCAATTGATGGGCCGGCATGCCCAGGACAATCTGGGCTTCGCTGGTCGGCGTCTCACGGACCGTGCCCGTATGGCAGGCGGCACAATTCAGCCCCACCTGGTCCATGCCCAGTCGCCGGCGTCTAGAAATGCCGATAGGTAGATCTCTGCCCGGTTCATAGATAAACCCGAGAGAAGTGTATCCCCCTGGCAGTTTGTCGGGACAGATGGCGGGCAGGACCCTGAAGACCCAATATGGGGGGAGAACCCCACCCACGGGGCTCATGAGTGGGCCGCCCGGCTCGCTGCCGATAGAGCCATATTTGAAATGCTCGGTAATGTTCGAATACGTCACTGGATGGTCTGTTGTGACGGACCAAATCACATAGCCAACGATCAGCGCCGCCAGCACCAGGACGATCAGGAGGAAAAGCTTGCGGAACCGCACTTCGTATCGATCGACTGGGCTTTGATACACCTCATCGATCAGGACTCCATCCCTGGTTTTGATGCGCGTGCGGCTACTCATGAGGCGTCACCTCCGCGGCGAGGGGCGGGGGAGATGAGAAGACCGACATCACTTCCTGAATCATGGCGTTACGGTCTCCTTTGAATCTCCTGACGTCGTAACAACCAAGCGGGTTGGCGATGGCGTTGACGAGACACCGGTTGCAAAAGGAGCAGGGCTGTTCGGGCAAGTCTCGCCCTGATAAAAGAATCTGAGGCAGGTCATTGTTAGCGACCAGGGGGCGGGCTATGGAGACCGCGTCGGTATAACCTTCAGAGATCACTTTGCGAATCAGGCGTGCATCCTGGTAACCACCGGTATTCAGCACGGGAATGTTGACGTGTTTCTTCACTTCCCTGGCGTATTCAGCACTCACGCGCTCCACGGGATGGCGCTTCTTGGTGCGATTCCACAGGAAGAGGAAGAGCGGTCGGAAGAGGCGAAAGTGGAAAAGGGTGTAGTTCAGGTAGCCGCGCACGCCGCTGGAGATGATGTTGCCGTACCACCAGTTGATCTCATCCGGCGGGAAACCGCCCGGTGGTAGTAAAGGATGGGGAAAGATGCTCCCGATCGAGACGTGGATGGCATCGACCCCTGCTGCCTCCACCATCGTACAGATTTGGATCGATTCCTCCAGCGTGTTGCCCTTTTTCTCCCACGGGAAGAGGGCGTTGTTGAAGTCGACCGCATTGATCTTGACCTGGAGATGGAAATCGTGCCCCACCTCCTGGCGAATCGCCTGTATCACCTCGAGCAGGAACCGCGCCCTGTTCTCCAACGAGCCGCCGTATTCGTCCTTGCGGTCGTTGATAGCCGAACTGAGGAACTGCGTAAAGAGGTAGCCGTGTGAGGCGTGTAGCTCCACGCCATCCAGCCCTGCGATGCGGGCTCGCCTGGCAGCGTTCGCGAATAATTGGACGACGTCCTTTATCTGGTCCGCCGTCATGGCTTCGCAAAGCAGGCCGTGGAAGGTGTCCGTCTGATTTGTGGAGGAGAGCGCCTTCTGCATCAAGTTCTCGACCCCGGGGATGTCCCGCTGGCGGCCGGAGTGGCTGAGTTGCACGATGTACTTGCAATCGTAGCGATGCACGGCCTCGCCGACCTCGTGCCAGAAGGGAATCTTGTCATCATTGTCGATCATGGCATAGTTGGGCACGATCCGTCCGCGGACGTGGACCGGGCAGAAGGAGGAGAGGATTGCCCCGACACCGCCCCTGGCAAACTTCTCCTCCCAGTTGATGCGCGCCTGGGTGCCTGAGCCATCGTAGTTGTCGAACCGACCCGAAATGTTTGACCGGAAGAGACGGTTCTTGACGGTCAAGTTGCGAAACCTCAACGGCTGAAAGATCACATCGTTTTCCATGACCTGACCTCCTTAGAAGCTTTGCACGGACTCAGTCAGGGGGCTCTCGTCCTGATCGCCGGGATCGGTACCGCAGGCATGGGTAGAATCCTCGATGAAGCTGGTGGCCTAGCTCAACGCCGCCAACTCTGGCACTCTTTGCTCCCGGAGTCGGCTAGCACGGAGCGCGCGAAAGTGAGGCCAGAACAGTCGAAGGGCAATATCCCGGCCAGGGCTTTCAAAAATGCCCCTAGACCCAGACATTCGCGTGCTGACAGGCAAAGGCAATGTATCACAGACGTTAAAAGCCTCGATGAAAAGATGGTGGTCGCAGTTCTAACGGTCTTTTTCCGCAGTGTTGCGATAGGCCTTCCACGCCTGCATGAAAGGAAAGCGTGTGGTAGGTAAAGCCCCCCATTGACAAAACTCACGAGCGCCCGAACCCCTCGCTACCGATGGTCAACCCTGTACACGGGCAGCATGCCATGGCGTGTGGGAACAAACCTGCAATCCAGCTACTGTGGCCGGAACAAGCGATTTGGCTGCCGAACTGGCATCGCCTGTCACTGCCCTTAGGGCAAGGTTCATACCGTTTAGGTCATTCGAAGCTAAGTTATTGGATCTGTGTCGAAGGTAGATGATTGCGGGCGGACGAGTTGCGTGCGACCGATGTGTATCGCTAAACAGGCGTAGGCTCCATCCTTCAGAAGAAGATGACCCAGCCCACAGTTCAATAGGTTCAGGAGCTATTCAGTTTCAAACACTAGAAGTACACTTATGCCTCGGCTCGACCGCCTTGGCCTGGGGCGGGTTTCTGTAAATTCCGATTGACTATGCTGCCAAGCGCAGCAACCCTCAACAGTCCCCCACAGTTAGGGCGCCGGTCGAGCGTGACCTCCAGGTCAGCAGGCCAGTCACGAGGCTCCTGAAACCTCGTCAAATTTCTCTCACAGTGGCGGGGAGGGAAGCTGAACTTATCACGATCGATGGTGGATGGCGGCAGTGTGACACCATTCATGGACTCCGTGGCCTGGAAAATCACAGGTGTGGGATGGCCTCGAAGAGACCTCTGTCGCGATGAGGGACGGAAGGCGACAAGCCCGTCGGTTCCGGCGGTGCTGGATTCGCCCATTCGATCCGGTGATCTGTCGTTAGCGAAAGACGTCTGACCGGGTCCACACCGCTCCGTGCGGCCGCCGCGCGGTCGGCCCTTCGGTGAGGACTTTGTGGAGCGCCGACTGCAGGTCGTGGTCCTCCACAGGTTTGGCCAGCACGCCCGTGGGGCTGACTTGGTGGGCGCGCACGAGGGTAGTTGCATCGGTGGCCCCGCTCACCACGACGACTGGCAGGTTGAGATGGGTGCGGAGGAACTGGGCCGCCTCCAGGCCGTCCACCGCGCCCGGTAGAAGATCTATCAGCACGAGGTCGGGACGGTGCGTCAATGCCTGGGTGATGGCATCAGTCCCGGAGGTCGCAAGCCCGGCGATGGTATAGCCCAGCTGGCGCAGGCGGCGCGCGAGGTCCAGGGCGACAATGCGCTCATCTTCAACGATGAGGATGCAGGCGGGGGGCGTCATCCGGATCTCCTGCCCGGCACAGAGCCGAGCGTATGGGGAGGGAGCTGGTCCTGCACGCAGGCGTGCAGGCATAAACACAAAAAATATAACACCACTCGCGGTGAGATATCGGTTCCAGTAGCCATCGCGTAGGATTTGACGCTCTGGTATCCAGTGTAGTGGTTATCTTTTCCCTTGTCGCTCGGCGGCCGGTACGTACATCTGTTCGGCATACTGTTTCACCATGCGGCGCGCGCCAAAGCGAGGCATGATTGTCCGGATCCCCTCTTTCACCATCTGCAGCCAGCGCCTCGGCATCTTGTTGGCATCGCGCTCATAAAAGGTCGGCACCACCTCTTCTTCGAGCAGACGATACAGCGCTTCAGCATCAGCCGCGTCCACTACGGCCGGGTCATCGCTCGCCACGCCCCCGTCGATCAACCACCCGTTGGAGCCCGTGTAGCCTTCGACCCACCACCCGTCACCGGTGCTCAGGTGCAGCGCCCCATTGATGGAGGCTTTCATCCCGCTGGTCCCGCTCGCTTCGAAGGGCTTGCGCGGCGTATTCAACCAGACATCGCAGCCCTGCACCAGGAAGTGCGCGGCGTGAAGATCGTAGTCCTCTACGAAGGCAATGCGACCGCCGAACGCCGGGTCAATGGCGCGATTGTATATGTGCTGCAGGTGCTGTTTGCCGGGATGATCTGCCGAATGGGCTTTTCCCGCGAAGACGATCTGCACGGGTCGTCTGAACGCCGTCAGGATGTGCGCCAATCTTTCAGGGTTAGAGAAAATCAGTTCCGGGCGTTTGTAGTCAGTAAACCGGCGGGCGAAGCCAATGGTGAGCGCCGCTGGGTCCAGGAGCGTGCCCGACGCGACCACTCGGGCGGCGGTCACGTGCTGTGCCGTCCACAGCTCGCGGGTGCGCTCGCGGATGAAGGCGATGAGGTAACTGCGTAGCGCCTCGCGCACGGCCCACAGCTCCTCGTCCGGAATGCTCACCATGGCGTCCCAAAACTCGGGCGCATCATGCCGCGCCCGCCAGTCCTTTTGGAGATGACGTTCGAAGAGCCTAGCCATGTCTGAGGCGATCCAGGTCGGTACGTGAATGCCGTTCGTGACCGTGTTGATAGGGGGCTTATGGTCTGGGATGCTGGGCCACAGGGGGGCCCACATATCCCGCGTGACGTGTCCATGGACTTGGCTCACGGCATTAGTCGCGCCCGCGCTGCGAATTGCCAGCGCGGTCATATTGAACAGCAGGCCGCGGCCGCTATCGTATTGTCCCAGCTTTAAAAACGCGTCGCGAGATGATCCGACGCTGCCTCCGCAGCCCACAAGGTATGACTCCACGAGGTCCATGGGAAACACGTCGTGTCCCGCGGCCACCGGCGTGTGCGTGGTAAAGATGGTCGAGTGGCGCACTGCGTCGAGCGCCGCCTCGAAGCTACCCCCACGCTCCAGCATCTCGCGGATCCTCTCGAGCGTGACGAACGCCGTGTGCCCTTCATTCAGGTGCCAGACGACCGGCTGATACCCCAGGGTGCGCAATACGCGCACGCCGCCGATCCCTAGGATGATCTCCTGTTGCAGTCGCATCTCACGATCGCCACCGTAGAGCCGCGCCGAGAGCTCCCGATCTGCCGGCGCATTGTCCTCGATGCCCGTATCCAGTAAATAAATCTTGACCCGGCCAAGCCGAACACACCATACCGAGACATATACCACCCGGTTTCCCAGCGGCACGGGCAGAATGCAGGGCTGGTCGTCTGCGGTGACGGCCTGCTCCACCGGGGTGTAATCCCAGTCCAGGTGTTCGTACAACTCCTCCTGCCATCCCTCCGAGGACATGGTCTGATGGAAATAACCCTGCGGATACATGAATCCCACCCCCACGAGCGGGATCCCCAGATCACTCGCCTCTTTGCAGTGATCGCCGGCGAGGACACCGAGGCCACCGGCGTAAATGGGTAGCGACTGGTGGAGCGCAAATTCGGCGGAAAAGTAGGCGATGGGTCGATGCGGCAGCTGCAGGAACGATCGCGCCCACCACGAATCCTTCCCCGTTAGCGCCCGTCCAAGATGCTCGATCGCCGCATCGTAGAGTGAAAGAAACGTGGGGTCCCGTGCCGCCTCCGTCAGGCGCTGGTTAGGCATGACGTGGAGCATGCGCACGGGATTATGCGAGGTAAGACGCCAAAGCGGGTAGTCGAGGCGTCGAAAAACTTCACGCGCTTCCTGATGCCAGGTCCACCAGAGGTTCAACGCCAGTGGCCGTAGTCCGCTGATCCGCTCAGGCAGGTGACACTGAGGCCAGTCATGGTCGTGTCGGTGTGCTTCAGGTGAGCCGAGGGAGGAGGGTAGTATCGCCGGGCTCCTTACTGCGTGCAGCGTTAGGAACAACCGATCTCCACGACACGGCGGTGAAAATCAGCGCAAGTGTAATAGGGTTTGGCGGGTGTGTCAACGAGAATTGTGCACCGTGGTTTGGTACGCTACGCCCCCGGTTCGTTGAAACGAATGTGGGCCTACGGCCGATGAGTGCAGGCTGGGTGGCAATCATGTGGGCCGGAGGCCGCAGAGAGCATCAATCAACGTAGGCCAGTGAGGGGACATCAGTGCGAGCCGCCAGTGTGACACGAGGTCGCATAGGTCAAGTGTCTGGATCATAAACGATACCAGGCTGGGCTAGCACCGAAGGCCGATTTCCATACTGCCGGGGCTGCACTCGGGGGCATTGCAGGGGCCTTGATTGGCTTAGGCATTCCGGAATATGAGGCCAAGCGCTACGAGGGGAAAATCACGGAAGGCCACGTCCTGATTTCCGTGCATACGGACAATAGCACGGAGCGGTCCCGCGCCAAGCAGATTCTTGAGCAGGCCGGGGCAGAGGATATCGCCGATACGGCCGAAGTGCGAGTGTAAGCACTCGTGTCCATGCTGCCGGGGAGCCACGGCAGGCTCTCCGGTTGCATGCCGGCGTGATTCTTTCATGCTTCCGAATGGTAGAAGCCCGCATGGTGAATGCTGAGACTCACTGATCCCACTGGAACCATTCCCAACGGCCGGTCGATTTGTTGTAGCGTTCTACCCAGGTGCCCTTGTTGATGTGCTCCAGGCGCGCCAGGTAGTAGCCCAGTGTCACCTCATCCACCGGCGTATTTTTCTCCGCCGCTTCCAGCTTGTAGAGTTCCGCACGGTCAGCATTCTCGGCATTGACCAATGCCTGGTGATTGGCCGAGAGGCTCGCCCTGGGCACCAGGGCCCCCGTGTGGCTTTCGCCGATCGACTGATTATCGAGCATCGCTTCGATCTGGGGGTGGCGGGCAGCCCTTTGCTGGACTAGCTGCGCCTGACGGTCGCTGCTAGCGGCCGCTACATAAAGGCTTGCCAGTCTCACCGGGAATACCGGGCCATCATCTGTTAGCGTTGGGCCCGAGGGAATGACATCGGACTTGGGCCCCAGCACCGGCGGCAAACCAATGTCTTCAGTCCGCACCGTGCGCTTCGGCTTTGCCCCGACAATCTTCTCCTCCTGCTGCCGCGCGTCGGTGATCACCAACTCCAGCCGACCGGTGATGTTGAGGTTTATATCCACGGGTTTGACCTCCACCTCACTCTTGGTCTGAATGCATCCGATCAGTGCCGCCGAAGCCAGCAACGCCACCACGGCCAGAAGCTGCATACCTTTCATAGCAAGGTCCTCACTTTCCATCTTGGTCGCTGGCGCCCTCGTCCAGAGGGCGAATACCGCTGACGATCGAGAGGATTTCCGCGAGCGATTTTCCACGAATCGGGATCGTCATGTCAATCGAAGGCACCACCACTGATCCGACCCAGACTTCCTGGCCATTGATGATCTCCTTATGCGGTGGTGTCACGTCGGCTTCGTTTCTGGGCGGCCGCACGAATTTGATCTTCAACTCGGAATTCTTGCCCAAGCTCTCCAGAGACAGCCTTCCTTCCGTGAAAGGATACTGCTGGAGATCTTGCAGCGCCAGATTGGCCAACGCGAGGCCGACGTCGCCGACTAGCATCTGCTTGACCTCTTCGATCTCGCCGATCCTCAGGATGCCCGGTCCATCAAAGGCCAGCTCCAGTCGGCCGGACAGCTCACCTCCCTCACTTAACACCATAAGCAGAAAGCCGCTGGCGGAGCCCTCCGCATCCAGATACTCAGGCGAGACATTGGCCAGTACCGCATGCATGTTGATGCTGTTCAGCTGAACGTTGCATCGCGGCATGGCGTGAGTGCTTAGGTCCCACGCCAGCAGGCCGCTCATGTATCCGTCGAAGATCTCGGCCGCGACGCGCTCGATCATCAGCGTCTGGCCGTCCAGGCGCCAGGTCGCATCGAGCCTGTTCAAGGCCTGGTCGTTATAGCTCAGAGTTGCCCATCGCAGCACACCCTCGCGCACCTTGAGGGCTGCCGGCGCCCAGGGCCTCAATTGCGACTCCACGCTGCCCACTGCGGTGAGCCCATCGAGGGCAAATGCATGTGTACCGCCGGCAGGCGAGCGTGCACTCAGGTTGTGCAGCCGAATATTGCCGCTAAATTCCATCGTATTTCCCATCCCCGAGCCAATCAAGCCAGACACGTCCAGCGCTCCCAGGTGGGCATCGATGGGGCTACGCAGATCGGTCGGCAGCTTCGTTGTGTAATGGCGGAGGGTATCGACCTCGATCGACGCCCTTGTGTCTCTGGCATGCAGCCGCTCAATGGTTATGGTCGTCCCGGGTCCGGGCGGCAAGGGGGTATCGATCTTGGCCGTGCCGGCCAGATCGTCGAGACTCAGCCCCACTGAGGAACTGGCCGGCACGCGCACGCGAACGCCTGCAAACGCAAGGCTGCCAACAAGCTGCTGACCATGTGCCGGCCCCTGCAGGTCCAACTCGCCCGAGGCCCACAGGCTTCTAAAACTGGTCTCGATACGGCCCTGGAGTTCAGGTGGAAGCTTGGTCAGGTGTTGACGAAGGGTAGCGGGTTCGATCGTCAGGGCTGCCTGGCTGGCGACCAGACGATGCACCACTACGCGTGTGCCCCCGACCGCGGGCTGGGTTTCGACTTCCATCAGCAGACCGAAAGCCGCGTCAGCACCGGGAGGAGACTCGGGTGCGGCAACAAAAGGGGTTGCGGGAATCTTCTCGGGCAACTGCCGGGTCTCGCCGATGGCCATGCGGAATTGGCGCGAGGGGTCCATGCGGTCGCCGGACATGGTCATGTGAAGCGCCAGCGGCCAATCGGCACTCGCCGACACGAAGCCCCTCATGGGCGCCAGGTGAATCATGCCTTGGACAAGGAGTGTGTCGATCCATATGGGCAGCATGCCACGAAGGGAGTCCGCTGCTGGGCCAGATGGGAATCTCTCGAAAAAAAGGTCCAGCAGCGAGAGTTGCGACGGGCCGTTAGGCCGCGCATACACGGTCACGCCATTGGCGTGGATTCGACGAATCTGACGCGAGAGCAATTCTGCCCAGCCGAATGCCGCATCCACCTTGCGGGCAGTGACCATCGGCTGCTGCGCCAACTCCCCGGTATCGTGCAGCACCAGATCGTGCAGGACCAATGTGCCCGAGAGGCTCAGTGCCGCACTGCCGACGCTCAGATGGCTGGCTGGAAAGACTTGCCCCAGTGCGAGACGCACCAGCTGCGTGGTTAGAAGGAACGGGGCCATGAGAATTGCCGCCAGCAGCAGCAAACATACAGCGGCGATCCATCTGAGCCTACGGACTTGCCTTTTCTCAGGTTGATCGCTCATGATGCCACTCCGATATCCCTTCCCACGTGCTTATAGAGCACCGCGAACTTCCCTGTCTCAAGCCCACGTGGTGGGATTCAGCCCCTATTACATTATAATGGCAACCGATACCGAGGGATCATTCTGAAGGTTTCAGAAATGCAACGATTCTCATCGATCCAGAGTTCGCCTGCTGCCTCAATCGGCGAACTTCCCTCGCCTCGCCGGTCTATAACCTGTTGAATCCTCATCTGCAACTACTACCTTATCGTTGACGAAAGTACCATCTTTTGAACTATACTTTAGCATTTTTTAGCTCCCCAGATGACGACGCCCAGCTTTGAGTTGAAAGCAAAAGGGAAAGGGAGATATGCCACCTCCTGGCAGCGGTAGTTGACCAGGAGGACGTGCGGGAAATTGTATTCATATGCCCGCATCGTCTATCGGAGGAGGTGGCGGCCATCCGGCTGGCGACCAAGCGGGCTCACCCGCACGGGGGCCCGCGCAAGCTCCTGCCCTATCTCGCGCGCCGCCGGCCCGATCTTGCCCTCCCGGCGGCGCACCGCGGGCGAACTCTTCCAGCGAGCGGGCCTGAGCCAGCCGCGTAAACGCCGTCGTCGCCACCCGCATCCGGGGCAATCCCCCTACAGGCCGAGGCGCCCAATGTGGTCTGGACGGCGGACTGCGCCAGGGCGATCGGGGCAGAACAGGGCGCATGAGCGTATGCACCGGATACTCAAAGCTGAAGCCGCGCGACCGCCGGCACACCACCAAAGTGCACAGCAGGCGCGCTGCGAGCGCTGCTGCCGCGAGTCCAATGCAGAGCGCTCGCATGAGGCGCTGGACCATAGGACGCCGGCCGCAGTCGACCAGCCGTCCACGCGCCCGATCCTCCGAAGCTCCCTGCGCCGGCTTACCCAGGCCACGACGTGGTGCGACGGAGGAGCAACGCCGGCACCTTGTGCTTCCAGACGCGCCAGCTCTTTATTCGCCATACGTTGCTCCAGGCGGACATCGCCTTGGAGGAGACCGCAGATGGCATCTGGTCCATCTACTTTTCCAACGTCCTGTTGGCCCGGCTCAATGCGCGAGACTTCAGGCTCTAGACCTGCAAAGGTGTCATCGACGTTCCCGGTCTATTCTGTCACCGATGTTCCCGGTTGCCACACACTCTATGACGTGATGCCGTGCGACGGCCCCTGATTGGTCTGTGCTCACTTGTCACTAGCTGGGGAACATGTGCCCTTGCGCAGTTTCCACTCAGTGATCGGAGGGTCGCTGTCACACCTGGGAATGAGCTGGGACCGCTCCCCGAGTCGATACAAAAGTGGCCAACACCCCAAAATTGATCCTGAGGTGAACTCAGAAATGCCCATGCTCTCGACTCGAACCCAGTGATCATAAGCCAGAAGTACAGGGTTCATTCCTACGCAGAAGGATCAGTTGGTGGCGACGAAATCCGACTCTAGAGCATTCGCCACCAGTCAATATCAAAACTCCCTACTTATCACGGCGCACGATCAGCCGTGACGCGATCCTTCTTTAAAACGTTGGTCCGTAAAAAGGTCTCAAGGCGCTCGGCATAGTGGGCGTTGGCGAGGGGGCTAGGGTGGGAATCATGCGGCTGGTTCGTATATTCGGGGCGGCTGGAATCGACCGAGATATCCACCCCCATCAGGCCATGGCCTTGGGCAAATGCCAGCATCTCACGGCTGCGTGCATCCTCCGCGATGGTCGCCAGAATGAATTCCACCCGGTATTGGTGGGCGAACTCAGCCATCTCCAGCAGCAGTCGCTGGGAGACCTGTTGACCGTGGGACCAGCTATCTTCCAACCGATTATATGTCATTTCGAGGAAGTGGACGAAAGCCGAATAGCGCATCAACGGAAACTCGGTGTATTCGACCGTCGCCATGGCCGAGCGGAGGTGTCCGTGACGGTCGAGCCACACATGGGGCTGGAGGAGAGGTCCTAGCCCGTTCCAAGGGGCGATGGTTTTCCGGCGATTGCGTACGAAGGTGTTGCGTCCGTCATGCAGACTGGCATATGCATAGACCACCATGCGCGGGGTAGGCTGCGTGGTCAGCGCTTCCCGCAGTTGGAGGAGCGCGTGGAGCGTCCCATAGCCCTCGACCCCATAATTCACCACCTCGTACTCCGGCAACTGGGCTTGAAGGAGCCAGGGATAGGTGTCCTGATCATTGAGGGACCAGCCGTGCGTGAACGAGCAACCCATAATCCAGATTTCGGGTTTTGATCGCGTGTCGGTGTAGGTGGCTAGTGGATGGGTGATGCGGAGCCCACTCGGGAGGTGCGTCATGGTGAACGAGTACCCGTCGGGCAAGGTCACTACAAACGCGCCAGGGAGTTGGGCATAGCCGCGCGTTGGATGAGGGGTAAACAGCCGGCCGCCAGGCGTGACGTGGATCTGGAGATCCGCCTTGGCCCACGGGTGGATGCCCGTGAGGCGCGCCAGGAGATCGGCCGCTGTGAGCATAAGCATGGCCACCAGCCCGAGGGAGACGAGGCCAAATGCGAGAGTCTTGCGTCTGGTCAAGCATGGAGTCCTGTGATGCCTGCTCATAACCGCCTTTCATCACTCGCGATGCCCGTCCACGTCCGATCCCTCAACGCAGGCAAGCCGAGAGGGCACCTATAATACTCAATGAGGTTTCGAGAATACGCTTGACCGAGTCACCGGCGAGCCTTAGGTCTGAAGAGATACATTCCCGCTTCTGTGTTTGAAAACATCGCATCCCTCCCTGCCGGCTGTCACTAGGATAATCGCTAGCAGCGGGTGCAGGGGCTCGCTGTAACGCATCTCGGCCCAGGTAATCATATAAGCAAGCGTGAAGTATGCACACACCGAGACGAGCGGCAGCAGCGGCTGAATCCGGCGGCGGACGGCTAAGAACGCCAGAGCCGCCAAGGCGATAATAGGCAGTTGCCGGGCCACAAACATGTTGAGCAGCTTCTGCGATGAGTATGGGTACCACTGGCGCATCTCGGCCCAGTTATACAAAGCGCTATAGGGCCACTCCACCACAGGGTTCCCAAGCCACAAGTACACAGCCTTCTTCAGCGAGTATCTGACGTACACGCCCGGCTCGGCCCGGATCGAGTATATGGCGCGACGGGTGAAGTACCGATCACCATCAATCGTGTGCGGGTCATGGCCACCATTGCGCTGCGGGTTGAGCTCATTCGCCCAAATATCGAGGAAGTCCCGCTGACGCTGCGTCAGGTGATAAAATTCCGGGCTCCCATACCAGAGGGCTCCACCCGACACGGTCAACGGGAGGAAGCGGTGATATGTGCGCCAGTTGTGATAGGTCCACGGCGCGATGACCGCTACCACGGTCAGGACGTACGCCAAATAGACGCCAGCTTTCTGCTTCAGGGTCCACCCCCATGGCAGTAGCAGGGGCAGAAGCAGTGGGAGCAAAGCGGTCGTGGGACGGCAGAGCGTGACCACGGCTAAACTTGCCCCAGCCCAGGCGAAGCCCCACGGCCGCGGCGTCTGCAACGCCCAGAGCAGCGCCAGCAGTGCGACGAGCAGTAGGGGGGTATACAAGACCTCGGTATAAATCCCCCGCGCGTGCCAAATCAATGCGTCATCGAGCGCCACAATCCCTGCCGCCACGAGGGCGGGGATGATTCCGGTCAAACGCCGCGCCAGCAGGTACGTCAGCGGGACGGCCACCACGCCGACAAAGGCCTGCACATACAATAGCTTGGCTGGAGAGCGCTCGCCCAAGGCATAGTATGCCGCTGCGATAAACATAGGGTACGCTGGCACCCGCACAGGCGATGGGAAGAACGTTCCCTGCAGCAGAGCGTAAGCGAACTCCTCGTAGCCGATCTCGTCACCAGCGAGACGTAACGCCATCTTATCCGGCACATTCGAGGTTCTCTGCCAGACGACTTGCAAACGCAGCGCCAGTGCCCCCAGCATCAGTACGCTCAGGACCAAAGTGATCCATGTCCGGAGACGGGCGTGTGCGGGTGATGGATACATCTCGTATACATCTCGTGTTGATAGCCCAATCGGGCGATCGACCTTCACCGAAAAATGGAGCCCCAAGGGCCCTGGGTGCTGTCAAATAAGTTGCAATCAATGCCGCGCGTCAATGCCTTCGCGCAGTTTTCGGGCGAGCATGGACGCGACAGGCGCCCACTAGCCCTTCCTGGCGGCTCGCTGTTCCAGTGAGCCATGCCGCTAAAATCCCCTATTGCCGGCTATCGCCCATGCTGTCTTTTTCCACAATATAGAGGCAGTTAAGGCCAAACACGAAAGGGATGGTCTCCGTGAGGCGAAGACGGCTCTTGGCCAGAAGCTCTTTCACCTCCTTCTCCCAGAGTCCATTCGCTTCCTCCTCCCCTATGCCTCGCTCGAGCTGATCAAGGTCATAGCGTCGCCTGATGGGATGCGAGAAGAAGCCGACCACAGGGTTGATCATCGTAATCAGCAGTTGCCCCTCGCCCTTGAGAACCCTCCCGGCTTCCTGCAAAACCTGGATCCGCTTCGACTGCGGAACGTGGTTCAAGCAGGCGAGCATAAGCACTGTGTCGAAGTACCCATCCGGGAACGGCAGCCTAGTGGTATCGCAAACCACATCTGTGCCCGGCCATGGATGTATATCCACCCCGATGGCCAGGCCCTGTCGCGACCTGTAGCGCCTCGCGAGCTCATTCGTCCCACATCCGATGTCGAGCAACAAGCCTCGGCAACGCCCCAGCGCAATTGCCACTCGTTCCTCGTCAATGGGGGTGAGGCCGAGGGCTCGAGCTTGCTCTGAGGAGAGGAAAATGAGGAGCGGAAAGCAAAAGCGGTCTTTGATTTTTTGCCACTCGATCACAAAGAACCCTCCTGCGGTAGTTCTAGGCACGAGCTAATCGCCATGGCCCGAGGTCGAATCGACCGACTCCGGAAGCCGTTCCAAGGCAATGGCTCTGACGAGCGCCGTGATCGTTTGTTCAAGGCGGGCGAGCGCCACATAGAGGCGAAAAATGAGGGAGAAGCTGATGAGCAGGCTCAGATACACGATGAGGTCCACGCCCCGGCCAATGCCAAGGAGGTGAGCGAGAAAGGAGGTGGCATCGGGAAAGATGATCATGGAGGCAGTCCCAATCCAAACGAGGCCCCAAAAGAGAAAATCAAGCGGGACTAAACGCCGTTGTCTGTACGAGTGGATCACTTTCGCCAGGGCGCCTAGGACAAAGGCTAGTAGGAGAAACTGAGCGGGTTTCATAGCATGGACCTCTGGACTTTGGCGAGGATGAGTTTCATCAAGGTCTGCAGTCCAACCGTAAAGCTCTGACCTTTGGACAGGGAATAATCGGTGTAGATAGCCTGTACTGGTACCTCCTCCCATTTCAGACGGTTTCTCACCGTTTCCGCGATGATCTCTGAGCTGACCTCCATGCCTGTGGTCATGATCTGCATTCGCGTCGCGGCCCCGCTTGAGAAAGCCCGTAGGCCAGACTGGGAGTCCGTCGTCCAGCCGCCGAAGAGCAGGTAGGTGACCACATTGGCGATCCAATTCGCCACGCGTCGCCGGTAGGGCATGCCCCGCGGATCCAACATCCGGCTCCCGATGACCACCTCCGCCTCCCCCACTTCGATTGGTTGAAGGAGCCGCATGATATCGTTGGGATCGTGCTGGCCGTCCGCATCGAAGGTGACGATGACCTCTGCTCCGAGACGCAGGGCAGCGCTGATCCCTGTCCCCAATGCACCACCGAGCCCCCGGTTCAGGAGATGGCGGAGTCGAATCACCCCCTCATCGGAGGCGAGCTCACCAGTGCGGTCACTGCTGCCGTCGTCGACGACAATGAGCGTTGTAAAGCCGCGCTGCTTAAGCCCCCGGATGACCTCGACAATAGTCCGCTCCTCATTGTAGGCGGGAATGACGACGACCACGCGCTTAACCGTCATGTGAAATCCCTCCACTACGGTCAGCCGCCGGTCTTGACCGCCTCGTCAGGAATGAGCGGCTGTAGGATAGGAGGCTTTGTCTCGTCGTATTCATACAGAAAGAACTTCCTGCCTGGATACTGCCCGATGAGGAGATGATTCATGCCCTCTAAGTCGTGGACATACAACACCTTCCCCCGAAAATCGACAGGAGCGCTACTGACGTGTTGTAAAGCAGCCTCCCTAAACAGTAGACGCTCAAGATGGTCAGCGCACCAATGACCGGGTTCACAAGCCACGGCACCTGGAGCAAGATCCCCGAGGCCAGGAGAGGCCAGCCACGACGATCCGCTCGCCCCATCGGAGCACGAGCGAAGCGAGACGGTTTCCCCAGGAGCCGATGGCGCTGAGCCAGCTTATTTGCTGGCTGGCGACCCCCCAAAGGCCGGCAAGGGCGCTTGCAACAATCACCACTAAGACTGCTAGTTGCAGTTCCAACATCAACCACTCAATCGCTAGCACTGGAGTCGTTTCCTTGACCCTGCGCTGGTCGCCAGGCCTCTACAAGGGGCTATTGTAGGGGCACAGCTGTCTTTGGTCACAACCATACCGGGCCATGAGATACAGATCACTGGTAGACGCCTGGGGGATGGGCAGCCCTGAATGGTCAACACATGGCTCAGCTTGAAGGCAATGCCTCTCCGCCGGCTGAGATACCTCGGCCTGCTAGGTCCAGTCGATTGAATGATGGTTTCTGGGCAGTGCATAAGAAAGCTAGGCTGAAATGCCAGGAAAATGACCGGTAGGGGACCTGCTGAGGGGGGCCTCCTGGGGAGGAAGTGTCACACTTGGGAGGGCTTAAGCCGCCACCTACCTACTCCCATCCACCTTACATTAGTTCGACTGCCTTTGTCTACGCTTAAATGAGGGCGACGAGCAGGATTTATCCTCCAGAATCAAAATATAGCCTGAAGAGACTCGCGCACGATTCTTTGAGGCTTGCTCAATACTGCACAGATATCCGCGGAAGGGCAGCTTTCCTTACTATCGGTGTCGCGGTCATCGTCTCAGTCCTGGAGCACATCCGAAGGACCGTCGGTGGCATATAGCAATAAGAGCACCCTCAGACAGCCGGTCGCGGGCTCCAGCAAATTCCACCACCGGTGCGATAGGCGACGCGAGGGAGACGGGTGGTGTCGATGGCTTCCGTCCAGGGTCATGTCTGCCAGAATGGTCGTGAGGCGACATGCCAGCCCGGATTATCGTCGCGATCCGACGCTAGCAGCAGTTGGGAGTGCAGGACTTCCGCGTCGATTTCCCGAGCCAGTCGTTTGAGAGCTTGCTGCAAGCCACGGAGCGGTTCACTACTGAGGTGCGGCCGCAGGTGGTGTATGCGTCTCCGCCACGTGGGGAGTCACAGGTGGGCCGAGCACCGCTGGCCCGCCGCTGTAGGGTTCAATCCAGACCGTTCGGCCATCGGTGCGGACGGTGATGGCGCCGTGTTCATCGGTGCGAAAGATACGAGCGCCAAGGGTCCGATAGCGCTCGACGACCATCGGGTGGGGATGGCCGAAGCGACTATCCCGTTGCACGGAAATCACCCCCACGCTTGGGTTCACGGCGCGCACAAAGGGCTCGGAGCTGGATGTCCGGCTGCCGTGATGAGGGACCTTCAGAACGGTGGCACGAAGATCACCGCTGGTCTGCAGCAGAACACTCTCGGCTTTTTGCTCGATGTCGCCGGTGAACAGGAAGCTGATGGCGCCATAAGTCACCTTCAGGACGAGTGAACGGTTATTCTCGCCACCATCCTGTCTGTCGCCACGTCGCTTCGTCGGAGGCTGGAATGTCGCGCTGGGATGGAGCACCTCGAGATGAACACCATCAATGACGGGCGCCGTGTACCCTTCGGCCACAACATCCTGATAGATGCGACGCTGCACCGCCACATCGCGTAGTGCGCCATACCACTCGGATCGCAAGGGCGCTCCGTTATCCCAGAACTGCCCGACCCGGAAGTCTCGGAGAATCGCGCCAAAACCTTTGGCATGATCGGATTGAGGGTGTGTGGCCACCAGATAATCCAGGCGGCGTACCCGCGTGTGTCGCAGGAAAGGAGCTACCACACGCGCCCCTATATCAATGTCATCGCGATAGGAGCCGCCACTGTCGATGAGCATGGTTGTGCCATGTGGGAAGCGGATGAAGCTGGCATCGCCATGACCGACGTCGAGAAATGTGACCAGGAGTTGACCGCGCCCGGCCGGAAATAGCCAGGGCCAGGCGAGCCATATACTGACCATGACAGCCCCACCGATGGTACCCCAGCGCGCGATGCGATGGCGTGGGCTATAGGGCAGCAGCAGGAGAGCCGCGTACGCCAGCATCACGGTCGGGAGCGATACTGCACCGATGTAGGGCGCGGCATATGGAAGTGCCGCAAAAAAGCGAATCACGCCATACATCGATTTGACTATCACTCCTGTCAGGAAGAGCAGGATGCTGCCGAGAGGTGGGAGGATCTGCGTTGTGAAAGATGCGATAATAGCGCTTGGCACTGCGATTGAGGCGAAGGGGGCGACGATGATGTTGGCCAGGGGGGCGATGAGGGGAAGCCGTTCAAAATGGTACAGGATGAGAGGAGTCGTCCCAAGACTGGCGAAAGTGGACACCACCACAAGGTCCCGTAACCAGCGTTTGAGCCGGGTCGCAGCGTGAGGGGAGCGTCTCTGCTCCGTGTCATCCATGCTCAACGGGGAGAGAAAGCGGTAGGCGTAAAAGATTGTCAAGACCCCCACGAAAGAAAGCTGGAAGCCGATTCCAAACAGGGCAAAGGGATCGAGGCCGAGGATCAACAGAGCGGCCAGCAACGTGATGTTGAAAGGGTCCCCATCGCGGTCGATGAGATAGGCGAACACGAAGGTGGCGATCATGATGGTCGAACGGATAGCTGGGAAATTCGGGTCGACTAAATCAACGAGACCGTCGAGCGTGACCAAACACGCATAGCCCATCACCACTGCCAGGGCGCTGGTGGCAGCGAGCTTAGAGGGACGTGGCCCACCGCTGACACGGCCGAGCAGCCGAAAGCGTACCTGCTTGATCAGGAAACGGAGCAGAAAAAATGCCGCGCCATAGACGGCGGCCACGTGGAATCCCGAAACCGACAGGAGATGAACTGTGCCAGAGGCGTTGAATGCTTCACGCACCTGAGGCGGGAGCGCACTGCGGACGCCAAGGGCCATTTCCGTCGTAATAGCGGCTTCGTCTTCATCCATTGCCGCTGCGATCCAACCTGCTAAATCGCTTTTGAATTGAGTGAATCGTTTCAGCAGCACCTTTGATGCGCGCTGCACGACCTCAATATGCTCCTTCCTGCTCAGACTTCCGGTGGCATAAATGTCGCGGCGTGCCAGGTAACGACCATAGTCGAAGGCCCCTGGGTTGCGGAAGCCGCTTGGCTGCCGCAGTCGCAGATGACGGATGCGGACGATGTCTCCGGCCTCGACCACGGGCTCGAAATCGTACGCGGTGACGCGCACGCGTCCCGAGACGGGTACCACAGCGGTCTCAAGTGTGAGGATTTGTGCCGAGAGGTCGAGCGTTGTTCGGTTCGGTCCACCCTTCGCCAGCCTCAGCACCTGCCCCTCAAGCGTGACTGGTGTCGGGCTCAGATGATGGGAGACATGATCCGCCGGTAGATAGACAGCGGTCCATAGAGCATAGGCATAGCCGAGCACCAGCATACACGCCGCCGAGAGCAGCAGGCGCCGCGCGCTTGCGTAACGGATCGCCAAGCCTACACAGCTTCCAGCCAGCATCGCGATAGTGCCCACCGCCCAAAGGAAGTGGGCGGAGCTCCACTCGGCGGCGAGGATCGCGACACAAAACGCCATCACAATCGGCACCAGGGGGCGATACTGACGAGGTCGTACGGGTATGACGGCTGCGGGATCCGGGACAGGGTCTGGGTACGTCATACAGCCAGCTTCTTGGTGACAATCCTCTTGCAATGGAGAGGAATTGACGCTATTCTTTCACATCGTCCCAACGTTCACCGCCGGGCACGCGGAGCGCACCGAGAACACTCTTCGCTGGCGTTCGGTCGCCGACCGGCAAGTCAGCCACCAGCCTTCAGCGCGTGAGGGAGCGACGCGCCCATCCCTTACCCGCCTCATCTCAACGTGCTCATCGTCCCCACGGGCGAACAGGTACAACCACGTATTGGGCATTATCATAGCAGCTCTGCTGGCCAATGGGCGGCAGTTTTTTTGGGCTAGACGATCGGTCTAGATTAGCAACTGTTCAGGGGCAGGGGGATCTGGTGATGGGCGAAGAGCTCGGGGAGTTGCGGCGAACCCACCGCTGCGGCGAGTTGCGTCGAGAGCACGCCTCCAAGCAAGTGGTGCTGATGGGCTGGGTACATCGGCGGCGTGACCATGGCGGCTTGATTTTCATCGATTTACGCGACCGCGAAGGCATGGTCCAAGTCGTGTTCAACCCACAGGTGGCGGCTGACACCCATGCCGACGCCAGCCGGCTGCGCGGCGAGTACGTCGTCGCGGTCACCGGAATGGTCGTCGAACGCCCGGTCGGCAGCGCCAATCCCAATCTGGCCACCGGCGACGTGGAGGTGATGGCAACGGAACTGGCTATCCTCTCCGAGTCCAATCCTCCGCCCTTTGTGCTGGACAGCGACGAAGAGGTCTCCGAGGCCCTGCGCTTCAAGTATCGTTACCTCGACCTCCGCCGTCCGCAGGTGCAACGTAACCTGATCATTCGCCATCGTGTCGTGAAGGCGATCCGCGATTACATGGATGCCAGCGGCTTCCTCGAGATCGAAACGCCGTTCCTGATTCGCAGCACTCCAGAAGGGGCGCGGGATTATCTGGTGCCGAGCCGCCTCAACCCCGGAGAATTTTATGCTCTGCCCCAGTCGCCGCAATATTTCAAACAGCTGTTGATGATCTCCGGCTTCGACCGCTACTTT
>Ga0137403_10000769_pt1 | contig 41105 bp, 33 predicted proteins | sample CZOMad2_1_16fung_FD_122057 | JGI IMG/M metagenome (GOLD analysis project Ga0137403, IMG submission 122057) | Vadose zone soil fungal communities from Angelo Coast Range Reserve, California, USA - CZOMad2_1_16fungal (Hybrid Assembly) | ecosystem: Environmental > Terrestrial > Soil > Vadose zone...
GGACGGGGAGGAGCAATGCCCCCTGAGGCTTTCGGCGCGGCTCGAATGGGCACTAACATTTCGTTATGCCCTCAGTTTCTAGAGGATCTCGGCGTCCACTATGTTGATGCGTGCCTGCCCGACACGCTTCCTGTTGCCAGCGAAAGACAGGTCGTGCTGCACCCGAGTTTCCTGAAGGACTATGAGACAGACGAGTCAGACAGCCACGTATTCATAAAGCTGTGGCGGAAGGCGGCCCAAGCACTACGAGAGGCGGAACATACGTACATCATTGGGTATAGCATGCCAAAGGCTGACGTCGCGTCCCTCACGCTACTCCTTACGACTCTGCAACGGGGAACTGTAACCGTTGTGAACCGCGATCGAAGCGTGATATGGAGATTGGGTGGTCTCTTTTCCGCCAATGCATTCGGGGAAGCTCTGACGTTGAGGCAGTGGCTCGATTCAGGTGGTCCCGCTCGCATAAGCGGGTCACGACCGTGGGTGGCTACGGGGTAAGAGTCTAGTATTTATAGCGACAAAAGGCGAGTCTTGTACCACACCCAGATGGACGAGGGCCGCAAGCGTGTGATCGGGATCATGGCCGCGATAATGGCGAGTCTTCACATGCGGACGGCGGACGATCTCTTCGGCGGTCCGCAGGGCAGCCGCGCACAGATGAACTAATTTCCGCCAGCATTCAGTGGGCAGAGCGCATTACGGAGAAGATTGACAGCAACCTTGGTGCGAAATGACGAATCAGTAGTGGGCCAGTTTGAACCGACAGTTCACGATGCTATCCTCGCCTGCGGAGAACCAAATCATGCCAAGAGACAAATTTCCGCCTGGAGTGACAGGTGAGCTAAATTGGTACGTCTATCGACTGATCGACCCTCGAAATGGCGAAACCTTCTACGTTGGCAAGGGGCAAGGCGACCGGATTTTCCAGCATGTAAAGGCGGCGTTGTCGGCAACTGAGGACGAAGATGCTGCCGATCTAAAATTCAGCCGCATCAAGGCGATTTGCTCGGCAGGGCTTGACGTTGGTCACGTGATACACCGTCACCATATTGAAACAGAGGACGTTGCCTTTCAGATCGAAGCCGCTTTGATTGATGCTTATGCGGGCCTGACCAATAAAGTTGGTGGGCATGGGTCTGGCGACTACGGATGCAGGCATATCGAGCAAATCATCGCAGAATATGCCGCCGAGCCATTCGAGCCCAGAGAACCACTAATTCTCATTTCCATTGCAAGGAGCTTTGAAGAAGAAGGAAAGAGTATCTACGACGCTGTGCGGGGCGTGTGGCGGGTTAGCGAAAGCAAAGCAAAGAATTTCAGGCTTGTTTTGGCTCATCGTAACGGCGTCGTGGTTGGCGCGTTCCGGCCCACACAGTGGTTGTCTGCTACGAAGGATAACTTTCCCTGGCTGGCCGAGGACATCCCAGGCCGATTCGGGTTTGTCGGGCAGCCTGCAGAACCAGCGGTTTCGAACCTTTACGTTGGCGCACGAGTTCCCGATAAGTTCCGGCGCAAAGGTGCCGCCAATCCCGTCCGTTTTATCTCGGAAACTGCTTCGACGAGAGGTCAAGATCGGGAGATTTCAAACTGACCCACTACCGAAGAATCCCGGTGATCGACAGGGCGTAGGCATTAGTTGATTCCCATTTTTATCAGGTCTTGGAACGGTACCGTTGATGGCCTGGTGCACTTGCTTTGCCACTATGGTTATTTTTTTGCGAGCCTTTACCTTCCCGCACCTTGCTCGTTGCGCTGCCGCGATCTTCCTCCGGCCCGCTGCTGACATAGTGCGCTTGGGTTTCGGGTTGTTTCGAGGGGGCTACGGTGACGGCGGTTAGAGCTTTGATGGCTTGGTCAATCTTGTCCCGTTCCGACTGTAGTTCTTTAATGATTGAGTCGATTGGCATGGGCGGACTTTTAGCAGGACCGGCTACCCGTTCAGACTACAATCGGCTACCTTTTTTCCTTTGGATTTTCCCTATCTTATAGTAATTTTGTATCCGGCTAGTACCTTGGCCTTTTACTTCCCGCCTCTTTAAATTCACGGAAAATTAATACAACGTTGATCTGCCCTTAAGAGCACCTTGAGAGGCTTATAGCGAGAAGACCATGTAGTGCAGGAGGTTGGCAATGCATGACCTCACGATCGTTTTTCATGACGCAGGTGGTGGACACCGCAGTGCTGCCGGAGCGCTGAAGTCCGTCCTTGAGACCCAGTATCATCCCTGGAACGTCAACCTTCTGAACCTGCAAGAACTGTTGGAGCCGATTGACTTTGTTCACAGAGCCACGGGCCTGAGAATTCAGGACGGCTACAATCTGCTCCTCAGAAAGGGTTGGACGCGGCTCACGCCGCCGTTGCTCGCCCTTCTTCAGCGCACCATACAGCTGCATCACTCGCGGATCGTTCGCATTCTACGGAAGTACTGGGCACAGAATCCCACCGACCTTGTACTCTCCGTGATTCCGCATTTCAATCGCTGCCTGGCGCAGAGCATTCGCCAGGAGATGCCGAACGCCGCCTTCGTCACGCTGCTCACCGATCTGGCCGACTATCCGTCGAATTTCTGGATTGTGCCTGAATCGGAATTCATCATTTGCGGAAGCGCGCGCGCAAGGCAGCAGGCGCTGGCCATGGGACATCCCAAGGCACGAGTCCATGAGACCTCCGGCATGATTCTGAAGCCGTCGTTTTATCGAAAACCGGAAGTTAATCGCGCCGAGCAAAGGGTCAAACTCGGCCTGCATCCTGACTTGCCGACCGGGATCGTAATGTTTGGCGGCCACGGGTCGGCCTCCATGCTGGAGATCGCGAAGAAACTGGAGCAGACTTCGAATCCGCTCCAGCTGATTTTCCTGTGTGGTCACAATCTTGACCTGGCTGCGAAACTACGCGGCCTGGGACTTACCCGGCCGGCGGTGATCGAAGGCTTCACCGCCAAGGTCGACTATTTCATGTCCCTCTCGGACTTCTTCATCGGAAAGCCTGGCCCGGGCAGCATTAGCGAGGCCCTGCAGTTTGGATTGCCCGTTATTACTGAGCACAGCGCACGCACCATGCCTCAGGAGCGCTACAACGGTACTTGGCTGGTAGAGAACCGGCTGGGGATGGTGGTGCAAGACTTCCGGGAAATCGGGACCGCAGTAGAGCAGCTACTCGTGGAAGCTACGTTCGCAGAGTTTCGCCGGAACGTCAGCGCCTACAAGAATTACGCAATTTTTGAGGCTCCTTTGATCCTGGATCAGATCATGGCCGAGAAGGCTTTCGAATCGATGGATGTCCTGTCCACGCTGGCTTCCGTAGATCCCATTGCCAGCGTCGCTTGGGCTGGGCTGACCTAAGCCGGCAACTGTCATCCTTAACCTGCGCAGCTGCTTCGCGAAGCGAAGCAGCCACTCCGTTTAGGATGACAGCTTGGGAAAGTTCGATCAGCGCAGCAGAATACCCACGATTGAAGCCGACATCAGATTTGCCATGGTGCCCGCAATCATGGCGCGGAAGCCGAGTTTGGCGAGTTCGCCGCGCTTGTTAGGCGCCAGAGCGCTGATGCCCCCGATCTGAATTCCAATCGAACTGAAATTTGCAAATCCGCACAACGCGAACGTGGCAATGGCGAACGAACGCGGATCGAGCGCAGCCTTCTGCGCCCCCAGCATGCCATACGCCACCAGTTCGTTGATCACCATGCGTGTTCCCAGCAGATTGCCCACGATGCCACACTCGTGCCACGGAATGCCGATCACGAAAGCGATGGGAGCAAAGATCACTCCGAATACTTGCTCCAGGCTGGAAGGGAACCAGTGGGCTACGTGGTTGTGAATCCCACCGAAAATACCGTTGACCAGCGCGATCAATGCGAGAAAGGAAATCAGCATGGCGGCAATGTTCAAGGCCAGGTGCAGGCCATCGATAGTTCCGCGAGTAATGGCTCCGAGAACATTTTCGTCTTTGGCGATTGCGTCGGGATCGATGTCTGTCACCAGCGAGGTCGACTTCTCCGCGTCTGACTTGCGGTGCGGACTAGTAACCGGTTCTTCCGTTTCCGGTACAAACATTTTGGCCATCAGGATGGTGCCGGGCGCAGTCATGATGACCGCGCTGAGCAAGTGTTTGGCCTCGACACCGTAAAGAATATAGGCGCCCATGATTCCGCCGGAGACGTGGGCCATGCCGGCGGTCATGACTGTCATTAACTCAGAGCGGGTCAACGTTGGAAGGTAGGGACGAATGGTAAGCGGAGCCTCGGTTTGGCCCATGAAGATGCTGGCAGCGACGTCGAGCGATTCCGCGCCGCTGGCGCCCATGCGGATCATGACCTTTGCCATCTGGCGGATGATGAACTGCATCATGCCATAGTGATAGAGCACGGCAAAGAATGCCGAAATAAAAATAACGGTGGGCAAGACCTGGAAAGCGAAGATCATTCCCAGCGAGCCGCCCTTGCGGCCCAATTCGCCGAACACCAGCTGTGAGCCTGCGAAGGAATATTCCAGGAATTTCTCGACCCCGTGGCCGGCAAATTCCAGCAGATTACGGCCAAAGTCGAAGCGCAAGACAAAGAGGGCAAACAGGACCTGCAGGAAGAGTCCCAGGGCCACAGTCTTCATTCGGATCGCGCGCCGGTTGCTGGAAAACAGATAGGCCAGGCCCAGCATCGTGACCAAGCCCAAAAGTCCTGTCAGACGGCCCATTCGCCCCTCCCAATTATGCAGGTTGAAAGTTGAGTTGCACTGGAATCCCGACTCGCAAGGTTGACACTTCTGCGGAGCGACCAAGGTGGACCATCATACCTGGGCTCCCTTTCTTGAAATGACGCGATGAATCAATGGACGTCTCACCACTGGAGGTTTCTCCGCGATCCGATACGCTTGTTGCAGCAGACTCTGCGCGCTGCCGAGCCGGGCGGCTGAGTTGTAGTGAATCGTGCAGAACGGTTCGCCCTTCTGGATCGGGTCGCCAACCTTCTTGTGCAAGGCGAGGCCGACCGCGGGATCAATCGTGTCTTCTTTCTTCTCGCGTCCGCCGCCCAGCACCAGGCTGGCAATTCCTACCTGCTCGCACTGGATGGCCTCAACGAACCCGCTGGCTGGACTCAGCATCGGTGTCCGGTTTTGCGCCTGGGGCAAGAGCCTGGGATCGTCAATCGCGCGTGGGTCGCCGCCCTGCTGGACGACGATCTCACGAAGCTTCTTGAGCGCGGACCGGTCGCGGATAAGTTTATCCGCCACCTGGCGCCCCGCATCAACGCTCGGGGTACGGCCCGCCAGGTAGAGCATCCAGGCGGCAAGTTCCACCGAGACCTGACGCAGATCGGCAGGGCCGTCGCCGTTCATCACCTCGATACACTCTTCGACTTCGAGGGCGTTGCCGACCTTCAAGCCTAATGGTTGGTCCATGTCGGTGATAAGCGCGACCACTTTCTTGCCCATGCGCTCGCCGGTTTCGACCATGAGTTCGGCGAGGTGGACGGAATCCTTTTCGGTCTTCATGAAAGCGCCACTGCCGGTCTTGACGTCAAGCACCAGACCATCGATGCCTTCGGCCAACTTCTTGCTCATGATGGAGGCGCAGATCAGGTTGGGGCTTTCCACCGTCGCGGTCACGTCACGCAAAGCGTAGAGCTTCTTGTCAGCCGGGGCGATCTCGGCGGTTTGTCCGATCAGTCCGCAGCCACAGCTCTTGAGCACGCGGCGAAACTCGATCAGCGACAGATTGATATTGAAGCCAGGGATCGACTGTAGTTTGTCCAGTGTTCCGCCAGTGTGGCCGAGGCCGCGGCCGCTGATCATCGGCACGATAACGCCGGCCGCAGCCACAACCGGGGCGATGATGAGCGAAGTCTTGTCTCCCACGCCTCCCGTGGAATGTTTGTCCACCTTGGCGCCAGGAAGATCAGAGAGATCGAGCACCTCGCCGGAATGAAGCATAGCGCCGGTGAGCGCGCCCAACTCGGGACCGCTCATTCCTCGGATGAGCACGGCCATCAGCCAGGCGGCCATCTGGTAGTCGGGAATCTCGTCGTCGGTATAGGAGCGGACCAGGAAGCCGATCTCGTCGGATGACAGTTCGCCGCCATCGCGTTTCTTGCGGATGAGGTCGAGCGGGCGCATGTTTGTGGTCGGCGGGGGCGAGGTCAGTGAGGCTGGCGAATTCGACAATCGGTCTCCGTGCGTCAGGGACAGGGAAGCTTACCCTGAGGGATGGGCTGGTGAAAAGAGTTTCCTGCCCCTGGGGGCCGCTATGGGCAGGATATCTTGATAGTATTTCCGGCATGCGATTGCTCGTTCTGCTTCTCGTTCCGGCTCTTGCGCTGGCACAAAGGGCTCCGGGCAGCCCTCTCGAACATCTGCCTCGAAATATTGAGGTGCTGACCCACTTCGGTGAGCGTGCGGACATCTCTCCGGACAACCAACGTGTCGCGTTCATGGCGAAGAGTTTTGGCGACGCCATGGTAGTCGACCTGAAGTCACGAGTCATGCAATGCCTGACCTGCAACGTGCCGGGCGCCGCCTTTCTCCGAGTGATGCATCTCGTGACCGGAGACTACATTCTGATTGGTCCAGATCATTTCGAGAACGTCCACACTAGTCGCGTACGCGACAACGAACTCTGGTTCCTGAGCAAGGAGCCGGGAGCAAGCCCGGTTCGGCTGGATCAGAAAATGAGCGAGGGTGCCGCAATTTCCAAGAAGACTCTTAAGATTGCGTTTTCGCAGGTCGCTGCACAGTCCCCGGATCTCGCACCGGAAGCCTCTCGATTGGTGGTGGCGGACCTGGATATTTCCGGCGTCCCCAAACTGGCCAACCGGAAGACGGTCTATGAAAGTAAGGACCGAAATTGTGTCCTCGAGGCGCAGGATTTCTACGACAACGATACCAAGATGACGTTCAGCTGTTACGAACCCGAGGGTCGTTCGTCGGTAATGGGAATTGATCTGAAAACAGGCCAGGTGACAAACTTTTCCAAAGCGCCAGGAACGTATAACGAGGTCGAGGGAGTTTTTCCCGACGGGCTTTACACAGCCGTCGAGGCGGACCGTCAATGTGAGCTACTTGGAGGCAAGCGAGGCAGCGGAAACATCGATATCTGGAAGTTGAGACTCGACGGCTCTGGGAAAGGCTTTACTCGACTCACACATTTCAACGATTACGAGGGTGGCAAGGCATCGAACCCCGTCGTTTCAACCGATGGAAGGTTCATGGCGTTTCAGTCTGCCAAGACCACCGAGCAAGCGGGCGTGGGGAACGGCATTCTCATCTACTGGTTCAGGCGGTAGAGCTGACACAGGATCACAACCGGAACCCCTCCGGCAGCAGCTTCGTGATTGCCATTTGCTCGGTGCCGGACTGGCCGCGAAACAGAACCAGAGCGTCCGGGCCAAATTCAAAGATGACCTGGCGGCAGGCGCCGCACGGGGCACAGGGACCGTCGCGCTCGGTGGCCACGGCAACCGCTTGGATCCTCATTCCAGACCCTTCGGCTGCGACTGCGGCAAAAATGGCGTTGCGCTCGGCGCAGATGGTCAGGCCGTAGGAGGCATTCTCCACGTTGCAGCCGGAATATAGAACTCCGCGCTCGGTGAGGATTGCCGATCCTACGCGAAAATTCGAGTAGGGGGCGTGGGCCTTCTTGAAAGCGGCGCGGGCGGCAGAAAACATTTCTTCCTGTTTTTCGGGCGTCAGGGTGACGGGCATGGGCGTTCTTTCTCCTGGCTTGGAAAAAACTACTAGAAGATCGCCACCAGTGTACTGACTCAGAAACCAGATGCAAAAAATCCTTGTCTAGGTAGTTGTAGCCAGTTGCAGAGCCCCCCTGTCATCCCTCCACTTCGCTCGCTGCGCTCGCTCCGGTCGGGATGACAGGGGGGTGGAGGGCTAGATCGCGGGGCAAGCGCCTCGCTTGATGAACTCACCCTGACCCGGGCGGCCAAGAAACTTCTCGCCCTCGACCAGAACGCGTCCGCGGGAGAGCACGACGTCGGGCATGCCGGTCACCTTGATGCCTTCGAACATGGAGTAGTCCACGCGCATGTGATGGGTCTTGGCGCTGATGGTGTGCTCGCGCTTGGGATCGAAGATGACCAGGTCGGCATCACTGCCCACCGCGACCGTGCCTTTACGGGGATAGAGGCCGAAGAGTTTGGCCGGAGTGGTGGCGACCAGTTCGACGAAGCGATTTACGCTGAAGCGTCCTTGCGCCACTCCGCCCGAGTACACCAGGCTCATGCGATGCTCGATGCCAGGGCCGCCGTTGGGAATCTTGGTGAAGTCGCCGATTCCCATCTCCTTCTGTTCCTTGAAACAAAACGGACAATGATCAGTTGAGACTACCTGCAGATGATCGTGCGTGAGCCCCTTCCACAATTTCTCCTGATGCCACTTTTCGCGCAACGGCGGAGTGAAAACATATTTCGCGCCTTCGAAGCCGGGCTCGTCCATGTTTTCGAGCGAGAGGTAAAGATATTGCGGACAGGTCTCGGCGTAGACAGGCAGGCCGCGATCGCGGGCTTCACGGACTTTCTCCAGAGCGTCGTTGCAACTGAGATGCACGATGTAGACTGGCGAACCGGCCATTTCTGCGAGAGCGATGGCGCGAGACGTGGCTTCGGCTTCCGCCGTGGTCGGGCGAGTGAGGGCGTGGTATTTGGGAGCAGTCTTGCCCTCGGCCAGGGCCTGCTTGACGATTACGTCAATGGCTCCGCCGTTCTCCGCGTGCATGCATACCATGGCTCCAGCTTTGGCCGAAGTGCGCATCGCCTTGAAGATGCTGGCGTCGTCGAGCATGAAAACGCCCGGGTAGGCCATGAAGAGCTTGAAACTGGTGATTCCCTCGCGCACCAGTTGTGGCATTTCGGCCAACTGCGCATCGGGCAAGTCGGTGATGATGCAGTGGAATCCGTAATCGGATACTGCTTTCGAGGACGCCTTCTGCATCCATGCGTCGAAGGCCGTGCGCAAGGATTGGCCTTTGTACTGGATGGCGAAGTCGATCAGCGTGGTAGTGCCACCGAAGGCGGCGGCGCGAGTGCCCGTTTCGAAGTCGTCGGCGCTGGTGGTACCTCCGAAGGGCATGTCGAGGTGGGTGTGGACATCGATCCCCCCGGGGAAAACATACTTGCCCGCGGCATCAATGAGTCGGTTGGCATTTTCGTGAGGCAGGCTGCTGCCGAGCGCGACCACCCGGCCGTTTTCAATCGCAACATCGGCCTGACAAGTGTCCGCAGCCGTGACCACGGTGCCGCCGGTAATGATGGTGTCGAACCCCATTCGCTAATCCCCTGTGCTGCGAGAGTCCCGCCAGTGCGGGCAGAAGCGTGATGTATTCTATTCTACAAACTGACGGCCTTGTTTTTCGTAAGGCCGCGAAAGAGAAGAGCATGAAATTCGGTATCACCCTCAAACCCGATATTTCAGTCGAGCGGATTGTCGCCCTCACCCAGCAGGCGGAAGCGGCAGGGTTTGAGTATGGCTGGATTTTTGACTCCCACGTGCTCTGGAAGGAACCGTACCCGCTGCTGACCCTGATGGCGACCGCCACCCGCAAGATGCGGCTGGGACCGTGCGTGACCAATCCGGCCGTCCGCGATCTTACGGTGACAGCCAGTCTGTTTGCGACTCTCAACCTGATTTCCGGCGGGCGCATGGAGCTGGGCATCGGGCGGGGCGATAGTTCGCGGCGGGTGTTAGGCAAAAAGCCCGTCACGCCGGCCGAATTGGAGCGCGCCGTCGTTACCTTTCGTGAATTGACTGCGGGACAAGAGGTGCAACACGAAGGTCAGCCTGCCCGACTCACTTGGGCAACCGGCTCTCCGCCGGTTTGGATTGCCGGCTATGGGCCAAAAGTTTTGAGCCTGGCAGGGCGAATCGCTGATGGCGTGATCCTGCAATTTGCTGATCCCGACCTGATTGCCTGGTGCCTGGGATTCGTCCGGCAAGGCGCCAAGGAAGCGGGCCGCGATCCAAAGTCGGTTGAGATCATGGCGGCGGCCCCGGTGTGGGTGTCCGATGATCTGGCGCTGGCCCGGCAGCGGGTGCGCTGGTTTCCTGCATTGGTTTCCAATCACGTGGTCGACCTGATTTCGCGCTACAAGCCCGAGGATCTGCCGGCGTCGCTGACTTCCTACGTGCAGGACCGCACCGGATACGACTACCAGCATCATGCCGAGGTAGGCAGCGACAATGCCCGCTTCGTCAGCGATGAAGTCGTGGACCGGTTTTGCCTGGTCGGTCCGGTCGAGGCCCATCGTAAGAAACTACGCAAACTGGCGGAAGTGGGAGTCACGCAGTTCAATATTTATCTGATGTGTGGGGATGAGGAGCAAACCTTAGAAATCTACAAGAGGGAAGTGCTGCCTGGGTCCCGTGGAGTCGCTTAGGATATTGAAAAGTGCTGGGTGTTTCAATTCCCGGTTTTCAGTGATCGGTTCTCAGTTGCCAGCGCAAACCTGAGTTCGGCTACTATGTGCGGTTGGGTGCGAACACTTTGGATCCGAACTCCTCGCAGATCGCAACCGGTTTCGATACGATCACGCACCCTGCGTGGTTTCGATTTCTCGCACCCTCGGCGACTGACCTGTTCTTCATCATCTTGCTGGTTGCCATGAGCGGCGGCGCGCTGTCTGCTCGTCTGCTGGGGGATGCCGGCATTGGCTGGCATATTCGCAACGGCGAGCAGATGCTGCGCACGCACACCATCACGCGGACAGACTCGTTCTCCGTGTCCATGGCCGGGCAGACCTGGTATGCCTGGGAATGGCTGTACGACTTGAAGATCGCTGGTATCCACCATTGGTTCGGGCTCAACGGCGTGGTCTTCTTCACTGCAGTCATCGTTGCCATGACTTTCGCTCTCACCCTGCGCTTGAGCTTGCAGCGCGGCGCTGACGTGCCGGTGGCAGCGTTCCTGCTCGTATTGTCGCTGGGCGTTTCCATGATTCATTTGTTCGCGCGGCCGCATATTCTGAGCTGGTTGTTCACCGTCATCTGGTTTCAGGTGCTGGATGGCTCGGAGAGCGTGGATGGTCCCGAGAATCGCCGCCGGTTATGGTATTTGCCTGCTCTCATGCTGTTCTGGGTGAACCTACATGGAGGTTTTGTGCTGGGTTTTGTGCTGCTCGGCCTGTATCTGCTGAGTGCCGCGATCCGTTACTTCCGGTGCCGGGATGAGGGAATGCGTCAGCGCATGGCCGGCCGGTTACGAGAGTTGGGCATTGTGACGGCTGCTTCGCTGCTGGCGAGTCTGATCAACCCATATGGCTACAAACTTCATTTTCATGTTTATCGGTATCTTTCCAGCCGCTGGCTGATGAACCATATCGACGAGTTTCTCTCGCCTAACTTTCACGGCGTGGCCCAACAATGCTTTGTGGCGATTCTGCTGATCACCATCGTGGGCTTGGCAGTGGCGCATAACAAGCCACCGCTCTCGCGGGTGTTGGTCCTGCTCTTTGCGACTTACAGCGGCCTGTATGCTTCGCGCAGCCTTCCGGTTTCGTCTTTGCTTCTGACTTTGATTGTTGCGCCGCTGTGGACGCAAGCGCTGGCTGAGGCCCGCGACAACCCGAGTCTCTCGCTGCGACTGCGTGGCATTCTTTCGCGATGGCTATCGTTCACATCGCGTGTGGGACGTGTCGAACTTGGTCTCCGTTTCCATCTATGGTCATTGGCCGCCGTCGTCATCGGACTGTTGGTTTGTGCGCAGGCGAAGAAGCCAGGGGAACGCTCGTGGATGGATGTGCATTTCGACGCCGGACACTTTCCAGTACAGGCCGGTGACGTGATCGTACAACGCGGCATTCACGAACCCATCTTCGCGCCCGACTCCTGGGGCGGATACCTGATTTACCGTCTCTATCCTCGAAATAAAGTCTTCGTCGACGACCGCCACGATCTTTATGGAGAAGAATTCCTGAGAGAGTACTTAAAGGCGATTCGCCTCACGCCCGACTGGAACGGGTTTCTGGATGAGAAGAGGGTGAATTGGGCACTGCTGCCGGCGGAGTCCTCGCTGGCCAACATGCTGAAAGAAACATCCCGGTGGAATCTGGCGTATCAGGATGGAACTTCAGTCCTGCTAGAACGAAGGGTCAAAATGTAGCGAATCGTTCGTGTCGGTCCCGTAGGGATCTCTAATAGAGCCCTCTACTTCAGCGGCGGGTGAATGCGGCGAATGATGCGAGTGCCGTAGCCACGGTTGAAATGGACCTCTCACGTACGTGGAGGCGGTTCATCCGTCCCGACGAGACGGGAATCTCACGGGCCGCAAATCCGGCGTTGAAACGCCGGGCTACTATCAGGCGACCCTCCGGGACGCCGAATCCTGCGCCTCTTAAATCCGAAATCATTGTTTTGTTTCGATCCAACTTGGTGGTTAATGTTCTAAGTCTTCAACCACTAAGGACACGAAGGTGCACGAAGGAAAACTCTAAAACCGATCGTTAGTATCAATATTGAAGCCGAGGATGGCGTTGACTTCTATCGGCTCGTTTCCGCGCAGGACGGGACGGAATTTCCAGTTGTTGAGCGCGGTCAGGACTTTGCTGGTCATGACCGCCGTGGCGGGTTCGAGTACTTGAGCCCGGCGCAACAATCCGGTGCGATCGATGACGCAGGCGATTACGAGGCGCGATTTGGGTAGCCCCGGAGGCAGGTCAGAGCGCATGGCTTGGGGCGCGGTGAGGTCCTCGGCGTAGCCGTGGCCGGCCGAAGTTGGGTCTGCGAACTGCATTACGGCGGTGCCTAGGGAAGTCGTGATGTAGATGGTGTAAACCTTGTCGCCCTTGAGAGCGCCGTAGAAATTGAATGCGCCACCTGAACGCGAACTGGCAACTATGGTGATGTCCGGGCCGTGATTCCCCGGGGCGGTATTCGAACGTCCTGGAGTCGCAGCCGGCTTTGCACCAGATCCGAAACTGGGCAAGGTCACGATGTTGCTGCTGCCGCCCTTTACCGAGACTCCCGGCATCGCTGGAGTGCCGTTGGTGCCCGTACCGGCGCCGCCGGGGCCGGGATAAGGCGAGATTCCTCCGCGCGCCATGGGATCTGATCCGGGGCCAGCGCCTTCATTTCCTGCTCCCGAGCCCGGGCCGGAGAATCCGCTGCCGGGTCCATCGCCGCGGCCGACACCCGCGCCGCCGCCTGATCCACCGATGCCGGGCTTCTCGCCTCCCGAGGGCGACATCGCCAGGGCTCCACTTCCTCCGTTGCCGGGGAGGCCAACTTTCGATCCGGGCTGGCTGGAAACGACCACACCGGAGGCGCTTCCACCGTTATTGCTGCTGGGCGGCGCAGTGGCCACGCCGGCGTCCAGGGGTCCGCCGAGTCCTACCCCACGATTTCCTCTGCCCTGGCCAGTCAGCGAACCTCCGCCAGACACTGACGGGGGAGGCGGTACAACGGCGGTGCCCGTGCCCATTCCTCCAGCGACGGAACGCTGCGCAGAACCGGCCCCTAATTGGACCGTAGGAGGCACAACCGAAGTGCTGCCCAGGCCGCTAATGTTCTGGCGCGCAGCCGAGGCGTTTCCGACCTGCACCGCGGGCGGAACGATCTGGTTCTGCAAGTCGGCCGGCCCGAAGCCTGGTCCTGTTCTCGCAACCTCAGTGGCCATAGTGGGCGGTGGCGCGACCACGCTCGGCGCCGGCATGGCGAGCCGCGGATTCAGGTTGGTAGTTCGTTCCGGAGCCGATACTGGCGGCGGCACTACCTGTACTGCATTCGATCCCGGCAGACGAAGGGTGGAAATCTCGTGCTGCGGTACCGCCGCGCTGGGCGGGACGGCGCCGATATTCATCTGGGGCGAAGCCCGCAACTGGTCAGGCACCTGAGGAGCCGGAGCCACCGCAGTTTGGGTCAATACCGGGGCCCGCAAAGAAGACCGCATTCCTTCAGCCGGGGCGGGGCCGGGAAGCGCTTTCAACGCGAGCAGGTTCGCCACCGCGGAATTGGATTTCGGCAGGTCCAGCTTGGGCGCGTCTGCCACGGTTTCCCGTACGATGCTGCCGCGGGCGACCCGAATGGTTTGCGTGGGATGATGCGCCTCCCGCCCCCCGGAACGCCCGGAACGGCCAGCCTGCGCGCCTCCTACGTCTTCCGTGCGCGGCAGTTCGTTGCTCGAGTAGTAGATAATGTCGTACTTGGGTTTGGGAGGTGGCTCATAGGGTTGCATGCTGGCCAGCTTCGCCGGCACCACAATGACGGCAACGAGCAACAACAGCTCCAGGGCCCACGAGAGAAGTATTCCCCACCACGGAAACAGGCCAACCTGCGCCTCGCCCGCCAATCGCTTGGGCGACTTGCCCAGAGCGGGGCCAATTGCGGTCCAAAACTCATCCCACCGCGAAGGCCATTCGACGAGAAAGTTGGGGGCGTCGTTCACTCTTGACCCGCCTGTCTCAAAGCAATCTCGATCTCGTCCCCGATGGCAGTTTGCGTAGAACGCAACGTGCTGCCCGGCAACTCGAGCACTGAAGTGGCCCGCAGCCGAACCGGAGCGAGCCGCCAAGGCTTCAGATTTTCTTCCAGGTGGACAACGACCTTGTCACTATCCAGATAAATCACGTCAATGGGAAAGCGCATGGCGAAAGTGTGCACCCCACGCGAGGGAACGATCCACAAGCCCTGTCCAGCGGGAAAGCTGCCGGCATTGGTGCCCATCAAGCCGCAAAAGCGTGACCAGTGCGTATCCGCGACGCGCAGATGCCGGGCCAGATAAGCATGGCGGGTTCGGTTCAAGGCATACCCCGTGGAAGGCGGTACCGGCATCACAACTCCTGGGCTGGACGATGCAGCAAAGGCATTTTCAGTGTCCTGCCTCTGGCGCTAGGATACGGACCAACTGGATGATGGCTGGTCCCAGAGTCACGAAGATGATGGAGGGAAGGACAAACAATACCAGTGGGACGATCATCTTGATGGTGGTTTTTGCGGCTTGTTCTTCGGCGCGTTGCCGCCGTTCGGTTCGCAGCGAGTCAGAATGGATGCGGAGTGCCTGGCTGACGCTGGTTCCGAACCGGTCGGTCTGAACCAGGGTGGCCACCAGGGCGCGCACGTCGTCGACGCCGGTGCGCTCGACTAAATTTCGCAGCGCCTCGGCGCGAGGCTTGCCTGCCCGCATTTCGAGATTGATCAGATGGAACTCATCGCTGAGGTCCGGATGAGCGTGCCGCAAGTCCTCGCCTACTCGCATCAGGGCCTGGTCGAGCGCCAACCCCACCTCGACGCAGATTACGGTAAGATCCAGTGCGTCCGGCAACGCCAAAGTGATGCGCCGTTGCCGATTGCGGATCATGCGCTTCAGGATGAAGCGGGGAATGAAGAAGCCAACCCCGCCCACTCCAACCATCCACAGCAGGTCGAAGTTGCCCTTGACCGCGATTACCCCCAAAATTCCCACCAGACAGAGCAGCACGCGCGCGCCCACGTAGATCGTCAGGTGCCGCGGCTCGCGGTAGCCTGCCTGGATCAACCATTTTCGCGCTCGTGAAACTTCGCTGGGGGAGAGCGGAAGGGCCTTGCTCAGGGGATCGAGCGCCTGCTCCAGGCGATCTTTGAAGGCCGGCTTCTCCTTGACTTCAGTTTTCTGCCAGCCCAGGGCGCGCAGGCGCGAGCCCAGCACCGAGAAAGGCGCGTAGGCGGCGGCCCCGAACGAAAACACCACCAGGGCGATGGTCAGAAACAAAATGATTGCCAGTACCAGAGCCATGCTTTAGACCTGAATCTGAATGATCTTTCGGATCACAAAATAGCCAATAGTTTGTAGGGTGATGCCCACCACGATCAGCAGGTGCCCAATGGGATCGTCAAACAGCGGCCGGATGAACGTGGGATTCATGGCTTGCATCGTGATCACAATAACCGGCGGCAGTCCCATCAGGAGCATCATGGTCATGCGTCCCTGGGCGGTGTGTACGCGTACCTGCCGCATGATCTTGAAGCGTTCCCGAATCACATAAGACAGGTTGTCCAGAATCTCCGCAAGGTTCCCGCCGGTCTCGCGCTGCAACATTACCGCGGTGACGAAGAACTTGACGTCCACCAGGGGCACGCGCTCGGTGAGATTGATCAGCGCATCGCGTACCGGCAGACCGAATTTCTGCTCTTCATACAGCTTGCGGAACTCCGACGCCACCGGCTCCGCAATCTCGCTGGCGATCAACTCCAGAGCAGTGGTGAAGGCGTGGCCGGCGCGGACCGCCCGGGCCAAGGTGTCGATGGCCTCGGGGAAAATCTCCTCGAATTTCGAGAAGCGCTTGGTGCGTTTGTAGTTGGCGTAGGAATAAGGCAGGAGCGCCCCGAGGATCAGGCCCAGCCAGGCAAATTGCGGGAAGCCGGTGAATAGCAGAACAATTAGAGCCACCCCGGCTCCGCTGAGCACACATAGCAGCAGCACGTTGCCGGCGCGGCTCTTCACATCGGCCTGCTCGAGCAACGTCTGAAGGCCGGCGATCTGGGGGGAGCGGCGCAGCAGGTTATCCAGCGCGGGGATCTTGCTCATCATCTCATCGCGCAGCAACGCCAGTTCCTGGCTGGGGTCGCGATCGGCTGTCTTCTGCACGGTCGAAAGCCGTTCGCGCAGCAGGCGAGCTTTGGAGCTGCGTTCGTCCAGCAGGGAAGCGATGACAAACACCGCCAGCGCCACCACGACGAAAACCGCAAGTGCGATCAGGATGAACATACAGTGCCTGGAACCGGATACCGATTCCGGAAGAGCTCAATCTACCTCAGCGGCTGAAGCCGCCCTGCTATTCAGACCTTAGTGCAGCGCTGACTCCACCCCAAGACGCCATGCCCGGAAGCTCGACAGCGAAAAGGGCTAAACCTCCATCTGGGATTCGAACAGCGCGGGCCGCAGACGGCATCCCGCTTGGGCCAGGCGGTCGGCGAACTTGGGCCGAATCCCGACGGCGCGAAATTTGCCGCGTACCTTTCCCGTTTCGTCGATCCCCTGTCGCTCGAAAAGAAAAATGTCCTGCATGCAAATGACGTCACCTTCCATGCCGGTTACCTCGGAGATGGTGATTACTTTCCGGGTGCCGTCGGAGAGGCGCGTAACCTGGACCACAGCATGAATCGCAGCCGCGATCTGGTGGCGCATGGCCCGCTCCGGGATGTTGAGATTGGCCATGGAGCACATGTTTTCGACACGGGCCAGTGCGTCCCGCGGCGTGTTGGCGTGCACCGTGGTCAGCGAACCCTCGTGACCCGTGTTCATCGCCTGCAACATGTCAAAAGCTTCCTCGCCACGGACCTCGCCAACCACAATCCGGTCGGGGCGCATACGCAGACTGTTGATGACCAGTTGCCGTTGTCGCACTGCACCCTTGCCTTCAATGTTAGGCGGCCGGGTCTCGAGGCGGACCACGTGCTCCTGCTTCAGCTGCAATTCCGCGGCATCTTCGATGGTAACAATGCGGTCGGAGTTTGGGATATATCCCGAAAGGACATTCAGCAGCGTGGTTTTGCCGGCGCCGGTTCCACCGGAGATCAGGAAGTTCAGCCGACCTTTGACCATGGCCGACAACAGCTCCAGCATGGGTTCGGTCAGGCTCTTGTTCTCAATCATGTTGCGGGCTGTGACCGGGTCGCGGCCGAAACGGCGGATCGAGAGGCAGGGGCCGTCGATAGCCAGAGGGGGAATGATGGCGTTCACACGCGAACCGTCGGCCAGGCGCGCATCCACCATGGGCGACGACTCGTCAACGCGGCGTCCAATGCGCGAGACGATCCGGTCAATAATCTGCATCAAGTGCGCGTCGTCCTTGAAGCTGAGGCCCGTGGCCTCGAGTTTGCCCGCGCGTTCCACATAGACCTTGTTGTAACGATTGACCAGAATGTCGGAGATAGTCGGGTCCTTGAGCAAAGGCTCGAGCGGGCCCAGGCCGAAGATCTCATCCAGAATCTCCCGGGCCAGACGCTCGCGCTCGGCGAAGCTCAGCGGCACGGCCTCGCTGTTTACCGTGTTCCGAATCAGCAGCAGGACTTCTTCGCGGGCGGCATCGCTGGGAGTGCGCCCCAGTTTCTCCAGGTCGAGGCGGTCAAGGATCTTGCGGTGGAGATCGGCCTTGACCTGCTGGTATTCGGTTCTCTCGAAAGTCTGCAAATTCGCCATACCTTCTAACCTAACATCAGCTCAGCCGGACTGCAGCTGGACTCTAAACGGTCTTGAACAGCGACCAGGCTTTACGCTTTACGTCGATATCGTTCTCGGTGAGGACGGCCGCCAGCCCGGCAAAATTTTTGGCCATCTCGCTATATGCCTGTTGCATGAGCGGAACACCGCGATCGATCGCCGCAGAAACCGCGAAATACTGATTGGGAATCTTCCACAGCAATTTGGCTCCCGCGGCGGCTTCAGCATCGGCTTCGCTGAATCCAGCTATTTTGCGAAAGCGGTTCAGCACCAGGCGCACCCGCTCCCGGCCACCGGTTTCTCCGAGGTATTGCTGGATCCGGGTCGCGCTCCACAAGGACGCAACATCGGCATGGGCCACCAGCAGCACAGTTTCTGAGATATTACAGACCAGCCGCGTGGTCGGGTCGACACGCGAAGACGCATCCACCACGACGTAACGGTAGTGGCCTACCAGTAAATCGAACAGACGCGCGAATTCGGAGGTTGCAGGTTCAACGACCACCGGCGTGCTGGCGCCGGCCAACAACTGCAGGCCGCCGCTGTGTCGAGTCATGAAGCTTTCCAGCAGTGAGCTGTCCAGGCGATGCAGGTTGCGAATCGCGTCTACCACGGTGAACTGCGGCTTCACGTTCATGTGCAGGGCAGTGTGGCCCAGCGGCGCTATGTCAACCAGCGCAACGTTGCCGTGGGCCGCGTGCAGTGCCAGGGCCAGGTTCACGGCTGTGGTGGTGGCGCCGCTGCCACCCTTGGCATTGACCACGCTAAAGACTTTCCCCCGAGGTCCTTCGTGATCGACTTTCCGTTGGGCCGCAGTCAGCCGGACGAAAGCTTCGAGCAGGTCCGTGGTGGTGGTGGGACGTTCGATGAATTCGCGCGCACCGGAGCGCATAGCGCTGACAATGACCTGCGGCTGGGACATGCTGCCCACAGCAAAGATCACCGCGTCTCGTACTTCCTGATGGATCAACTCAATGGCGCGCAGCGCCAGGGAGTGATTGTCCGTGGGCACGTCGACGATGACGACCTGCGGACCGGCGCTCTGCACCCGCCGCAAAACCGGGTCGGAGACCACCACCGGATAGCTGGTGCACGTGTGTACCACCCGTGCCACGCTGGTACCATCCACGAGTACCTGCAATACGGCGCGCTGGTCGCTGTCCTGGGCGATCACGACTACGGAAAGTTCGGGCATCGTATTTCTGGCCCCCTACTGGTCCTTATCCAACATTCTACGTGCCAGAACTATAGCTTGCAGATTACGCAGGTCATCCCTTTCACTTCTTGTCCCCGGGCGGCTTTCGGCCGTCGAATTTCTCTTTGTCCATATACGGCTGTGGAGTTACCGGCAGCGCCGGCGGTTGGTCGCTGGCAGAAATGCGATGCGCAGTACATAAAACCATCAGCTCGGAATTGGATCTCTGCGCGCTCTTGCTGCGGAAAAAGTTTCCCAGAATCGGGATGTCGCCTAACCCGGGAACCTTGTTGTACAGATCGGTTACCCGGTTGTCGATCAATCCCGCGATCACAAAGCTTTGGCCGTCCTTCAACTCGAACTCGGTTTCCGCTTTTCGCGTACTCAGTGCGGGCACTGTGAAGCCGGAGATGGTCAGCGCGTTGGCAAAATCCAGGGCGCTGACCGACGGCGCCACTTTCAAGTGGATGTTTCCGTTGGGCATGATCACGGGAGTGAATTTCAACTGCACTCCGAACTCCTTAAACGAGATCGTGACCGCGGTAAAGCCCGCTCCCGGCTGAACGATGGGGAAGGGAAATTCTCCGCCAGCCAGAAAACTGGCTTCCTTGCCGTTCACCGCGATCAGGTTTGGCTCGGCCAGGATCTGCAACAGGTTCTTTTGCTGCAGAGCTTTGATCACCGCACCGATGGGAATGTCGGTGCGGGCGATAAAAAGATTGAGAAAGTCGGAAATGTTTACTGTCGGCGGCGTCGCGGTCGTGGTTGTTGTTGTGCTGGTGCCGGTGGTGGTCGTGGTCTGGGCGGTGTTGTGCACCTGAAGCGAACCGAATTGCCCGGTCTGAGAGAGCGCGACAGTATTTCCTTTTCCCAGATCAAATATGTTGATGCCCAACTGGGTGACAGCTGAACGGTCGACTTCGGCGAACTTCACTTCCAGCAGGACTTCCTGCGCCCCTACCGGCCCGAAAGTGAGCACGTTGACCACGTTCTTCGAATAGGCCTCGGCGATCATGCCGGCGCGTTTCGAAACATCCTCGGTCGAGACGTGGCCGGAGAGCACGATGGCGGAGCGCGACGGTGAGACTGTGATCTGCTCGTCGGGAAAGACACGTTTTTCTTCTTCGGCTGCGGTGCTGACGTCCACGTCCACGCGCAAGTCGAAGCTGCGTGAGCGTTCCAGTTCGTCCCAGATCAGCAACGACACCTCGCCCGCGGCACGTCCGTGCACCAGAATCTGAGTGGGCGTGACCACAATCGCGTCGGCCACGACATCATCAGTCACCGAGACCCGGCGAAGCCGCTCGGTCGTGTTGATCAGCAGCGACTTGCCCACCATGACCCGCAAGGGCGCGGAGCCTTGGGCAGCGGCTTCAGGGGCCGATGAGCTGGCCTCGGGGCCAGGAGCCTGGGCCGGCGCCGGTTGAGCGGCGGGCGTCTCCTGAGCGACAGCTACCATGGACAGCGTGAGCAGTAGTGCCACGAACAGCGCCCGTCGCACTACAGGGCTCAAGTTCACTTTGTGTTTCTCCCACTTGCGGGAGCGGATCGACATGTCGGCTTCCTCGAAATGCTGGCTACTTCGGTGTGACTTCTTCTCGCTTCGTTCCCTTGATCACTTCCACGGAATAGGCTGGCAGCGGCACTGGCGCTGGGGTCTTAACGGAATGCGTGCCGGTGGATTTGGGCCGCGGCGCGGAGGGCGTCGGCGCAACCGGAACACCTCGGTACAGAGCCCCGGCCGCGACCGAGGCCAGTTCTTGCTGTTTGGTGTCCAGTGGGTTCCGTAGCGCCAGCTGAATCTTTCCCTGAGCCATAGCCAAAGTAAGCTTCTGGGCGTCGTCGGGAGAAACCAGCAAAGTGACTACAGGCGTCAGTTGCGGTTCGCCGTTCGCTTTCCTTTCCAAACTCGGACCCGCGGCGATCACTGCCACGTTTTCGAGAACAGTTGTGGTTCGTTGGTCTGACGCACCGGTGGGGTTGCCGGTGAGAAGCACATCTACGCGCGTTCCCGGAACCACGAAGCCGGCCACACCAATAACTTCGTTCACACGCACCGAAACCGCCCGCATTCCCGGCGGAATAAGAGACTGCATTCCGGCCCCCGCATTCTCCCCAGCCAGCTTGCTGGGCAGGAAAAATTCCCCGCGAGCGATGGGCAGGATGGCGCCTCGACCCACGACCGAGGTCTTCAGATGAAAGATGTTGGATGGCAGATCGCCGACTGGAAAGCGCACCAGCTTCACGTCGCTCTCGGTGACTTTGGCTCCTACGGCGATGTCATTGGCCGCTACCACAACTTCGACGCCGGGCGCCGTGTCGGCACCACTTCGCGTCTGCAGTGCGCGATAAACGGCGTAGCTTACGACTGCGCCCAAGGCAAGGGCCACAAAGCCAATCAACAAAAGCCGGGTGCGATTCATGCCTGCTCCTCAAAAGTCAAAATGGCAATCGCCGGAGACGCGACACCATCCACAAGATTGGCGGCGCGCGACCGCCGACTTCGGCTTAAAGACTGAGACTCAAAGATTAAACAGCCGATTCCGCTGCCAACCTCAGCGCCACTTCGGCGACGAATCAACATCCCATCCGCGCCCGGGAAACCGAGGCCGCTGCAAAAGCCCGCGCTCGCGCGCGACTTTGTGCTCCGCAGTCACCCCACCCAAAGGCCTCGGCCCGAGTGCTGCCCACTTCGACGCTATTGGACTGAACTGGCAACCGAAGAGAATACGTTGTTGGCATTGGAACCGATAAGCCGAATGGTTCCGACCACAATTACGAGAATCACTGCCAGCATCACCGCATACTCGGCGATGTCCTGACCCTGGTCTTCCCGCCAAAGACTTATAGCTTTCGCCTTCATATTTGTCCTCCATCAATTCGACCGGATGGGCCGCGAACTCCCATCCTGAGCCCGTCCATAGTTCTTCCCACTCCGGAACGCGATTTCTATAGTGATTGCTAAATCAAGAGTTTACGCGTCGCCGAGGCGGAAGCTGACGCATCCGCACGCTCATAATACCCTGTGCCATCCTGCCAAGCGACAATTTCTTGCACTCTTTCGTCGACACCGGCAAGTACCTGACCAGCTACCGAGTCGGAAGGAGGCCATTTCAGGCTTCACAGCAGGATGCCATTTCAGGCTTCACAGCAGGATGAGGAGAGCTGGTCTTCCAAGCCGGAAGCAAAGTGGACTGCCACAGTGCGGACGGTTTGCGACCCCAACCCGAAGACCTACTGCGCTTAGGGAGAACGCGGACCGCAGCCGAAATTACTGGATCGAACTGCCTACCGAGGAAAAGACGCTGTTGGCGCCGGACCCGATCAATCGAATGGTGCCTACGACCACTGCGAGGATCACGGCCAGCATCACCGCGTATTCCGCGACATCCTGACCATCTTCCTCCCACAACCTGCCCAAAGCACGGATCATGATTGACCTCACTTGTGCTTCATGCCCCAAACCGAGATTCCCGCCGAGCGAACCAGCCGAAGAATTCAGACGGAATGATACTGTCCACTGTGCAATGTTTTGCAGCTCAAAGTTGATGCAGGGGATTACCTAACTTGGTTCCTGGTGGGCTGGGACGGCTGTGATTTGGTCAGAATTACGGCTTCGGGATCGGCGTAAATCTGCTTCCACTCCGGACCAGATCGAAGGGCGCTGATCAGGGGAGCGTCCGGGGGCAGCACCACAGTCTGGATGTCCCAGCTCTGCAGGGATTTTCTCCAATTGTCAGTCAGGTAGTAGCAGTCGCTGAAATCGATCATCAGAGCGTCCCCGTAGACGTCGGCCCGGCCGTCCATGAAGACGCGGTATTGCGGGTAGAGCTTCCAGATGAAATATCCGCCCCAGTTGTAGTGGTTCATCATCGGTTCCGGGGGATGCTGCCGCTGCAGGAAGGCAGCCGCTGCGGTGGGGAAACTTTTCGCTTCGCTTTCCGCTTGCTGGCTCACCACCTGTCGAACCCGGATTGCAGTGAAGGTGACAAAGGCAAAGAGCACGAGGAAATTGATCGCTAGCGTGCGAGAAGCCGATCCAGTAAGCGGAGTTCTGAATAACCGGTTAGCGCCCGATCGCTGCAGTCCCGCCTGGGCCAGCTCCGCGAGAACCGGAACGAGGACCAACACCAGGATTGGAATGTGCCGGATGGAACGCAGCGCGGCCGGAATGGTGGCCAGCAACAGCAGGAGAGTGCGAAGGCGCGGGCACCGGGGCAGCAGCGCCAGCCCGGCAACGAGCGCCAGCAGCATGAGCAGCAGCGGCAAGTATGTGCGATCGTGGAAATCTGGAGAAAACCACTCATGAATGAAGCGGTGCATAGCAGCCGAGCGGAGAGTCTCAAACGGGTACCAGTAGATTTGGGCGCCGTTCGGGTTCAGAATGACCAGCGCCAGACAAAGCCCGAAGGCCATTGCCAGCCGTTTCAGGCGCGGCGCGGATTTCTGCCATGGTTCGCCGCCAATAGCTGCTTCCAGACCTTCGCCCATCAGAAATAGCGCGATGAAAGCCAGTCCAATGGGGTAACCCGCATGCAGGTTGACCCATAACAGCATCAGCGGAGCAGTCCACCACAACAGCTTGGGATGCTGTTCAGAAGCCTCAAGCAGAACCAGAAAAATGCTCGCCAACAGGAGAGAAAACATCTGCGGACGAACTCCCCAGGAGGGAGCTGAAGCTACCGCCGCCCAAAGCGTCATCAAGGATGCCAGGTAGGGGCGTCCCGAGGAGCGTTTGAAAACCAGAAGCAAGGTGGCCGAGATTACGACCCCAAAAGCCACAATCAATCCGCCAAATCCCGCGACCCGATACAAACCAAACAGCAGGACTTCCGACAGCCACTCGTGGTTGATCCAAGGCTGGCCAAAACGGGTAAACGAGTAGGGATCGGTGTGGAACAGGCTGTGGTTTTGCACAATCAGCTGCCCGGTGCGGAGGTGCCACCAGACGTCCGGGTCGGTGATACTCCGAGCGGCCATGGTGAACAGGCCGAGAGCCATGATGACTACGAACACGCGACGAGTTTGCAGGAGATTCTTCACGATCCGAAAAAGCGACTACCATCAGCACCGTTGCAAAGTGTACTGTTTCATCGATGGGTCGGAATAGAAGTATTCGAAACGAAAACGACGCCTGATTCCGGAAATGATTTGCGGCGGGAACCTGCTGTATGTAATGCCTGCGGCAGCGACTCTACCGGGGACAGAATCCAGATTTGCTACATCGCCAATTATTACCAGTTTAGCCCATGATTCGGACTTCCAGAGGGACTTCCTCGGATCAGCTCTCTTCGCGCACAAACTGCCGGAACAGTACAACCGCCAGCATCGGCAGGTAGATGAACAGCACCGTGACCCGCCCCACCTCCGTGAAGCTGTGAGGGATGTGATACCAACGCCAGACGCCGGCTCCCCAACTCAAGCCGGCGGTGAAAAGAATCTCGCGGCGCGACTTGGGAATAAGCCACAGGATGAAAGTGTCAAAGAACCAGCGTTGCGGCATCATCGCAGTCAACACCAGAAACCATGCATCCTTGTCGCGATAGCGCCACAGCGCCAGGGCCAGCAAAGGGCCGGGCAGGACCAGTAGGGGGAAAAAGTGCTCGTAATTCTTCAGCTGTCCCAGCCAGAGCAGCGGCCAGCGTGGCAAGGCAATCAGGGTGAGCAATGCCACTGCCAGGCAGGCCAGGATCCCGCGGCGGCTCAAGCGAGTAAGCGCCACTGGCAACCCCAGCTGGGGCTTGGCCATGGTCGCGGGCAGCAGGAGAGGGAGGAAGGCGCTGGCGAAGATCAGCGTCGACCACTGCGTCGTCATCAGGCCTCCCCAATAGGGATAGGCCAGAAATGCGAGTAGGCGGTGATAGCCGTGACGACTGAGGCCGAAGGCCAGCAAGGCGGAGCTGATGCCGTAAAACAAAGCACCCGCGACCTCCGGCCGCAAAGCAACGAAGGGCAATGCGAAAAACGCGGCAGTCAGCGGATATTGTTCCAGCGGCGTGTCGTAAGGACTCTGACCGGCCAGCAGACGCTGGGCGGCGTGGATGGCCCAACCGAAATCGCCGGCACCCTGATGGAAATGCTGAAGTAAGAAATAGCAGTACGCCGCACTCGCCACTCCAGTCGCCGCGGAGATGCAGATGCGCAATCGCAACGGAAGTTCGCCCGCATAAGTTGTAACATGGAGCGGCTTTTGTTTCCGCCATCCACGCTTGCTCAAAGACACCAGACTCGGGCTGCTCCTGGCGCTGCTGTTCGCCGGAAGCGTGTGGTTCTACGTGCAGCAAGTGCTCGTGCCTTACCAAAAAGCGGACGCCGTTGCTCACGGACGGCCGCGAGGCAATCTCTCAGATCTTTATCCGCGTTGGCTGGGAACCCGCGAATTGCTGCTGCACCATCGCGACCCATATAGCGCCGAAGTCACGCGGGAAATCCAGACTGGATATTACGGGCGGCCGCTCGATCCGGACCGCGCTGACGAGCCTAAAGATCAGCAGGGTTTTGCCTACCCCTTGCATGTGGTTTTTCTGCTGGCGCCGACTGTCAGCTTGCCGTTTCCTGTGGTGCAGGCAGGTTTTCGCTGGCTGCTGGTAATCCTGACTCTGGCCAGTATCTTTCTGTGGCTGTGGGTTCTGCGCTGGCATCCATCAGTCGCAGTCACCGCGATTCTGATCGTCCTGACGTTTGGCAGCTATGCCGTGGTGCAGGGGATCAAGCTGCAGCAGTTGACCCTGGCGGTTAGCGCGCTGCTGGCCGGTTGCGCCGCGGCGCTGGTCGCAGGGAATTTTTTGCTCGCCGGTTTCTTGCTTGCGCTTGCAACCATTAAGCCTCAATTGGCGTTGCCAGTTGCCGGCTGGCTGGTGTTGTGGGCCGTCAGTGACTGGCGCCGGCGTCAGATCTTCTTCTGGAGCTTCGCGCTGACCACCGCGGTTTTTCTTCTCGCCTCCGAATACGTCCTGCCCGGATGGATAGGACAGTTTCGCGGCGCTGTCGCCGCCTATCGCCAGTACACCGGCGGAGCCGGTTCGCTACTCGACGTGCTGGCTACGCCGATACTGGGAAAGATCCTTGCTGCAGCGGCCGTGATCGCGGTTGCTGTCACGGGCTGGCGGGTGCGCCGGGCTGCACATGATTCAGTCGGTTTCAGCACCATGTTCTCGCTAGTGCTGGTCGTCACTCTGGTGATCGTTCCCAGCTTCGCACCGTATAACCAGGTACTCCTTCTGCCGGCGGTGTTCTTGATCGCCACTTCTTGGAAAGAGTTGTGGGGCCGAAACCGGCTTACGCGCTTGGCCTGTGGACTTGCCGTGTTGATAGTTTTCTGGCCTTGGCTGGCATCTTGCGGGCTGATGGCAGCTTCGCTCTTCCTGCCCGCGAATTCGGTTCAAAGGGCGTGGACTTTGCCCCTCTATACGAGCCTGGGTATTCCCCTCGTAGTCTTAGGACTGTTTGCGGCATGCGCCATCGATCGTTTAAAGGCCTCTTCCTGAGCTGGAGCCACGAAAACCTGCGCCATGTCGCTCCCAGCCGAACCGCCGGTTGTCCTTCACGCGTGCGGATCGACCGAAGCTCGTGATCTTACCGTCCCTTTCCGTCCGTGTCGGCCTTGCATTGGGCTGCGATCACAGGTTAGTCTTCTCCCACGCGGCGGCCAGAAGACGTTTCGGAGGACGGTATGAACCTCAAACTCGAGAAACGCCTGGTCGACGGCGTCAGCGTGGTCTCATGTCAGGGCCGCATCATGTTTGGAGAAGAGGCCAACGCCTTGCGGGATTTTCTTAGAGAAGCCTTGAGCGAGAGCAAGCGCATGGTCCTGAATCTCTCCGGTGTAACCTATATTGACAGTGGCGGGCTGGGGACCCTGGTTGGGGTCTATTCTTCCGCGCGAGCAGCCGGGGCCGAGATCAAGCTCACCGGGCTGGGCCAGCGTTTGCATGACGTGCTGCAAATTACCAAGCTGGCAACTGTCTTCCAGGTCTTTGATAGTGAGCAACAGGCGCTCGCAGCACTGGATCACGGGGCGGCTTGAGCTGTTGAAGTACCTTACCTTCTCCGTGGGCCCGAACAATCGGGGCGGGGAAGGCTGAGATCGAACTCCTTGCCTGCCGGAGCCGATTCTCTTCAAGCGGTAATGAGGGCAGGCCAGCCAAATGACCTATCCGCCTATCACGGGCCCAATTTCATCGCCGGGGTCGGGAATTTTTCCCACCCTGGTTTTCGTGCAGGGGAACGACCAGCGCACCATCAACCTCGACCACACACCGTTCACCGTTGGCCGTAAGGTGGACAAGGATCTGGTCATTGCCGATCCTCGCGTCTCCCGCGACCACGCTCTGATCACCTCCGAGGATGGACAGTTTTGTGTGGTCGACCAGGGCAGCAAGCATGGAACTTTCGTCAACGGCGAAAGGATCCAGCGCAAGACTCTGGAGCGAAATGATCGCGTCGAATTCGGCGTCCGCGACGTTTCTTATGTCATCTTCCATCCCCACCATGCCAGTTCCAACACGGCCCGCGAATTCCTGAGCCAAATCTCGGGGATCCAGATCTCGACCGACACCACGGACCTGGAGAAGCTGACGCTTTTTCTTGAGGCCGCCCGCAAGCTGAATACGACGGGCGTGCTCGACGAGATTCTGGTGACTTTGCTGGAGGCCACTTTGAAGCTTACGCGCGCCGAGCGCGGCTACGTCTTCATGCGGGACGAAGAGGGCAACCTGCGACTGGCCGCCGGCCGCAATTCCAAGGGCGAGCCGCTCCTCGATGACACCACGATCTCCCACTCGATTTTGGATGAAGGCGTGAAGTCGAATTCGGAGTTTGTGATCACAGATACCAGTCAGTCGCTCGATCTGGCGGGCCGGCACAGCATCGTGGCCTATGATCTCCGCACCGTGATCTGCATTCCGCTACGGAAGCCTCAAGTGCAGACCACGCGTGACACGGCTGCGGTACCCATCGAAAGTTCTGCTGAGGTCATGGGAGCCCTGTATGTGGATTCGCGCTTCGCCTCGCGAGACATCTCCAGCGTGAGCAACGATATTCTGCGGGCCATCGCCACTGAAGCGGCCTCGCTGATCGAGAACGCGCGGCTGGTGCAGGCCGAGGAGGCGTCCCGCCGCTACCAGCAGGAGCTCTCCATCGCCGCCTCCATTCAACAGCGGTTGATGGCTGTGACCATCCCTGAGGTTCCCTTTGCGACACTCAGGGGCAGGAATCTCTCTTGTAAAGAAATCGGGGGAGACTTTTTTGATGCGGTCAATACCGAGGAAGGCCTGGCGGTGGTGCTGGCAGACGTTAGCGGCAAGGGAGTTTCAGCCGCTCTGCTGGCTTCGACCCTCCAGGGCATGATCTATTCGCAACTCACCGCCGGGATGCCGCTGATTGATATCGTAGTCGCGGCCAATCGCTTCTTTACCCACAAACACATTGGAGAAAAGTACGCCACGCTGATCATCGCGCGCATCCGGCGCGACGGGGAACTGGAGTACGTAAACTGCGGCCACGTGCCTCCGTTGTTGGTCTGCAACAAAGAGGTAATCCGGCCGCCTCACGGCAACCTTCCTGTCGGCCTGCTGAGCGACGCCACTTATGAGAGCGACCACGTCAGCCTGCACGCCGGCGATCGCCTGATTCTGGTGACGGATGGAGTCACGGAAGCGGAAAATGCCCGCGGCGACTTCTTCGAAGATTCGCGTCTGGAAACCGTGGCCGCGAAGAGTGCAACTCTCGAAGATATTTTTACCGCCGTCGCTAATTTCTGCGGCGGCACTCCGCTCAGTGATGATTGCACCGTGGTCGAGTTGGTGTACTCGGGTTAAAGCTTGCAGCCCTCAGGTATCAGCCGTCCGATCTCTGGTCTGCGTTTCAAATTCGCCGGGCAAGATCTGCCAGGTTGTCAGTCGAGCTGTATTTTACCGAGGAGACCGAACCCGGTGAAGAGTCCTGCCATCCGGTTGCTGATGGTCGCACTAGTGTTGGCTGGCAAGGCATTTTGTCAGAGTTCTGGCTCGACCTCCGACGCTGTCGCACTGTACGTGAAGGCGGAGATGGCGCGGCAGCACATCCCCGGTGTCGCGCTGCTGGTATCGCGTAATGGTGAACCTGTTCGGGCCCAGGGCTTTGGCTTCTCCAACCTCGAGCTGCAGGTGCCGGTCAAGCCCGAGACCCTTTTCCAGTCGGGTTCCGTGGGCAAACAGTTCACCGCTACCGCTCTCATGATGCTGGTCGAGGAGCGAAAGATCGGCCTGGATGACTCCATCACGAAATACTTTCCTGACGCCCCAGCCGACTGGAAACCGGTGACTGTCCGCCACCTCCTGAGCCACACGGGCGGTTTCACCGACTATCCGAAGAATTTCGATTTCCGCAAGGACTATGGCGAAGACGAACTTCTCAAAATCGTCGAGGCGATCCCACTGGCCTTCCCGCCGGGTACGAAATGGAGCTACAGCAATCTCGGATATTTGACGCTGGGCATTCTGATCCATCGTGTGACCGGCATGTTTTACGGTGACATGCTGCAGGCTCGAATCTTTCGGCCGTTGGGGATGCAGACTACGCGCATCATCAGCGAAGCTGACATCATTCCCAATCGCTCGGCCGGTTATCGTCTGGTCAAGGGTGAGTTGAAGAACCAGGAGTGGGTCTCGCCCGTTCTGAATACCACCGCCGATGGCAGTCTCTATTTCTCAATTCTGGATCTGGCGAAGTGGGACGCGGCTCTGTACACCGAAAAACTTCTGAAGCGCTCCAGCCTGGATCAGATGTGGACCGTGGTCAAACTCAACAGCGGTCAGGCCAATTCCGGTAACTATGGATTTGGGTGGGAGATAACCGGCTCGCGCGGACATCGACTCATCGATCATGACGGCGCGTGGCAGGGGTTCAAGACGCAGATTTCCCGTTACGTGGACGACAAGCTGACGGTCGTCGTACTCGCCAATCTCGCGGAGGCCGATCCGGGGAAGATTGCGGAGCACGTGGCTGAGCTCTACCTGAAGGGCCAGACCGAAGCAGGCGCTTCCTCACAGCAATAAACCCTGTCATGACAGTTCGCTCTGGATGCCTGCTTCGCTCTGAGTGAAAACTCCGCTGGCCGTTTCCTGCGCGGGACATTATGGTACGCAACCGCTATATAACACTTTTTTGTTCGAATCTGGCAAGACCTGATGTATCCTCCCGCCATGAATTTCAGCCTACTTGATTGGTCGGCCATCGTCCTGTATCTGGGCATCACACTTGCCTTGGGCCTGTATTTCCGCTCGCGCTCGGGCAAGAGTGTGGACGACTACTTCGTCTCCGGCCGGAACGTTTCCTGGTGGCTGGCGGGCACTTCGATGGTGGCGACCACGTTCGCGGCCGACACTCCTCTGGTCGTCACCGGCCTGGTTTATACCCAAGGCATCGCCGGCAACTGGTTGTGGTGGGCTTTCCTGCTTTCCGGAATGATGACAGTGTTTCTGTTTGCCCGCCTATGGCGCCGCTCCGGACTTCTGACCGACGTGCAGTTTGCCGAGATGCGCTATTCCGGAAAGCCGGCGGCGTTTCTGCGCGGGTTTCGCGCGATCTATCTCGGACTGCTCATGAATTGTCTCATCCTGGGCTGGGTGACCAAGGCCATGACCAGTATAGTGGCGGTGACGCTGGGGGTGAGCGATCGCAACGCTTTGGCCATCTGCGTTCTGTTTTTGATTCCATTCACAGGCCTGTATGTCGCGCTGGGTGGATTGTGGGGCGTGCTCTGGACTGATCTGTTTCAGTTTGCGCTCAAGATGGCGATCGTGATTGGAGTCGCCTGGTACGCTGTGGCCGCTGCCGGAGGCATGAGCACCTTGCTGGCGCGTCTGGCGGAAATGCGGACTGCCGCCGGCCCCGGCGCGGGTGATGCGACGGCTTTCTTTCCTGACTTCTCGCGTCCATTTTCGCAGGAAGGTTTGTGGCTACTGCCGGTAATAACCTTCGTAGTGAATATCGGATTACAGTGGTGGGCTTTCTGGTATCCCGGAGCGGAGCCGGGTGGCGGCGGCTACATTGCGCAGCGGATCTTCAGCGCGAAGGATGAAAAGAACGGTCTGCTGGCGGTGCTCTGGTTCAACGTCGCACACTATGCTTTGCGGCCCTGGCCCTGGATTCTGACCGCGCTGGCGGCAGTCGTTCTATACCCGAACCTGGAACATCCCGAAACCGGATACATGCTGGTGGTAAGTCAGCATGTGCCGCCGGCGCTGCGCGGCATTGTGATCGCCGGCTTCATGGCGGCGTTCATGTCCACGATCGCAACCCAGTTGAACTGGGGGGCCTCGTACTTGGTGTCAGATTTCTATCGCCGCTTCATCAAGCGTGACGCCGACGATAAGCACTACGTGCTGATCTCCCGTCTGGCGACGGTGCTGCTGGTGATCGCATCCGCGGGAGTTTCGGTTCTGCTGTCTGACATTCGTTCAGGATGGCAGGTGGTGCTGGAGGTGGGTGCGGGCACCGGCGGCGTCTACCTGCTGCGCTGGTACTGGTGGCGGATCAATGCCTGGAGCGAGATTTCCGCGATGGCAACGGCACTCGCGGTGACCATCTGGTTGCGTTGGACCGAGCCTTTTTCCGGGACCAATCCTGTGGTCTTTGCCAAGACGGCTTTGACTACGACGGTCATCACCACGCTGGTCTGGCTCGTGGTTACTTATGTGACGAAAGCGGAGCCGGAGGCGGTGCTGGTAAAGTTTTACCGCAGCGTTCGGCCGCAAATAACTGGCTGGCAGCCAGTTGCCCGCTTCGCTCCCGAGGTGCCGCCGACCCGTGACCTGGGCCGAAATCTGCTCTCCTGGGTGCTCGGCTGCCTGATGGTCTACCTGGCCCTGTTTGGTTTGGGACACGTGTTGATCGGGCCTTTCTGGGAAGGAGTGGGGTTGCTGGCGGTGTCAGCGGCTTGCGCGGGTGCTTTGTATTCCAATATCTCTCGCAGCTTGGGGGTTCTGTCATCCTGAGAGTTGGCCGATTCGCTTCGCGAATCGGTCAACGGAGTCGAAGGACCGCTGGCAGCTTATCGACTGTGGCAGCGCGGGCGGCCCGTACCGATGGCTAGACTAAGGAAGCGAGTGTGGGAAGAGTAGATGACAGGGTTTCTGCTTACTCGACTCTTACCGTGTAGTTCGCACCTTCCCAGCGTTGTTCCTGCGGCCAGAAAAAGGTGAAGACAATCTCGCGTCCCGCCGCGAGTTGGTCAGTGGGCAAGTCGGTGACGAAGACTCCTAACGGGTCGCGCGTAATTGTGTCCTGCGTGGTTTGCCATCCGTCGAAGCTCCAGTGCACCGCTGCCGGCGCCGGCAACAGCATCCGCAGCTTCTTTCCCTGAGGCACAGTCCGGCATTTGTTGTTGAATCGCCATTCGAAGTAAGCGGCTTTTTGCTTTTGCACCTGGTAGCGCTGCACGGTTTGTGGCGGCTGGTCGAATATCTTGCCGTCACGCAATGATCTTCGCAGCTTGACGTACTCTGAGTGCGCCCACACCAGCGGACAAGCCGAACCCGTCGGCTTGCCGCGGGACAACTCGAGTGCTGGAATATCGGCGGCGTCCCAGACTTGTTCGGGAATGAGGCGGCCTCCGTCGGCCGAGAGCTCCATCACTCTTAGCAAGTCTTCTGCGGCATGGGGACGTCCCGCCGCCAGTTCGTAGTGCGCCCGCTCGCCGGCCAGCAAGGGCCACGGCCGCCCAATCCCAGTTCCGTCGAAGGGTGAGCCGTCTTCGTGCTCACCGTAGCCGTCGCCGTTGTAGCGGTACCAGCACGGACCCTGGGGCAAGTTCGCTTTGAGGCGTGCGTCGATGACTTTGACGGTGTTCAGAATTCGCGGATCATCTGGCGCCCGCAGGCCAAATCGCACCAGGGCGAGCGAGTCGGGGCTGATCAGGTGCACCGCTTGAGAGACGTTCTCTCCCGGCGGTCGGTTCTTGATGGGGACAAAACCCTCCAGCGGCGACGGCGCGCAGTCCGATTCCGGGGGTGCGATCCGCACATAGTAGCCTTCCACTCCAAGTTGCCGCGCCAGGTCGCTGTTCTTCGCGTAGACCCAGCGTTCAATGTTGTCGTTCCAGCAATCGGCGGTCTCGCGTAGGTGGTTAGCGATGTCTTTTTGCCCCACCGCGTCGGCCAAGTCGGCTGCGGCGAGCAGTCCTGATATTTCCACCGCCAAGGTAAACGGCGAGTAGCCGGCGTCTTCCTCCCACCGGTCCTGTTGGGTCACCGGACCATTGCGGAGAATGAATCCCGCAGCCCGGCTGACCAAGGCCCACCAGCGAGTGAGTTCGCCCAATACAAACGGAGAGTGCCGCCGCAGCACGTCGAACAGCAGAATGGGGAAGGCAGCCTCGTCCATCTGCATTCCGTTCCAGTAAGGACGCCCGTCCAGCCACATGTTCTGGGCCCAGTGTCCATCCGACTCCTGGGTAACTTCCAGATAGCTCAGGATGCGCAGTGCGTCAGGTTCAGCGCCCGCGGCCAGCAAACCGAGAGCGGTTTCCACCAGATCCCGAGGCCAGACCAGATGGTATCCACCCAGGTCTTCGTCGCCCTTGTTGAATCCCCAGGGAATGGAGAGACTGGCGATTACGCCTCCCAGGAAGTCTTTGGACTCGTGCGACCGCATTACGGCCATACTGCTGCGATACAGGTCGACTTCGCGGCGGGGTTCATCGAGCTTCAAGAGACCGTCCTGCCAATGCTTCCAGTGCCAGACGTAGTGCTTGCGCAGTTCGTCATAGGACTCGAACAAACTGGAGCGTGCCTCCTGTCCGGCTTCGGACCAGATGCCTCCGAACCCGAGCGCCAGCGTGAACACGCCGTTACTTGCCGCCAGGTCGATCTCAGCCGTGAGCGCTACATTGCCATTTTCCGCGTGGGTGTAGTCCCAGGCCATCTGGAAATGCTGCGAGAGGTCCTGCCATCCGTCGGAGAATCCGGCAAAGCCTACTGACATCTTTCGCCAGGGGACCGAGCACATGAAGGCAAGGGCGGTCGACTCGCGGTGCGCGTAAAGCGTGGGCGTGCCTTTGTATTCTCCGACCCAGCCGGTGTTTTCCCGGCCGCAATTCGCCAGGTGGGGCGCCAACAGCGCGTACAGGCGATAGTCGGCCAGCGTGCCCTGCAAGGGCACGAAACGGATCCTTTGCAGCACGACGTTCCGGTAAGGGTCGGAGAAAACTTCTTTCTCGATCCGGTAGCGTCCTTGCAGTTCTGTGTTCGTTAGTTGGTAAACTGGAACGCCAGGTTCGAGCGCATGGTTTTCAAATTCGCAGCTGCGTTTTTCTTCCGAGAAATAACTGGAGCCGTCGGTGACAATCAGTCCCAAATCGCGGGTGCAGGCCTGGTCCACCCGTGGATAGTAGACTTCGTTCAGGATGCCGTGGCTGAGTGTGAACCATACGCGGCTGTGCAGATTGAGCGCCGTCCCAATGCCCCTTTTGGCGCTCGAAGTCCAGCGCGGCGCAATTCCCGGCCAGCCCGGGGCAAAGCGTTCAGTTCCGTTATCACTCACTGCGGAAGTCCCCGTTCCATAATTCTTGCCGCTTCAGGCTGAAAGGCGCATCCTAGTCTCAAGAATTCTACCAAGTGTGAGGCGGACACTTCTGTTCGCCGCATTTGAAGTCGATTTTGCTGATTGCGACATCGCAGAGAAGTCAACGAGCTTAGAAAAGGCGGCGGACAAGAGTGTCCGTCCCACAAAACACACAGGGGGGCGCGAATGAGAAATCTTGCGGTATGGGTTGCGGCGATTGTCTTACCTGCCGGGTTGTGGGCCGCCGCAAGCGACATCGATACCCAGAAATCCGTGATGACGGTTCGCGTGCTCAAGGCGGGATTGTTTTCTGCCTTCGGGCACGAGCACGAGATCAGCGCGCCAATCAAAGATGGAAAGTTCAGCGAAACTGACCGGTCCGTGGAACTCACTGTCGATGCCCGCCAGATGCGGGTCATGGACAAGGAGGTGTCGGAGAAGGACCGGGCCGAGATACAGGAGACTATGCTGGGGCCGAAGGTGCTCGATACCGCCCGGTTTCCCGAAATACATTTCCGCTCAACGTCGATCGACCCCGCCGGCAGCGGCTGGTCGGTGACCGGAGACTTGACGCTGCATGGGCAAACTCGGCCGGTAAAGCTGGAGGTTCGGGCGCAAAACGGACACTATCAAGGCTCGGTCGAGCTCAAGCAGAAGGACTTTGGGATCGAACCCATTGTGGTTGGCGGCGGGGCAGTGAAGGTGAAGAACGAGTTGCGCGTAGAGTTTGACATCGCGGCGAAACCGTAAACAGACGCCTTTGGGTAGCGCCGCCGCCGTCCCGGCGGCTGTCCGGTGGGCGGGTCCCGCCCACCGCGGGGCAAGATGCTCCCGCGGACAGCCGGCGAGACGCCGGCGCTACCCAGTTCAGGTAACCCCGGTGCCGAATCCTGCGTCCAAGTCTATATAGGTAAATCCAGGTATTGGTGTTTCCTGGCGGGCGTATAATCCAGTCAGGGTCCTCCTGGGGCGGGACGGAATATAGGGAGTCCATTATGAAGTTACGGCTCTTGGCACTATCGGCTGTGTTGTTGACGTTGAGCTATGCGGCTCCACGGAGTTGGGCACAAGACCAGGGCAATTCCGCCCCCTCTGCCTCCGACAGCGCACCCAAAAACACGGCTCCCGCGCCTGTGAACCCGGCTGATCCGGACAAAGTCAAACATGAGGGCGGCAAAGAAGACGTGGATGCTGTCGGCAACCGGAACGTAGGTTGCAAGACCGGCATGGGCAACTGGTATGGCGTGGAAAAACAGATCGCCATGGGCAAACAATATGCCCAGCAAGTAGAGTCGAGCGTCAAGCTGATCCAGGACCCCGTGGTTACAGAGTACGTGAACCGGGTGGGACAGAACCTGGTGCGCAACTCCGACGCCCAAGTCCCGTTCACCATCAAGGTAATCGACTCCGACGACATCAATGCCTTCGCGCTGCCCGGTGGTTTTTTCTACGTCAATTCCGGGCTGATCCTGGCGGCGGATGAAGAAGCCGAACTTGCCGGGGTTATGGCGCACGAGATTGCCCACGTGGCCGCCTGCCACGCGGCACGTGAAAATACCCGCGGCAACCTGATGCAGATGGCTTCGATTCCTCTGATCTTCGTAGGCGGAGCGATCGGCTATGCCGGCTACGAGGCAGCAGGTTTAGCGCTGCCCATGACCTTCCTTCATTTTTCGCGAGGCTTCGAGTCCGAAGCTGACTACCTGGGACTGCAGTACATGTACAAGTCAGGATACGATCCGCAGGCTTTCATCGCCTTCTTTGAAAAGGTGCAGGCGCAAGAGAAGAAGAAGCCAGGGACTCTAGCCAAGGCGTTCTCCACGCATCCTCAGACGCCGGACCGGATCGCCAAGTCACAGGAAGAGATCGCAACCATCCTGCCGGCACGCGCGCAGTACACCGTTTCCACGTCAGAATTTGATGACGTGAAGTCGCGGCTGGCGGCGATCGAGAACCGACACAAGATTCTGGACAAGAAGGAAGACAAGAACAAGCCGACCCTGCGGCGGACCTCGACGCCCGATAAGAACGGCAGCGACGACAAGGGAACCAACGATGATGATCGGCCCACGCTGAAGCGCCGGGACGACAGCAGCAGCAACTAATTTAGGCGCGAGTGTCCCGCGCGTGCTGAGTCCTCGGAACGCTGCCGGACGAGCGGGACGTTCGCGCCCACATTTCAATATTTTAGTGAAAAAGCCGCGAGGAACTCGCGGCTTTCTTATTGAAGCGATCTGAAAACGTCTTTAGGCAGCGGCCCGGTGCGCCAGTGATGCCACGTAATTCCGCTGCTGCGACGGCGAAGTGATGACCTTCATCTCCTGCCAGTCATAGGGGAACTCTCTGCCGCAGTCCAGACATGCCACGTAGGTGCCCGTCAGCTTCGACGCCGAACTGCGACGCGAAGCGGGCCGAACCGAGATAGGAAAACTATAATGAGAATGTCTGCAACCGAAGAGACTATCGAACAATTCGGCGATCATTACTTCCTCCCCCACCGGCCCTCCAAATCGGCCGGCCAACCGCTAAACAAGGTATTAGATTCAGTCTGATCAAAAAAGGTTCCACTAGTACATGAAGAGAGGAGCGGCCGTCTGTAAATGCTTGCGGTCAAGCAAGAACCCGCCTACATTGTCAGTCTGTTGTGATGATTGCAGGTCGGTCAGGCTTCTCGCGGGCCGGTTTTCTTGTGGGCTTCGCACTTGGCGACAATGGCAGAACGGAGGCGGTTGCGCAGATCGTCGGGGAGTTCGTAGAGCTGGGAATCGCGGTAAATCTCGATGGTCTTCTTGGTGGTGTCGCAAACCACGTAGCAGTTGTGGCACCAAGCCAGATGGTCTTCCAGTTCAGCCTTGGTGCGGTCGTCCAGGACGCCGTCCAGGTAGTTGGTTAGTTCCTGCAAAAACTCAGCGCACTTCACTGTTTGCCATCTCCGCTCTCACGTTTCTGGAAGTAACGGCTGAGCCGTTCCCGCAACTGCAATCGGGCCCGCAGGAGCCGCGATTTTACCGCCGGAATGCTGAGCTCGAGTGCTTCAGCTGTCTCCTCGGTCGAAAGCCCTTCTACGTCGCGTAAGACGAAAACCGTGCGAAAACTTGGAGGAAGCCCCTGAATGGTCTTGCTCAGGATCTCCTTCAACTCCGCCTGGTTGTATTGCTGCTCCGGGTTCGGACTCCAGTCCGCCACTTCGCGCGGGACCGAATCCTCTTCGGTCTTTACCTCTTCGTCCAGCGAAATCATGCGTTCGGGCCTACGGCGCCGCAACTTCATCAGCGCTTCGTTGACCGCAATACGCACCAGCCAGGTATAGAACTTCGACTGACCCTGAAACTGGCCTAGATTGGTGTAAGCCTTGAGGAATGCATCCTGCACCACATCTTCCGCGTCTTCACGGTTCTGTGTGATGTGCTGCGCTATGCGGAAGACATTCCGGTCGTAGCGTCGGACCAGTTCCTCGAATGAGCTTACATCACCGCCCTTGGCGGCCTGAACCAGCGCCAGCTCGTCGCTGACCGGCTCACTTACATTTGGTTGGATGGCTGTCATCTTCCTTCCGATGCAACAATTTTCACGCCCTGAGGCCCGACGGCAGAAAATGTTATTTTACTTGGTAACCCAAGTTTCGGCTTATTTGTTTTGACGTATCTATAACGGGGCGGTTTGCGATAAATTCCAAAGAGCGGCCATTCCGCATTAGAACACGTCCTTAGGTGACCGGAAAACACGGGTCAAGTGACCCTATAATCAAGGTTTAACCGAGATGAAGGCCAAAAAAGCCGGATCCAGCGGCCGAAGCGCTGACCTGACCATGGCGGAGAGAACGGAAGTCGAGCAAATCGTCGAGAAAGTGGTGTCGCAGGTCCTGGATCACCATGTCCCGGAGTTGCGGAATGAGTTGGTACGCCGGGTTGTCGAGGGGCTTCCTCAGTCGAGGGGTGTGGCGGCGGCAGGTGTTTCTGGAGACGGTGGCGCGGCCAATTTGTTGAAGGCGATTTCGGCCATTCAGTCGGGCACGACGCAACGCGAGATTCTGCGCGCTCTGCTGGACAATACGGTGCGGTACAGCGGTCGCGGGGCGCTATTCGTGGTCAAAGCGGGCGCGGCCACGGGCTGGCAGGGACGCGGTTTCGCCCAGGACGGCGACGATACCATTAAGGATTTTGCGCTCAACGTGACCACGGGAGTGCCCGAGCAGGCCATGCGGTCGCGCATGCCGTTCAGTGGCGCGACCCGGGATATCGATCCTGAATTTCTCTCGAAGTTCGGCGCGCCGGCCAATGACCAGTTGCTGGTGTTGCCGCTGTTGTTGAAGGAAAAAGTTGCCGCGCTGGTCTACGCCGATGCCGGCGTTGAAGGCGGCGGAAAGCTGGACGCCGCCGCCGTCGAGCTGCTGGTGCTGGCGACCAGCGCGTGGCTCGAAGTGGCCTCGTTGCGCAAGCAGGCACTGAAGGAAGAAAAAGAAGAATCAGGCGAGGTGGCCGGCGAGAGGACTGAAACCGTGCCCGCGCCGCCGGTGCATGCCGCTCCGGCCCATTCGGATCCTTTCGCAGCTCATACACCCAAGCATGTGGCACCTGTCCAAGAGCCGGTTGCTGCTCCGCCGGTTGAAGTCGAACAGCCAGTCGCGGTGGCTCAAGCCGAGCCGGTGGTGTCAGCTGCGGCGGCATCCGCTCCCGCTCCCGCCACCGATGCCTTCGCCAACCTCTCGCCCGAGGATGCTGATGTCCACCGCAAGGCGCACCGCTTCGCCCGCCTTCTGGTGGATGAGATCAAGCTGTACAACCAGGTCAAAGTCAGCGAGGGACGCAAGAACAAGGATTTGTACGACCGGCTCAAGGAAGACATCGAAAAGAGCCGGGCAACATACCAGAAACGATACGGCAGCACGGCGGCGGGTGGAGCCGACTACTTCAGCCAGGAACTGGTGCGCAGCCTGGCCGAAGATGATACTTCCATCATGGGCGCCAATTTTCGGCGAAATTAATCAGAGTGGTCCTTCATCGTTGGCAATCGGTCTTGATTGGAATTTCTTTGGTTGGGGCAGTCCTGTGTGCCGATCTGCCCTCCTTCGCGTCGCCTGTCCCCGCGGGGACGTCTACTCGAAAAGTTCAGACTCCACGAAAGAAAAAGGGCAAGGTCGTTGCCCGGCGCCGTGGCCATCCAACCCCTCGCTCTCGCCGGATGCACGCCGCGTTTGTTGCCTCCACCAGCCTGAAGCCGATGGCGCGGCAACTGCTGCAGGACCGGACTCCCGCGGCCTACGCCGGAGTGGAAGCCTACGCGCGGCGTCACACCCGGGAGGATGCGGGCGCGCTGGCCTGGCTGGTGCTGGGTTATGCGCGCGTTCTCGATAAGGACTACGTCAAGGCGGTGGAGCCCCTCAATCGCGCCCAACCGCTGGCGGGAGATTTGGGTGATTATGTCAGCTTTTATCTGGGCACCTCGTACTTCCAATCGGGGAGAAGCGGAGAGGCCGTCATCACCCTGAGTGGCTTTGAGCAGGCGTATCCGGAGTCGTTACTGCTGCGCGACGCGCACGTTTTGTATGGCAACGCGCTGCTGGCGGAAAATCGTCCCAAAGATGCGATTGCCCTCCTGGAGAAAGATCGGCAGCCGCCACGAGCGGATCTGGAGCTGGCGCTGGGACGGGCTTACGCAGCGGCGGGCGAGCCAGCCAAAGCGGCCGAGATCCTGCGCAACCTCTACATCACTATGCCGCTGAGCGCGGAGGCCGGCCAGGCCGACCTCGAGCTGAAGAAGCTGGCTTCGACCACGCAGTTGCCACCGCTGGGGTTGAATGGACGACGAACCCGCGCCGATCTGCTTGCCAAGGGCAAACGCTTCGGCGATGCCGCCGACGAGTATCGCGACCTGCTCAGCGTGGTGAGTCCGAGCGATCGTCCAGAGATCCAATTGGCGCAAGCGGTGGCATTGCACCGCTCCGGGCAAGACAAGGAGGCCAAGAAAGCCCTGGAAACGCTGGATAGCTCGGCACCCGACATCAACACCCAACGGCTTTACAACCTGGGAGAGATAGCTCGCGGCAGCGATGACGAGGAGGGCTTTCTGCGGTTCCTTGCGCAGCTGCGCCAAATCGCGCCTACCAGTTTTTGGCTGCAACAGGCGTTGCTCTCGGCGGGCAACTTCTATCTGCTCAAGCCGGACTATGACAAGGCCATCGATGCGTATCGAGAGTTGCAGCAGCGTTTTCCCAACGCCGGCCGCGCTTCGTACGCG
>Ga0137403_10000770_pt1 | contig 41018 bp, 36 predicted proteins | sample CZOMad2_1_16fung_FD_122057 | JGI IMG/M metagenome (GOLD analysis project Ga0137403, IMG submission 122057) | Vadose zone soil fungal communities from Angelo Coast Range Reserve, California, USA - CZOMad2_1_16fungal (Hybrid Assembly) | ecosystem: Environmental > Terrestrial > Soil > Vadose zone...
AGCCACATACTCCACCGCTTGTGCAGGCCCCCGTCAATTTCTTTGAGTTTTAATCTTGCGACCGTACTTCCCAGGCGGCATGTTTAACGCGTTGGCTACGCCACAAAAGGGGTCGATTCCTTTTACAGCAAACATGCACCGTTTACGGCTAGGACTACCAGGGTATCTAATCCTGTTTGCTCCCCTAGCTTTCGTGCCTCAGTGTCAGGAGTTGTCCAGGGACTCGCCTTCGCCACTGGTGTTCCACTTGATATCTACGCATTTCACTGCTACACCAAGTATTCCAGTCCCCCCTCCAACCCTCGAGCAAGGTAGTTTCCAATGCCATTTCGGAGTTGAGCTCCGAGCTTTCACATCCGACTTACCTCGCCACCTACGCACCCTTTACGCCCAGTGAATCCGAACAACGCTTGGGACCTCTGTATTACCGCGGCTGCTGGCACAGAGTTAGCCGTCCCTTCCTCTTTCGCTACTATCAGCTCGTCATCTTTTAAATAACGAGGTTTGTTCGCAAATGACAGGGGTTTACGGGCCGAAGCCATTCATCCCCCACGCGGCGTCGCTCCATCAGGCTTGCGCCCATTGTGAAAAATTCTCGACTGCTGCCACCCGTAGGTGTCTGGACCGTGTCTCAGTTCCAGTGTGGCTGGTCGTCCTCTCAGACCAGCTACCCGTCTTAGCCTTGGTGAGCCGTTACCTCACCAACTAGCTGATAGGCCGCGGACTCATCGTGAAGCGTCAGGCCTTGCGGTCCCCAACTTTGAATTTTCATTCACATCCGGTATTAGCTCGCCTTTCAGCGAGTTATTCCAGACTTCACGGCAGATGATCCACGTGTTACACACCCTTGCGCCACTCCGACATTCGAATATTGCTACCCGAATGTCAGCGTTCGACTTGCATGTCTTATCCACGCCGCCAGCGTTCGTTCTGAGCCAGAATCAAACTCTCCGTATAAAAACGTTAGTTGATTCGCCTTCAATCGTAAAATTGAAGGGCTTAATTTGGTTAAAACCTTCGTAGTCAGCCACTAACTGGCCAACCTTGAAGGGGCTCTCTCACTAATCGCACAAATCAATTTTCAAAGAGCAGCGAGCGTCTAAACGCTCAAAATCTTTCCGAAACATTTCAATCTTGTTTCCCATTCAGGGGACAAAAAAACCCAATTGCCGAATCACAAACTTCACTCGGCAATCAGATTCGAGTTTCGAGGACGCGCAACTTGTTCAAACCGCGCCACTTTTCAACGGACATTTCTGTCCAGCCGTCCGCCCAATTTCATCAGGCGAAGAACGAACAATCTATCAAACAATCTATTTCATGCAAGAGATTTTTCAAAATTTTTTTGACAGGCAAAAATTGAATAAACGCCAATAAAATCAACTATTCCAGTCCACGCGCTGTCAAACCGTCTTCGTCCAAACCTAAATAATGTCCCAACTCATGCAAAAAAGTCGTCCGCACTTCTTCACGAAAAAGTTTCTCGTCCGTTTCCGCAACGTCCCAAATGTTTTGCAGAAACAAAATAACCTGTGGCGGCATTGGAACATTTTCCTCATCCGCGAATTCTGGCCCGACAAATAAACCCAGCGTGTCCGCTTCAATTCCATCTGCCTGAAATTCTGCGTGCGGCCGGCGCTCAAACGTCACCGGCAATTCCTTCACCCGCTCGCGCAACGGTTTCGGCAGCGCCATCAAAGTTCTTTCAACTTCCGCCGATGCCAACGCACATAATTTTTTCCAGTCCAAATTCACGTTGCAGATCTTGCCGCAATTATTTCCACCTCACAATTTTTTCTCGCGCTTGAACGCCTCGCGTTTATTGTTTGTCCGAACAATAAAATTTTATGGCCGCCAAAAACAAACCATCACCTCTCATCTTGCTCGTCATCATTTTTGTCGTCGCGCTCGTTTTTTTCTTTGCCAACCGCACGAAAGATGTTTTGCGCGCGACACTTTCCAACGGAATGCAAGTCGTCATTGTTCGCAACACGCTCGCGCCGGTCGTCACAACGATGGTCAATTATCGCGTCGGCTCGGACGAAACGCCCGCCGGATTTCCCGGCACGGCGCACGCGACCGAGCACATGATGTTTCGCGGCAGCCCCGGCTTGTCTGCCGATCAACTCGCGGCCATTTCCGCAGCGTTCGGCGGCGACGACAACGCCGACACGCAGCAGGCCGTGACGCAATATTTTTTCACCACGCCGGCGGAAAATCTGGAAGTCGCATTGCGCATCGAGGCCACGCGCATGAAAGATTTGCTTCCCGACGAATCGCTTTGGACAAAAGAACGCGGCGCAATCGAACAGGAAGTCGCGCAGGATTTGTCGAATCCCGAATACGTTTTTTACGAGCAGCTTCTCGCCGCCACTTTCAAAGGCTCGCCTTACGAACACAGCCCGCTCGGCACGCGCCCGTCGTTCGACAAGACGACCAACGCCGATTTGCGGAAATTTCACAATGCGTGGTATGTGCCGAACAACGCCGTTCTCGTCGTCGTCGGCAACGTCGAGCCGCAAACAGTTTTGGCGCAGGTGAAAAATGTTTTCGGCGAAATTCCGTCGAAACAATTACCCGCGCGTCCTGAATTTAATTTCCAGCCTGTCAAACCGGACACACTGAAGCTCGACACGGATTTGCCTTACGGCATGACCGCGATCACATTTCGTTTTCCCGGCGCGGAAAATCCCGACTTTGCCGCCGCGCAGATTTTGTCCGACGTGTTGAGCAGCCAGCGCGGAAAACTTTACGGCCTGGTTCCACAAGGCAAGGCGCTCTTCACGGAATTTTCCTATGAAACTTTGCAAAAATCCGGTTTGGGTTACGCGATTGCCGGATTTCCAGCGGGCGGCGATTCGACAAATCTTTTAGGTAACGTGAAACAAATTCTGCTCGCGGAAATCACCAATGGCGTCACCGCCGATTTGGTCGAAGCAGCCAAACGCCGCGAAATCATCAGCGCCGAATTGCAAAAAAATTCCGTTTCCGGTTTGGCTTCCGCATGGTCAACCGCCGTCGCGATTGAAAACCGCAATTCGCCGGACGACGACATCAATCTGTTTCGCGCCGTGACCGTCAACGACGTGAACCGCGTCGCTAAAAAATATCTGGATTTCGATCACGCCATTTCCGCGATTCTCACGCCGACGCCGTCGGACAAGCCGATTTCCGGGAAAAGTTTTGGCGGCGGAGAATCGCTCGTCTCGTCGGCGAACGCGGATGTGAAACTGCCGGATTGGGCGCAAAAAATCACCGAGGGATTGCCAGTTCCAGCCACGACGCTCAATCCATTCGTCACGAATTTGCCCAATGGAATCAAGCTGATCGTGCAGCCGGAAACTGTCAGCGGCTCGGTCAGCATTTATGGCCGCGTAAAAAATAACGCGAAGGTTCAAATGCCCGGCGGCAAGGACGGCGTGGATGCGGCGCTCGACAAATTATTTTCCTACGGCACGAAATCCCTCGACCGGCTCGCGTTTCAAAAAGCGCTCGACGACATCGGCGCGAACGAATCGGCTGGCGCTGATTTTTCGCTGCAAGTTCTGCCGGAGCAATTTGAGCGCGGCGTGCAATTGCTCGCCGACAATGAACTTTCACCCGCGCTGCCCGAAGACGATTTCAAAATCATCCAGCAGCAACTCGCCGCGAGCGTCGCCGGTGAATTGAAAAGTCCCAGCCACATCGCCGAACACAGCTTGACCACCGCGCTGTTTCCACAAGGCGATCCGGCGCGGCGGCAGACGACGCCCGGCAGCGTGAGCGCGCTGACAATTGACGATATGAAAAATTATTATCGCAGCGCATTTCGGCCGGATTTGACGACGATTGTTGTCATCGGAAAAATTTCGCCGGGAAATGCCGCAGCCGTCGTCGAAAAATATTTTGGCGGCTGGAAATCTTCCGGAGAAAAACCGGGCACGCTGTTCCCGTCCGCGCCGGACAATTCCGCTTCCGCCACGCACGTGCCGGATGCCAGCCGCGTTCAGGATAAAGTGACGCTGGCGGAAACGCTCGCGCTCACGCGGACGAATTCAGATTATTACGCGCTGCAACTCGGCAACCACGTTCTCGACGGCGAATCCGCAGCGACGCGATTATTTCGCGACCTGCGCGAGAAAAATGGATTGGTTTATTATGTGTTCTCGTCGTTCACCATCGGGCAGACACGCGGTGTCTATCAGGCGGAATACGCCTGCGACCCGCAAAATGTTTTCAAGGCGCGCACAGTGATTTTGAACGACTTGAAGGAAATCCAGACGAAGCCAGTTTCGGCGCAGGAATTGCATCAGGCGAAATTGACGCTGCTGCGCGGCATTCCGCTCTTCGAATCGAGCGTGGATTACATCGCGCAAGTCTGGTTGAAATACTCGGCGCTCGACATGCCGCTGGATGAGCCGATCCACGCCGGTAAAATTTACGCGCAACTCACGACCAACGACGTGCAAAATGCTTTTGCGAAATGGATTCGTCCCGATGATTTGGTGCAAGTGACGCAAGGACCAGAGCCAAAATAATTTTCGGCTTAATTCTTTTTGAAGAATTTTGTGTTGTCGCCGGAAATGGCGAGCGCGTTGGCGCGAATTTTGTCGCTCAATTCAGCGAACGGCACTTGCGCGTCGAGCCAGCGCGGGTTTTTGGCGATGGCATCCATCGTTTCGCGCGTGTTATTGCAAATCAGATAAAGCCCGCTGCCCAAAACCATGAACGCCTCGAAACGCGTGCCGGTTGCGTGGCGCGAAAATTCAAAATCACCCGTCCCATATTTTCCGGTGAGCAATTCCGCGCGCAACGTTCCAAGGTCTTTCGCAAAATTGTGCAGAAATTCGTCATTGCGCGGCCCGATATAAACCAGCACGCGCGCTTTGTTTTCGGCAAGCGACACGATTGCCCACTCGTCAAAAACAATTTTTCCGTAACGCGCGTCCATCTGGTCAGCGCACACTTTAATCTGGCCAATTGTTTCGTCCAAAGTCATGCCGTGACGAGCAAAACAAGTTTGCGGGCAAGTGGCAAGTGACAAGTGACGGGTTACAAGATAAATTCATTTTCAAACGACTGTGAGATTATGCCTTTTGACAAACTTTCAAAAACAACGGCGACAACTCCCTCTCCCCGCCCAGGCGGGGAGAGGGTTGGGGTGAGGGGATTTAAGTTTGAAAACTATTAACCTCCTCACCCCGGCCCTCTCCTCCTTTTGGGAGGAGAGGGAGAAAAATTGTCAAAGGCATAATCCCAAACAACTGTGAAAAATTTTTGGTTCCATTGGATTTTAGCCGGTCTGCTCGCAACTGCTTTTGCGCTGGAAGCCATTTCTTTTTTTTTGCCGCTGCGATTCGTCTGGCTCGAAACAGCGTTAATTCTACTGGCGGCTGGAAGTTCAATCACGGCGTTGCTGCGGCAATTGCCGGCGCAAAATGTTTTGTTCGCCGCGTTCATCATTGCGCTGGCCGGCGGAATAATTTCAACAGTCGGCGAAAAGTTTGGCGTTCCATTCGGCTCGTTTATCGTCGGCGTTGAAAGCAGGCCGCGCATTTTCGGAACAGTTTCGTGGGCGATGCCATTGATTTGGATGGTGGCTATTTTGAATTCGCGCGGCGTGGCACGGCTGATTTTGCGTCCGTGGCGCAAAACGAAAACTTACGGCTTCCGGCTCATCGGCTTCACGGCGGCGCTGACGGCGGCCTTTGATTTTGCCTTCGAGCCGTTTGCGACCCGCGTGAAGCATTACTGGTTTTGGGAGCCGACAAAATTGTCATGGCAAGGCGCGCCGCTCGTAAATTTTTTGGCGTGGGCGATTGTCACCGCGTTGATTTTAGCGTTCGTCACGCCATTGCTGATCAACAAGCAATTGAGCAAACGCAGCGCGCCGGATTTTCATCCGCTCGGCATTTGGGTCGGAGCCGTTTTAATTTTCGGAATCGGGTCGGCGGTTCACGGATTGTGGATGGCAGCCGCAGTTGATGCAGCGATTGGAATTGTGACTGCGATTTTTGCCGTTCGCGGCGCGAAATGGTAATCAGGTTTCCGTTTCGGGCGGAGGACTTCCCGAATTCATCTGTGCAATGAGCCGGTCGTTCAAATCCTGCGCGGCATTGTAGCCGGACATTTTTAATTTCGTCTGAAACGCCGCGACTTCGATCAGCCGCGCCAGATCGCGCCCCGTCCGCACGGGAATGACCATGTGCGGAATGTCCACGCCGAGGACTTTGACATATTCCTGCTCGATGCCGATGCGTTCGACTTCCTCGACTTCTTCCCACACTTTGAGCGTGATGACGAGGTTGAGCGTTTTTTCCTTGCGAATGCTTTTGACGCCGAACATCGCAGCCACGTTGATGATGCCGATGCCGCGGATTTCCATGTGATTGCGCGTGAGCTCGGGACTCGTGCCGACGACTTCGCGCCCGTCCACCAATGTCGCGCGCGTCACGTCGTCCGCGACAAGGCTGTAACCGCGCTCGATGAGCGCAAGGACGGCTTCGCTTTTGCCGATGCCGCTTTCGCCGCGGATCAAAACGCCGACGCCGAGAATGTCCACCATGCTGCCGAGTTCCGTGCTGCGCGGCGCGAACATCATTTCCAGCGCGAGCGTCGCGGCGTTGATGAATTTCATCGTGACCACCGGCGTTTGAAAAATGGGGATGTTCGCAGCCTCCGCCGCCTCCAAAAATTCCTTGTCCGGCTTCAAACTGCGGCTGAAAACGATGCACGGAATTTTATAGGCGAACAGATAGGCGTATCGCGCCTCGCGCTCTTTTCGCGCCAACGAGCGCAGATAATAGGATTCCGCGTGGCCGATGGCCTGCACGCGTTTGTAGGCAAAGTAGCGCGTGAACCCGCTCAATGCGAGGCCGGGACGATTCACCGTCGGCTCGCGGATGTAGCGGTCCAAGTTTTTTTCGCCCGCCAGCAACCGCATTTGCAGCGCCTCGGCGTGCTCTTTGTAAAACTGCTCGACCGTGAGAACGTTTTGTTGCATGACGGATTAAGATTACGGTCAAGATTACGATTACGAAGCAAAAATGTCCGTCATAATCTTAAGCGCTTCACTATATGTTAAATTCCGGCCCCAAATAAATTTCCCGCGCCTTCGGATCGTTCGCCAGAAATTCCGCGCTGCCTTCCACCAGCACCTGGCCTTTATGAATGATGTAGCCACGATCAATCAATTTCAACGTCTCGCGCACGTTGTGGTCGGTGATCAAAATTCCCAAACCGCGCTCGCGTAACCGACGAACAATTTTTTGAACCTCATAAACCGCAATCGGATCAATGCCGCTGAACGGTTCGTCGAGCAGCAGCAATTTCGGGCTCGTCACCAATGCGCGGGTGATTTCCAAACGTCGTTTCTCGCCGCCGCTCAACATGAACGCCTTGCTTTTGGCGACGGGCGTCAAATCCAATTCCTCCAGCAGATATTTCAATCGCACCGCGCGCTCTTCGCCGGACAATTTGCACGTTTCCAAAATCGCCAGAATATTTTCTTCAACCGTAAGCTTGCGAAATACTGACGGCTCCTGCGTCAAATAACCGATTCCCAGCCGCGCGCGTTTGTGCATCGGCAAATTCGCGATGTCGCGACCGGAAAATTTCACCGCGCCTTCGTCCGGCTTGACGATGCCGACGACCATGTTGAACGTCGTCGTCTTGCCCGCGCCGTTTGGGCCGAGTAACCCGACAATTTCGCCCGCGCCAACCTTGACCGAAACGCCGTCCACGACGCGCCGTCCGCCATATTGTTTCGCCAAACTTTCCGTGGCGAGCAGCGTGCCATTTTGTGACGCGGTTGTTTCCATTGCAAAATTATTTTGGCTCGGACATTTGATTTGTATTTGCCGTCGGCAAATTTGTTTCCGCCGGTGTGGAATTCAGATTTTGCCGATAAATCATTTTTGGATTTGTTGCGGTCAAATGGTCGGCGGCGCGATTCCAAGTGATTGGCTCGCCGGTCAGACAGCCTTGCGCATTTTCCACTTTCGCATTTCCGGTAAGCGTGACCGTTTCATTCGTCGCGCCATTTTCCACGGCATAATTGTAGACAGCTTTGTCGCCGGTCGCGTGCGTCGTCTGGCCTTTTGCATCGGTGTAATCAATCACCACGTTCGTTTCGGCAACAATGTGATTCATGCGGCCCGATTGCGGCAAATCCGCGACGAGCCGCACACAAGTCAATTTCATGTCCGGGTCACTCACGCGCACGTTCCCGCGATAAATCGCCGTGCGCGCGTTCATGTCAAAATCCGCGCTGTCGGAATCAATGTGCGTCACGCGCGGCGCGGAATTTGTCGGCGCGATTAAATTCGTCTGCGCGCGAACGCTCAAGCCGCACAATGCAGCAATTGCGATGAAGTAAATTTTTTTCATGGCGCCATTTTTTGGTCGCTTTCAATTGTCGTCCGCACGCTGTTTGAAATGGTGAGGAATTCATCGGTTTGCCGCCACAAAAAACCTTCGCCTTCGATGCGAATCTTTCCGTCGCCGTTTTGCAGCAGCAATTTTCCCGATGAATTGGCCGTGCCATTTGCCGAATTATAGACGCATTCGGGCGCGTTGACGATGACTTGCGGCGTGCCGTTCGTCGCGAACATTTCCAGCTTGAGTTGTTTGATGAGAAGCGAACCGCCTTCCATCGGCTGCGCTTCCGCGCCGGACAACCGCGATTTCATCCGCATCTGGTTCGGCGCGGTATAGTATTCGACCGAGGTAAAATCCGTCGCGTGGCCGGTCGGAGTTTGTTGGGCAAAAATTTTCATCGCGAACAAAAATAAAACGGCTGTTACAATCAAAAAGGTAGGGATGCCGCGCTGCGGCGTCCGGTCGGCGCAGCGCGCCGACCCTACCATTTTTAACAATTTCATTCGCGATAGACGGCAATGGCCGGTTCCCATTTTTTCTGCGCGCGCAAAATCATTTCAATCACTTCGCGCACCGCGCCGCGTCCGCCCGCCGCGCGCGTGACAAAATCCGCCGCAGATTTCGCTTCAGCAACGCCATCTGCCACGGCAACGCTAATTCCCGCTTTGGCCAGCGGGCCTAAATCCACAACGTCGTCGCCGACAAAACAAACTTCGTCCCAATTTAATTTTTCTTTTGCCAGAAGTTTTTCAATCGCTTTGCTCTTGGTGAGCTTGTCGTTTTGCTGGATGAGAAAATGAATTTTCAATTCAGCCGCGCGCATTTTGGTCGCCGCCGACGGACGCGCGGAAACCCAGCCGATTTTCAAGCCCGCGCGCCGCGCTAGAACCAAACCGAGACCGTCGCGGATGTTGAAGCGTTTGAATTCGCGCTCGCCGCCGATGAAAATCGAGCCGTCGGTCAGCACGCCGTCCACGTCGCACAAAAACAGTTTGATGCGCGCGGCGTGTTGGCGGATGGCGGCTGAAATTTTTGCGGGCATGGAATTCAAAAATGGAAAATGTTCAATGCCATTAGATGCGTCGGCTTTGACTACTGTGCTGCCCTTGAGCCTTTGTAAACTTGCTCGATCTTCCCGGACAACGACATCCCAACGTGCAACGTCTCAGTAGTCATCTTGCCAGATGCCAGAACATCGTAGGTCACATAAATCTCTTCGTTGCCGTTAGGCATCACGCTTATGTCTAGCGAGGCAAATTTCAAATCGGATGAACTCACCTCTGGATGCTTCGCAGTAATAGCTGCCAACGCGGTAGTCTTGATGGTTGCTTCTGCCGCTCCAATTATCTCGCTTGCTTGAGGTTTGTGGCAACCTGTCAAAACTGACAACAGGAACACTCCGATTAGTGATATTATGATTTTCATAGCGTCTGACGATGCCTTCTAACATCTAATTGAACTGCATTCTGCAAATTCTTTGGCGTTGAGTTTTTCATTTCGCCGCTTCGTAAATTTTTAACAAGGAGCGCAACACCGTTGCCATTTCCGCGAGCGGAATCATGTTCGGGCCGTCGCTCAACGCCTTGTCCGGCTGCGGATGCGTTTCGATGAATAATCCGTTTGCGCCCGCCGCGAGCGCCGCGCGCGAAAGCACCGGCGCAAATTCGCGTTGTCCGCTGGATTTATCGCCGCCGCCGCCGGGCAATTGCACGGAATGCGTCGCGTCGAAAATCACCGGACAGCCAAATGACTTCATGATGGGGATCGAACGCATGTCAGCGACGAGATTGTTGTAGCCGAACGTCGTGCCGCGCTCGGTGAGCAGAATTTTTTCCGCGCCCGCGCGACGCGCCTTATCCACAACCTGACCCATTTCGCGCGGTGAAAGAAATTGTCCCTTCTTGATGTTCACGATCTGGCCGGTCGCGGCGGCGGCTTCAATCAAATCCGTCTGGCGGCAGAGAAACGCGGGGATTTGCAGAATGTCCACGACTTCACCGACGATGGCGGCGTGCGATTCACTATGAATGTCTGTCAAAATCGGCACGCCAAATTCCGCGCGGACTTTGGCGAGGATTTCCAGTCCAGTTTCCAGCCCGATGCCGCGAAAGGATTTTCCCGATGTGCGGTTGGCTTTGTCGAAGCTGGCTTTGAAGACGTAAAAAACGCCGAGCGCGGCGCAGGTTTTCTTGAGCGACGCGGCGACTTGCAGGCAAAGCTTTTCACTTTCAATCACGCACGGCCCGGCGATCAAAAACAATTGGCGCGGCGAATTGAGGTTTTTCCAGATGGCGGCGTCGTTGAGCACGCGGAAGTTTTAGCAGCGAAACGGTGGAAAGTAAATGCCATCAATCCGCGCTGACGGTGAACGCGCCTTGCAGCGGTAAATCGCGCGATGAGCCGCCGGCCATGACGCGATAAGAGCCGGGCAAAATTTCCCAATCGTGATTCGCCGTATTCCAATACGACAGTGCGCGGGCGTCCAATTGCAATTGCACGTGGCGCGTCTGGCCGGGCGCGAGCGAAATTTTTGAAAAGCCTTTCAATTGTTTCGGCGGCTGCGGAACGCTCGCCGTTGCCGGCAATCCGACGTAAAGCTCGACGGTTTCTTCGCCGGCGCGCTTGCCGGTATTGGCCACGTCAAAATCCACCGTCACCATCGGTGAAGAATTTGCCTTCAGAAAAATTTTGTCCGTCGAGATGGCGAGATTTTTGCAGACGAACTTCGTGTAAGAAAGCCCGAAGCCGAACGGAAACAACGGCTCGATATTTTTCGCGTCATAATGCCGGTAGCCGACGAAGACGCCTTCGGAATATTTCACGGCGCCGTTGACGCCGGGATATTGCTCCGGCGTATTGGCCGACAAATCGGAAAGTTGTTTCGGAAATGTCAGCGGCAATTTGCCGGACGGATTTACATCGCCGAATAAAACGGCGGCGACGGCGTTGCCGTCTTCTTCGCCTGGATACCAAGCTTCCAAAATCGCCGACACTTTATCCACCCACGGCATCAAAATCACCGAGCCGGTTTTAAGCACGACGACCGTGTGCGGATTCGCCGCCGCCACGGCTTCCACCAATTCATCCTGGCCATTGGTGAGCGAAAGTGGATGGTCGTGGTCTTCGCCTTCGCGGTCACCAACCATGACGATCGCGACGTCGGCGGATTTTGCGAGCGCAACAGCGTTGGAAATGTCTTCGCCGCCGTCGAAACTTATTTTAACGCCCGCGCCCGCGCGCGTTTGGATTCCCGCAACCGGCTCGACGGTGTAAATCGGGATGATATGCGAGCTGCCGCCGCCGCCGGTCATGGCTTTGGCGGCAAACGGCCCGATGACGGCGATGCTGTGCAATTTCTTTTCGTCAACCGGCAAAATGTCGCCGTCATTTTTCAACAACACCATTCCTTCTTCGGCAATTCGCCGCGATTCCGCGCCATCGGCGTCCGCCGGAATCGGACTCATCGTTTGCGGATGGTCGAAGAATCCGAATTGAATCATCGTGCGGAAGCGGCGAACTAATTTATCGTCAATCACCGTCACCGGAACTTCGTTCGATTCAACTGCCGCCGCGAGCGCGCCGTCGAAATATTTTCCATCTGGCATTTCCAAATCCAGGGTCGCCAGCGCCGACGGCACGGTGCTGTGAACCGCGCCGAAATCCGACGTAATAAATCCCTGAAAATTCCATTCCTTCTTCAAAATTTGATCCAGCAATTCGTTGTTCTCGCTGCAAAAATGGCCGTTGACGCGCGGATACGCGCTCATGATGCTTGCGCTGTGGCCTTCGACGATGGACGCCTCGAACGCCGGCAAATAAATCTCCCGCAACGTGCGTTCGTCAATAATTTCGTTGATGGTGAGCCGGCCAGATTCCTGATTGTTCGCCGCGTAATGTTTGACGTTGGCAATTTCGCCTTGGCTTTGAATGCCTTGGATCTCCGCGACGCTCAGCCGACCGACGAGAAATGGGTCTTCGCCGAATGCCTCGAACGTGCGACCGTTTTGCGGCACGCGCGCGATGTTGATGTCCGGCCCCTCGAGCAACGTGTCGTGCAAATCCAGCGCTTCTTTGCCGATGATGACGCCATAACTTTTTGCGAGCGCCGGGTCCCAGGTTGCCGCGAGTGAAATTGGCGCGGGCAATGCCGTCGCCGGCAATTGCTTCGGCTCATCGCCGGGGCCGACGCCACACGGACCGTTTGCGACGATGAGCGGCGGAATTCCCAGCCGTGGAATTCCAGGCACATAACGCTTGTGCTCTTTATCGCCGACGCCGTGCAGTTCCGTGATTTTTTCCAGCAATGTCATCTGGCTGACGATTTGCCGCGCGCGCACATCGGCGTCGTCAGCTTGCGCCCGAAGAATTCCAGCAAAGGCGACAGCGGCCAGAAGAATTTGCTTTTTCATGCAAAATTTTTAGCAGTGAAACAGCAGAAAGTAAATGCAATGGAGAATTTAATTCAGCAACGTCAAATCACCATGCCGTTCGGGATAACCGCATTTTTTGGAATGATGACGATGCCGTCGCGGATGAAATAGAGTTCGTGGTCGGTGTCTTCCGGTTTTCCGGCGGGGGAAATTTTCACGTCATTTCCGATGCGCGCATTTTTATCAATGATGGCATTTTCAATCTTGCAGTTCGCGCCGATGCCGATGCGCGGCTTGCCGTCGCGCTCATTTTTTGCGATGGATTCCTGCGATTCATAAAAATCGCAGCCGAGAAGAATGACCCGGTTCAATTCCGTCCCCGCGCCGATAAATGTCCGCAGACCGACGATGGTTTTTTTGATGTTCGCCTGGTTGATGATGCAGCCGTCGGTGACGAGCGCGTGCTCGATTTCCGCGCCGTTGATCTTTGAGCCGGGCAGATAGCGCGGGCGCGAAAAAATCGGCGCGCTCATGTCGAAGAAATTGAATCGCGGCAATTCGGAGACCAGGTCGAGGTTCGCCTCGAAGAACGAGCGGATGGTCCCGATGTCTTCCCAGTAATCCTGAAAAATATAGGAGCAGACGCGATGCGTGTTGATGGCGTGCGGGATGATGTGCTTGCCGAAATCGGACAGCGGGTTGTCGAGCAATCCTTCGATGAGGCTGCGGTTGAAAACGTAGATGCCCATCGAGGCGAGAAATTTTTCGCCGCCGTCTTTGATTTCCAATTTTTCCAGCCACTCCTGTGGCAAATGCAGCGAGTCAAGCACCGCCGGGTCTTTTGGCTTTTCCACAAATCGCGTGATGCGGCGGTCTTCGGCGATCTGCATGATGCCGAATGATTTCGCTTCATCACGTCCAACTGGAATCGTGGCGACGGTGATGTCCGCGCCGCTTTCGGCGTGTTGCGAAATCATCTTGCGGTAATCCATGCGATACAATTGGTCGCCGCTCAAAATCAAAAGGTAATCAAAGTCGTGATTCAGAAAATGCGTGAGATTTTTTCGCACCGCATCCGCCGTGCCTTCATACCACGACGTGTTGGTCGGCGTTTGTTGCGCCGCGAGAATCTCCACGAAGCCGCTCGTGAACTGGTCGAATTTGTAAGTGCGCGAAATATGCCCGTGCAGCGACGCGGAATTGAATTGCGTCAAAATATAAATGCGACGCAAGGCGGAATTGATGCAATTGGAGATCGGGATGTCCACGAGCCGGTATTTTCCAGCGAGCGGCACCGCCGGCTTGGCGCGGTCTTTCGTCAGCGGAAAGAGCCGCGTGCCTTGTCCGCCGCCCATGATGACGGAAAGAACGTTGCTGGTGTTGAGTGATTGGCGTCCCGATGGCATAAAATTTTGCTGACCGAAATATAGCTGGAAATTTTGCGGCGGCAAGCAACCGATAGAATTTTTGTAGGAGCCGAGGTAACGAGGCTCAAATTTTGTTCGGAAAAGTCAGAGCCTCCTCACGTCGGCTCCTGCGAAATGATATATGGCGCAAACTCGTCGTGATGATGCGGCGGGATGCGGACTTTGAATTTCGCAGTTTTGCCGTTGTAACGACGTTCGATGACCTGGCCGACCTTGTGCAAACGCGCGATAACGGCGGATTGCTCGTGCGGAATTTTCAATTCCAAAAATTCGCGTTTCGGATTCAATTGCGTTCCCAGTTCGGCGAGCAAGTGTGAAACGCCTTTGCCGGTCGTCGCAGAAATTTCAACCGCGTGCGGAAATTTTTCTTTTAGTCGCGCGATTGAGCCGCCGCTGACGCGATCCATTTTATTGAAAACCATGATGGTCGGTTTTTCGCCCGCGCCGATTTCATTGAGAACGGAATTCACAGCCGCGATTTGTTCCTCGGCCTGCGGATGGCTCGCGTCCACGACGTGCAGCAGCAAATCCGCCTGCACGACTTCTTCGAGCGTCGCCTTGAACGCCTCGACCAATCCGTGCGGCAATTTGCGGATGAAGCCGACCGTGTCCGTGAGCAAAACATTTTGGTTCGTCGGCAATTTCAAACGCCGCGTCGTCGGGTCGAGCGTGGCGAACAAAATGTCCTTCGCCAAAACGTCCGCGCCGGTGAGCGCGTTGAGCAACGTGGATTTTCCCGCGTTCGTGTAACCGACAATCGAAGCGAGCGGCCACTGGCTGCGCTGGCGTCCGGCGCGCTGCGTTGCGCGCTGGCGGCGGACGGCGTCAAGGTCGCGCTCGATTTTGTCAATGCGCTCGGAAACTTTGCGGCGGTCGGCCTCAAGTTGCGATTCACCTTCGCCGCCGCGCATGCCGATGCCGCCGGCCTGACGTGACAAGTGGCTCCAAAATTTCGTGAGCCGCGGCAGCAAATGCTGCAACTGCGCGAGTTCAATTTGCAATTTGCCTTCGCGCGTCCGCGCGCGTTGCGCAAAAATGTCGAGAATCAGCGCCGTGCGGTCCAGAATTTTGCACTCGAAAATTTTTTCGAGGTTGCGGCTTTGCGCGGGCGACAGTTCGTCGTCAAAAATCACCGTGTCCACATTGTTGCGCTTGCAGAATTGTGAAAAGTCATCCGCCTTGCCTTTGCCGATGAATGTCGCGGCGTTCAGCGATTCCATTTTTTGAATCCCGTCGCTGACAACTTCCGCCCCAGCGGTTTGCGCAAGTTCCGCAAGTTCCGCCAACAACTCACGCACGTCAACGCCTTTACGCGATTGGAGTTCTACGCCGACGAGAAAAACCCGTTCGGATCGCGTGGTGGTTTTGACGAGCGCTTTCAATTTTCGTGAAGGGCATGATAACACATGGCGAAGCTTGCGCGATTTCATTTTCATTTTCGCCTGAACGGCCTATAATCCACCCGCAATGCGGACAGCTTTCGGCATATCGCCTGCGGTCCAAGGCGGCGTGAATTTCAGAAATATTTTCACGCATGGAATTCTTGCCGCGTTTCTCCTTGCGGGAATTTCAACCGCGCTCGCCGACAGCACCAATCTCGAACAGGAAGTCCGCGAATTGCGCGAACAAAACACCGCGCTGCAACAACAATTGCAAAAGCAGAACGAATCTCTCGACACGCTTGCCAAAAAAGTCCAGCAACTCGAAACGGCAAATTCGGAAAGGGGAAATTCGACTATCGAAGCGTCGAAAAACAGCGGGTTCAATTTGGGCAAAGTCAATTTGAGCATTGAAGGCGGCATCGTCTTTTTCAACACAGGCTCGGAAGGTTTCGCGCCGCATTCGGAATTTCGCGTGGACGAGGCGCGGCTGTTCATCGAGGCGCCGGTCTGGAAGGAAGTTTATTTTTACAGCGACGTGGATTTGGCCACGCGCGAAAACACGGACTTACTGCTTTATCTCAACGAACTTTATTTGGATTTTCAGGATGTCTCGCAACTTTGGAGCCAAGACGGGCAACTCAACATTCGCGCGGGACGGCTGAACATTCCGTTTGGCGAGGAATATCAAAAACGTTACGCGATTGATAACCCGCTCATCTCGCATTCGCTATCGGATTTATGGGGCGTTGATGCGGGCGTGGAAATTTATGGCGGATTTGGGAAACTAAATTATGTCGTCGCCGTCCAAAACGGCGGCATTTCGGGCGTGCAGGATTTCAGCGGTGACAAATCGGTGGCCGGACGAATTGGATTTGATCCGAATCGCTGGCTGCATTTGAGCGTGAGCGGATTGCGCACCGGCGATGAAAGTGCGTCGCAGGACATGCTCTCGGCAATCTGGTTTGGCAATGGATTTTTTCAATCGCTCGGCTCGCCCGCCACGACAAAGTTCCATGCAAATCTTGTCGAAGGCGACGTGACGGCGCGCTGGAAAAGCGGCCATGTCAGCGCGTTCGGCGGGTATGCGCGCTACGGCGACAACGATCCGGCGGCAAACAATGGACGCGATATTTTTTATTACGCGGTCGAAGGCGTGCAAAATCTGCCAAAGAAATTTTACGCCGCAGCGCGTTTCAGTGAAATTTTCGCGGATAAGGGCATTCCGATCATGAGCCTCGGCAACGGCAGTTATTTTTCCGGAAATTTGACGACAGAATTGTGGCGTTTGAGTTTGGGCCTTGGCTATCGTTTTTCCGATTCATTGATCATCAAAACAGAGTATTCTTTCGAGCGCGGCAAGGAATCCAGCGGTGGTTCGCGCAATCACGAAGATTTCTTCGGCACAGAAGCCGCATTCAAATTTTAGTCGCGCATGAAACTTTTTCCTGCGGCAACCATCCCATTATCGGTGAAATTTTTTCTTCCCGGAATTTTTTTGACGGCAATGTGCGTTTCTGCTTCGGCGGGAACAATCGTCGGCAACGTGAGCGCCGAAGGCAAAGCGGGAGCGAACAACGGTTCGGATTCCGGCGGCGCGTATGCAAACCGTAAATATAAATTCGTTCCAAAAATGGATTATTTGGCGATGCGCGATTTTACCGTTTACATCGAAGGGCCGGTCGGCACAAACAGTGCGCCGTCAACCAACGTCGTGAGCGTGACCACCAAACGCGTCGCGCAACATGGCGCGATGTTTTCGCCGCACGTTTTGCCGGTGATGGTCGGCACGACGGTCGAGTGGCCGAACGACGACGACATTTACCACAATGTTTTTTCAATGTCAGATGCGAAACAATTCGACCTCGGACTCTATAAAGGTGATCCGCCGGAAAAAAAGGTGAAATTTGACAAGCCTGGCCGTGTGGATGTGTTTTGTTCCATCCACGAAAATATGCACTGCATCGTGCTGGTTTTGGAAAATCAGTATTTCGCTTCGACGGATGACAATGGCGATTACAAAATTCCGAACGTGCCGCCCGGCACTTACAAATTGAAAGCGTGGCACGAACGATTGCCCGCCGATGAAAAAGAAATCATCGTTCCGGCGGACGGCGAGGTGAAAGCAGACTTCACGCTCGGCATCAAAAATCTTCCGCAATACTGACGCTCATGCGCAACGCGAATTTCCGCACCAAAGTGCTTGTGCCGGTGATTGTCGTGATGGCATTGCTCGTGGTCATTTCCATGTGGCTCGTCAACCGCCGCGTAACCGGGCAAATTCGCTCCAATGCCGCAGAACAATTGAAAACGGCGGAGGCGGTTTTGAATGTCAGACAGCAAAATCGTGCCGAAGAACTTTTATTGCGATATCGAAATGTTGAGAGCGAGCCGCGCGTCAAAGCTTGGGCAATGCAAAAAGCGTTCGGCTCGGAAAATGGTGAAGCCGATCCGACGATGGTGGCCAACACGCTTTTGGATTTTCTTCACCGGCTTGTGGACGAGCGATTGTGCGACGCTGTCGTTTTGACGCCCAAGAACGGGCAACCGTTGTCTTATGCTCATGGCTCGCAATTTGACATACACGCGTTTGAAGCCAGTTGTTCCAACTCAATCGCCAAATTTCAAAATCAGCCCGTCGTGGAAACAGTTCAAAATGGCGACCGTTTATTTGACGTCGTGACAGTTCCAATCATCGTCGAAGACACAAATACCGTTTTCGGGTCATTTACTTTTGCCGCAGAAAATACTTTTCCGTTGGAATTTTTTAAACTGACGCAAAGTGAACTGGCGCTATTTTCTGACGGTCGAGTTGTTGCTTCAACGCTTCGTGATCCTGATGAAGTGAAAACGTTGCCGGGTCAGTTCGGAAAAACTGGTGATTCAAATGACCCGCAGGAAATTGTTCTCGGCGACGAACATTTTCTCTGCCATGCCGGTTGGCTTGGCAATGCAGATGAACCGCACCAGTTGGGCTATTTAATTCTTTCATCCTACAAAAAACCGCTTCAAGTTTTGCAATCCATGCAACTATTGCTTTTGCTGGTCAGCCTCGCAGGAATTTTAATTGGCACTGCCATCATTTGGTTTCTCATCAGCCGCGTCACACGGCCGTTGCTGGAATTGCGCGACAGCGCGGAAGCCGTCGGGCGCGGCGATTTTTCGCGCCGCGTGGCGGTTCGCTCCAAAGATGAATGCGGCGAATTGGCCGTTGCCTTCAATCGAATGACGGAAAATGTCCAGCAATCGCGCGCGCAACTTGAACAAACCGTCGCCACGCTCAAAAACACGCAGGAGCAATTGGTGCAAAGTGAAAAACTTTCCGCCGTCGGCGAATTTGTCGCGGGCGTGGCGCACGAATTGAATAATCCGCTCACGGCAGTCATGGGTTTTTCGGAAATGCTCAAGGACGCAGACGTTGGCGAAAAACATGGCCGGCATCTCGACATGGTTTTCAAGGCGGCGCAACGTTGCCAGAAAATCGTGCAATCGCTTTTGAGTTTTGCGCGCCGGCAAAAACCGGAACGCAAACCGGTTTCGGTGAATTCTCTCGTCGAAGCCGTCCTCGAAATCGTCGCTTACCCGCTTCGCACGAGCAATGTCGAGGTCGAACTGAAATTGGATCCAAATCTGCCGGTGGTGCTGGCGGACGAGCATCATGTCCAGCAGGTGTTGCTTAACGTCATCAACAACGCGCGACAGGCCATTGAAGCACATCAGCCGGGCGGAAAAATCAAGATTGCGACCGAAGCGCGCGAGCCGAACATCCGCATCACGATCTCCGACAATGGGCCGGGAATTTCGCAGGAAAATTTGCGGCGTATCTTCGATCCATTTTTTACGACCAAGGAAGTCGGCAAAGGCACGGGGCTTGGTTTGAGCTTGTGTTACGGCCTCATCAAAGAACACGGCGGCAATATCACGCCGATGAGCAAGCCGGGCGAAGGCGCGACATTTATCATCGAATTGCCGATCGCGCGCGGCGTCGAGGCAACGAAAGCATCGCCGCCATCCGAAATAAACAAACCGAATCCTAACGGAGGCGCGGGTAAACGCGTGCTGATCATTGACGACGAGGAAACCATTTTGAAAATGATGCAAGAGGAGTTAAGCCGTTATGGTTACGACGCGGTCGTGGCTGCGGACGGCGAATCCGGTTTGCGTGAGATCAAACAAAATCATTTCGACGCGGCGTTTTTCGATTGGAAAATGCCCGGTTTGAACGGTCGCCAGATTTACGAACGGCTGCGCGCGACGAATCCTGATTTCTGCCACCGCGTTATTTTTATCACCGGCGACGTCGTCAACGAGCCGATGCGGAAATTTTTGGAAGATGAAAACCGGCCGTGCCTGACCAAACCTTTTGCGCTGGCCGAATTGCGAAATGTCATCAAAACGGTTTTGGTGACAGAACGAAATTTGTAACTCGGCTTCTGCTTTTCCCGTCTGCTTGATTTTAATCATCACATGAAGAATTCCATTTTTGCTCACACACAAGTTTTCTGCCTCCTGGCTTTCTTTGCCATCGCCGCCGGCGCGCAACCACTTCCGCAAATTCAACTGAAACAAGTTTTTCCCAATTTAAAACTTGCTGCGCGTCCGATCTGGATGAGCGAAGCGCCGGACGGCTCGGGCAGATTTTTTATCGTTGAACAGACCGGCGCCATTTTTATCGTGAAAAAAGGTTCCGATGGTGGCGACGCGAAAGAATTTCTGAACATCAAAGACCGCAATCCGATGGTGGACAACGAATGCGGTTTGTTGAGCATCGCGTTTCATCTGGGATTCAAAACAAACCGGCTTTTTTACATTTATTACAATCAAAAAAATCCGGCGGATCAAAACAGCCGGCCACTGAACTTTCCGATTCGCAGCGTCATCAGCGAATTTCAAGTTTCCACCAATGATCCGGACGTGGCCGACATGGGTTCCGAACGTATTTTGTTTCAAGTGCAACAGCCGTTCGGCAATCATAAAGGCGGTGAACTTGCCTTCGGCCCGGATGGTTATCTGTATTTAGACCTCGGCGACGGAGGCAATGCCGACGATCCATTCGGCAGCGGCCAAAATACCGCCACGTTGCTCGCCAAAATGTTGCGCATTGATGTCAATTCGCGTTCGACGGTTGGCGAAGGCAAGCGTGTGCGGCATTTGCAATACGGAATCCCCTCCGATAATCCATTTGTGAATGAGCCGGACATGGGCGACCGCGGCGCGCGAAAAGAAATTTTCGCCTACGGTTTGCGCAATGCGTGGCGTTACAGTTTTGACCGCCAGACCGGCGATTTGTGGGCCGGCGACGTCGGCCAGGATTTGTGGGAAGAAGTTGATCTCATCACCAACGGCGGCAATTACGGCTGGAACGTCCGCGAAGGCGCGCACCATTTCAAGCCCGGCCCCGCCGGCGCACAATACATTGACCCGGTCATGGAATATCCGCACCAACCAAAACTTTTGCCCGAATCTATGTTTCCCGATCACAGCATCGGCCTGTGCGTCATCGGCGGTTACGTTTATCGCGGCAAACAATTTCCCGCGCTCGAAGGCATCTACATTTACGGCGATTATAATTTGGGAACGATTTTGGGGTTCCGTTATGACCGCGACGCGCACAAAGTCACCATGCAAGGCATGATGCTCCAGCAAACAAAAAATATAAACAGTTTCGCGGAAGATCAAGCCGGCGAACTTTATGTCCTGACACAGGGCGGCCAGATTTATCAAATCGTCCCGCAATAACGCCGGAAAAACCTTGGATTCCGGCGGCGTTGTTTCAAAATCCTCGCGTGACGAGTTTTCAGCATAGCCGCAATCGCATTCTTGTCGTCTGCCTGCTTCTCGCCACGGTCACGCTCGCCGTTTATTGGCCCGCGCGTCATTACGATTTCATCGGCTACGACGATCCCGATTACGTCTTTGACAATCAAATGGTGCGTGACGGCTTGACGCTGCATGGAATCCAATGGTCGCTCATAGACCGGCAAGCCGACAATTGGCATCCGCTAACGTGGCTCTCGCACATGGCCGATTGCCAGTTGTTCGGCGTCAATCCTAGCGCGCATCACATTGTCAACGTCGCGTTCCATTGCGCAAACGCCGTTTTGCTTTTTCTGTTGCTCAACACCATGACCGCCGCGTTTTGGCGAAGCGCATTTGTCGCCGCGCTCTTCGCGCTGCATCCATTGCGCGTGGAATCCGTCGCATGGATTTCGGAACGCAAGGACGTCTTGAGCGGATTTTTTTTCCTGCTCACGTTGCGGGCATATGCGCTTTATGCCAAAGGAAAAAATCCGGCGCAATCCGCTGAAACAAAAAGTCGCGGCATTTTCTGCAAACTGTCATTGCCATTTTTCCTGCTCGGATTGCTGTCCAAACCGACACTGGTCACAACGCCGCTGGTGATGTTGCTGCTGGATTTTTGGCCGCTTCAACGATTCAAGCATTCAACATTTCAACGGTTGCTTTTTGAAAAATGGCCGTTTTTTTTGCTCTCCATTGTTTTCGCCATCATCACGTTGATTGCCCAACAACCCGCATTGCCGTCGCCACACGCAGGATTTTTTTTGCGCGCCGAAAACGTCGTCGCGAACTATTACGGCTACATTGAAAAATTATTCTGGCCACACAGTCTTTCATTTTTGTATTTGCGTCCCGAAACGATTCCATTTCATTTGTTACTTCAAGCCGCGACGGTTTTATTTTTCATTTCCGCGCTCGCCGTTGTCGCCCGGCGGCGTTGTCCGGCGTTTGCCATCGGCTGGCTGTGGTTTTTGATCGTGCTTCTGCCCATGAGCGGCATCGTGCCGTTGGGACATTTGTCCATCGCCGACCGTTACACTTATTTGTCCGGCATCGGCATTTATCTGATGACGACGTGGGCAATTGTAGATTTCACAAAAACTTTCTTACCGGAGCTTTCGCGCAAAATCATTTTTGGCATTGCCGCCGCAATAATTTTGGCCGTCTGCGCAATCCTTTCCCGCCAGCAACTCGCTTACTGGCAGAATACGGAAACGCTGATGGAGCACGCGCTCAAGGTTGATCCGAACAATGGCATCGCGCGGGTGAATCTGGATGCCTGGCGTTTCGCGCAGGAACATCCTGAAAAAAAGAAGCAGTTGCGAATACCATGACAGCCGGCAATTTTTCGGAATTAAATCTGAAAATCCACCGCCGTTTTTTTGTCCGCCTTGTTCAACACGCGCATGTCGAGGCCATCGTAAATGACCAGCGAATTCGGCGCGACGCTGTCCATGATGAACACATTGCCGCCAATCGTGCTGCCCGCGCCGATGACCGTTTCGCCGCCGAGAATCGTCGCACCCGGATAAATCGTCACGCCGTCCTCAATCGTCGGATGCCGCTTTTTGCCGCGCAATTGTTGTCCACCGCTCGTGGACTTCGCGCCCAGCGTCACGCCGTGATACATCTTCACATGATTGCCGATGCTGGCCGTCTCGCCGACGACCGTTCCGGTGCAATGATCCACAAAAAAATGCGAGCCTATCTTTGCGCCCGGATGCAAATCCATTCCCGAACGGAAATGCGCCCATTCCGTCATGATACGCGGAATCAGCGCGACGTTTTTCAAATACAATTCATGCGCCAGCCGCTGCACCGCAATCGCTTCAATAAACGGGTATGACACGATAATTTCTTCTTTGCTCGCTGCTGCGGGATCGCCATTGAATGCCGCTTCTACATCAGTCTGTAAAATTTCGCGAACGTGCGGCAGGCAATGAAGAAATTCCAGCGTCAAACTGTGCGCCGCCGTTGTGATGTCTTTTTTCAGCAAATCTGCGGGCGGATTGTATTCAAGGCTCTTGCGGATTTCGTCCTCCAATTTTCCGAGAATTGAATCCAGCAACGCCGCCGTTTCTACTTTGATTTCCGATGAATGAATCAGTTTTTCGTCAAAAAATCCCGGAAACAACAGCCGCAACAAATCTTGTGTGATGGCTGTAACGACGCGCTTGGACGGCAGATTTTTTCCGTCCAGATGATTGATGCCGCCGACACGCGCATACGACGCAACCAGTTCGTTCGTGAGTTTGGTGACGGTTTCCACGGCGAAGGATTTACCACAAAGGAACAAAGAAACAAAGTTTTTGTCAGTGGAGGCTGGATGCAGCGGCTTTCGGCAGAAAGCCGGATGATTAAACTTCCAAAATATGACGGCGGTCTGCGGACCCGCCGCTACGCTTCTTTGTTCCTTCGTTACTTTGTTGTTCAACTTCAGTCCGTCTTGCTGAAAACATTACCGAGCAATTGCGGCTGCTTTGGAAGCTTCAGCAAGACGCCTTGAGATTCAGAACTTGGCCAGAACCATAAGCTGCCATCCGCCGCGAGCGAAATGATTCCCTGCCAAACACTCGTGATGCCGACCCAATCGTGATGGATGCCCAACTGCGTCGGTGGAATTTCTATCGCCTCCGCCGTGGTTTTTTTGTTAAGCGGCCATTGCCACAGTGAACCGTCCGTTTTGAGCGCGACCATTCGATCCCAATTTATCGCCACGGCAAGCCAATTCGTTTCCACGCCAACTTAGTCAAGGTCGAATTCGCATTTTCATCTGAATTGTTCAGATAAATATTCCGAATCCATAAAGTCCCATTTTTTCAATGTAGGCCGCTCTTTCATAACCCGATCCTCCTCCCAGGCCGGAAGAGGAATCTTGAAATGCGACCTGATCATAATTAGTTGCGCGCTTGAAACTAACATCATTTGTTTTTCCCACGTATTCAATAGTCCAAACATTGCCGTTGGTCTTTTTAGCCAAATCAAACCACATGGAAATGATTTCCTGCCAATCGGAATTGGTGCCGATTTGCTGTGGCTTGTAATCACGCACGCTCGGCCAGTTGGTTCGCCAGCCATCCCAGTGAAAGTTTTGATTTTTCCATTCCCAAAGCGTGCCGTCCGTTTTCAAAATTAAAAAGTTTCGCTGGTAAAGAGAGACAACTTGCTGCCAGTTTGTTTCGTCGCCAAAGCGGATCATTTTCGCTCCCGTCCAATCAACCGGTTTGGCTTCGCTCGAAATCCAAAGCGAGCCGTCGGCTTGAATGCCAACGGTGTCCAGATAACCGTGGACACGATTTGCCTTTGATTGAATTGTTCCTTGAGGATCCCAAAAATCAACGCGTTTGGCACCGGCTGCTGAAATCCAGTTTGAGCCGTCCATGATTCGTTGCGGCCCGGCACTTTTTGGCAACGGCCGATTAATAGTCCACCAAACATATTTCCAACGGCTGCCTTGATTTTCAGGATAAAAATCCCGTAGGCTGTCGAACCAAATCCGGCCATCAGAAAATCGCACTTGGATGTTATCTTGAAGATCGCCGTGCAATTTTGGCGCGTCTGCCAAAGAAAATTTCGCCGCGCCGTGCGCCGGTTCGGACGGTTCAAAAATTTCCCAAACACGATTGTAAATCGCCGCACTGCCCGCAAACACAAACAGCACTGCGCCGATGATGCCAAAAATGTTGCGCCGCCAAAGCCGCCCGCTTTCGACATAGTGGTTGAAATTGCGCGCCGCCAGCCACGGAATAAAAATGAGGATCGTCAAAACGCCGGTTAAAACTGGCAAGACCGCGCCCCAAAATTTCATGCCCCACAATGCTAAATTTGTCTCTTCATTTCCGTAACCGGAATAGTTGAAGTGAAACCAGTTGCCAGCCAGAAACTGTTCAAACAAAAATGCCGTCACAATGCCCACGATGGCGATGCTCAAGGCTTGCAGAAAATTTTTGGCCAGCGTCGAGGCAAAAAATCCGATCAACGCCAAAGCCGCCGATAAAGTCATCATGAAAATAACGGGCGTGAAGCTGAAAAAAGCTCCGGTGTCATAATTGTTTGTCGGCCTGAAATACTCATTGGGCGCGCCCAAATGCGCCGCCATCATTTCCAAAAACATCGGCATGACGCCGCCGAGCAGCACGCCAAAAACCATGACCAAAATAAATTTGATGGTGAACTGAAACCGCCGCGAAACCGGCAGGCAAAATTGACCTTCCATCACGCCGAGCTTGCGTTCTTCCGCCACGGCCATGCAGCCGATGACCAGCGGCATTACCAGCCAGAACGTCCAGAAAAATTGTGAAAGCACATCGGCCAGCTCATTTTTATGAAAGTTGCCATAACACGCCCGCAAAATAAAAACGCCGATGTGCAAGGCCAAAAATGCGGCGGCGCAAAACAGGCTGATGCTTTGCAATTGAAATTCCTTTTTCAACAGCGCGGAAAATGGTTTTTTTCGGCGCACCGAAACGGATGTTTTTGAACCGCTTTCAAAATAGCGCCAGCTTGAAAACGAGATGATCCCGCCTGTCCAAGCCACGTCCTGTGCGCGATGAAACAACCGGTGTGCGAACCAAAAACCCGAAATTGTATAAATTCCCGCCGCGCCATATAAAACACTGAAAATGACAAGGTCGGAAACTGATTTGGGAGAGAACCTGGAAATCACGAAGGCAATCAGCATTAGCAATCCAATCGGAACGATCAACGTGATCCAAAATGCGGCGGCGATTTGTCGAAGCAGGAGCGTTGTCCACAACCCGCCGGTCAGCGCGATAAGCATGGCTGCACCGCTGCCAAACATGGCATGGTGAAAATCGGTCCCGATTATTTTGGGATTGAACTTCCAGATCAGCATTTTTAAAGCATGATGAAACAAAAATTCGCTGCTGATGAAATAGGCTGCCAGAATCAGCCCTGCGGCGGAAAATAAAATGGCAATTTTAGTCCGCCAGATTTGACGGCGTTCGATTGGTTGCGACATCAGCGAAGAAAATGTTCCCAAACTGAATTCGCGACCAAAGGAATCCACGGCCAAAAGAATTGCGCCGAAGAAAACAAACAACGGCGTCCAGGCAAACGACACATCCGGGTCTTTCCAAGACAACCACGGCACAAAGATCGTCAGCAATAAAACGGCCAAGCAACTTGGCAGCAGCAACCGGATTTCCTTTTTGAGAAGCGCGTTCATTTTTTCGCCTTTTTCAAAATGTCCGAGGCCACGAAAATTTCTTCGAGCGAAAGTGATTCGCATTTCAATTCTTCTGGCTTCATCGCGCGTAATTTCTCCATCAATTGCTCGCTGTTGCCGTCGGCGAGGATTTCCACTTCACGTCCATTTTGTTTCACGTTCAACGCACCGGACAAATCGAGTTTCGGAATTTCAGAAAATCGCGCGCGGATTTTGCGGAAACGGTCGCGCGCGGCGTCGGCTTCCATCGTCAAAAGATTTTTGCCGTTTTCAATGATCGTGAATTCGTCAATCAAACCTTCAAACTCGGAAATCAAATGCGTCGAAACAAACACCGTGCGGCGTTCTGGGGCGCCGGACTGATACGCGCCGATGACGGTCTCGATAAATTCGCGGCGCACAATCGGGTCGAGGCCGCCCGTCGGCTCGTCGAGCACGAGCAGCTCCGGTTCAGGGCAGATCGCGCCGATGAGCGCGAGCTGCGTGCGCTGGCCTTTTGCTTTGGATTGAGCTGAAAACGGTTGATCAAATCGTTTTCGATGTCGCGGTTCCAGTGTTTGCGGAACGACGCGAGATATTCCAGCGTGTCATTCACGGTCATCCACGGATAAAACGCGACCATGTCCGGCACATACGCGAGCCGCGATTTGACGGCAACTTCATCGCGTTGCGGATCAAGCCCGAAAACACGGACGTCGCCGGACATTGGCCGCAGCAAATTGAGCAAACATTTTATTGTCGTGGTTTTGCCCGCGCCGTTGCGGCCAAAAAAGCCGTAGCATTTTCCAGCGCGCACGTTGAGCGTCAGGCCGTTCACGGCGTCCAGCTTGCCGTAGCGGCGATGAAGATTTTTAATTTCGATGACAGGTTCGTTCATGGCGTTTCCTTTTGCTTTGATTTGCGTTCGAAATAATCCAACCGCTCCTTGACCAGCGTGAGAAATGCATCGCGCTCGACTTGCAGGTGATGCGCGGCGACGACGGCCTCGTCAATTTCCTTGGTCAAGATTTTTGCGCGCGCGGACTTGGTGAACGGCGAGTTGCTTCCCTTGAGAAAACAGCCCTTGCCGGGAATCGTCTCGATGACGCCCTGGTTTTCGAGTTCCGCGTAAGCCTTGGCCACGGTGTTGCGGTTGACGCGCAATTCCTCGGCAAGCGGGCGGATGGACGGCAGCGGTTCGCCCGCGCGCAGCCCGCCCGACGCGGCGGCGTAGCGGATCTGGTCCACCAGTTGCAGATAGACCGGCTTGCCGGACTTAAAATCAATTTGCAGGAGCATATTCCATTACTGACATAGGACACTATGACAGTTGGCGGCGGGCGTCAAGAAAAATTTTCAGAAATGGAAATAATCAGCGGACGACCTGCAAAACGGCTTCAACCACTCGCTCAACGCTGATGCCGTTCATGCAACGAAAATCAATCGGACATTCGCGCAAAAAACACGGTGAACACGGCGCAGCGGATTTCAAAATTTGATGCTGTAATTCATTTGTAGAAATTGGGCCGGTCAATTCCGGCGACGTGCTGCCAAAAATCGCGGCCACCGGTGTTCCGAGCGCGGCGGCGACGTGCATCGGGCCGGTGTCGTTCGTTAAAAGCACGCGGCAGAGTTTCAGGAGAGCCATCAGCTCGCGCAATGAAGTTTGGCCAATTAAATTTTGAATTTTTAGTTTTGAATTTTTAGTTTCTGACTCAATTCGTGCGCCAACTTCAATTTCGCCTTTGCCACCGAACAAAATCCAGACGCAATCCGTTCGCTGCTGGATTTCTTTTGCCGCGGCGATAAATCGTTCGACTGGCCAGCGTTTGGCCGGGCCGTATTCCGCGCCGGGATTCAAACCGAAAATCGGTTGCGAAATTTTATCCAAGCCGAATTTTTTCTTTACGGCTTCTATTTCTTCCGGCGCAACAAATAATTTTGGCGGCAATGGTTCAGAATTCGCGCCAAGCGCGGCGGCCAAATGCAAATACTCGTGAATCTGATGCGCGTCCGTAGCTGCGTTCGGCAGAACGCGGCTGTTTGAATCTGGCCGCTGACTGCCGTCAGCAGCTACGAGTTGACGAATTTCAGCCGTTGTGCGCTTCCGCATTTTCACCGCATCCGCGCGCGGCGCGACGGTTTGCGTCAGGAAAAAATTCCGCCACGGGCGCGCATAACCGATGCGCTGCGGAATTCCGGCGAGCCAAGGCTCCATTGCCGAGCGCGGCGAATTCGGCAGCACAAGCGCCAGATCAAATTTTCCGGCGCGTAATTTTTTGCCGATGGGAAAAATATTTTCATCCGCCGCAAATGAAATCGTTTCGTTGATTGCCGGATGGTTCAGCCAAAGTTCGCGCAATTTTTCAGGCGTGAGCAGCGCAATGTGCGCGTCGGGAAATTTCTCGCGCAATCGCGCCAGCGCGGGCGTGGTCATCACGGCGTCGCCGAGCCAATTAACGCCGCGAACTAAAATTCGTGGCGCAGACGGCAGTCGAGTCGGAAAATTCATTTTGCTGCCTGGGTTTCTGAATTCTGCATTTTGGATTCTGACTTTGGCATTTTCCATCGCCGATGCACCCAAAACCAATTCGCCGGGTCGCGGCGGACGGCGATTTCAAAAGCACGGTTCACGTCGCGCATAATTTCCTTGGTCGAGCGCGGCGCTCCATTTTCGCGCGTTGGAATTTCATCGCCGGCTTCAATTTTCCATTTTGCCAATCCGACGCGATAACAGATGGCTGTGTGCAGTGGACAATGGTATCGCAGCGCAAAAATCGCCGGCGCGGCAGAAGTCATGCAATCATGGCCGAGAAATGGCAGGCGCAATCCACCGCGACCTTCGCTTTGATCGGCGAGCAGGCCGAGAAGCAAACCGGTGTCGGACATGCATGCGCGCAACGCGGCGCCGTCTTTGCGCCGTTCGAAAAAATTGCAGCCGGAACGTTCGCGCAACGATTGCAGCAGGCGATTGAGCGCAGGCTGGTTCAATGCGCGATAAGTGGTGGCGCATTTGAAAATGGGGACGAATTGTCCGAAGCGCGCGTAAAGCTCGAAATTCCCGAAATGGCCGATGGCGATGATGCGGCTTTGCGGGCCGGCACCGGCCTCGTGCGGCAAAATTTTTTCCGCGCCGACAAATTCAAAATGCGGTTTTATTTCCCGTGGAGTCATGCCGGCGGTTTTGATGGCGCAACAATAATTTTCGCCGAGCCGCCGAAAATTTTCCTTTGCGATGGCATGAATTTCTTCCGGCAATTTTTCATCGCCGAAAACGGTTTGCAAATTTTGCAGCGCAACCTGCCGATGCCGCGCGTCCAGCCAAAATGCAATTGCTCCGCCGCTGCGACCGATTCGCGCGACGAGGCGCAACGGCAACGCTTGAATAATTGCGACGAGCATCCGCGCGAGCCAATAAAGCAGCGTGTCCATCAGCGAAAACAGATTTTGCGCACGCAATCCTGAAAGTCGTTTGCGCCGCTGACGATTTTGATTTCGACGCGCATGAACAGAATCGTCAGATCGCGCCGGTCAATTTTCGGAAAACGCACGGCGTCCTTTTGCGTGGTGATGATGACTTCGGCCTGCCGTTTTTTTCCGCGATTGATGGCGTTCAAAATTTCCTGCTGGGAAAACCTGTGATGGTCGGCGAAACGTTTGGAATAAACCAAATCCGCGCCGAGCTTCACGAGGCTTTGCTCAAAACTTTCCGGCTGCGCGATGCCGCTCAACGACGCGACTTTTCTTTTTTTCAAAATATCGAGATCAAATCGCTCGGCGGTGAAAACGTCTTCGAGATAGAGCGGATGATGGACGCACTCGATGATCGCCGCGTCGGAATTAAATTTTGCGATGCGTTCGCGAAGCTCCGCCGTTTTGCCATCGCTTTTCGTGATGAAAATCGTCTGCGCGCGCGCCAGATGCGATGGCGGCTCGCGCAACGTGCCACGCGGAAGCAAATGCTCGTTGCCGAACGGCTGCTGGCGGTCAATCAAAACGACATCGTGGCGACGACCGCGCAAGTGCCAGTATTGAAAACCATCATCAAGCAAGAGCGTGTCGCAGCCGAATTTTTCAATCGCATAACGTCCGCTTTTCACGCGGTCTTTGTCCACAAGCACCACGACGTCCTTCAAATTCGATGCAAGCATATAAGGCTCATCCCCGGCCATTTCCGAATCGAGCAACAGCGATTTGCCATCGGAGACAACGCGCGGCGGCGTTGCATCTTCGCGGAGCAAAATTTTATTGAGCAACCATTCGTGAAATGGTTTCGGTTTGGAACGATAACCACGCGAAAGAATCGCTACGTTACGACCGGCATCGCGGAGTTCGCGCGCAAATTTTTCCACGACGGGAGTTTTGCCGGTTCCGCCGACGGTCAGATTTCCGATAGCAATGACCTGGACGCCAAGAGTTTTGTCGCGAAGAATACGGACGTTGTAAAGCCAGCGACGAAGTTTGACAGCGACCTGAAAAATTTTTGAACTGCCGAATAAAAGTCCACGAGTAACATTTGCCTTGAAATCGCGACGTTGCTCGAAAATAACTTCGAGGACGAACGTTTCAAGATTTTCAATCCATTCGCGGAATGTTTCTCGCATTGCGGGCAAGTGTGCCAGCCGATTCGATGCACGGCAAGTTGAAGCAAATGTTCTGTCGTAATCTTAATCTTACCCATAATCGTAATCACGGAAACAGATTAGGATTACGACGACGATTAAGATTATGATTTTCAAAATCCCATTTTTGCCAACTCATTTTGCAGCGCGGCTTGAAATTGTTGAACATCGGCGGCGGACGGTTTGTAGCCTTGTTGCGACGGCACGACGCCGAGCCGCCCGGTTTGATCCAAATACCAATCAGCATTTTGCCCGTCGCTGAACGTCACTTTGCCGCTGACAACCGCGCCTGGTTTTGCAATTTGATCCACGCTAACGGAAACGCCGGAAGCGGGAAGTGTTCCCTCCGGCGCGGGATTTTTTTCAGCAGTAAGTTTAGTTGGAGTTGCAGCAGGTGGCGCGACAACTTTTGGCGGCTCTGGATCTTTCGGCGTCAATTTCAAATCGTCCACGAGGAAGCGGACTTCCATGTAAGTCATTTTCAATTTGAATTCCGACATCAGCCGGTTTTGGATTTCCGAAAGCTTTGCGCCTTCCAAAATCCACGCGGTGACGCGCTGCCGTTGCTCTTCGCTCAAATTCATGCCGCCAATTTAATCAAAGATGTTTGAGAATCCAGTCGTAACCCTTCGCTTCAAGTTCGAGCGCAAGTTCCTTGCCGCCGGTTTTCACAATGCGTCCATCAACCAAAACATGAACAAAATCCGGCACTATATAATTCAGCAGCCGCTGATAATGCGTGATGACCAGTTGCGCGTTTTCCTTCGTTTTCAATTTGTTGACGCCGTTGGAAACGATTTTCAATGCGTCAATGTCGAGGCCGGAATCCGTTTCGTCCAAAATGGCGAGCTTGGGTTCGAGCACGGCCATCTGGAAAATTTCGTTGCGTTTTTTTTCGCCGCCGGAAAATCCCTCGTTGACCGAGCGCTTGAGCAAATCCTCGTTGAGTTCGAGCAATTTGATTTTGTCTTTGACGAGTTCGAGAAATTCAATCGCGTCCAATTCCGTCTGGCCTTTCGATTTGCGGATTTCATTCAGCGCGGCCTTCAAAAAATAAGTGCTGTTCACGCCGGGAATCTCGACCGGATATTGGAACGCGAGAAAAACGCCTTCACGGGCGCGTTCCTCGGGATCGAGGTCGAGCAAATCCTTGCCGTTGTAAATCACCTCGCCGCCGGTCACGTCATAACCGTCGCGCCCGGCCAGCACCGCGGCGAGCGTGCTTTTGCCAGAGCCGTTCGGCCCCATGACAGCGTGGACTTCGCCCGCGCCGATGGTGAGGCTCACGCCCTTGAGGATTTGTTTGTCCTCGACGCCCGCCGAGAGATTTTTGATTTCGAGAATTGGTTTGCTCATTCTAAAATTTCAAATTTTGTTTCTGCTTTTTTAATTCCGCAATTTTTAATTCAAAAACATTTACGACTTCATTTGCCAAACTATCCGCCGAATTAACTAAACTATGAAAATTTGCCGCAAAGTTGTCTAAATTTCCTTTCTGCCAATCCAAAATCTTTTGTCGTCGAGTTTCCATCAACACTTGGCCAGCAACTTTTGATGTCAAAAATTCTTCCCACGGCAAATCTCGTTTTTCCTTTTCGTTACAATTCGCACAAGATAAAACTCGATTTGAAAAATGATTTCGTCCGCCTTTTGACGCCGAAATCAAATGGTCAATATGCCCGTCTTTATTTGTCTTTTCGAGCTTCTTGCCACAATAGGCACATTCAGATTCAAAAAATTTCCAGATTCTTTCAGACTCCTGCTTTGATGGCGTTTCATCAATGATTTCTCGGAAAGCACGGCGAATGATATTTTTCGTATATGCTGTTGTGACAGATGGCATGGCATTTACCCAAATTTGTTCAACCCACGCTTCCTTCCAAACTCACGCCCAGAAGTTTCTGCGCTTCGACGGCGAATTCCATCGGCAATTCCTTGAACACTTCCTTGCAGAAGCCGTTCACGATCATATTCACGGCGTCCTGCGTCGCGAGGCCGCGCTGGTTGCAATAAAAAATCTGGTCTTCGCCGATCTTGGAAGTCGAGGCTTCGTGCTCGACGCTCGCCGACGTGTTTTTCACTTCGATGTAGGGAAACGTGTGCGCGCCGCATTTGTTGCCGATGAGCATCGAATCGCATTGCGAAAAATTGCGCGCGTTCGTCGCGGTCTTCTGGATTTTCACGAGGCCGCGATAACTGTTTTGTCCGCGTCCGGCGGAAATGCCTTTCGAGACAATCGTGCTGCGCGTGTTTTTGCCTATATGCGTCATCTTCGTGCCGGTGTCGGCCTGCTGATAATTGTTCACGACGGCGACGGAATAAAATTCGCCGATGGAATTGTCGCCGAGCAAAACGCAGCTCGGATATTTCCAGGTGATGGCCGAGCCGGTCTCGACTTGCGTCCAGGAAATTTTCGAGTTACGGCCTTTGCACAAACCGCGCTTGGTCACGAAATTGTAAATGCCGCCTTTCCCGTTTTCATCGCCGGGATACCAGTTTTGCACGGTCGAGTATTTGATCTGCGCGTCGTCGAGCGCGATGAGTTCGACAACCGCCGCGTGCAATTGATTTTCGTCGCGCATTGGCGCGGTGCAACCTTCGAGATAGCTCACGCTCGCGCCTTCATCGGCGATAATGAGCGTGCGCTCGAACTGGCCGGACTTCGCGGCGTTGATGCGGAAATAAGTCGAAAGCTCCATCGGACAGCGCACGCCTTTCGGGATGTAGCAAAACGAGCCGTCGGTGAAAACGGCGGAATTCAGCGCGCCAAAAAAATTGTCCGTGTAAGGCACGACCATGCCGAGATATTTGCGGACGAGTTCGGGATGTTCCTGCACCGCTTCGCTGAACGAGCAGAAAATGACGCCTTTCTCGGCAAGTTGCTTTTTGAAAGTCGTGCCGACCGAAACGGAATCAAAAATCGCGTCCACGGCCACGCCTGCGAGCCGTTCGCGCTCGCGCAATGGAATGCCGAGCTTTTCGTAAGTCTCCAAAAGTTTTGGGTCAACTTCGTCGAGGCTTTTCGGCGCGTTCTTGTTCGGCTTCGGCTGTGAAAAATAAACGATGTCCTGATAATCAATTTTTTCGTGATGCACTTTCGGCCACGCCGGTTCTTCCAGCGTCAGCCAATAGCGATACGCCTTGAGCCGCCAGTCGGTCAGCCATTCCGGCTCGTTTTTCTTGCGCGAAATCAGGCGGATGGTGTCCTCGCTCAATCCCGGCGGGGCAGATTCGGTTTCCAAGTCGGTGACGAAACCATATTTGTATTCCGTCTTGACCAAATCTTCAATTGTATCGGTTGCTGTCGGCATAAATTCGTAAAATTATCTTTTCTTCGCGCAATCGGCGCAAAGGCCGTGAACGGCGATGTCGTAATGATCCACTTTGAAGCCTTTTGGTCGCGGCATGACCGTGGAATCCGTCGGCAGCGCGACATCAAAAACTTCACCGCATTTGTCGCAATAATAATGGCAATGCTCTTCCATGTTTGGACAGAAACGAGTCGCGCCACGTTCGAGTTGGACTTGTCGGACAAGGCCGCACTTCACGAGTGCGTCGAGGCAATTGTAAACCGTGGCATGGGAAATTTCCGGCATCTGCTTTTTGGCGCGGATGAAAACTTCGTCGGCCGTCGGATGATCGCGCTTGTGCATGATCACGTCATAAACATGCTGACGCTGCGGCGTGAAACGAAAACCGCTTGTGTTCAGCCGCCGGCTGAAATTCTCATTCAATTTTTTCTCGACTGCGCTCATTTGCAGAAAATGAATTTAACGGCGAAATGGAAGAGCGTCAAGATTTAGAATAATTCTAAACTGGTCATTTTAGGTTTGGTAATAAGTTTGAAGAAAATTTCCTATACAAATCCGGCGTCCCCGGTGTCTATTCAATGGAAGCGCGGAAAAGAAATCTTATGAAAATAACAATCAAATCTCTGGTAACGGCAATTCTCGGCATCGGATTATTCCTCGGCTGCGCCAAAAAGTCCGCCACTTCTTCTTCATGGTCGCTTGATAAGTCGAAAGTTTCTGCGCAATTGAAAAATTTTGTTGCGGAAAAAGAATTGCAGGCGAACACGGCAGCCAAAACCAAAGGAAAAGAAGTGCCGGAGGAATTCAAATCTTTTTTTGCTGCGGCGGCAAAAGGCGATTGCCATGCCGTGACCAACTTCTTCAATGCCATGCTTAAACGCGGGCCACAATATGGCGGGCATGATGAAAATATGCGTGGGCCAGTGTGGCAGACGGTGATGGAAACCGCCGGTGCTTTCGAATTGTTTGCCAATGGAATTGATAAATATGCGGCGGCTTTTGGCAATGACGTCATCAAATCCATTCCAGATGGAAGCGTTTATTTTGGCGGCACGGATCATGGCCGGTTTCTTGTCACGGCGTTGTCCGAATCTCATGCCGATGGAAAACCGTTTTTCACGCTCACGCAAAACGCGTTGGCGGACATGTCATATCTCGATTACTTGCGCTTAATGTATGGCGACAAAATTCAAATTCCGTCTGACGATGATTTGAGTTTGAGTAAATGTTTTCGGGATTATGTGGCAGACGCGCAACGGCGGATGCAAAATCACCAACTCAAACCGGGCGAAAACGTCAATGTTGATTCGGGAAGCGGTCGCGTGCAAGTTAGCGGACAGGCTGCTGTAATGGGAATCAATGGGTTGCTGGCGAAAATCATTTTCGATCAAAACACAAATCAGGAATTTTATGTCGAGGAAAGTTTTCCGCTCGACTGGATGTATCCACATCTCGAACCGCACGGTTTGATCATGAAAATCAACCGCCAGCCGTTGTCAGAATTATCCGGTGAAAAAATCAATAAAGACAGCGATTACTGGGCAAAATATATGACGCCGATGATTGGCGGCTGGCTGAAACCAGACACGACGGTTGGAGAAGTCGCCGCGTTCGCGGAAAAAATCCATGTGAAAAAGGATTTGAGCGGATTTGTCGGCGACCCGCAGTTTGTTCAAAATGAATACTCGTGCAAAATGTTTTCCAAATTGCGGAGTTCCATCGGCGGTCTTTACGCATGGCGCGCGCAGCACGCGACGGACGCGGCGGAGAAACAGCGCATGAACGAGGCGGCGGATTTTGCGTTCCGGCAAGCGTGGGCATTGTGCCCGTATTCGACAGAAACAGCGGTGCGGTATGTAAATTTGTTAACGAACGGGCAGAGGTATTCCGACGCGCTTCAGGTCTCTGAAACGACGGCAAAGATGCCTGAAATGAAAGATCCAGGCGGTGCTACAATGCGTGATTTGATCAAAGTTTTGCAGCAGATGCAGCAGCGCCAGAAACAAAAATAATTTCTGGCATCACTTCTGAAAAACGCTGACGCGGGCGGGCGGAAGGTTCATCCAGACGATTTTGGAAGCGTGCAACCGGAATGTGGACGAACCGCGCGGGCGCGCTTTCCCGATTTGATAGCTGTATTGAACCCAATTGCCCTGCGGTTCGAGCACGGTGCGGATTTTTTGCGCGAGCGCTTCGGCTTGTTCCACAGAAAAATTCAGCAACGGCAGGCTGGACATGATTGCGCCGACATTTTCGATGTGATGGCCACGCAGCAACGTGTCCATTTGCCAGGCGTCGCCGGTGATGATATTGGCTTTTGGAAATCGTTCGCGAAGCAGACGCGCCATTTTTGGATTGCGTTCGATGGCGACCAGTTTTTCTTCGCGCAAACCGTGTTTGAGAAGTGATTCGGTGACGACGCCGGTGCCAGGGCCAAGTTCGAGCACAAAACTTTCGGGATTTTCCGGCAGCCAACGTGCCATCGCGGCGGCAAGACGTTTAGAACTCGGCACGACCGAGCCGGTCCGTTGCGGATGCGCGAGCCATTCCCGCAGAAACAGTCCCGAATCGGCCAAAGCAGCAATGAATTTTTTAGCCATGTGTCCTTGCAATGCAGCTTGAAAATAATTCAGACAGGCTGCCCTCGCAAACTTTAGTTTGTGACAAAATTGTCACTTTCCATCGCGCGGTGATTTGGCGGACGCGGAAATGTCTGCAAGTTTTTTGCGCGCGGCGGCGCGGCGTGCCGTCCAACCGGCCCAATCGCGTTCCCATTTTTCGCCGGTGAAACTTTTTTGCGCCTGCGGCCAAAGCGCGTCGAGCGCGTCCAATTCCTGTTTCGCAGCATCGCCTTCGCGCCATTTCAAGTCCGATTCGGCGAGGTTCAAATGATTTTCCGGAAAATCCGGCGCGATTTTCAGCGATTGTTCCAAATAAGTTTTCGCTTTGCGTTTGCTTCCGATGCTCATCGGCCAGCCGGGCGCGTCGCGATAAAGTAAACCCAGACTGCGCGCGGAACCGCCAAAATCGAAATGGTCGTTCAATTCCAATGCCGTTTTGAACTCACTTTCCATTTGTTTGACCAGTTTTAACGCGCCGACGCTTTTTGTTCGCGCAAGTTGGCCAAGATTCATCGCAAGATAATAATGCGCTGCGGCAATTTTCGGATCGCGCGCGATGAGTTGGCGGCAAACGTCAATGCCTTGATTCGCAAGCGCGGCGCGTTGATTGTCATTTCCGGAAAAATCAGCAAAATCGTAACACGCGCGGGCGAATTGCCATGCGACCGTAGAATCGTTGGTTTTTGTCTGGAGTTCGGTTTGCGCGCGGTGAAATTCCGTTTCAGCGCGTTGGGCGAAATTTTTATTTTGTCCCGCATTTGCGGAATCGGCAAAAGCCATTGCCGCCGCAAAAATAAAAATAACCGCCGCGAATCTCCATTTTACCGCGCGATTGAATGCGGAATTAAAAGTTGCCATTATGTTTGCCTGTTTTATACTGTGCAAAGTGAAATTAAACTGGAATTTCCTATTGTTGGCAATGTTCGCGACGGCGCTCGCATTTGTATGCGTCGGCTGTTCGGGCATCAATGCCGGCACCAGCGTTTCACCCGCGTCATTTTTTCTGCCCGGACTCTTGAAGAATGACGCTGCAACCAACGCTCCGGTTTCATTTCCCCAAACTTCCACAGAATTGGCTTCTGTAAAATAATTTATTTATGCGATTTCCATTCGCGCTGACCAAAAAAATTGCCAGTCACATTATCAAGCACAAACTTCGCAAGACGCCGAAGTTTGCGATGGTGCTCCAACTCGAACCGTTGCACACGTGCAATCTGACTTGCACCGGGTGCGGCAGAATCCGCGAATATTCCACGTCGCTCAAGGACATGGTTCCGCTTGAGCAATGTCTTCAAGCCGCAGTCGAATGCGATGCGCCGATGGTTTCCATTTGCGGTGGCGAACCGCTGATTTACCCGAAAATTGAGGAGTTGATCAACGGACTGCTCGAACAAGGCCGCGTCCTTTACATCTGCACGAACGGAATGTTCATGCGGAAAAAAATGCGCGATTACCTCGCCGCAGTTTATTCGCCGGAACTTGAACCGAAACTGAAAAAATTACTCGACGGAAAATTGATTTCCGAAAAAGAAGCGGAAACGATTCGCAAATCCGATGAAGCGGCGCGCAAGAAAGTTGTCATCCGCCCCACGAAATGGATGTATTGGAACGTCCACGTTGATGGTCTGGAATTCACGCACGATTTGATTGTCGAGCGCGAAGGTGTTTTCAAGGAATGTGTCGAGGCGATCAAGATGGCGAAAATTTGCGGTTATCAAGTTGCAACGAACACGACGGTTTATCGCGAGACTGACGTGGCGGAGATCGAGGACATGTTCAAGTATTTGAGTTCGCTCGAAGTGGATGGTCATACGATTTCGCCCGGCTACGATTACGACGCTGCGAAAAAAGACATGGTCAAACGCCTCGGCAAAGACCCGAAACAATTTTTTCTCACGCGTGACATGACGCGGCAGAAATTTGCGAAGATTCAGGATTGGGGAAAAGCATTCACCATTTTTGGCACGCCGGTTTATCAGGAATTTCTCGCCGGCAAACGCGAATTGACCTGCACCGCGTGGGCGATTCCGACCTTCAACGTCAAGGGCTGGAAAGCGCCGTGTTACTTGATGACCGACGGCCATTACGGCGGCTATCAGGAAATGCTCTCGAAAGTGCAATGGGAAAAATACGGCGTCGTCAACGGCGTCGCGCGCGATCCGCGTTGCGAACATTGCATGGTGCATTGCGGCTACGATCCCAGCGGTGCGCTCGGCACGAATTATCAGAGCGGCGACAACTGGAAAAATATCAAATACAACTTCGGCGCGAAACCGAAACCGTATCCGTCCTCGCCTGAATTGGCGAAACGCGCGTTCAACGGCGTGACCATCGGCAAAGGCCATCTGGCCGAGGCGAAGGCCATCATCAATTCCCCCGCCGCCGGTGCGCGCGGTGCGTTCGCGAACGAAGTCCATCACGATCACCAAGCACACGTCGGAAGTCACTGCGGCACGGGCGACACTTCCGAACGCGATGAGTTGCTGGCGAAGATTAAAGACGTGAAGAAACCAGAATAATTTTAGGCGTAGAAAAATAGAATCCAAATGAGCAAAACACTTTATCTTTCACCGCCGAGTTTCGACGGATTCGACGGCGGCGCCGGTGCGCGTTATCAGGCGCGGCGCGAAGTCACCAGCTATTGGTATCCGACGTGGCTCGCGCAACCCGCCGCGCTCACGCCAAATTCCAAATTGCTCGATTGCCCGCCGCACGGCGTTGATCTAAAAAAATGCCTCGCCATCGCGAAGGATTTTAATCACGTCATCATCAACACGTCCACGCCGTCGCTGAAAAACGATTGCAAAGTTGCCGAAGCAATCAAGGCGCAGCAGCCCGACACAAAAATCGGTTTTGTCGGCGCGCACACAATGGTTTTGCCGACGGAAACTTTGAAGGCGTCGCCGGCGATTGATTGGGTCGGCCGCAAAGAATTTGATTTCACCTGCAAAGAAGTCGCCGAAGACCGCGAGCTTTCGACGATTGCAGGACTTTCCTACAAAGACAAAGACGGAAAGATTAAGCACAATCCTGAACGCGAAATGATTCAGGACATGGACACGCTGCCGTGGGTCGCGGATGTCTACAAACGCGATTTGCAGATCGAAAAATATTTCATCGGCTATTTGTTGCATCCGTATATTTCTATGTATACGGGCCGCGGCTGTCCGGCGCAGTGCAGCTTCTGTCTCTGGCCGCAAACGATTGGCGGGCACAAATATCGCGTCCGTTCGCCACAAAACGTCGCGGACGAAATGGGCTACATGAAGAAAATTTTTCCGCAGGTGCGCGAATTTTTCTTTGACGACGACACGTTCACCGCGAATCTCCCGCGAGCTCGCGAAATCGCCAAAAAGCTCGCGCCGCTCGGCGTTCATTGGAGTTGCAACAGCCGCGCGAATCTGGATTACGACACGATAAAATCTTTCAAGGACAACGGACTTCGCCTTTTTCTCGTCGGCTACGAGAGCGGCAACGACGACATTTTGACGCGCATCAAAAAAGGCGTGACGATGGACGAGATGCGTCGTTTCACTAAGGCCTGCCACAAAGCGGACGTGGTGATTCACGGCACATTCATCCTCGGTTTGCCGGTCGAAACGCAGCAAAGCATCGAGAACACGATTAATTTTGCGAAGGAACTCGACGTGTTCAGCCTGCAAGTTTCACTCGCCGCGCCGTATCCCGGCACGGAACTTTACGAGATGGCCAAGCAAAACGGCTGGTTCGTGAAGAAAGACAAAACGGATTTGGTCGAGAACGACGGCTTGCAGCAAAGCACGCTTGAATATCCAGGACTGAACAAAGACAAAATTTTCGAGGAAGTGGACCGTTTTTATCGCACCTATTATCTGCGCCCGAAACCGATCCTGCGCATCATCAAGACGATGCTCGAGGACAAGGACATTTTGGTCCGCCGTTGCCGCGAAGGCTATGAATTTTTCAACAGCCTGCGCGAACGCAA
>Ga0137403_10000771_pt1 | contig 41008 bp, 35 predicted proteins | sample CZOMad2_1_16fung_FD_122057 | JGI IMG/M metagenome (GOLD analysis project Ga0137403, IMG submission 122057) | Vadose zone soil fungal communities from Angelo Coast Range Reserve, California, USA - CZOMad2_1_16fungal (Hybrid Assembly) | ecosystem: Environmental > Terrestrial > Soil > Vadose zone...
GAGATAGAAGTAGTTAGGGACTGCAGATCATTGGACGGAAGTTGGAATGTTCCGATTTGAACATCCATTTTGATAATCATTTATTTGTGGGAATTAATGTCGCCCGATCCTGGGTTCGCCGCGCTAGACTACGAGTCCTGGGCGCACATCATCTTGATCGCCGTTCCGAGCCGTTCGATGCTAGCTACCCGCCGCCTACTCCCCAATTCCTACCATTCCCTGCGTATTACTTAGCCAATCGGTATTCACGTGATATGCTTCCCCGTGTACGCCAAATTAGATCCTCGTTCGTTCACGCTGAGTCAGGAAGGGCGTGCTTGAACCGCGCGTCGTAAAAGTCGCTACGAGTACCGAAATGTACCTAAGTCCTTTACAATCCGCACTTCCGAAAAATAGCCGCGTAACTCCTTTAGAATCTGCACTTACAAATTCATTGGACTTAAAGTCGTTTAGAATCCGCACTTACAAAAAAAAGGGGGGGTGGGGTCGGGCTGTTAACTAGAATTCTAGGGGATCCACTACGCGAACGCTTCCGGGAACGTAAAAGCGACTTCCCGCCGTGCCGGTCGATTAGCCGAAACCCTGAAGGTCACTTGCTTTTAAAAAGTGTGGTGTGCAGACTTAATTCATGCGGATGGCGTTGTTGTCCGAAAATTCTAAAGAGCGAGGAGGAATACTATGGCAACCGCAAAAGGAGCGTTCGTGAAACTCACTCAGGAACCCGATATCGTGACATGGCCGGAGACCCATTACGTGTTTCTCGAGAAAGTTGGGCCTTTTCAGGATACCGCGCCGCAGGCCTGGCAAGACCTGCCACAGTTCGTTCCCGGCATTTCAGAACACAATAAGATCACAGGGTATATTAGCCTCTACCGGGTGGGACCGAAGATCTATCGTGCGGGTGTTTCGCTTGCTTCAGAACCCACAAATCTACCCGACGGACTTAGGTACGAAAAATTCAACGGTGGCAAGTACAGCCGGTTCGTTTTGACGGGACCCTATTCCGATTTGCCGCAGGCATCAGGACGGGTATTTGAGATGGTCGCCGAGAAAAAAATCCATATGCGGGATGACTATTGCATCGAAAATTACGTCAACGATCCTAGGACGACGCCCGAACAGCAGTTGGTGACCGAAATACTTATTCCCACAGTCTAAATGCTGTTGTCGTCGAGGTCGAAAATTCTGACTAAGACTCGGCGGCGGCAAGCCAGGCGCCGCCGAAGAGGAGGCCCGGACCTAGGGACGCGAGGAAAATTGGTTTGCGGGCGGCGACGGGGCAAGTGCTGAACATTTGCAGGGCGGCGTGCAGGGCGGCTCCGCAAGTGGAGGAGCCGAGATTGCCCGCGGTGCGCGCGATCGGCGGAAACGTTTCCACTGGCACGCCGGTTACTTTGGCCAACAGCGAAAGCAGTCGCGGGTTTGGCTGGTGAGTGGCGAACGCGCCGACGGCGCTGCGCGGAATCGCGCTCAGCTTTTCCAGTGCGGAGAGAACTTTCTCCATGCGCGTGATTGCGGCGCGGGAAAGGGCTTCGCCGTCAAAGACGACGTCCAGGTTCCCATTAGGCTTGTCTTCCACCTTCACAGCTTCTGAATATTTGCCTGCGCAGCCGAAGAGAAATTCGCACAGGCGGTAACCGAGGCTCCCTGATTTCGGTTCCGCGGTGCGCAGTAGAAAGGCGCTGGCTCCATCGCCGAATAATCCGCCAAACTCTCCGGCCACGCGGCCGGGAACGAGCGTGCGGCTGTGCACATCGGCGGTGACTACGGCCACAGTACGAGCTTGGCCCGAAACGATCATCGACTGCGCCACCGCCAAAGCGTTGACCAGGCCCAGACACGCGCCACCGACATCGAATGCGCCGCAACTTTCGCGCGCGCCAATGCTGGAATGTAGCTGTGCGGCGAGCGACGGGTACACGTGGTGTGTTTCGCTGGTGGCGACGATCGAATCGATTTCCTCGGGTTTGCAATCCGTGGACTGAAGCGCCTCTCGCGCGGCTTGCGTACCAAGTGTCAGTTCCGTCTCGCCATCGATTGCGTAGGCCACCGACTCGATGCCAGCGCGGCTGCGAAGCTTCCCGATGGGCATCCCAAAGGCGCGATCGATTTCTTCCGAGGGCAGAATCCGGGAGCCAGTGACAAAGCCTGAGCCAGCCAGAAAGACGGAAGATTGCAATGCCGAATTCTGCTGGTGATCCTTCGCTTGTTGGTCCGTCATCAGCATGGGGAGTTCGTTGCCGGCCTCTCTACAACCGCAAGGGACACAGGAAATATCATCCGGCAGAATGCGCAAAGTTGCCAGCGAAGCCGGAAGATGAGTGCGGGTCGTGTTGCGCAGTCAGAAACAGCATGGTGCAGAGAGTAGGATGCGCAGGACATGGAGAGGAGATGTTCCATGGACGAAATGAACGCGATGTTGCGGTCTGGTTACAATTTGCCGGCCCGGCCCGTGGAGATAGACGAACGGCACGTTCGGTGCTGACCGGGAGCGTCCCGAATCGCGAATCAGACAACTCTTCATTTAACGTCGGCGTTTATGGCCGTTGTTTGCCGGCTAACGACGGCGCGATTTGGCAAGCAGACGCAAAATTTCCAGATAGAGCCAGATCAGCGTGACCATCAGACCGAAGGCACCGTACCACTCCATATATTTCGGAGCGTTGTTCCGGGCGCCGGTCTCGATCATGTCGAAATCGAGCACCAGATTGAGCGCGGCGATGATTACTACGAAAAGGCTGAAGCCGATGCCGATCGGACCGCTGCCATTGATTGCGGGAACCTGAATGTGGAAGAAGCCGAGAGCCATTTCGGCGAGATAGAAGACGGCGATGCCGCCAGTCGCGGCGATCACGCCCAGCTTGAAACCTTGCGTGGCTCGAATGACGCCGGTCTTATATGCGAGCAGCATGACGAACAACACACCAAAGGTGAGGCCGATGGCCTGGAAGGCCACGCCGGGATAAGACTTTTCAAAGATGGCGGAGATACCGCCAAGAACCAAGCCCTCCAGCAACGCGTAGAGTGGCGCTGTGAACGGAGCCCAAGTTCTCTTGAAGATGGTAACAATAGCAATGATCAGGCCGCCGAACAGCCCACCCATCATCCAAGGGACGGCGTCTTCGGGATTGGGTGAATGCGAGAGGCCCCACGTCCAGGCCGAGGTGGCGATGACGCAGAGCAGGAGCAGGCCAGTCTTGTTCACCGTGCCCTGCACAGTCATGGCTTCGCCGGCAGCGATTTGGCCCTCAAAGGCTTTCTCGTTTAGAGCAGGATTTGCAGTACGAAAGGGATTGGCCACGTTGAGTTTCCTCTAAAGGTTCAATCTCAATTATACGCTTCCCCGAAGGCGGGTTCCAATCGAGCGGGCGAGCGAACTATCAGGGAACTGGTAGCCCAAACCCTAACCAGTTGGAACCCCATCCTTGTATGGGTCCCAAAACATGGACTTGCTTCGTAGGACCGGTGGCTGAACGCTGCCGGATAGCGGTCAAGATGCGTGTCGGCCCTATCAAAATGCACCCTGAGCTTGTCGGGGCGGCCGAAGAGTAAGACTCTCTCGGACGCCTACAGAAACAAGCTTGAAGAACTGGTGCCCAACGATCCTGAAAAGCGTCCCTGGGGGAGTTGATCGCCGAAGCGCAAGTGCGCGATGCCGTCCGCGGGAACGTTCAGGCAGCCCGAGAGATCGCGGATCGAACCGAAGGGAAGGCCAAGCAGGCCATCGAATTCGAAGACGCCACTCTGACCAAGTGTTGCGGATCTTTTGCCGAACTAGCACGGAGGATATCCGAAGTCGTTTTGGCGAAGAAACACAGATGGGTAGCCAAACCTCAATCCGGTAAAAGTCTTCGGCAACTGATTGTCTCGCTGGCGGAGGTCACAGGCGCACTCTTGAGCTCATGGATAGGTCGAAAACGCCTATCGGCCCCGTCGAGTCGTGGTCACCGACTCTTCGAACGGGCGTGAGCCTCTTCTTGTCTCATTTTCAATTATTCCAATGGTGGGGTGCCGTCTTCTGCCAAATCTATAACGATGCATCCCAGCCCATCCTGGGGGAAAAGCATCCTCAATCGATGGGTTAACCTGCCGAAGACAACTAAGGGCGATACAACTGGCCGGCATCAACTAATAAACGCGTGATCGCTTCGCCGCCAGTTTCTCCAAATCGGGTAATGAGGACGCTTCAACGACCGTACGCTCACGCGGCTGGACTTGTGTTTGCAAGGCGCGAACCAACATTCTCAGGGCAAGTTCCATCGTCACGGATGTAACTACAGCAGCGGTTAGGACACGACCCTCCACTAAGGGATTCACGTGGCCAGATATACCGATGCCGATGAAAGGCACCTCCAGCCATCTCTTCCTTTGTTCGTTGTTGTCGATATTTTGCGATGCCTTTCTGACCCCTAACGCAAGTTCATGAGTTTGCCCAGCAACCAAGTCGAATTTCTCTGCGCGGGAGGTCGCCAGCCGCAACCATGCGGTTGCACTTTGACACGCGTCTTCTTCGCTCCATTTGCTCCGAAGGGTCCTTATCTGGACGTCGCGGGGCTTCGCATCTTCAACGCCCTCGTGCCTTTGGATCGCAACGGAACTAGTGCTGGGTCCCTCGATGTATAGGACGGAGCCCCCCTGAGGCAGGAGTGCGGCAAACTGCTTGCCTTGAATGCGGCCGATTTCATGCTGTCCTTGAGTCACGGTGAATACAGGTATTCGGGGGCTCTTGCGGAGGCTCTTGACATAGTCCACATCGGTGTTACTGATAACCCATGCAATCCCCTTTGCGACCGCGGCTTCAGCGACGCGGGGAAGCCCCGTCCTGGTAACCGGTTCGACTAAAAATGCGTCAGGCTGGGCCACCGAACTGGATTGGATGACTTCCAATAACTGCTGACTTTGCGTAATGGCGTCATCCTGCGCGTGCATGACCCGAAGATCGAGCCCCAGGCTCTCCGCGGTCGCCTTCGCCACTATCCCCTGCTCATGCTGGTAAGCATTGTCGTTAGGTAGTGAAACAACGATCTGCAATCTCTCCATTAGTCTCCGGATTTTTTCTCTGTTTCAGCAGGAAGCGGCGGCACATCCAGATTCCGTGCGAGCCACGGTAAGAGAACTCGCCGAAAGATGATTGGGTCCGGCCACACGTTCACTTGCCGGCCAAGGTGTCCGCCAGAAGGATTGATCCACGCTTCCTTGGGAATGTCTCCGGCGTTCATTAGCTCGTCGATATCTGAGATGGGCACCTGCGTATCCTTTACGCCTGCGATGATCAGCATCGGCGTGGTGGGCTTCCCAAGAATTCCTTGCTTCGCCAGCGACATTTTCTCGAACATCGCCGCAATGTCGTCCACCGTATTCACGTTGTCGAAAATCGCCATCAGCGCCGGGACCTGATCGAAGAGATATTCGCGATTGCCCAGCAGCGATTCGGTCAGAAACTTTCTCGTGAAAAACAGATCGGTCGGCGGCGACTGCACGCTTACGGCCTTCAGCCGGTCGTGCTCTATGACCGCCATCTTGGTGCCCCAGTACGCGCCCCAGCTCACACCGTGGAACGCGATGCGCGTTTTGTCCACCTCGGGGCGAGCTTGCAGGTAGTCGATTACTTTGGAGAGCAACCGGTCGGCCGTGGGGCTCGCTTTGATCGGGCATTGTCCGGTTCCCGGCCCGTCCACCGCCAGAAACCCGATGCCATACGGTAGGATGGCGCCAAAGCTTTCGGTCAAATCTTCTTTGCGGCTGTCCAGACCGTTGACCGCAATGACCATGGGCACCGGGCCTTTGGCATCTTTCGGCAATCGCAGGTATCCAATAATTTCCGAGCGTTCGAAAGGAATACGCACGGTCTCAAGAGGCGGATCCCAGAATCTTGCATGGGCCAGAAATGCCTCGATCGCTTTCGCGTACGACTCTTTCTTCTTCGGCGACGAAGGAATCGGCCAGCGGCCGAACGAATAAACGCGCCAAGCCCGAACGAAATCGGCATTGGCTTTGGCGGGATCCGATTTCTCCAGCGACTTCCCTTCGGCCATGTAGCGGTCTGCGACGCGCATGAACGCCGCGGCCCATTCGTCCTTGTCACGCGTCCCGACGGACTTGAAGGCCTCTTCAACGTCGGTGGGATCGAGTCCGATCATCGGATACATGCCGTTCTGGGCCCGTTTCACCGCTTCCACTTTGATCTCGTCTATCGTGCGCTCAGCCCTTTCCTGCGCGAGCGTCGTACTCGACATGGCCAGTGGCAATGCGCACACAGTTACACCCAGCAATAAACGACCAAGCACCGTTTGTATATTCGGCATGTTCCTTGTCCCTATTTTTTGTGATTTAGGATCGCGTTGCAACGTACTCGCGAAACTATGCGAGGCTCCAGAACTTCTTGCTGGAGCTGGCTGACACCGCATACCCAACCGACGCCGCAACTCTAGAAAATGAACTTCAAACCCAGCTGCACCGCACGGCTTCCTCCCGATCCGATGACCGGGTTAGAAGCTGCTACGTCCGGAGTCGCGCACGAGCAGCCGAAACCTCCCGCGCCAGGCACCGATGGATCGTTATGCCCCCAGCCATTTTGACCGCCGAATGGATTGGCAAAGTTCGGATGATTGAACAGGTTGAAGAATTCCCCGCGGATCTGCATCCTCACGCGTTCACCGAAGCGAAAGTTCTTCACGGCCGAGAAGTCCACATTCCGGAAACCAAAATCGCGGAACGTGTTGCGTCCCATGGTTCCGAAGGTCCCGGGAGCTGGCGGAGTCATTACCGATTTGCCTTCCGCATAACAACCCCAGGCGGCAAGTTGGTTTGCGGCAGCCTGGCTGCCGGCCGCGGTGATGCAGGCCGCCGCCGCTGCCGGTGATCCTGGGGCGACGCCGATCACGTTCCCGCCGGCATCGGTCACAAAGTCCGCATTGCTGATCCACGGCACGCCGGTCGATTTGGTGGCCTTGAAGTCCGACGGACTGCCGCTAAAATCCCAGCGGTCGACGCCCTCACCGGTCAGGCTGAGATCGGTGCCGGTGTCGATGACACCCCACGGCTGCGCGCCGAACAAACTAACAATCGAGTTCAGTTGCCACCCTTCAAGCAACTGCGCGTACCCCTTGATGCCGGGGACCGCGTACGTCGCAGACAACGTGAATCGGTGTCGCATGTCGTAGTCGCTGCTCGCGTACTCACGCTGCGGATGATTGCTGTCCATGGGTAAACCGGAACCCGCGCCGAAATCCCAGTTCGCCCCCACGTCATCCAGCGCGTGCGAGTACGTGTATCCGGCGATGAACGTAAATCCGTGGTAGTCCCTGGCGGTAAGGGTCACCTGCAGGCCGTTGTAATTCGATTTGTAAATGTTCCCCATCTGGTACACAAACCCGAGGAACGGAAACGCCGCGTTGAACGGCCGCCCGGATTGCTCGTCTCCCGCAGTGTCCAGCGCCGGGACGTTCTGGTTGACGTCGCGGATGCCCGCTAGCTTCGAGCCATGGTTGCCCACGTACGCTGCTTCCAAAGTTACCTTGGAATTGAAGGCGTGCTGTAGGTCCAAATTCCAGGTATAGACGTACGGCGTCTTGAAATTTTGTGTGATGCCCATGATCGTGCAAGGACTGCCGGTCGCCACGCTGCAATCAATCGTGCCGGTTGGGAAGACGGTGCCTCCCCCAGTGCCGTTCCAATTCAGTGCCGACCCCGGATAGATGATGAGACCCGTAGCGATGTTCCCGGTGCCGGGCGTAACGCCGATACCGCCGGTAGGAATGGTCGACAGACCCAGGTTATTGTTCAGCGCCAGGAACGATTCCCAATTTACGGTTTCATAGATGATCCCGGCACCGCCACGGACTACCGTCTTATTGTTACCCGCGATGTCCCAGGCGAAGCCGGCGCGTGGTGCGAGGTTATAAGGATCAATGTTGTACGGTCCGCTGATGCCCTTGCCCACTTGTACGAGTCCGGCGCTTGGGTCGAAATTCGCGAGTTGATTGTTGGAGTCCTTAATGACCGTGTTCAGTTCGTAGCGCAAGCCGAGATTCAACGTTAAATGGCTGGTGATCCGCCAATCGTCCTGCACGAAAAGCGCCGTGCCCCAATTGTGAATGTGGCGTGTCGGGTCGCCGGTGAGCAGGCTGCCGTTCGTCGGGGAACCGGCAAAGAAATCCTCGATGGGAGACGACGGAATGGTTCCATCGGGAGAGGTGAAGGCATTGCCTCCCAGAAACTTGAAACGCCCGCGCGTTCCGCCATAGGCGCCGCCGCTGAAACTATCGCGATGGTCTTCAATTCCGAATTTGACGACATGCTTCCCAATGGTGCGAGAGATGTGATCCACAAACTGATACCGCGTATCGGGCCCCTGCACTTTGGGCCAATTGAATCCGCCGATTCCGGATACGGGAAATCCGAAAAATCCCAGGACATTCAAACGCGGCAGCCCTCCGTAGAGAGGATTCGTCACCCCGGTGTTGAGCCCATAGGTCGTCGCCGGCACCGAGTGATCATTGGGAAATGTGGGCTGGTACAGCCGGTTGTAGCCGAATCGCGCCTCGTTGACCCACTGGGGAGCCGGTGTCCACACCCAATTCAGGCCCGCAACTTGGGCTCGGGTATGAATCTGCGTTAGCCATTTCGTCTGCAATTGCGCGGCGTCTTGTACCGTGCCGTTGTTGTTCCCAAAGAAATATAAGCCGCTCAAGGTATTTTTCGCGTTGAGCTGGTAATCGATCTTCCCGAGGGCGTTATCGACGCTCACGCTGTTGGGCAGTCCGTAGTTGATGATCGTGTTTCCAGCCGCGTTGGTGCCATTGTTGAGGGGGATGCCCGACCCTGTGCAAGAAATGGGCGGCCCCAGCGTGCAACCAGCAATGAGAAGGCTCGCGGCGCTGACATCATTGGGGCTTTGGCCGGCCAGAAATGCCGCATGCACGTCCGCGATCGCATTGATCGCGCTATTGTTGCAATCCCCACCGGCGACGCCGGTGAAGGCGCAATCCGAGCCGCTGGAAGGTGCCGCCAAGCCAACCGTCGCAGGTGTCGCGATTTGACCGACATTTCCCACCGTATAGCGCTGCCCTTCGTACGCCCCGAAGTAGAACAACTTATCTTTAATGATCGCTCCGCCACCCGTGGCGCCGAACTGCTTCAAATTCCGCGGAGACTTTTCCGTTCCAACCGGATCGTAATAATTGCGCGCGTCCAGCGCCGTCGTGCGCGCAAATCCATAAGCTGTACCGTGCAGGGTGTTGGTCCCCGATTTGACGCCCACGTTGACCATCGTCCCGGGCTTCCAGCCATACTCGGCGGGCGGATTCTGGATCACGTTGAATTCCTGGATGGCGTCGACCGGTAGAATTGTCGCGGAATCCCCGGCGATCCCGGCGCCGTTAATGATGCTCTGGCCCGAAAACGGTTCGCTATTGAACAGGCCGTCGATCAAGTAGGCGTTGTCTTCCGCTCGCAGTCCGTTACTGCTGGTGGTGGAGAAACCCCCGCCCGGATAACGCACCACGCCAGGGCGAAGCTGCAAAAGGTTTTCGTAGTTCCGGCCGTTCAAAGGAAGATCGTTGATTTCCTTGTTGCTCAGAGTTCCGCCAAGCGAAGAAGTCGTGCTGTCGAGTAGCGGGATCTCTGCCGTAATGGTGACCACCACGTTGGAGTCGCCGGTCTTCAGCGTAGCGTCCACTCGTACGTCTTTTCCGACCTCCACCGGGACACTGGAAGCCTGAAACGCGTTGAAGCCCTGCGCTTCGATCAGGACTTTGTAAGTACTTGGCTGCAAATCGGCCAGTACGTAATCCCCTCCTTCATCGGTGACCGTGGTGTGGTTGATGTTACGCAGCGTGTCGGTGATGGTTACTCTTGCCCCAGCGACCGCGGCGTCCTGCTGGTCACGGACGCTACCAAGAATCCGTCCCGTGATGGATTGCGCGTGTAGCGCGCCGACGGCCACGATTGCCAGCGCGGCGATAGCAGCCGCCTCGCGCAGACGCAAACCGGCCTTGCTGAGCAATGAAAACATGTGGACACCCCCCTCAATTGCGGAACCCCGGAAATCTGTATGGTCTGATGGTGTTACCACCATATATTTAAGAGTGTCAACAAGTATCCGTAACCTGTTTGAGGATTGTGCCGCAATTGTGTGATATGCGTGCAAATCCCGACGGATGCGAAAGCGCTTGCGGAGACAATTCGGCTTATTGTATGGTGGTCGGACCAATTGACCAATTCGCGTCCGGCAAAGCCTCTCGCTTGATTCTGTCCCGGGAACTCTTATGTACAAAATTGTCCAGACTTTGCGCCTGTACGAACAGATCGTTCAACAGATCGAGGACTCCATTCTCAAAGGCGACTTGAAGGGCGGACAGCAGTTGCCCGCCGAGAGAGAACTCGCGCAGCAATTCGGGGTGAGCCGCACCGCGGTTCGGGAGGCCATGAAGACGCTCCGCGAAAAGGGTATGGTGGAGGCCTTCGCCGGCCGCGGTACTTTTGTGACCAATGGAACCTCCCGCTCCATACGTCAGACTCTGGATCGTATGATTCGCGGAGGTCCCTCCGAAGGCGCCGTTCATCTCGTCGAAGTCCGCGAGATCCTCGAGTCGGAAATCGCCGCATTGGCCGCCCAACGTGCCGACGAGGACGCCCGTACCGCGATGCGCGAATCCATCACCGTCATGGATGGTGCTCTCGATGCGGAAGGCTTCATCGAAGGGGATCTCGATTTCCATCTGGCCCTCGCGGAGGCCGCCGGAAATCCGCTTATCCTTTCCCTGATCGATTCCATCGTGGGCTTGCTCCGTGAGCAACGCATGCGGACCTACTACATTGAGGGCGGACCGGAGCGCGGTCAGTATCATCACAAACGGATTCTGGCGGCCGTTGAGCGCCGCGATCCGCAAGCTGCACGCGAAGCCATGTTTGCACACCTTCGCCAAGTGCGACAGGATTCGGAGAAAACCTAACGTCGGACGATACGACGTTTTATGTTCACACGCGGTTCGCTGGATGGAGAAGAAAACGTAGATGGCTAATCTTGGTTTCGTCGGCCTCGGAGTGATGGGCAGCGAAATGGTTTTGCGGCTGCTCGATAAAGGACATACCGTCACCGGTTACAACCGCACCCGGGCCAAAGCGGCGCGGCTGTTGGAAAAGGGCATGAAGTGGGCGGGAAGTCCCAGGGACGTCGCCTCCGCTGCGGATTTTACCTTTTCCATGGTTACCAATTCGGCCGCACTGGAAATGATCGTCGAGGGACCCGAAGGCCTCCTGGCCGGCGTGGCGCCAGGCAAAATCCTCATCGACATGAGCACCGTAAGCCCGGCGTTCAGCCGATCCGTCGCGGCGAAGGTCCGCGCCAAGGGCGCCGATATGGTGGACGCTCCGGTGTCCGGCAGCGTCATCACGTTGCAAGAAGGAAAGCTTTCCGTAATGGTCGGCGGCCGCAAAGACACCTTTGACCGCATCGCGGCGCTCTTGCGCGATATCGGTCCGAAGGTCACCTACGTGGGCGACAGTGGTTTGGCGCTGGTCATGAAGATCGCGTCGAACTTGAGCCTCGCGGTACAGATGCTGGCCTTCTCGGAAGGCATTTTGCTCGCGGAAAAAAGCGGTATCTCCCGCGACGTTGCCGTGGACGTCCTCACCAACAGTGCCATCGCATCGCCAATGGTGAAGTACCGGGGGCCGTTTGTCCTCAAGCTCCCCGCGGAAGCGTGGTTTAACGTCAATATGATGCAAAAGGATATGCTGCTCGCGCTCGAGCTTGGCCGTGCCCTCGACGTGCCCATGCCGACTACCGCCATCACCAACGAGTTCCTGACGTCAGCGCGCGGGATGGGCCTCGTACACGAGGATTTCGCCGTACTCTTTGACGTGTTGGCGAGCATGAGCGGGGTGAAGCGGTGAAGCGTCCCGGGCGGGCGCACTCCGCGGAGTTTCGTGCAATCTTAGGAAGGGAGAACCGATCATCATGGCGTTGAAAACCTACGGACCGATGGCGGTGGATTGGGAAAACCGCATTGACTTTGACCGCTTGCGCCGCGAACGGCTCGATCGCGCCAAAGCGTTGCTCGCCAAGTCCGAAGTGGGCGCGCTCCTGTGCTTCGATATGAACAACGTCCGCTACCTCACGGCAACGCACATCGGATCGTGGGCGCAGGACAAAATCAGCCGCTTCGCGCTGTTGCCGCAAAATGACGAGCCGATTCTGTGGGACTTCGGATCTGCCGCGCGACACCATCAATTGAATTGCCCCTGGCTTGGCGATCGCTCTCGCCCGGGTATCCCCCTTTTGCGCGGCGCCATGTCGCCGGAAATGGGCCGTGCCGAAAACGTCGCGAAGAAAATCAAAGTGGAGCTCGAAAAGCGCAGTTTGCTCCACGAACCCCTCGGTATCGACGTGGTCGAACCCCCGATTCTCTTCGCGCTCCAGAAAGAAGGAATCAAAATCGTCGACGGGCAACAACTGATGTCCGATGCCCGCGTGATCAAAACGCAGGACGAAATCTCCCTCCTCAATCACTCCGCCATGATGGTGGATGCCGCCTACGATGAACTCTATCGCGCGATGAAGCCCGGAATGAGCGAGAACCAGGCCGTCGGTTTAGCTAGCAAGGTCCTATACGACATGGGCTCCGAATATGTCGAAGCCGTCAATGCCATTTCCGGCGAGCGCTGCAGCCCTCACCCGCACGTTTTTTCCGATCGTGTCCTTCGCCCGGGCGATCCTGTTTACTACGACATTCTCCATTCCTACATGGGCTACCGCACCTGTTACTACCGTTGCTTCACGATTGGCTACGCGTCCCATGCCATGATCGATGCCTACAAGCGTTGCCGCGATTATCTCGATGCTGCCATATCGCTGGTGCGGCCAGGACGAACTACCGCTGAAATCGCATCCGTATGGCCGAAAGCCCAGGAATTCGGATTTCCCGATGAGGAAGCCGCGTTCGCTCTGCAATTCGGGCACGGCATTGGTCTCGCTATTTGGGAGAAGCCTGTCATCAGCCGTATGGTTTCGCTCGACCACTCGCACGAAATCAAACCAGGGATGGTCTTCGCCCTCGAAACCTTCTGGCCTTCCAAAGATGGCTGGAGCGCGGCGCGCATTGAAGAAGAAATCGTCGTGACGCAGACGGGCCACGAAGTCATCACGCGCTTCCCCGCGGAAAAATTGATGGTCGCCGGGGCCCATTACGTTACCGTCGACGGCCCGCTGCCGACTAGCCGCGAACATGAATCGCCTCCCAGCCAGCGAGTCGTCCAGATGGTCGAGGCCAGCGCAAAAATCGAGGGAGTTGCGGCGACGGACTAGCAACCTTCCGGCGCCCAACGACGTTGAGCCTCTCTAATGCCCACCACCCAACCCGTTCGTAAAAAGCCGTTCTACGTCAATCTGTGGGTGCAAGTCCTCATCGCCATTGTTCTCGCGGTAGCGTTCGGCTATCTCAGTCCCGCCAAAGCCGTCGCCATGAAGCCGCTCGGAGATGGTTTCATTCGCCTCATCACCATGATCATTTCGTTGATCATTTTTTGCACGGTGGTCTCCGGCATCGCCAGCATGCAAGACATGAAAAAAGTGGGCCGCGTTGGTGGCAAGGCGCTGCTCTATTTCGAAGTGGTCTCCACGATCGCGCTGTTCATCGGGCTGGTGGTTGGCAACCTCGTTCACCCAGGCTCAGGTTTCAACGTCACTACAGCCAACCTCGACGCGAAGATCGTCGCGGACTACGCCGGTCAGGCCAAGGCACAAAGCGTCACCGACTTTCTGCTACACATTATTCCTACTACAGTCGTGGACGCATTTGCGAAAGGCGACATCCTGCAAGTGGTGTTTGTGGCAATTCTATTTGGGTTGGCGCTGTCCGCCCTCGGCGATCGTGGCAAGCCCCTGGTCACGTTGCTCGATTCCCTAACGCAAGCGGTCTTCGGCATTGTGAATATCCTCATGCGCCTCGCTCCCATCGGAGCCTTCGGTGCCATGGCCTTCACCGTCGGCAAATACGGGATCGCGTCGCTCGGCCCGCTCGCCAAGCTCATCGCCACCTTTTATCTCACATCGATTTTTTTCGTTCTTGTGATTCTCGGTGTCGTCGCGTGGTTCGTAGGTTTCAGCATCCTCAAATTTCTCGTTTATATCAAAGAGGAAATTCTTCTGGTGTTGGCGATTAGCTCCTCAGAGCCGGCCATCCCGACGCTGATGGAAAAACTCGAAAAGCTTGGCTGTTCAAAAGCGCTGGTCGGCCTGGTCGTTCCCACCGGGTACACCTTTAATACCGATGGCACCAGCATCTACATGACGCTCGCCGCACTCTTCGTCGCCCAAGCCACCAACACGCATCTTTCGCTCGGCCAGCAACTCACCATCTTTGCCGTCGCCACTTTAACTTCAAAAGGTGCCAGCGGCGTGCAGGGGGCGGCCTTCATCGCTCTGGTTGCGACGCTCACCGTAGTTCCCACCATCCCCGTAGCTGGCATGGCGCTAATCCTGGGCATTGACCGCTTCATGAGCATGTTCCGCGCTCTCGTAAATATGATCGGCAACGGCGTGGCCACCTTGGTCGTCGCCAGCTGGGAGGGCGAGCTCAACGCAGCAACTTTGCGAACAAATCTTGAGACGCAATAACGGCTCGGCCGAATTTTCGCGCCGAGGTATCTCGTGGGCGGATCTGGCCGGATCTCCCCGAGTCTCGATTCATTCGGTTCCTCGAACGGAAGCGGGCATCGTCGTTGCCTGTCTACGCAAAGATCATCAGGGCATTGCCTAGAGTCGCTTTTTCCCCGGCTCTATAGATGGCTAGCCTCGTGGGAATCGTATAGGACATACAACGGTTTTCTTGCTCAACCAACCTGCTGCCTGCCTGTCAGCGGATAGTAAGCAGCGCCTCGTCGAGGCGTTCGTGTACCAACCCGCCATCGACCCCTCAACGTACCAGGAGCAGCTAGACAAGCTGAACGAAGGAACGGCGCTCGCTGAGATCAACGAGCGTGACGCCCGGATCGAAGAAACAGATGTGCAAGCTGCCATAAGCTACGGGGAGTTCATTCTGCTCAGTGCTCCGCGCCTATGCGCGCAGTTGTCGCTCGAGCAAAAACAGCGACTACGCGAGGTACAATTCGAGGATGGCGTTTATCGAACCACTGAAACCAGCATGGTTTTCTTTGAGTTAGGAGAGGGGCAGTTCAAAAAAGAAGGTTTGGTAGCGCTAACGGGAATCGAACCCGTATTTCGGCCTTGAAAGGGCCGCGTGCTAACCGTTGCACCATAGCGCCAGACTTGATGGGAACAACCCTTAAATCTTATCAGACCGGGGGGAATTCACCGAATCGTATCGGCTTATCCCTGGCGGTCTTGGAATTCTTCGTGCCACGCCATCTGAATTGCTTCTAGCTTGGCTTCGTTGGAGGTCTGTGGATCACCCGTAAAACCGGGCAGCTCGGTGATCCATTTGTGCATGTCGGTAAAACGAACTGTCAGGGGATCGACGCCGGGAAGCTTGTCGGTGAGTCCGATAGCGATGTCGTCGAGGTTGTCCCAGTCGAATGTCGGGGGCATATCTGCTCCTTCGAAGGAAACTTGGCACAGGCCATTGAGCACAGAAGAGCGTCGAAGCTATTTCTCAAGCAACGTCCCTGACTTATTCGTCGCGGGGAGCTGTCGCTCTTCGACCTTTAGTGATCGGCTTCCTTGGCGTAATTCTTGTTCCAGTCGGGAATTTCCACGACGATATCGGTCGTGCCATCCGGGACCGTCTGGCATCCCAGTCGTGATTTCGGCGTAATGCCGGGGGCTTCGTCGAGTTCGTCGAGTTCGGCGTCAGTGGCTTCGTTGCAGGATTCCAAGCCTTGCCTGACGATAACATGGCAGGTGGAGCAGGCGCAGACGCCGCCGCACGCGTGATCAAGGCCAGCTTTGATACCTTCGGAAATGTCGAGAATGCTTCCGGGAATTCCGTTGTGGCCATAGGGGATCTGCCCCGGATCGACTTCGATTGTTTTGCCGCTGGGCAGAAATGTCACTTTGTATTTCTGTGTGGCCGGCTTGTATTTGACTTCTTCGATGTATGGGTTGCTGCCGCCCATTTTTTCTCCTCTTTGTCGGCCACATCTTGCCTGCACTTAGATCTGCACACGCAAGAGTGCCTGTGCTACCTAGACTTCGGCTAGTTTGCGCCCTTCCAATGCTGTTGATACTGCGCCGTTCATGACCAGTTCCGCAAGGTGCGTTGTGGCGTGATTCAATTCGTCGATGCGCTTGCGGATCAGTTTGTAATCGTTGCCTGCAACGGATTCTTTCAGGGCTGCTACCGACTGGTCGATCGCGGTGCGTTCTTCGTCCGATAACGTCGCGGCTGGTCCGCTGGTTAGCCCCTTTTGCGTTGCTGAAAGGATGGCTTCGGATTCAGTACGGGCTTCGATCACCTGGCGTTCGGCGAAATCCTGCTCGGCGTATTCGATGGAGTCTTCGAGCATGCGCTCGATCTCGGTGTCACTGATGCCGTAGCTGGGCTGGACCTCGACGGAATGTTGCTGGCCGTTGCGCAGGTCCTTGGCGGCGACTTGCAGGATGCCGTTGGCGTCGATGAGAAAACGCACCTCGATGCGCGGCAGACCTGCGGGAGTGGGCGGCACTTTCAAGATGAAGCGAGCGAGCGAGCGGCAGTCCTTGGCAAGTTCGCGCTCGCCTTGCAGGACGTGGATGTCGATGCCGGTCTGGTTGTCGACGCCGGTCGTGTACATTTCCTGAGCGCTGGCAGGAATCGTGGAGTTGCGCGGAATCACCTTGGCGACAGCGCCGCCGTAGGTTTCGATGCCTAGCGAAAGCGGCGTAACGTCGAGCAGCAGCATATTTTTCACGCCGCTTTGGAGGATGTTGGCTTGCACGGCGGCGCCGAGGGCGACGACTTCGTCAGGGTTCAGCTCGGTGTGCGGCTTGCGGCCGAAATATTCCTGGACCGTGGTGCGGATCAGCGGAGTGCGCGTGGTGCCGCCGACGAGGACGACTTCATCGATTTCGGATGGCGTGAGGTGCGCGTCGGCAAGCGCCATCTTTACCGGGATCATGGTGCGATCGACGATTGGAACAATCGCCTTCTCAAAGAACTCCCTGGACAACATGGTTCGATGAACGCTGTGCTTCACACCTTGCGGCAGCGGAATCGAAATTACGGCGTAATCCTTTGCAGAGAGCTCGTGTTTGGCTGCAATGAACGCCTGGCGCAGCTCCTGTACAAATTCCGGATACTGTGCAATATCGAATTCATGAAAATCTACGGCTTCCTGTTGCAAACGTGGCATGAACAGGTTGTCGATGTCGTCGCCGCCCAGGTGGGTGTCGCCGTTGGTGGAGAGCACCTGGTAGATATCGCCCTCGCCGGTGGAAATTAACTTGAGGACGGAGATGTCGAAGGTGCCTCCGCCGAGATCATAGACCGCGACTTTGCCGCGCTGTTTTTCGTGCAGGCCGTAGGCTAGCGCAGCAGCGGTGGGCTCGTTGACGAGGCGCAGGACTTCGAGTCCTGCGATTTTGCCGGCGTCCTTGGTAGCCTGGCGCTGGGCGTCGTTGAAATACGCTGGCACGGTGATGACGGCGCGATCGACGGTGTCGCCGAAATAGGCTTCCGCCCAGTTCTTCAGTTCGCGAAGAATGAACGCGGAGATTTCTGGAGGCGTGAAGAATTTGTCGCCGAGCTTGATGCGGATGACATTCTTGCTGCTGGAGTCGATCCGGAACGGGAAAATTTTCAGTTCGCTTTGGATGTCGGCGACTCCCCGGCCCATCAAGCGCTTCACGGAGTAGATGGTGCGCTCGGACTGCGTGAGCAGGCGGCGGCGGGCAGGTTCGCCTACGATGACGCTGCCATCGGGATCAAGGCTGACGACAGACGGGCAGAGCGTGCTCGCGCTGGGCCCTGGAATACACTTTGGCGTCCCCGTCTGCGGATCGGTGTACGCAACGAGACTGTTGGTGGTGCCGAGATCGATTCCTACAATGCGTCCCATACTCTTTGCGCGCTACTCCAATTCCTTTTGAACATTGTTTACAAGATTGCGGATATACGAGCGGCGGTTCAGCAATTCGTTCAGCCTTACCTTAATTGCTGCGCGGTCGTTGTCGCCGGCGTTGGCTTCGAGCGCGGCGTCCCACTGTTGAGCAGTGACCTGAAGCTGCTGATCCACCTCGCCCAACCTGTCCTGGAAATTCCTTGCGGCGGATTCGAGGCGCGCTTTCAGGGCAGCTAGATCGCCGTCGCCGTCCTTAGCGTCTCGCAACTCGTCGAGTGACTCGTTCAGCTCGAAGACTTCCTCGAGAAGTTCTGGCGGAGCTTGCTGCTTATGCTCGCCTTCCTTGCGCGCGCCCTCGATTTCCAGCAGATATTCGACTCTGCCGACCGGATCGCGCAGGACGCGGTAGGCGTCGTTGACTTCGGAACTGCGCTTAAGCGAATGCTCCTGCTCTTCCGGGGAAGCGTTGACGAAATTGTCCGGGTGTAGCTTCCAGGCGAGTTGCAGAAATTTCTGTTCCAGCGGCCCCATTTCGATCCAGAGTTTGCGTGGGAGGTCAAACAGCGCGAAGTAGTCGAGTTTCCCGGGGACCGTCGAATGGGCGTTCATGTGATTTTCTTTAGTGCTCGATTTTCCACTTTTTGTTGCAGCCTCAGAAACGACCGACAAAGCGACTTGTCGATCGGACCCTCAAAAATCTCCAGAGGGATGGCGAACACCTCTAAGAAATCGAGCATCGCAAACTCCCGCGAGCACAAAAAAAAGTGGCTGGCGGGTGCGGCTGCCAACCACTTGTCGGATCAGCCTGGGCGGTGCGTACACCTGCACAGGCTGAAGCCTGTGCTACTTAAGCGGTAAAGGAGCTGCCGCAGCCGCAGCTTCGCGCGGCGTGGGGATTCTGGAACACGAATCCTTGGCGCATCAGCGTCTCTTCGTACTCGAGCACGGTGCCGTTCAAATACAGCAAGCTCTTTGGATCGACGAAAATACGGGCGCCGAATTCTTCAAAGACCTTGTCGCGGTCGCGGGGTTGGGTGTCCAGGCGCATGGCGTAGGACAGGCCGGAGCAGCCGCCGCCTTGCACGCCTACGCGCAGGCCGCCCTGTTCCGGCGAAACGCCATCTTTTTCGAGTAACGCACGTATTTTCTTGGCGGCGCGCTCGGTGAGATGGATCGCGGCTGTGCTCGGGCTGATTGTTTCTGTGGCCATAAATTCACTCCGACTACCAATGGTCCTTCATCTTGCCAAGCTGGGCGCAATGCATTGCGCCCCTACAACTGCAGAGGAGGGGCGCGCACCAGCCCAACGACGACTCTAGTGTGCGGCCTTTTCGGCCAGCGGAACTTCAATGCCGTGCTTCTTCTTCCAATCGCCGATGGCGGCCTTGATGGCGTCTTCGGCGAGGACCGAGCAATGAATCTTGACTGGCGGAAGCGAGAGCTCGCGAACGATGTCGGTGTTCTTGATGTTCAGCGCTTCTTCGACGGTCTTGCCTTTCACCCATTCCGTGGCTAGCGAGGAGCTGGCAATCGCCGAACCGCAGCCGAATGTCTTGAACTTGGCTTCCTCGATCACATTGGTGTCGGGATTGATCTTCATCTGCAACTTCATCACGTCGCCGCATTCCGGTGCGCCGACGAGACCCGTGCCAACATTGGGGTCTTCTTTGGGCAGGCTGCCGACATTGCGGGGGTTGTTGTAGTGCTCGACTACTTTATCGCTATAGGCCATTGCGTGTTGCTCCTTTAATTCTTTGTTCCAAATCATTCAAAGACGACGAAGCTCGCCGCCCGAAAGGCGGCATTTCCGAGCCGCGCCTAGCGCCGTGCTACTGCGGCGGTGGCGTCCAAACCCGAGCTCTTTACGACTTCTTCGGAGAGCGCGACGTTCGGCACGGATGCCGAGCGGCCCGCGGCGAGCTGGCGCAGAGCTTCCTTGACGACCTCCGCGTTCACGCCAATGCTTTTGAGAAAAGTGCGAACCTGCTGGACTTCGTGGAACGAGCGCACGCCCGCGGTGCCCTCTCCATCGGAGTCGTAGGGCACGAACGACACGCGAAACGCCGCGCCGTTGCCGCCGATCAAGCGATGAATCCGAATTGTCCCTTCGTTTGCCATGTCATGTCCTTCAGTGGATGAGATAAATTCTCAAGCGGTCTGCCACTTCATTTTAGAAATGTCGATGCCTTCCTTGGCCATCTCGTAAAGCGGCGAAAGCTCGCGGAGCTTGGTGACCACCTGGACCATCTTGTCGATGACGTAATCGACCTCTTCGGTAGTATTGAAGCGACCGAGGCCGAAACGGATCGAAGTGTGCGCCAGATCCTCGCCTACTCCTAGTGCTTTGAGTACATAACTGGGCTCCAGGGTTGCTGAGGTGCACGCAGATCCGCTGGAAACCGCTATGTCGTTAATGCCCATCAAGAGCGACTCGCCTTCGACGTAGGCAAAGCTCATGTTCAGGTTGTTCGGGAGGCGATGTTCCCATGAGCCGTTAATGAAAACCTCATCGAGTTTGGCCTCCAAGCCGGCCTTGAGGCGGTCGCGGAGCCCACGAAGGCGCTCAGCCTCCTGAGCCATTTCTTTTTGCGCGATTTCGCAGGCCTTACCCAAGCCAATGATGCCGGTTACGTTCAGAGTGCCGGAGCGCATGCCGCGCTCGTGGCCGCCGCCGTCGATGATCGCCGATAGCTGCACGCGGGGGTTGCGGCGGCGAACGTAGAGCGCGCCGACGCCCTTGGGACCGTAAATCTTATGCGCAGAGATGGCCAGCAGGTCGATGTTGTCCTTCTGGACGTCCACAGGAATCTTGCCTACCGCCTGGACGCCATCGACGGCGAAGACAATGCCGTGCTCCTTGGCAATCTTGCCAATTTCCTGGATCGGGTTGATGCTACCGATCTCGTTGTTGGCATACATGATGGTGATCAAAATCGTCTTCGGCGTAATCGCCTTGCGCACGTCCTCAGGATCGACGCGGCCGTCCTTCTGGACCGGCAGATAGGTCACTTCATAACCGTACTTTTCCAGACGCTTGCAGGTGTCCAGCACCGCTTTGTGCTCGATAGCCTGGGTGATGATGTGGTTGCCCTTCTCGCGATACATCTCGGCAACGCCCTTGATCATCAGGTTGTCAGATTCCGTCGCGCCGCTGGTGAATATGATTTCCTTGGGCGTGGCGTCAATCAGCGAGGCGATCTGCGCCCGCGCGATCTCGATCGCTTCCTCCCCGGCCCAGCCGAACGAGTGATTGCGGCTCGCGGCATTACCAAATTTTTCGGTGAAATACGGCAACATAGCGTCAAGCACTCGCGGATCGACCGGCGTGGTCGCGTGATTGTCCATGTAAATCGGCAGCTTTACAGCCATTTTCTGTCTCCTAAGTCGAACTCATCAGCGATCCCGCCGACAGCGCGACTAGCGCCGGCTCCTGCGGATCTTCGCTCATCTGAGAAATCGTTACCGCGCTGAGCACGTGTAAAATGCTTTCGTTTACGCGGCGCAGCGGTTCGCGCACCGAACACTTATCCGTAGCGTCGCAATTCCCGTGATTGGTCACGCACGAGGTAATCAGCACCGGCCCATCAATCGCAGAAATCACGTCGAGCGCGCTGATCTGGCTCGGCTCTCTCGCCAACTGATAGCCACCGCTTGAGCCGTGCGTTGCTGCAACCACACCTTCTCGAGCGAGCTTCTGCAGTACCTTTGCCATTAGCGTGGTCGAGATTCCATACTCTTCGGAAATCTCATTCGCACTGCAGGCGTGCCCGTTGCGGTGTGTCGCCAGATGCTTCACCGCAATCAGTCCGTAGTCGGCTTTTTTCGACAGCTTGAACATGAGCGAGCTTATCGCCCCCCGGCGAAATAGGACTTAAATAGTCGCACTTGAATCATATACTGTCCTTTCGGGTAAGTCAAAGATATCCTTGCAGAGAAACTCGACAAAGCCTGCAGTTCGAGGAGGTTATAGTACTGAGGTCGGCCTCGCATCTAGTCGCTCCACGCGCCGTCCGTGGTAGTCTATCCACTGCCTTAGAGTGAGGAGGCCGATGCGCCGTTACATGTCGGTGAGGGTAGCCTTAAAGATTGTATCGCTCACAGTCCTTAGCCTCTCTCTGCAAGGAGCGGTCGTCGCCCAATCGAACCAAACGCAAGATTCAGCCAAACCCCCAACAGTGGCCCTAACGAGCCAGCAACCCAAGCAGGATCAGACGTTTACGTTAGTCGGAGCCGGAGACATTGCCGGCTGTCGGGCCATTGAGGGTGCTCGGGCGACGGCCAAGTTGATCGAGCAAATTCCAGGCACTGTGTTCGCTGCCGGCGACCTCGTGTACGATCACGGCACCGCGGCCGAGTTTCGCGACTGCTACGCACCCACCTGGGGCCGGTTCAAGAGCCGCACCAGGCCCACTTTGGGAAATCACGAATATGGCGTATCAGACGCAGCACCCTATTTCGAATACTGGGGCGACCTGGCCGGACCCGTGGGAAAGGGCTATTACAGCTACGATCTAGGCATCTGGCACATCGTTGCGCTGAACACCAACTGCAATGCCCCTGGGTTAGGTGGGTGCGGCGCCGGTTCGGCGCAGGAGATATGGCTTCGGCGGGACCTGAGCGAACATCCCAATGCGTGCATCGTGGCCTACGGCCATCACGCCCTGTTCAGCAGTGGCGTCTTCCCCAAGCACGCGGTACATCCCGAGCTGAAAAAACTCTGGCAGGATCTCTATGCCGCACATGCCGATCTGATGCTGGTCGGTCACGAGCATTCCTACGAGCGTTTCGCGGCACAAGATCCGGACGGCCAAGCCGACCCGGAGCACGGGATGCGTGAAATCGTCGTTGGTACCGGCGGGCGGAGTCACGATCCGCTAGGATTCGCGATGCCCAACAGCGAAGTGCGCGATACCGACACCTTCGGCGTACTCAAGGTCACGCTCGCACCGCACACTTATACGTGGGAGTTCATTCCGGAAGAAGGCAAGACATTTCGTGATTCCGGCGTGGGCATATGTCATAACCAGGCCGCGCAGGAAGCGCACGCAGGCAACTTTCCGAAATAGCCGAGGTCCGAGCTGAGCTTCACTCCCTGCCGGACGTTACTTTGCACAAATCCCGCCGACTGCAGCGGCGTCCACAAGTTTCTGGACAGCGGAAGCTGGTACCAACAAGAGTTGCGCCTTAGGTTTCTGCAGCTCCTGGATCGCGGCGGTTTGTTCCGCCTTCCAGGAATCCGGGGCGCCGGAGCCCTTCGTAATAGCATCCAGCGCCGCCAGGCCGATAGCGCCAAGCGCCGACAAATCCTGCGACGTCTGGGCCACTTCTTTTACTAGGAACGACCGCTGCGCCAGAACTTCCAGCCGGGTGTTGTTGTCGCGCCACTCCGTCAACCGCTCCCGAAGGCGCGTCTCGGCAGCCGCATTGTGGCAGCCCATGGCGACGTAAGTGTCGACCCATTCCGAAAATCTACGGGCCATGTCGCTTTCCAGGTTCACGGCATCCACTACCCGGTTCAGCGGGGTCGTGCTGGTGGGCTCGGCCGGAGCCAGTCTCTCGCGATTATAATCCTTCACCGGCTCGACGACGTCCGCAAGGGTGCGGAGCGCTGCGAGTTCTTCTGGACTCGCAGCCGGTCCGGCGATTCGTTGCAACATCGATCGGTAGTATTTCCCGTGTGTCAGGTCCAGCAGTTCCAGCCGTGCGTTTACCGCGTGCAGTCGCGTATACATGTAAGCTGGGTCGATGACGCTCTGCGGAGACCACAATCGTTCCGCAATGGCAGCGTTTCTCGGCCAGATACGCGAGTCGATGTTTTCCGCGTTCACGTATTCCGACCACATGCAGGACTCTCCGCCCAGAATCAACTTCTGCTGCTCAGGCGTAAGATTCGCGGCCGCGCCACCCATCGGGTCTATGGCGTAATGCCGTGCCGTCGACCAACCCAAGTCCAAGTAATAGCCATTCGAAAGAATCCCGCGATAACCCTGAGATGCCGCCTGTGCCAGAGAGGCCTGCCCACGCCACGACTGGATCACGATGTCTTTGGGCACGCCGGGTATAAAGACTTCATCCCATCCGACGACCGATTTGCCATGCTTTGTCACCAACTTTTGTACCCGGCCGCTGAAGTACGCCTGCAGTGCCTCATTATTTTTCAGATCGTGCGACTTCATGAAGGCTTTAATCTTCGGATTCGAGTCCCACTGTTTGCCGTTCACTTCGTCGCCGCCGATATGAAAGAAATGATCGGGGAAGAGCTTGGTCATCTCAGCGATCAGTTCATCAAGAAATTTGTACGTTTTTTCGTTGGTGGGATCCATCGCAGGGTCGAAAACGCCCCACTTGCGCTCGACTTCGTATGGGCCCGGACCGCTGGCCAGCTCCGGATAACCGACGAACCAAGCCGTGCTGTGCCCAGGCATGTCAAATTCCGGCACGACGCGAATGCCGCGCTCGCGCGCGTAGCCGATCAGGTCGCGCACTTCGTCCTGAGTGTAGAACATACTGTCCGAGCCCAATTCGTGCAGCTTCGGAAATTTCTTGCTTTCGATTCGAAAACCCTGATTCTCCGACAAGTGCCAGTGGAAGACATTCATTTTTACGGCTTCCATCCCGTCGATGTTTCGTTTCAGAACATCCAGCGGGACGAAGTGGCGGCTCACGTCGATCATCAGGCCGCGCCACGGGAAACGCGGTTGATCCTGAATGGTCGCGGCGGGCACATGGAATCCGTCGGGCCCAGGCCCGACCATCTGCAGAAACGTTTCCAGCCCATGGAGTACGCCGAGAGGATTCGGCGCCGTTACCTTGGCACCGTCGGCCGTGATTTCCAGTAAGTAGCTTTCGTCCTCGCCCAGGTCCTGCACGTCTTTACTTGCATGATCGGTGTGAATGGTCAGCGCGGCGGGCTTGCCGGATGCCGAAGCCTTGGCAAAAACGGGAATCCCTGTGGCGCGAGAGACTTGCTGCAAGAAGCGCGTGACGGCGTGATCCAGTCGCGGTTCCGTGTGACCCGTGAGCAAAACGCCAAACGATGCATCGATGCGCAAACTCCCGCTGCCCACTTGCACGCCGGACGGCAGTGGCATCAGGCTAAATGGGGGAAGCAACACCTGAAGGTTGCTTTGCAGCTGCTTTTGCGCACCGGACGGCGACACTGGCATCGATCCGGCGAACAACATCATTCCGAGCATGGTCATTACCTTTGTCCAGCAACTTTGCATCATTGTCTGTGCGCCCCGGCGGAAAGCCGCCACTAATTCGATTGAATAACGGTAGGCATCCTCGCACACTCCATGGCACGCATAAAACCCATTTCTGCTATGACCGCAAGTCTATTCGGAAGACCAGACCGAATTGGTCGCTGCCGAAACAAAGTTTGCAACGCACCCTCCGCGCGGGCTAGGTTAGAATATCGCTGGCAGGCGGTGACGATGAAAACATCAATCGCCATTTATCCCGGCTCGTTTGACCCGGTCACCAATGGGCATCTCGACCTGATCGAACGGGGCGAGAAGATGTTCGATCTGGTGATCGTGGCGGTGCTGAGCAATGCGGAAAAGCTGCCGCTGTTCACGGTGCCTGAGCGCGTCGAGATGTTGCGAGAAGTGACCAAGCGGTGGTCCGGCGTTGAAGTCGACGTTTTCGGCGGGTTGCTCGTGGAGTACGCGCGCAAGCGCGGCGCCGGAGTGATCCTGCGCGGCATTCGCGCAGTATCCGATTATGAGTACGAGTTGCAGATGGCGCTGATGAACCGCAAACTTGAGCCTCGGCTCGAAACGGTGTTCATGCTGCCGGGCCAGCCTTACAGTTACCTGAGCTCGAAGCTTGTCCGCGAAATCGCCCAGCTCGGCGGGCCACTCGACGGCCTGGTGCCGCCGATTGTCGAGGAACGACTGCGCGCAAAGAACGCCAAGAATTTGTAAGAGGGCTGGCAGCCAGCGAAAGATCAGCGAATTTGGAGACCGCAGAATTACGACAGCAAAAACTGCCGGCAAAAGACCCTAGAGGAGAGCCAGAGTGCAACTCACCGAACGCATCAATCGCATACAAATCTCACCGACATCGGCGGTCATCGCGGAAGCGGAGAAACTCAAGTCGCGCGGTGTCGATATCGCCGACTTCGGTCCTGGCGAGCCCGATTTCCCTACGCCAGATCACATCAAGAAGGCCGCGATTCGCGCGATCGAGCAGAATTTCACAAAGTACACGCCCACCGGCGGGATCCTGCCGCTGCGGGAAGCGATTTGCGAGTGGCACAAGCGTGAACTGAGCTCGAACTATGAGCCCAAGGAGTGCGTCGTTAACGTCGGCGGCAAGCATTCCATTTTCAACGTGGTCAGCGTGCTGGTGCAGCAAGGCGACGAAGTCATTATTCCCGCGCCGTACTGGGTGAGCTATCCGGACATCGTGAAATATGCGGGCGGAACACCAGTCTATGTAGACAGCCGCCCAGAAGACGGCTTCAGCGTGAAAGCTTCGGTGATCGAGAAAGCCATCACGCCAAAAACGCGCATGGTCATTCTCAGCTCGCCGAACAATCCCACCGGCGGCGTGATTCCGCCGGACGAATATGAAAGCATTCTCGCAGCCTGCAAAAAACACAACGTGTGGTTGCTGGGCGATGAGTGCTACTCGCATTTCACCTACGATCCGCACAAGCCGTACTCGATCGCAAGTCCCGAGAGATCGAAAGATCACGTCATCATTATCGGTTCGATGTCGAAGACCTTCGCCATGACCGGCTGGCGCATTGGTTACACGCTGGCGCCTGAAGCACTGGTGCAGGCGACTGTGAAATTGCAAAGCCAGTCGACGTCGAACCCCACGTCCATCGCCCAGCACGCCGCACTGGAAGCAATGCGCGGCTCGATGGACTCGGTCCCGGTGATGCTCGCGGAGTATCAGAAACGCCGCAAGCGCATCGTCGAAGGCTTACGCGCTATTCCCGGAGTGACCTGCGAATGGCCGGGTGGCGCATTCTACGCGTTTCCCAACGTTGCCGCGCATCTCGCCAACGGCAACAGCGGCCACGCCCTCGCGAAAGACACCACGGAATTAGCGAAAATTCTACTGGATCAGGCGCGTGTTGCCCTCGTGCCGGGCGACGCCTTTGGTGCCCCGGGCTATTTACGCCTTTCCTATGCCACCTCCATCGAGCGCATCGATGAAGGTTTGCGCCGCCTCGACCGCTTCTTTTCTCGAGCCGAAGCCGCGGCTTAGTTCGTGAACCTCGAACCGCTACGTCCCGCGCCTTTGCGAATCGAGCCGATTTTCAGTCCGCGTATCTGGGGTTCTCATTCCCTGGCGCCGCTGTATCCTGAAAAATCGGATCTTGCGGAGCCTCTTGGCGAGGCTTGGCTCACCGGCCTCGACTGCAAGATTGCCACTCCTCATTTTCGAGGCAAAACGCTCCGCGAAGCTTGGAGGGAGATGACTCCGGAATGGCGTGGTTCGCAATTCGCCGACACCGAAGATTTCCCTCTTCTCGTGAAATTTATCTTCCCCAAGGAAATGCTTTCGCTCCAGGTCCATCCAGACGATGCGTATGCTGCGATCCACGAACGCGCGGCAGGCGGCCGCGGCAAAACCGAGATGTGGCACATCGTTTCGGCGGAGCCCGGCGCTCGCATTCTGCTGGGCCTGAAACCCGGCGTGGACAAAAAAGACTTCTTAGCTGGTTTGGAAAACCAAACGCTCGAATCCTTGTTTCAATCTCACACGGTTCAGGCGGGCGATACGATTTTCGTTCCCGCGGGAACCCCACACGCGATCGGTCCGGGAATGATCGTGTGCGAAGTGCAGGAATACTCGGACTTGACGTATCGCGTCTACGACTACTGCCGCGTCGACGCACAAGGCAGCCCGCGAGAGCTTCACATCGAGAAGGCGCTGCACGTGATGAATTTCGGCGCTTCCAAGGCGGGAAAAGTGTCCCCGCTGCCGCTGAACGGCGAGCCAAAGAACAAATCCCTTCTCTCTGCGTGCTCATTTTTCGCTGCGGAGCGATGGGTATTCGACACAGAAGCCTCCGTTGCGGTTTCGCCGGAACGCTTCGAGTTGCTCGTCATCCTTGCAGGCAACGGCCACATCCGCTGGACGGATTCGTCTTTGCCTTATCAAGCTGGCGAATGCTGGCTGGTGCCCGCATCCCTCGGCCGTTTTTCGCTTTACCCGGAGCTAAGCACTGGAACGGGTACGTCGCTGCTCCGAACCTACGTCCCCGACCTGGCGAAACTCAGAACAGAAATTCGCCAAACGGACATTCCCGAAACGCAAGCAGCACAAACGATATTTGCGTAGAGGTGGAAAAACTACAAGGAGCACATGGCGACCGACAAATTGAGCACGCACGCCGTGATCCTGGCCGGAGGCCGTGGCACGCGTTTCTGGCCGCGCAGCCGCACCCGCACGCCGAAGCAACTGCTGAATATCGTCGGAAAGGAAACCATGTTGCAGCAGACGGTCGTGCGCCTGCGGCCGCTCATCCCCCCGGAACGCATCTGGACGGTCACGAACAGCGAGCAGGCACACGAGGTGCGAAAGCAAGTGCCGGCTCCTGCGCGGCGTCGTGTGCTGACCGAACCTGTCGGACGCAACACCGCGGCGGCCATTGCCCTGGCGGCGATTCACGTGCGTCACTCCGCGCGCGGCGATGCGCTACTCGCGGTACTGCCAGCCGACCATTACATCGCGAATCCGGAACGCTACCGCGTTATCGTGCGCGCTGCGCTGGAGATGGCCCGCGAACCTGCCCTCATGGTCGTTCTCGGTATTCCGCCAACACGCCCCGACACCGGCTTTGGCTACATCGAACGCATGGGAAACGCGCTCGATTCCAAAGGTTTTCCGGTTTATGCCGTGAAACGATTTACCGAAAAGCCCGCGCTCGCGCTCGCGAAGGAGTACGCAGGCTCAGGTCACTATCACTGGAATGCTGGCATGTTTTTCTGGCGCGTTTCGACGTTTCTGGATAATCTGAAAGAGCATTTACCAAAAACTTATGCGGCGCTCGAATCCGTGGCAGCAACCATTGGCAAACGCAGCTACGAAAAACATCTTCGTGAGATATATCCACGCTCGACAACATTTCCGTCGATTACGCTATCCTCGAACCCGCCACGCGCGAACACGGCAAGCCGCGCGTCTTTGTAATTCCTGCCGAAGTAGGCTGGAGCGACATTGGCTCGTGGACTGCGGTGTACGAACTCCTCGCAAAAAAACCCGGCGAAAACATCTTTGCAGGCGCAGGTCAAGCCATCGACGCGGCAGGAAACTTCCTGTGGAGTCCCTCGAAATACGTTGCCGCCATTGGCGTTCGCGACCTCGTTGTCGTCGAAACTCCTGATGCTTTACTGATCTGCCCTCGCGAGCGCACCCAGGAAGTCGGAAAAATCGTAAAAGCTCTCGAAGAAAAGCAGCAGAAAAATTTACTCTAGCTAGGCCAATCCGGCCTGTGTGCCCCATCTCCCATCGCGTATACTCAGACTTAATGGATTCCATTCGATTTGGGACGGATGGCTGGCGCGGCATCATCGCCGAAGATTTTACGTTCGCGAACGCGCGCATCGTCGCGCATGCCATCGCCCGCTACGTGGTGCGTGGGGAAGACGCCCGCAAAGGCGTGCTGATCGGCTACGATCACCGATTCACCGCGGATCACATCGCCGCAGCTGTGGCTGACACCATCAGTGCCACCGGCACTCCCGTCTGGCTGACTGACAAGCCCTGCCCCACGCCCGCAATTTCGCTGCTCGTGCGTCAACGGAAAGCTGCCGGCGGCCTCGTGATTACCGCCAGCCACAATCCAGCGCGATGGAACGGCATCAAATACAAAGCCAGCTACGGCAGCAGCGCCCTGCCTTCCATCGTCGCGCAAATCGAGGCCGAACTCGACGCCGTGCAGCACGACGGCGTGCCACCGTTGCCGCCCCGCAGAGACTTGATCCAGCCCCTCGAACCGCGCGCCCCCTATCTCGACACCATCGAAAAGCTGGTCGATTGGGACCGCCTGCGCGCCGCGAAGTTTCGCTTTGTCTCTGACGCTATCCATGGCTCCGCCGCGGGCCTGCTGCCTGACGTTTTCAAGCGCAACGGCATCGCTTGCGACGAAATCCGCGGCACGCGCGACCCGCTCTTCGGCGGCACCCACCCCGAACCAATCGAGCCACACATCGATCCGTTGCGCCAAGCGGTCCTCGTCGGAAAATACGACGCTGGCTTCTGCGCCGATGGCGACGGCGACCGCATCGGTGCGATCGATCGCGACGGCTCCTTCGTCAACCCGCACCAGATTTTCGCGCTGCTCGTCTGGCACCTCGTAGGCACCCGCAATCTGCCCGGCGATATTGCCAAGACCTTCTCCGTCACGAAGTTAATCGACAAGCTCGCAGCAAAATTCGGCCGCAAGCTCCACGAAGTTCCCATCGGCTTCAAATACATTTGTGAGCTGATGCTCGAGCAAAATATCCTGATCGGCGGCGAAGAAAGCGGCGGCATCGGCACCAGCCTCTATCTTCCCGAGCGCGACGCGACGGTTTCCGCCCTGCTGCTCGCGGAACTCATAGCCTGGCACGGCAAATCGCTAGGCGCACTCCTCGGCACGCTCCACAAGGAATTCGGCGAATATCACTACGGCCGGGTCGATCTGGACGTAAGGCCTGGCCAAAAGGAAAAAGCCATCGAACACTTTTCCAGCAAGAAATTGACCAGGCTGCTCGACTGGCCGGTAGCCAACCGCGAAAACATGGACGGCATCAAGCTATATCTCGGCGACGCCGGCTGGGTCATGGTTCGCGCTTCCGGCACGGAGAATTTGCTGCGCGTCTACTCCGAAACCAATACGCCGGAGACCACGCGCCGCGCGCTCGGCTCCGTAACCCAAATCGTGCAAAACTTGTAATCAGCGCAAACGCGTTTCCGCGCTGCTGGCAATCCGGAGGCTGGCATGCAAACCGTGAACCTGAACGACAAATTCAGCCGCTTCTCCGACTACTGCAATCCCCGCGTGATCGGCGAAGTCAACGACTGCCACGTCAAAGCCGTAAAACTAAAGGGTGAGTTCATCTGGCACCATCACGATAACGAAGATGAATTGTTCCTCGTCGTCAAAGGGACTTTGCGCATGAAATTTCGCGATCGCGAAGCGGTCGTCCGCGAAGGCGAATTTGTCGTCGTCCCCAAAGGCATCGAACACTGTCCGGTAGCGGACCAAGAAGTCCACATCATCCTGATCGAGCCCAAATCCACTCTGAATACGGGTAATATCACTAACGAAAGGACCGTCGCCCAGCTCGAGCGCATCTAACCGCCTTATTCTGCTCAGCAGTGACACTCAATCTCCTATGGAACGCCGCTTCTACACGCTCGACGTTTTCACCACTACCCGCTTCGAAGGCAATCCCCTTGCGGTCGTCACCGATGGCGACGGCCTCTCCGATGACGCCATGCTCGCCATCGCTCGCGAGTTGAATCTCTCCGAAACCGTCTTCGTGCAAAAGCCCACCGAAGACAACGCCCTCGCGCGCCTGCGTATTTTTACTACCCGCGAAGAATTAAAACTCGCCGGCCACCCCGTCATCGGCACCTGGTTCCTGCTCGCCGAACTCGGCGTCGTCCCCGCACAGGAAGGCGGCGTCCACATTCTGCAGCAGACCGGCGCCGGCGTTTTGCCCGTGGAAATTCGCTTCAAAGAAGGCCGCCCGCAGCGCGTCACCATGACCCAGAAGGTTGCCGCCTTCCGCCCCGCGAAAATCAACAGGAAGGCGTTAGCCGCCGCACTCGGTCTGACTTTAAAAGACCTCGATCCTCATCTTGAACCCGAATTCGTCTCCACCGGCATTTTCAATCTGATGCTTCCCCTGCGCAATCGCGCCGCTCTCGCGAAAATCTCCATGAACATGATAGATCTGCGCAAACTCCTCGGGAATAACGGCGCTATGGCGTACTGTTTCACCTCCGGCGTCAACGGCAAAATTTTCTCCCGCGGCATGCTCCCATGGGAACAATACGAAGACGCCGCAACGGGATCGGCAGCAGGTTCGCTCGGCGCATACCTGGTCCGCCAAGGCAGACTCTCCCCCGGCCATACGCTAAGCATCCTGCAAGGCGAAGAAATGGGTCGCCCAAGTCACATTGAAGTGGAAGTAACTAAAAGCGGGAAGAAATTAGTCCCCCGCGTCAGCGGCGCAGCCGTAAAAATCTTCGAAGGCACCATCAACGCCTGATGGCACCTGTAGGCCGCTTTCCGAAAAGGGCGCTTTCCGCGGCCGTTAGGCAATTCGCTCTCCGCCTAAACAGAAAGAATTGCGCGCGCAAGTCCGCAATCAAAGCTTTTCAGCAGTCTGTTGCGACATGACCAGCGTCTTTCGGAAAGCATCGAGAATGCCATTGACGAATGCCCCTGATTCTTCCGAAGAAAACTTCTTAGCGAGATCGACGGCCTCATTCAGCACGACTTTCGGCGGAGTATTCGTCGTCCGTAACTCGTGCATCGCTAAACGCAAAATCGCGCGATCGATAATCGCCAGCCGTTCCAGGCGCCAGTTCTCCGCGTGCTTGACGATCAATTCATCCAGGGCAATCACATCCTGGGCAGTGCCTTCGAACAACTGATTTGCGAATGCACGCGTGGCGTCGCTCGCCTTCGCCGCGCGCCAAAATTTGTCCTCCAGCTTCGACGGCTCCTGATGGCTCATGTCCCACTGAAAAAGCATCTGCATGGCAAACTCGCGGGATTTCGTGCGGAGAGACATTCTACTTGCGGAGCAACTTTCTGGGCGCATTTGGCACAGGCTTTGCGGCTCGCAACTTCCGTGAGAGTTGAGCCATTTCAATGGCACCAAGCCCGGCCTCAAATCCCTTGTTCCCACCCTTCAAGCCCGCTCGATCAATCGCCTGATCCAACGTGTCGCAAGTCAGCACGCAAAAAATAATCGGCATGCCACTGTCCATCTGCGCCAGTTGCAACCCTCGCGCCGTCTCGGAGCAAACGTAATCATAGTGAGTGGTCTCACCGCGCAAAACGCACCCAATTGCCACGAGCGCATCATACCGGCCAGTAGCAGCAAGCTTCTTCGCAGCAAGCGGCAACTCAAACGCCCCGGGAACGTGCACTACGTCGACGTCCTTGCTCGCAGCGCCCGCCCGTTCCAGCGCATCAACGGCAGCCGACAGCAACCGCTCAGTGATAAAGCTGTTGAAGCGGCTGACGACGATGCCGAAGCGCAAACCCGCGCCGTTTAGTTCACCTTCAATTTTGCCGGGATGGAGTTTCTCTGCCATACGATTCATCGCACTCGCTTATTTCCCACGGAATTGCGCCGGGCGCTTGTCCAGAAATGCTTTGGTGCCCTCACGCATATCCTCAGTAGCGCAAGAAAGTCCAAACAGCGTCGCCTCCAGAAACAGTCCTTCTTCTTGCGGCATTTCCACGCCGCGCTCAATCGCTTCCATCGTGTACTTCACGGCCAGCGGCGCGTTCGCGATAATTTTCTTTGCCATCGCCTCCGCCGCAGGCAAAAGCTCCGCGGAATCGTAAATACGATTGACCAGCCCGACGCGCTGCGCCTCCTCAGCCGTGATCATTTCGCCCGTAAGACAAAGTTCGTGCGCCACTCCCTTGCCGCAAAGCCTCACCAGCCGCTGCGAACCGCCGTATCCGGGAATAATCCCCAACTTCACTTCCGGCTGCCCAAGTTTCGCGCTCTTGCTCGCTATGCGAATCGTGCAGGAAAGTGCCAGTTCGCAACCGCCACCCAATGCGAATCCATTGATCGCGCAGATCGAAGGCTTCCCGATCGTCTCCAAAAGATGAAAAACTCCCTGTCCAAAAAGCGAAAAATCCTTCCCATCAACGGCGGTGCGCTGCGCCAGTTCGCCAATGTCCGCGCCCGCGACAAAAGATTTCTCTCCAGCACCGGTAAGGATCAGCACCCGCACCGCATCGTCGTCCCGTGCGTCCACCAGTGCATCGCGTAACTCTTCCACTGTCTTGCGGTTCAATGCATTCAACACCTTCGGCCGGTTGAAAGTGATGAACCCGATCCCATCCCTCTTCTCGTACAAAATATTTTCGTATCCCATGTGGCGGCTCTTCGAACCTCGACCTTCCAAACGTCGGACTTCTAAAATTTCATCGCCTTCGGTTTCTGTGGATCGGAATAATCGTAAAATCCCCGTCCCGCTTTCCGCCCGTTCCAACCCGCCAAAACCATCCTCTTCAACAATGGCGGTGAAGCAAATCGCCGCTCGCGAAACTCATCAAACATAATATTCGCAATATAGTACGTGGTGTCCAATCCAACGAAATCCAGCAAAGTAAGCGGACCCATCGGATGCCCACACCCCAATTTCATCGAATTGTCGATGTCTTCGATTGACCCAACACCCTCTTCCAACGCACGAATGGCATCCAGCAAATAGGGCACTAGCAATCGGTTGACGATAAATCCAGTGCTGTCGTGCGCCCGAACCGGCGTCTTCCCCAGTTTTGCTCCAAAAGCCACCATCTCTTCGTACACCGCAGAATCGGTGGCAATCGTTCGCACCACCTCCACCAGCTTCATCACCGGAACCGGATTGAAAAAGTGCAACCCGACGAACCGGTCAGGCCGTTTGGTCACCGCTGCAATTTCGGTGATGGTCAGCGAAGACGTGTTGCTGGCAAAAATAGTGGCAGCTGGACAAAGTGCATCCAGTTTAGTGAAAAGTTCGCGTTTAGCTGGAAGTTGCTCGATGATCGCCTCAACGATCACATCGCAATCCTTCAATTCTTCGATCGCGGTTGTGCCCGTCAACCGGCCACGAATTTCCGTCTTCTGCGCCTCGGTAATGGTTCCCTTCTCCACCAGCCGCGCAAGATTTTTGTCGATACCCTTCAACCCTTTGTCCACAATCTCCGCAGAAACCTCGCGCACCACGGTCGTAAATCCCGCCTGCGCCGCCACCTGCGCAATGCCCGACCCCATCAACCCACACCCCACGACTCCAACTTTTTGAATCGCCATTCATTCCCTCGTGAAAACCAGTTCTCTTTCGTTGTAGCGGCCGCTGTCCGAAGCGCTCAATTTGCAGTTCCAGGGGCACAGCACTGCTTTACCCTGACCCTTGGAGGGTACGCCCCTTTCAGCAAGCTGTATTATATCCAGTGAACTTTGGTGCTTCCCACCCGCAACCGACGCTAATTGTACAGCGCCTCGACCACCATTGCGATTCCCTGCCCGCCACCAATACACGCCGTAGCCAGTCCATACCGCAAATTATTCCGCCGAAGCTCGTTCAAAATCGTAATCACCAGCCGTGTCCCGGTAGCCCCCAGTGGATGCCCAAGCGCAATAGCCCCGCCATTCACATTCGTCTTATCGCGATTCAATCCCAGCACTTTCTCCACCGCAAGATACTGCGCCGCAAACGCCTCATTCACTTCCACGCGGTCCATCTGGTCGAGCGTGAGTCCCGCAAGCTTCAGCGCCTTCTGCGACGACGGCACCGGCCCGATTCCCATGATGCTCGGATCGACACCTGCGACCGCCCAGGAAACGATGCGCCCCACCGGTTTCAATCCGCGATCCTTGGCAATTTTCTCCCGCGTCACAACCACCGCCGCAGCGCCATCTACAATTCCGCTGGCATTCCCCGCCGTAACAATCCCGTCCTTCTTGAACGATGGCGGCAACTTTTCCAGAATCTCCATCGTCGTTTCCGGCCGCCGGTGATCGTCTTCGCTTACCGCAACGACCTTCTTCCCCTGCTTCACTTCTACCGCCACAAGTTCGTCCTTCATGCGGCACGCTTTGTAGGCCGCATCCGCCGCCTGCTGGCTCCGCAAAGAATACGCATCCGCGTCTTTGCGCGTGATTCCCTGTTGCTCCGCAAGTTTCTCCGCAGTCATCGCCATCGGCAAACCACAATACGAATCGGTCAGTCCAGCCATCAGCGAGTCTTCCAGCGCTCCTCCACCAAGCCGCAGTCCAGTGCGCGCGCCGCGAATCACAAACGGAGCCTGCGTCATGTTCTCCATACCGCCGGCCAGCACCATCGTCGCCTCGCCCAACAACAATCGGTGCGCCGCTTGCGAAATCGCCTCAATCCCCGATCCACACAACCGATTCACGGTCACTGCCGGCGTCTCCATCTTCAACCCGGCCTTCAATCCAACGTGCCGCGCTCCGTAAAGCGCGTCGGCGCTCGTTTGCATCACGTTACCGAAAATAGCGTGGTCGAAATCCGCGCTATCTACCCCGGAACGCCGGATCGCTTCTTTCGAAGCATGCGCAGCCAAATCAATCGCGGACACCTCCGAAAACGAACCGGTATACCGCGCCATAGGCGTACGCGCGCCAGAAACAATCACAACATCCGTAGGAAACATGGTCTTCTCCAAAATCCCGCCGGCTTCGTCCTGGTTCAAAGGACGTGCCGCACATCTTTTCAATCTTCCCAAACTCCAAACTCAAATCTCCAACTTCTAATTTCAGAACTTCGGGCTCTCCAGCACCACGATCGTATCCCCGCCAGCCTTACGCGCCTCTTCCGCAGAAAACTCCGCCCGATTGATCAAATCCGTAACAATGTCCTCGCTTTCATAATCGGGCTTAGCCACAGCTTCGACAATCCCGGCGCTGAGCGTGATCTGTGTCGAGTCCCAAGGCGGCCGCACGCCCGAAGCTGCCCGCCGCAGTTTGTCCGCAAGATTCTGCGCCCCCGCCAAGGTAGTGTCCGGCAAAATAAACGCCAGTGACCACGACGTGTACTTCACCGCCACATCATTCTGCCGCACAATCGGCTGCAACGATCGAGCCAACTGCTCCAGAAAACGCTCGACCGGAGACTCCCCGTGCTGCCGCAGGATTTCCGCGCCGCGATCGATCTGCAAAATCGCCAGTGCCAGCGGCGTCCCTTGCGTCCGCGAGCGGTCCGCTTCCGTCAGCAAACAGCTTTGATACGAACTGCGGCTCAGCAAGCCGGTGCGCTCGTCGGATACCCCCATGCGCCGCACCAGTGATCGCAGCCGCGTATGGCTCACGCTCATCAGCATCTGATCGCCGATGGCCTGCAGAAAATAAGCTTCATTCGGCTTCCATTTGTGCGGCGCCGCATGCGCCACGATCAGCATGCCGGCAGGAACCTGCGTTTCTTTGTCCGTGATGATTACTCCTAGCGCCGTCGCCAGGCCAAGCTCGCTGAGAATCGATCCCTCCGTCGCATCGACCATCAACCCGCCAAGCTCGTCGGGCTGCGCTTTTTCCATGTGTGCCAGCAAAAATACCACCTGTGCGCCGGGAGCGGGCCGTAAACCCTGCGCGCAATATTCCGCCGCCAGTTCCGGCGGCCGCCCCTGCGTCCCGACCACTGCGAGAGCGCGCGTAGCCCGCAGATAGCCTGCTACTTCATTGACCGCGGTGTTAAGCATCGCCCGGGGTGTTTGTTGGCGAAATATTTTCTGGTTGATCTCGGAAATCTTGGAGAGGTCGCGCAGCGTTTCCGCGGCGTACACGCCGCTCTTTGTGGTGATGTTCGAAGATGGCTCGGGCGCGGGTTCTGGCGTTGCTTCGGGCGGCGGCACGGCCACCGCTTCCGGGGCTTTTGCTTTCGGCGCTCCCTGCGGCCACCAATTTGCCAGCTGATAAAGATTGCGCAAACGCGGATGGCGCTCTTCTTCTCCAGGAAACATCGCCGCAATCTTCTGCAAACGCTCCAGAGCCTTGGCTTGTAGCGAATACTGCAGAAAAATCTCGGTCTGCACGATCAGGTCTTCCAGCGCCTGCATCTTTCGGCCTTCTTCGGTGCCCGCCTGCGAACCCCCACCGCTGTCAGAGGACGCTTGGTGCGGGTGCGCGGCGTGAGGCGCTCCGCCGGTACCCTTGGCGACTCGCCCCGTGATGCGTTTCAAAAATGCATCGTCAATTCGGCCGTGCAACAGCTGGATGCGCTCCTGATTCCGGTGATCGTAAGGATCAATATCGACCAGCTTTTCGATCGTGTCGGCGGCCTTGTTGGCATTGCCGCCATGCAGATAAACGTCAAACAGTTTGATCAGAATTTCGAAATACTGCGACTCGCGGTTCAATTCGTTGTAAAGAGCGGCCCAGAATTCCAGAATGGGCAGCGAGGTCGCATGCTTCGCTCCGACGCTATCCATCTGCGTGGCGAAATCGTTCTGACGCTTGTCGGCAAACATGCGTTTCTTGAGTGTAAGCAGGATCTCCACTGCTTTCGCGTCTTGCCCGGCGGCGGCGCAGAGGTCGGCCAGCTCGAATAGCCGCGTTACGCCTTCGTTCTTTTCGCGCAAAAGTCCTTCCAGGACTTCGCGTGCGCGATCGAGCTGACCCGACGACATGAGTGCATCGGCGTACGTGTCGAGGAAGTTCGCGTCTTTTTCCGCGGCCGCGAAAGGCTCGAGCAACTCCGCCGCGCGCCCGCCATCGCCGGACTTGAGCATGGCGTCAGCGTACAGAAGAGCGACGCTGCGTTCCTGAGGCGCCAATTTGTAAGCGCGACCAAGAAACTGCAAAGCTTCCGCTTTGGCTCCGCTTGCCGACGCCAGCTGTCCAGTGCGCAGAAACGCCCTCGCGGCCAGCGCGTTCTTGCCAATGCGCTCCGCGGCTTCGGCCAGTCGAAGTTGCCGCGAAATATTCTCCGGAGCGAGCTGCGCAGTACGCTCCCAGCAAAACAGCGCATCTTCCGAGCGGCCGGCCTCCGTGAAAATTTCGGCGGCTTTCGAATACTGCTCGACGGCTTCGTCGAAGCGATTCTGCTTTTGCTGCAGGAAAGCGTAGCGCGCGATGCGTTCCGGAGGTTGGTTGCCCGGCACCGGCCGCAGAAATCGATTGTAGATCGCCAGCGCCTTGATTTCGTCCCGCGGTTCGATCAGCAAATCGAATAGCAACCCGTAATAAACCGCGGCGCGTTCCGGCTGCTCCATCCGAGCATATAGATCGCCCAGCGCCTGCGTGGCTTCTTGATGCTGCGGCGCCGCGTCGATTACCGCCAAATACGCTTCGATCGCATCCTCGACGCGATTCTTCTCGAGGAAGCGTTTGGCGCGGTCCAGGTGCTTGCTGATGTCTGCGGCCATCCGTGCAGCTTGCCTTTACCCTCGATTGCTAAGGGTTACGATTTCCCTGCGTATTTCCTGCAAAATTTGCTGGCCGAATCTACCGGACAAATTCACTGGCCAGATTCACTGACCAAATTCGCTGGAATGTGGAGACGAGCGCCGCACGCACCGAAAGCGTGAGCACCCACTTTTTCGAACTGTCCTTAGTAACTATATACTGCCGCTGAAGGCTTGCAAAACGGAGGCCTCATTCCTGCTCATAATAAAGCACCCTGCCCGACTGGAACGAATACCGCGCCACCCGCGGCGCCCACCGCACAAACTCCATCATCGGCCGGGCCCCGATCTTCTCCTCGATGCCACGCAGCTTCTCGAACAATTCCATCCACTCCGCCCGATCCGTTCTTTTCTCCGGCTGCTGCGACGGCGCCTCTTCCGGCTCCTCGGTCTCAGTGTCCCGTTTCCTTCCTCGCTCACTCGACTTCGCTAACTGTGACGACGACTTCTTCGACGAGCCTTCCGGAGGACGCGTCGTCTTCTCCGTGGAACCGTCCGTCTCGATCGGTTCCGGCGCGAGCACCTCCGCTTCATACCGGGTGCGAAATTCCCGCCACGTTCCTTCCGGCTTTCCCTCAATCAAGTCGCGAAAAATCTCCGTCGCCTGGTTCGGATGCGCCGTAAGAACGCCAAGCAGCGCCATGGCTGTCTGATATGGCCCTCCCTTGGCATTGCCCGCGAACGCTCCACGTTCCCCTTCCTTCACCGAAGCCCGCAACAACCGATAAATATTGATGAATCTCTTCCCTGCTCGTGGTGAGGGGATAAATCGATGCAACTCCTTCATGAACGTGCACTCATCGCCGCTAATATTCAAATATTCCGGCATGCGATCGATAACCGGCTCATCGACGGTCCCGGCGTCATCCTCCTGTGCCGTTCCATGTCCGGCCGAAGCCGCGTTCGTATCGGCTTTTTGCTCGGGCACGCCAGCGGGAGCACCGCTCACTGTCGCTCCGGATGTGGCTCCTAGTGTCGGTCCAATTCCCGTCGTTGAACTCGGCGTGGTTCCGGAAACTGTCGTCGCACCGGTAGCCTCATTCGCACTTTGACCCGAACCCGCTATGGCAGCCGTGGCCGCGGCCTCTTGCGCCCCCTCGCCTTGTCGATCCCTGTCCGGAGTTGTCTCGCCTAACCTTCGCCCTAGCGGCCTCGCATATTTGTCCACCATGCTCCCGAATCCCTGCTTGCGAATCGGCCGCAACGTAAACGGTATCTGAAAAATCTTCTCCAAATAGTTCAGCGGAGTCGAATGCCAGTGGCTCTCGCTCTCGCCATCGGTTGCCGGTGCCTCACCGTCGGCCCGTTCCTGATTCCGAAATGCGCCTGACGACTGCTTCAGCGAATACAACAGCCACCTCGGATCAACACCAACAACCACCACAAACAGCGGAAACGCCAAAAGCAAATGTACCGCCTGCAGCACCTTCACTACCGTGTCTTCGGGGCACCGGTCCAGATCGTCGATGTACAAAACAATCCGGTCGATCCGCGGAAACAGCTTCTTTAGCCCCTGCTGTTCGCGTTTTTTGTCCGCCTTTTCCTGCCTCTCCTTAAGTTCTCTCTCGAGTTCCTTGTCCTTGTCGGCTTTTGCTTTACGCAACTTCTCCGATTCCTGATTCTCGAACTTTACCTCTCGCAACAGCGTACTCAGGTACTTCAAATCGTTGCGAACACGCGAAATCGTCCCCAGCCGTTGCGTATAGTCCGTGCTCTGGTGTCGCGCCAAAACGAAATCGGCCATTCGCCGGTCCGCGCGCATCTTGTCGAGTTGCTCATTGAGTTGGTGGACTTTCTCTTGCGCTGCCGTCACGTTTCCGTGGGCCGTCTTCACCTTGTCTTGCACCGCGTGGAGCTCGTCTTGTAGCTGTCGCTCGCGGTCCTTCCTCT
>Ga0137403_10000772_pt1 | contig 40980 bp, 42 predicted proteins | sample CZOMad2_1_16fung_FD_122057 | JGI IMG/M metagenome (GOLD analysis project Ga0137403, IMG submission 122057) | Vadose zone soil fungal communities from Angelo Coast Range Reserve, California, USA - CZOMad2_1_16fungal (Hybrid Assembly) | ecosystem: Environmental > Terrestrial > Soil > Vadose zone...
GACGCACCCGCCTCGAGGCGTCTGGGATCCGCGTTCGGCGAAGCAAATGCACCTACTCCCGCCCACGCGATGTCAACACGAATAGCGACCACAGGGCCACAGTTGCCATCCACCAAGCACGCACACCCTTAGGGGTCACTGTGCTCCCTTCGCTTTTTTCTCTCCCTGGCCGCAGCACGGCAGCGACGCAGTCGCCGCACCACTCGCTACGTTAGAACACAACGCTCGCTCTTGTCAATCGTGCGGGGCTGCTGCGTCTTGCGGCGGTCTCTCGGGTCGATCGGCGTCGAGCCCGCGAAGGACGATCCGAAGCCGGGCGGTGGCCGACATCAACAAGCGGAGGCAATCCACGGCCGCAGCCGCAACGAGCGCCTCGAGCGGGAAACCGGCTATCGGCCCGACCGTAAATGCCAACGCCTCGGTGTCGACCGTCGTTGCGGGCTTTGAGAGCCGGTGGCGCGCCGCCCGCAAAAAGGCGATCGGGGTCGCCGCGACCGCGAGCGGCTGATCCTTCGGAGCACTCGGCCAGGCCCGCTGCGTCGTGAGCACGGCGTAATGAACCGTCGGGAAGAGAGCGAGAGCGGCGACCGACGCCGCCGACGGATGTTCGCTTGTTGCGAGGTGGAAGATGAGCGCGCCCGTGCATGGAACAAAGCGCGCCGCGTCGCCGAGCGCGTCGATATAGCCGCCGTAGCGGCTGTCGAGACCACGCGCCTGCGCGAGCTTGCCGTCCACGCAGTCGAGCAAGAAGCTTGCCTGGAACAGGAGCGCTCCTGCGATTAGGGCTCCCACGGCGTAGGCCGCCGCTGCTCCGAAGGCCACAACGGTCGCCGCAGCCGTCACCAGGTTCGGCGTGACCCAGGCCACGCCTACCAGCAGCCGGACGATGGGTCCAGCGACCGGGTCTATGACGAGCACCGTCCACCAGCAATCGCGGCCCTTGACCATCACTCGCTCGGGCCGAACCCGTTCAGGAGCACGGACGGAGGCTTCGGTCCCCGGGGCGGAGACGCTCTGGCCGTTCACGAACCCGCGACCCTGGGTGCGGGGGGCTTGAGGACCACGCGCTCGACGACATTCGCAAACGCGGCGACCGCAGGCGCACCGCCGAGCTCGCGGCCGGCCCTCTGCAGGCGGCACGGATCTTCTACAGCGGCGGTAAGCGTCTCGAGGAAGTGGTCGTAACCTTCGGCGAGGCAGATCGTCTGCATCTCCGCCACGCGCCGTGCGAATGCAACTTGGTGGTTGTCGACATGCTCGCCGATGTCGGCTCGGCGTGGAACGACGATCGGCATCTTCCCCGCCGCGAGCGTCATCATGATGGTTCCGGGGCCCCCATGACTGACGACGACGGCCGCCGCCTCGAAGGCCTCTTTCATCTCCGAATACGTCATGTAGTCGACCGCGTCAGGCTTGCGGGGCGGCGGCGAGACACCGTGTTGCACGAGGCAGCGAACGCGGCCGTCCAGCCGGTCGAGCGAAAGGTCGATCCACTCCATGAGGCGGGAAAACGGGTGGCAGTCCGTCCCGACGGTGACGAAGACCAGACGTCTGCCGTTGTCGGCGGATGACGTCAGAAGAGACACCCGATCACCTCACCGCGAGGGTAGAACTGTTTCTGTTCCTCCCACTGCAGACAGAAGGCGTTGCTCAGCGGGTGGCATAACCGACCCGTCAACGTCGGGGAGTCGATCCTGTCGTAGACCTCGATGTAGATCCGCGGGATTCGCGAGACACGGCCAATGACAAAGAACGGGAACGCCACAGCGGCTCCAGTCGAGACGATCAGATCGGGGCGATAGCCGCCGACGACCTTCCGCGCGAGTGCGAGGTTCTTCAGCATGTTCCGGACGTTGCGCGTGGTCGGATGGTGTGCCCAAACGACAGACTCGTCGGCCAGGAGCGAGCGGCTGTCCGGCAAGTCAAACGTCACCCAGAGCCTGTCGTGCTGCTCCCACCACGGCTCGAGCCGATGGAGTTGCAGAAGGTGGCCGCCTGAGGAGGAGACGAGGAGCACCTTCATTTCCGGCCTCCGGTAGGGCACGATTTTTGCGAGCTCGAGCTCATGGACGCGGGGCGGCCAGGCCGTGATCGGCAAAGGACAGGCGTGAGCGCGCGCGTGACGCGGCAACCTCTGGTTCGCTGTCGAGCTCGCGGAGCGCGAGGGCGGCGGCGACCATGATCACGACGAGCTGCAACGAGAGTGTGTAGAACGGTGCCTCTACGAGCGCGATGAGGATCGCGACGTGGGCCCAGAACCCTGGCCCGGCTCGAATTCGCGCCGTCCGGACGAACACAACCCCAAACCAGGCGAGAAACAGGATTACGCCGGGGATCCCGTGCGAGAACATCAGGTACAGAAGTTGTCCCTGCGTCCCCACGGAATCGAGGTACGACCGCGACTCGGCCGGTCTGGGTGCTCCGTACCCGAGAAGGGGCGACTTCGCGACTCGGTGAAACGTCTCCGCGTACAGCGCTCGCCGTGCGCTGTTGCTCTGCCCATGGGCAAGGCGTTGACCGATCAAACCCTGAAGCGGACTGACGACGATCACCGTCGCGCAGATCGCGACGCCGATGACGACACGGCCAAGTGCTCGCACGTCCTGCTGCCACGCCAGGCGGATCAAGACGTACGCGATTGCGACGCCGAGGCTCAGCCACGCGCCCCGATTCAGCGAGACGATCAACGGGAAGAGCGACGCCACGAGCGCGATTTGGAAGATCCGGCGCCAGGTCCGCGACGTCGTCTGCGCGATGGCGCCGAACGCAAACGGCGTGAGAAACGCGAACCCCGATCCCCAGCCGTTCGTATACGTGAAGAACGTCTGTGGGCGTCCGAGCGGATACCCGAGGAAGGTCTGAACGTTGGCGAACTTTGCTGTGATCATGTCCTGCACGACCTGGTTGTTGGCGATCGAGCCGGGAATCAGATGCGCCGCGGGCGTCGTGAACGAAACGTTTGGGAAGAAGATGCCGAGATACCCGCCGCCGACGACGACCAGCCAATAGCCCGCGAGGGCGTAAACGATTGTTCGGGCCGGGACCATCTCGCGGCGGTTGTAGAGGTAGAGGAAGACGATCGTCGCCGCGACATAGATCGAGAGGCGGAGGAGGAAACCCGCGAACCGACCCACGGTGTCTATCTGGGTAGCTGATGCGACCATCCACGCGAGAAAGAGAAGCCAAATCCCGAACCCGCGCGGCAGGCGCAACGATTCGGCGCGGAGCAGAAGCGACAACAATAGCCCGGCGGCAATAACCGGCCAAATGAAATGGCTGAGCCCGAGGGCCCACCAAAGCGGAAGCGGGAGGAAAAGTGCGTATGCCTGCCAGCCGCGCGGGAGCGCCCGTCGCTGAGGCATCGTCCCGATCGAATGTTGGGCAGGCATTACGGTCTCAGATACCCCGCCCGAGGCGGTTCGCGGTGGTGACGACGAAGTTCGGCCGAAGGATCCGTGCGGCTACGAGCAGCGCGAGGTACGCCCGAAGCTGTCGCGCGTCGAGGTGCAGACATCGCTTCGCATATGCGCGGGCCTCGGGGCCCTTTCCAGAGGCGGCGAGCGCGAAGGCGATTTGGCCGTAGATGCGGGCGAGACCCACCGGCTCCTGTTGGAATTCTGGGTACTTTTCGAGGAGATAGTGGAGAGCGGAAACGAGCATCTTCCAGCGGCCGACGAACCATGATTCGTCACTCCAGTGGATGCGCGCCAGCGGCTGGCTGATCGTCGCGATGCCATTCAGACGAGCCGCGCGAAGCATCCAATCGTAGTCCTCGCCGTAGCCGCCGGGAATGGCTTCATCAACGAGGCCGATCTTGTCGAGAAACGTCTCCCGACTGACGAGGATCGTGCCCTGATGGATCTCCATCCTGCGGGAGCGAAGGAAGTCGCCGAACCGTAGGATCGGCTCCTTGGGCACGCGCGCGATCGCGCTGCCGTTCCGGTAGACGTACATACCGGAAGCAACGACGTCAACGCTCGGGTTCGACGCGAGCTCGTCGACCTGGAGCCGCACCTTCTGCGCGAGCCATTCGTCATCGTCGTCGCAGAAGCCGACGAGCTCGCCTCGGGCGGCTAGAACGCCGCTATTCCGCGCGCCGGCGAGGCCGGGGCTGCGGCCGTTCGTAATCAAGCGGATCCGACGCTTCGGCGGAACCCCGAGGCCGACCGGCGCCGGCTCGCTTTGATCGAAGACGACGATACATTCAATCTCACCGGCGTAGTCCTGGGAAAAGACGCTTGCGACGGCGCGTCGAAGCAGCTCCGGCCGGTTGCGCGTGGGAATCACAGCCGACACAAGGGGATACGTCGCCATCTCAGCTCCCTGCCCGATACGCGACTGCTGGCGGTCTCCCTGCGAACATCCGAGCGGCGACCGCGCGGGCCGCGGGCAGATCCGCCGGGGCATCGATCTCCGCCCAAGAGCCCGGCGCGACGAGGATGGGGCGCACGTCCAGCTCATCACACATCCGGCTGTAGATGTCTTCGTAGTAGAGCGTCGTCTCTCCGTCGGCGAGCGCCTGTCGCGCGAGCGTCAAATATCGGGCGCGAGCCGCGCCGCGGAGCGTCGAGATGCCGATGAACTCACCAAGCGCGAGGTCCGGTGTGATGTCTTTACCGAGACGCGTGATCGAGCCGCCGGAGACCGCGACCTTCATTGCTTCAGCGTCCGGTCGACCCGGCTCCACCAGCAGCCCGAGAGACGCGGTTTCGGCCTTCGCGGGACGCACGAGGTCGGGCGCGAAAATGATGTCGCAGTTGAATATCAGGACATCTTCGTCTGCGGCCTCCAACGCAACGGTGACAGAGTGGAAGTTGTTCAGCTCTCGAAACAAAGGGTTGTAAACGATCTCGATGCGAATGTCGTACCGGCGATGACTCACATACCGCACTACGTCATCCGAGCGATGGCCCGTAACGAGCAGCAGCCGATCGAACCCTTCTTCCGTCAGTGCGTCGACGCATCTGTCGAGCACGCGCGTTCCATTGACGCGCAGCAGACACTTTGGCCTGCCGCCCAACCGCGAGGCGGTGCCTGCGGCCAGCACGACTGGGACGAGGTCACTCACGGGCTCGTACTCCGAGTCGGACGAAGCCCTAGTTGAGGCCGAGTGGGAATTGGACCCAACTCATCTGCCCTCGCCCGCGGATGCATCCGAGTCGAGCCACGAATTCCGGGCGAGATCGACGACGAATTCGGGATCGGCCGTTACCGCCCTCGAAAGGAGCGTGTGTCGTCCCGGCCTCACCTGGTACGTGATCTTGAGTGCACGGACGGCGTCCTCGAACGAGATGCCAATCGCGCGAGGCGTGGTCGGCGCTCCAATGCTGCGCAAGAGCTCCACGACCTGCCCGAGCTCGCCGCCGTAGAGCCGGCTCGCCAGGACGGATCCGACGCCGACCTGCTCGCCGTGAGACCCCGTGCCGAGCCCGAGCGCGTCGAAGGCGTGGCTGATGAGGTGTTCGGGACCACTACACGGGCGACTCGACCGCGCAAGCGCCATCGCCAGCCCGCTCAGGACCAAGCCGTGGACGAGACTCTCGACATCCTCGGCGGCGAAGGGGCGTTCGCGCGCAAAAAGGTGCCGCCGCCCTATCAGCAGTCGCGCTCCCGACTGCGCGAGCAAGGCGGCATAGTCGTCATACGGCTCACCACTGACACGATGCGCCCAGCGCCAATCCTCGACTGCAATCAGGTTTGCGGCTAGATCCGCCATCCCGCTGACGAGCGTGCGGCGAGGGGCGCGGCTGACGACATGCACTGGTACGAAGAGGGCGGCCGGGGCGCGAGCGCCGTAGCTGCTGACTCGGCCGTCGGCTCCGCGCAAGACGGCGACTGGCGAGCAGATGCCGTCATGCGACGCCTGAGTCGGAATTGCGAAGAACGGGAGGAGCGCCCGTGTGGCGCCGTACTTCCCCACGTCCAATGTCTGGCCGCCGCCGCAGCTGATGATTACGTCCGCCTTCTCCTCCAGCGCTACGTGCTGCAACCGGTCGACCTCGTCGAGCGTGGCTCCTGCCGTCTCGACGGTCGCGCACTCGAGCTGCGCGCCACAGTCGATCACCAGCGAGCGGCCGAGGAGGTTTCTGCCTGCGCGACCAAGCGCGAAGAGTGGGCGTCGGAGCTCGAGCTCCGCCAGCGTTTGCGCGAGCGCATCCGCAACTGCCGCGTCGGAGTGGGCGAAGACGAGCGACGAAGGTAGTTCTGGTGCGCGGACCCCGCGCACCGGGACGGAGGGAAGGACGTCGGCGGGAGCGGACGCGGCGGGAAAGACGGAGGTCATACCAGCCTCAGTGCCTTGATCTCAATCGTCTCAGCCAGAGCGCACATCGCCTCTAGTACGCCCGCCGCGTCCTCGTCAACGCGGGGATCGTCCCGAAGATCAGCCTGACGTCACCCCATAGCGACCAATTCGTCACGTAGAGGTAGTCGAGCTTCGTCATCTCCTCGAATGGGATCTCACTGCGGCCGAGGACTTGCCACAGCCCCGTGATACCGGGCGTCAGGTCGAGGCGCTTGCGTGCCCAATCGATGATGTAACGGTCTTCGTCGAGAATGAGCGGCCGCGGACCGACGAGCGACATTTCGCCCTTGACCACGTTGATCAGTTGAGGAAGCTCGTCCAACGAATACCGCCGCAGGAAGGCGCCAAAAGGTGTGATCCGCGGGTCCTCCGGCACCTTGAACATCCGCGGGTCGCCGCCGTTCGCCGCGTGCATGTTCAGGTGGGCGACCTCGCTCTTCCGGCGATCGGCGTCGTCGACCATCGTTCGGAATTTGTAGATCCGAAACGTCTTGTCGCCTCGTCCCATGCGGATTTGCCTGAAGAAGACAGGTCCTGGCGTTTCATGCTTTACTCGGCATGCGATTACCGCAAAGAGCGGGGCCAACAGCAGCAGCCCGACAGCCGCGCCCACCAGATCCACCCCGCGCTTCAGAATGCGTGCGGAGCGAGAGAGATGCAACGGAGGCAGTCCTAGCAAGGGAATACCCTCCACGGTGTGGATACCGACGTTCGGACCTACTACTTCGAAGAAGCGTGGGACGATGTCGACCTGAACGTCGAGGTCCTTCAGCGAGCGGACGAGATCGAGTGCCTCGTCGTGTGGCTCCTTCGAAAACGCGAAGATCACGCGTTCGACGTCAAAGACCCGCACGATTGCGGGCAGACGCTCGGGCGCACCTAGCACCGTCAAGTGCTCGAGGTCATCGCGACGCTCCTTCGGCTCGGAATCCACAAAACCGACAAGATTGATGCCGTACTCAGGATGTTGGAGCAGCTTGCGGCCAATGAGCTGCCCAACGTCGCCGGCGCCGACGATGACGGTGTTTTGGAGATATGTGAGCCGTGACCGGCAGTACGTGCGCGCCGCGACGCGGCAAAGCGTTATGAGGATGATCGCAAGAATCCAAAAGAGAGCGAATTTCGAAGGGGGGGCCCGCATAACGCCGGTGAGCTCTTCGACGAGAAACAGGGTCCAGGTGCCGACGGTGACTAGATGGAAGACACCGACGGCGTCATCGGAAGTCGAGTGATCTGTCCGCTCTTCGTCGTGGGCATAAAGGCCGTAGACCTTTGCGATCACGACCCACAGCGGCAACGTGCTCGCCAGGAGGAGAAGCTCGATCGTCGTGGGTACGTGGTCCTTGGCCGATCCGACCCGAAACAGGAGCTCCGCGCCTGCGAACGAGAGCGAGAGACCGATAACGTCAGCGGCGACAAGCATCCGCCGGACGAGCCAGCCGCGGCGTCGGACCGTTGCTGTCTTCCGGCGGCGCTCGAGAATCTCCAGCGTCCGGTCGTCGGCGGCACCCACAATTTCGTCGTAATGGATGACTGCTTCCCCCATTACCACGGCATCGGGCGGCTTCACGTCTCGTCTCCTGGCGGGATGACGCGGTCGGCGGGCGTGCGGTCGGCGTTCCCTCCGAGCCATCGCCTCGCGGTAGGCCGCGCTCGGCTACGTCTCGACTCTTCGTCGACCGACTTGATTCGGTAGGAGCCGTAAAAGTCATCCGGAGCACTACCTGTCACTACGACGCCGATTGCCGGCGCGCCACATGTTTCGAGCGCACGGCGGAGGTCCTTCAGTTTCGACTTCCAGGCAAAGTGCAGGCGCGAAACGAGGAGGAGCGCATCGACGTTGTCACTCAGTGCGATCGCGTCCGCTCCTCCAAGGAGGGCCGGCGCATCGATCAAGACGAGATCGTTTCCGGACTGGAGCGCTTCGAGGAAGGCCGCGAGCGTTTCGCCCACTACCAATTCTCCGACGCTCGGCGGGACGGTTCCCGCGGTAAGGACGCGCAGGACCGCCGCCGGCCTTGAATGGCCGTTCTGGCCGTTCGAGCCGTTGCCGCCACTTTCGCCTTTCGCGCGATCAGAGCCGTCGACCGGGACCGTTACGACAGCATCCCGGAGAGCCACGTCACCCGCGAGCACCTCACCGACACCCGGTTCGCCCTCGAGGCCGAAGAGACGGTGCAGAGACGGGCGGCGGCGGTCGAGGTCGACCAGTAGGACGCGCTTCCCCGTGCGCGCGATCGCGATGGCGAGATTTGCCGCGGTGGTGGACTTTCCCTCGCCGGGCATTGAACTGGTGATGAGCATCGACCGGATTTCTTTCTTGCCGAGCAAGCTCTCGATGTGCGCTCGGACGACTCTGAACGCTTCGGCATCGGCACTATCTGGATCGGCGAGCATCGCCAATCGGTCCTCATTCCGCAGAAGACGCGGCGGTGCGCCGAGTCGGCCGAGATGCGGAAGCCCCAATGCGTCCGCCACGGCGTAGGGGGATCGGATCCGCCTATCGAATGCCTCTCGGGTAAATGCCGCGATCAGGCCGAGGATGAGGCCCAGGGCCAGCGCCGCGACGCCTGTTCGAACCGGCCGAGGCCGAACCTTCTTGGCCTTCGCATTCGTCTGGATGACTGACGCATTACCGGTCTGCAGCGCCTCCAACGTCTGCAACTGCTGGTCCTTGGCGACGAGCTGGATATACAGCTCGTGGTCCCGCTTCGAGTGTGCCACCTTCTCGATCTCCGCCTCGACGCCTCTGCGAGCACGCTCGAGCGCAGCCGTGTCGAGCTGCCGCCGATAAGCAGTGAACTGCCGTGCGTACTCGGTGGCGAGGCGAAGGGCCCAAGCAGGATCGGCGTCCGTCACCACAAACTTCAGCATGTCGGCGTTCGTCGCCGGAACGACCTGTGTTTCCGCAAGAAGATCTTCCGGTGTGCGATCCCGGAGGCCGACCGCCTTCAGCGTGCGCGCCGCAACGATCGGGTTCTTCGCAATGACGCGCTCCGTCTGGATGAGCCTGTCCGGATCGCCTTTTGTGCTCGTGTCGACGACCCCAGATAGTGCTGCCGAAAGGTTGTCGCGGTTAATAAGGACACCGGCCGAGCCGACGTACAGAGGGCGTTCACTCGCTGAGTATGCAACCCCAACCGAGAGGGTCAGAATGGCGATAAAGACGATGAACCATTTTCGCCGCGCAATAACCTCGACATATTCGCTGAAGTTCGGTGCCTCATTACCTGCCACCGGGGATTCGACTTCACCCCTCATCGTCGCTCCTGCAGTCGCGAATGCGCGCCGGCGCGAGCGCAAAATGGCGCCTCCGTAGGACGCGAAATCGCGGCAGGCCGCAATTCACTGCCACCACTTTTTCCTCTCCCTCCCGCTGACGTGACTGCCCGCAAGCGCTAGCGGAACCTCCATCATACGAAGCTACGAAAGATTGTCAATAATCCGTGTCACGGGGCCGACATGGGTCCCCAGATGCCTCAGACGATGTCGGCGCGTGCCGCCCCGAACTGCGATCGTCCCAACCAGACGCATCGAGTTTCTGGAGCGATCGTGCGCACTTGAACCGGGGGCGGCAAGCTTGCGGCCTGCGGCCCCCGAGGCGATCAGGCGAGGGCGGCGCCCGGGACCTCGATGGCCTCCCGTCCGCGATCCAGCGCGGCACGCACAGGGTCCGTCAACTGTTGCCGCGCGAGCCATCTCTGGCAACGCGAGCGGACGAAAGCACCATTTTCGCGAGGTCTGTCGTGCAAGACGACCACGAAGTGGGGGCGGCCTTAGCAAACGGGTCGGAGCCGCGTCCGTGGCTGCTCCACCTCAAGATCTCTTTCGCCGGCGGCGCTGAAGAGCGGGCCAACCGCGTGGATCCGGAACGTTGCCGATAAGGCGAATTTTTTTCGGCCACCTCATGCTGTTGTTGTGCTTGCGTTTGCATCGGTGGTGCAGCGCCTGCAGCCCATGCCTACCTGGTAGACGATCCGCCTGTCCATATCGCGCCTCCTGTCATCTCTGGATTAGCCGTTGACGGGCAGACGCTGACGACGAGCGACGGTGAGTGGTCGGGAACGCGGCCGATCACGTATCGCTACCGATGGCGCCGCTGCGATGCGACCGGCGCCGACTGCAGTGACCTGGCCGGGGCGACCGATCGGAGCTACACGCTGACGCCCGCCTATGTCGGCGCGTCCCTCCGGGCGCGCGTTTTTTCGACCAACGCCGCCGGGACCGACTACCGCAGCTCTCTCCCCTGGGAGGTCGTAGGGTCATCATCGGGAACGCCGCCGCTTACCACGCACCTATCCGGAACCGCCTGCGGTGAGAATGACGTTCCGCGAAGCTCGTCGCCAGCCCTGCCTACCAGTCGGGCACGACCGCGCTTTTCATTACGTGGGACGAGGACGATCACTCGGAGCAGAGCCACATCGCCACGATCGTCGTCAGCCCGATCAGACCTGCGGGTGTGCGGTCAGAGATCACCTACGACCACTATTCGCTGCTGCGCACGACAGAGGCGCTTCTCGGGATAGACAGCTACCTCGGCAATGCCGCTACGGCCGCTTCCATGCGTGGCATCTTCTTCCCCGAGCCGGGCACATTGCCGCTGCCACTTCCCGAGCTACGTAGCCTGAATCACTAACGGCGGCGGGGTGTGGACGGGCTGTGGACACTGTGGATTTCCGCAACGGATTCGGCGCAAACACCGACAAAGGCGGTTGCCGACGTTATGCAGCCGCTCTACCTTGCGGCCTTGGCGCAGTCGCCCAGAGTTGCATTTAGGACTCCTCAGCGACGCCCGAGTCGGGACGGACGGAGCCGCAACCGTTCCCTCCCCACGAAGCCGGCGCAGGAGTAGAAGTTCCTGCGCCGGCTTTGGATTGGGTGATCGAGCCTTGGCCAGCGTCCCGCGCCTTCCGAGACCGCCTGCGTGCCTGGCAAGCGCCGGTTCATGCCAAGCCTCCACGGTTCGCCGGCGAGCGGACGTAGCCGCGTGTTTTGTTCTCGCGCTCCGGCCGCAGGATCAACGCACGCATGTGCTCGCCAATCGGCGGCCGGGCCGATGCCGTGCCGACGGCTCGGTCAGCGCTGTGTCCAGACCGCGGCGCCGCCGGGTAGCCTAGGGGCGTGAGACTGGCCGTCGTCGCGCTACTCGCGGCCGTCGCCGCCGCGACTTGCGCCGGCGCGACGCTGTCGGCCCCGCGGACGGAGACACGGAGCGTGCCGCGCTTCCGCCACGTGATCTTGATCGTGTTCGAGAACCATGAGGTCGGCGACGTGCTCGGCAACCCAGACGCACCGACTTTCAATCGCCTCGCCTCCACCTACGCAACGATCTCCCGGTACAACGCCGTCGCGCACCCGAGCCTGCCGAATTACCTCGCTCTGGTCTCGGGCTCGACGCAGGGGATCGACAGCGACTGCACCGACTGCGTCGTCGACCGCCGAAGTCTCGCCGACACCCTTGCCGCGTCGGGCAAGACTTGGAGGACGTATGCCGAAGGCCTTCCGAATATAGGTTTCACCGGAGCCTCTTCCGGTCGCTACGCGAAGAAGCACAACCCCTTCGTCTACTTTCGTCGCAACCTGACGCCTGCCCGGCTCCAACGGATCGTGCCGCTCAGCCGGTTCGCGTCCGACGTTCGCGCTCGTCGTTTACCGGCGTTTTCGCTCGTCATTCCCGATCTCTGTCACGACATGCACGACTGTGACGTCGCGACCGGAGACACTTGGTTGGGCGCGTTCGTCAGGCCGCTACTCCATGGATCCGCGCTGAGGAACAGCGTGGTGTTCGTCGTGTTTGACGAGGGGACAACGGATGTCGGTGGAGGCGGTCGCGTTGCGGCGGTTGCGCTCGGCCCGCTCGTCAGACACCACGCACAGTCCGCCGCTCCAAACAATCACTACGGACTGCTTCGTACAATCGAAGGGGGCCTAGGGCTGCCGCTGCTCGGACGATCCGCGGGCGCTCGGCCAATCGTCGGTATTTGGCGCTGACGTTCCTCTGCGTCATTTCGGCGAGCCAGCGGAGTTGATTAGCGGCTCGAGCCGGGTTCTTAACTGACTGAAAAGGTGAGGGTCGCCGTTGGGATGATTTTTCTACCGCAGGCCTCCGGCAGGCTCAGCACGAGCGCGCTGCTCCGGCCGTCCTGACGGGTATTAGGCGAATCGGTTACGAGGAGCGTCGCGCGTGCGCCAAGGGGGCAATGTCGATACCCCTTCGAGGCGATGATTCGCAGCCGAAGGCGCGTGCGAGTTGGAACGGCGAGTGAGTCGAGTCGAAGCCCCACCGGCTGCAGGAGAACTCGCTTCTTTCCGCTTCGCAAGATGAGTTTCCCACCAGCAGGCCCGGCTGCCGGCAGACCTCTCCATCTGCCGAAGCGGGCGCCTACGTGTCCTGTCAATGCGTTGCCGGCGCCGGTCCTCCTCCGGAAGCGGAGGTGGACCGCGTGGATTCTGCGCTTGACAGAGAGCAGCGCGGCCGGCCCGTGAGAATCGAGCTCATTGCCGCCCGGCGTCTCGAACCGAGTAATCACGCTGCTTCGATACCTACCGACCTTACTGGGCGTTCCAAGCAGCACGTGAAAGATCACCCGTTGTCTCGGGCCGAGAGCGGTATTCAAGGTCCACGACAGCGTCAGTCCCGATCGAACGGGACGCGTCGAAGCGATCGATGATCGAACGTACCGAAACCCTGACGTCGGCAATACGAACGCGAGAGATTTAATCTTTAGCCCGACGGCATTCGGGTTTCGAACCGTGATGGTGTAACCGGTCCGGTTGTTGCGGAGCGCAACCCCAAGGTCGTTTTTTAACGTCACCGGCGTGTAGGCACTTACGATCTGATCTACGATCATTCCGGCTATGTCGGCGGTCGCGTCGCGCGCGGCCCCGCCCACAAACGCGCCCTTGGCAATCGATTCATAGCATTGGAGTGATACAGACACCTTCGAGGATGGCTCGCGAATCATGATCAGCGTCAATTTGGCTGCGCGCATGTTCGCGAGCTCGTTCGGAGTTGAGAGGCCCTCTGGGTCGCGGGACCAATCCTGGCATCCTGGTAGCCCGGCTCTGCCCGCTCCGTTCGGTTCTGCATCGCCGAGTACGACTACGATTTTCCTTGCCGAAGGACGCCAACCGATACGAGCATCGCTGTAGCTCTCCCGGAAGGCCAGGTTGTACGACTCGGCGAAACCGTTCTGCGGACTTGGGTTCGAGTGGGCCGTGACACGGTTAAGCGCTCCGTCCACTTGCGCGGCATCTCTCGTCAGAGGCTGCAGGAGCTGATACTCACCAGCGGGGTTGCCTTGGTCGCGGAACACGACCACCGCGAAACGTGAATCCGGCAGAAGCGACGAAACGCCGCTGAGTGCACGGACTCCTTGGGCCTTAGCCTGGGCAATTGCCGTGGCCATGCTCCCAGTGCCGTCGATCGCGATCTCGACATCGACTGGCGTGGCGGCGCCTAAGGCGGCGCTCGCAGCCGGAGAACCATGTGGAGCGGTAAGAAAAGCAGCGGCTAGTCCTGCTGCGAGCAGAACAAAAGGCCACGCCTTCGCGTACGCTCGCCGGCGGCTGTTTCGCCACAGGATCAGCTGTCTTACTGACACACGCAACCCCTCGTACAGCTTTGCGGCTCCTCCCCTGACGGTCTTCTCGGCCTCCTCATTTTTTCCGAAGACCAACCTGTTGTCTACCCCTCAAAAGTACGGACTTCAGGTCTGGTCTGGACTCCTTCGGGAACTCGATGCTGATCGTGATTCCCTGGCGCGTACGCCTGCTCGGCCATGAAGAGGTCGCATGATGCTGTGGGGCTCTTCTTCATCTTCCGACCCTGCGAGCCTCTTGCGCGGGTAAACGCGGACTGCCCGGCGGGTCGTAGCCGAAGATCCGAGGCGCAAGCCAGACCGGCACTGGGCGGCGCCGACGCAGCGTCCGGCTCCGGCTTGCTCGGCCTCAAAGACCGCGCCGAGGCGATCGGCGGCACGATCTCCCTCTACAGCCATGCGGTGCACGGACATCGCCACGCATCGAGCTCCGAATCGCCGACCAGGCGGAAACAAATCCTCATTTCCGCACCTAGCTAGGCTAGCCGGCCATATTCGGGCAGTTCACCGACCTAGTGTCGAACGCCTCCGGCTGGGCGTACCTGATCATCGCCCTGCTGGCGTACCTCGACGCACTCGTGCCCATCGTGCCGAGCGAGACCTCGGTGATCACCGCGGGCGTCGTCGCGTCGACGGGCGACTTGAGCCTGCCGGTCGTGGTTGCCGGGGCCGCCTCCGGAGCGTTCCTCGGCGACAATACCGCGTATTACGTCGGACACCGCTACGGCGCCCGGATCAACGACCGCTTCTTCAGCGGCGAGAAAGCTCGAAAGCGCATCGAGTGGGCTCAGCAGCAGGTCAGCGAGCGAGGCGGAGAGCTGATCCTGATCGCCCGCTTCATCCCGGGAGGCCGCACAGTCGTCACTTTGAGCGCCGGCACGCTCGGTTACCCGTGGCGTCGGTTCGTGATCTTCGACGCGGCGGCGGCACTCGTCTGGGCGCTGTACGCCTCGCTGCTCGGGTACTTCGGCGGCTCCGCGTTCGAGGCCGCGCCCTGGAAAGGCCTCCTGCTCGCGCTAGGGATCGCGTTCGCGGTTGCGGGTGCCGTCGAGGTCATTCGCTGGTACCTGAAACGGCGGCGTGGCTCTAGCGGGGCCCCGGCCGGTCGACGATCCGATTGAGGATCATCTTGGCCTGGCGCAGAGCGCTGCCCTCGCTCATCACGCGAACGCGATCTCGCTGAGATCGATCGAGACGATCAGGGGCTCCGGAAGCGAATCGCCGTCCGGGGTGCGCGGGAAGATCCTGTGCTTCGTCAGAAGCTTGATGCCCGCGACCTCGGCGTAGTCGGAGACGTAGTGCGCCCCGCTGGTGCCGCCGCTGATCTCGACGTCGTAGTCACGGCGTGCCAAGAGCCCATCGTCGTCGAAGTAGAGCGTCTGCTCGGTGCTGTGGGTGGCGAGGTTGCTCGGCCAGACGACACTGAGTCGCCGCCAGCGCTGCCCGGCTTCGTCCCAGGGCGGGAGCTCGCTGGTCTGGAATCCGGGCAGCGCGAACGTGAACGGCTGTGTGAGGTACGTCCACATGGCATTTCGACGAGCTCGTCGAGCGCGTCAGATTCGGCGCGCCGGCCCGTCAGCCCTGCCGCGCGCCCTCGGACGGGAAGTGTGGCCATCAGCCCCCCGCCGACGCTATACACCTGCCAACCGCTGGGACGGCTGGCCACCGGCAGATGCGAACACGCCAGGTTGGCGTGGAATAACAGCTCCGACCGCGACGTTTGAGTGCTCAACTAAATTGTCGGAGGAGGTGCTTGTAGGGAATGGAGCGAGACGGGGACCTGCCGCGGATCGCGGTGTTCGGTGCAGGGCACGTAGGTCCGGTGATCGCACGGGTCGCGGTCGACGCCAGCTACGACGTGACGATTGCGGCTTCTGCTGAACCGGAGAGGATCGCGCTCATTACCGAGTTGCTGATACCGGGAGCGGAGCCACGATGGGCGGCCGATGCTGCCGCCGAAGCCGATGTCGTCGTGCTCTCGATCCCGATTCACAAGTTTGCGGCCTTCGACCCTGCCTTGGTGGCCGGCAAGGTCGTGGTCGACGCGATGAACTATTGGCCGCCGGTCGACGGTGTTCAGGAGTTGTTCGAAGGTCGCCGGTACGGCAGCAGCGAGATCGTTCAGCAGCACCTCGACCGGTCGATGGTCGTCAAGACCCTCAACCAGATCGGCTACCACGACCTGGAAGATCAACGCCGACCCGCGGGCTCGGCTGAACGCCGGGCGCTCGGCGTCGCGAGCGACGACTCAGGCGCGCTAGACCTCGTCGCAGAAATCGTCGAACGTGTCGGCTACGACGCCGTCCGGCTGGACAGCCTGAGCGCCGGCCGCCTGCTCGAACCCGGTGCGCCGGTCTTCGGTGCTTCGCTGGGCCGATCTCAGTTCGAGCGGGCCCTGCTCGTGGAAGCCGCGTAGACATGGCCGTCTCGCCGTTTCCGCTCGTCTTCGGGCTCGACACCTTCGGCGACGTCACCCATGACGAGGGCGATCGCCCACTCTCACATGCCCAGACGATCCGGAACCTGGTCGATCAAGGTGTCCTTGCCGACCAGGTCGGCCTCGACTTCTTCGGGATCGGCGAGCACCACACCGACGACTTCCCGTTGTCGGCGGCCGACGTCGTTCTGGCCGCGATCGCCGCGCGCACGGCCCGCATCCACGTGGGGTCGGCGGTCACGGTCTTGAGCTCAGACGATCCCGTCCGGGTGTTTCAACGGTATTCAACGCTGAACGCTGTCTCCAGCGGTCGGGCGGAGGTCATCCTCGGACGCGGTTCCAGCATCGAGTCGTTCCCACTCTTCGGCTACGACCTTGCCGACTACGAGAATCTCTTCGAGGAGAAGGTCGATCTCTTCGCCGAGCTGCTCAAGGGCGAACCGGTCACCTGGCAAGGCAAGACCCGCCCTTCGCTCGACAACCAAGACGTCGTGCCGCACACCGAATCAGGGCCCTTCCCGGTCTGGGTCGGTGTCGGCGGCAGCCCCCAGTCCGTCCTGCGCGCCGCGCGTTACGGGTTCTCGCTGATGCTCGCAATCATCGGCGGTTCCCCGGCACGCTTCGCGCCCTTCTCCCAGCTCTTCAGCCAGGCACTCGAGAGCGTCGGGCGCGATGCTCTACCGGTCGGTGTGCACTCGCCCGGTCACGTCGCCGCCACCGACGAGCAGGCACGCGAGGAGTTTTGGCCCCGCTACCTGGAGGTCATCCGCCGCGTCAGCGAGACCCGCGGGTTCGCGATCCCGACCGAAGAGTCCTTCCGGTTCGAGATCGGGCCACAGGGAGCGCTCTACGTCGGCTCAGCGGAGACCGTGGCGCAAAAGATCGCGCAAAACCTGACGGTTCTCGGGGCGAACCGGTTCGATCTCAAGTACGGCATGGGCGGTCTGTCGCACGAGGCCCTGATGACCAACATCGAGCTCTACGGCACCCAAGTAGTTCCACGCGTTCGCGAGCTCCTGTCCCGGTCGCAAGACGGCTAGGCCCTAAAGAGGAGGACTGCAGATGACCACAACTAATGCAACCGACCGCTTCACCGAACTGCCTGACGACCAGACGATCGCGGATACCGTCGTCGCACTCGAAGAGCACGGCTTCAGCGTCGAGGTCGTCGACGACCTCGACGCTGCGCGCGAGACCGTCCTCGCGCGGATCCCCGAAGGCTCCTCCGTCATGACCAACCCCTCGGTGACGCTGCAGGAGACCGGGATCAGAGGCGCGATCGACGACGGTGGACCGTACGACTCAGCGCGCAACAAGCTGAACGAGCTCGACTTCGCAACGCAGCTGCAAGAGATGAAGAAGATCGGCGGCCAGCCCGACTTCTCCCTCGGCAGCGTCCACGCAATCACCCGCGAGGGAGCTCTTTTCATTGCTTCGGCATCCGGTAGCCAGCTCGCCTCCTATGCCTGGGGCGCGACCAACGTCATCCTCGTCGTCGGCGCGCAGAAGCTCGTCTCGACTGCGGAAGCGGCACGCGAGCGGATCTTCGAGTACGGCCTGCCGCTCGAGGACGCTCGCGCGTATGCGGCCTACGGGCAGAACAGCTTCGTCGGCAAGATCCTCGAGATCCACCAGGAGTTTCCGGACCGCATCCACGTCGTCCTCATCCGGCAGGTGGTCGGGTTCTGATCGCGGCAAACACTTGGAGCTATTCCGTGCTTCACTAAAAGCCTGATGACCGACTGGCCGAGCGAAGAGCTCGAGAAGATCGCGGCCGCAGACGAGTTGCAGCTAGCGCCTGCACGGCCCGACGGCACGTTGCGAAAGCCGGTGACGATCTGGGTCGTCCGCCTGGGCGACGACCTCTACGTCCGATCGGTGAACGGTCGCAACTCGCATTGGTTCCGCGGCGTGAAGGACCGGCACGAAGGTCACATCCGCGCCGGCGGCGTCGACAAGGACGTCCGCTTCGTCGAAGCCGGCGACGACGTCAAGGACGAGATCGAGGCCGCCTACCGCACCAAATACGGGCACTACGGCGCCAGCTACGTCGACCCTTTGTTCACGCCGGGAGCAAAAGCGGCGACGCTCGAACTCGTGCCGCGCTGATCGACGTCAGCGGCCGATCGGCCGTGCCGGGTTGCCGGCGACCCTCTCGTCTGCAGAAACGTCCCGCGTGACGACGCTGCCGGCCCCGACGACCGCGCGGGCGCCGATCGTCACGCCGGGAAGCACGATCGCGCCGCCTCCGAGCCACGCATCGTCGCCGACCGAGATCGGCTTCGCGAGCTCGAGGCCGCTGCGCCGCTCCGCGGAGTCGAGCGGGTGCGTCGCCGTGTACAGGTGGACAGCCGGCCCGAGCAGGACGTTGTCGCCGATCTCGATCGGCGCGCAATCGAGGAAGACGCAGTTCACGTTCGCGTAGAGGCGCACACCCACGGAGATGTTGAAGCCGTAGTCGCAATGGAAGGGCGGCTCGACGACCGCATCGTCGGCGAGCCGCCCGAAAAGCGCGGTCAGAGCCTCGCGGTCGCCGGACACGTTGTAGCGAGCCAGCAGCTGCCGCGCGCGCTCGCGGGCCTCGACCAACTCCGGATCGAGCGCGTCGTAGAGCTCGCCCGCCACCATCCGCTCCCGAGCCGTCATGGGCAGATGACCCTGTCCGCGAGCCGGCGAGACCGAGCGACGAGCTCGGCGTTCGGGAGGTCGCTCTCGTCCACGTGCCGGACCGCGTCTTGCTCGGGCCGGCCGCCGGCGATCTGACGTTCGATCAGACGCCGCCGGAGGACATCGCGGGGGGCGTCGACGTACCAGACCGCGTCAAGCAGATGACGCACCTCGCGCCACCCCGGCTGATCGAGCAGCAGGTAGTTCCCTTCCGTGATCACCAGCCTCGCCTCCGGACCGATGGGGATCGCGTCCGGGACGGTCGCTTCGGCGACGCGATCGAAGTCCGGCCAAAGCACGGTGGCAGCGGGCTCTTCCTGGACACGCCGCAGAGCCGCCACGAAGCTCGCCGCATCGAACGTCTGCGGCGCGCCCTTCACAGAGCGAAGCCCGAGGCGATCGAGTGTCTCGTTCGACAGATGAAAGCCGTCGAGCGGCGCAACGACGGCGACCCCGTCACCTCGCTGTTCGCCGACCGCCCCGGCCAGCCCTCCCGCCAGCGTCGACTTGCCCGCACCCGGCGGCCCGGCGATTCCGAGCAGGAATCGCCCCCTCGCTGCGTCGACTGCCGCGAGCAGGTCGCCGGCCAGGCTTCGAACGATCGCGTCCGCTTCGCTCCCTATTCGCTGCTCGACGCGGCCCAGAGATTGATGCCGCTGTCGGTCGCGTGCTTGTCGATCTCCGCGAGCTCGTCGTCCGTGAAGTCCATGCGCTCGAGTACGGCCACGTTCGTCTCGAGCTGTTCGACGCTGCTTGCCCCGGCGAGCGCCGAGGTGACGCGCGGGTCGCGCAGAGCCCACGCAAGGGCCATCTGGGCGAGGCTTTGGCCGCGGGCGCTCGCGATCTCGTTCAGTGCGCGGATCTTCTCCATCGCTTCGTCGGTGATCAGGTCCGGCGAGAGCGTTGCGCTACGGCTTGCCCGCGAGCCCTCCGGGATCCCGTGGAGGTACTTGTCCGTCAGCATCCCCTGCGCGAGCGGCGAGAAGACGATGCAGCCGACACCCTCGTCTTCGAGCACGTCGAGCAGCTCGGGCTCGATCCAGCGATTGAGCATCGAGTACGACGGTTGGTGGATGAGTAGCGGCGTCCCGAGCTCGCGCAGGATGCCGGCCGCCTCACGGGTCTTGGCGGCGGAGTACGACGAGATCCCGACATAGAGCGCCTTGCCCTGGCGCACCGCCGCGTCCAGTGCGCCCATCGTCTCCTCGAGCGGCGTGTCGGGGTCGAAACGGTGCGAGTAGAAGATGTCGACGTACTCGAGCCCCATGCGGTGCAGGCTCTGGTCGAGGCTCGCCAGCAGGTACTTCCGCGAGCCCCACTGGCCGTAAGGCCCGGGCCACATGTCGTAGCCGGCCTTTGTCGAGATGACCAGCTCGTCCCGGTAGGGCCTGAGGTCGTGCGCGAACATGCGCCCGAAGTTCTCCTCGGCCGAGCCGTAGGGCGGTCCGTAGTTGTTGGCGAGGTCGAAGTGGGTGATCCCGAGGTCGAAGGCGCGCCTGACGATCGCACGGCCCGATTCGAACGGGAAGTCGTCGCCGAAGTTGTTCCAGAGACCGAGCGACAGCTCTGGCAGCTGAAGTCCGCTGCGGCCGGATCTCCGGTACTGCATCCGCTCGTAGCGATCGGGTGCTGGGAGGTAGCTCATCTGGGGCTCCAGTCTCTCGCCGAAAGGGTTGGGGTCACTCGCTTTCCTCGGGCAGCTCCGCCGGCGGCGCGTCCTTGACTAGCGCCTGCTCGAGCTCGCCGCGCGTCGCGCCGGTCATGATCGCGACCGCCTCGGGCATCGTGTGGGTGTGCGGCGTCACGACCGCGACGCGCTTGCCGAGCCGCATGATCTGAATCCGGTCCGCGAGCTCGAACACGTGCGGCATGTCGTGGCTGATCAGGATCACGGGCAGGCCGCGCTCGCGAACGCGGAGAATCAGGTCGATCACCTGGCGGGTCTCCTTGACCCCGAGCGCCGCGGTCGGCTCGTCCATGATCGCCACCCGCTGCGCCCACTTCACCGCGCGGGCGACCGCGACGCCCTGGCGCTGGCCGCCGGAGAGATCCTCGACGGGTTGTCGCATCGATTGGACGCCGATCTTGAGCTCCTCCATGTGGCGCGCCGCCTCGCGGCGCATCGTCCGTTTCGCGAGCATGCGCAGGGCGAGCCCGAGCGGTCCGCGCCTCCGGGCCTCTCGCCCCAGGAAGATGTTCGAGGCGATGTCGAGCGAGGGAGCGACGGCGAGATCCTGATAGACGGTCTCGATGCCTGCGCTGCGCGCATCGCCTGGAGTGCGGAAGCGGACGCGCTTGCCGTCGAGACGGATCTCTCCCTCGTCCGGTCGCAGCGCGCCCGAGAGCGCCTTGATCAACGTCGACTTGCCGGCGCCGTTGTCGCCGATCACGGCGACGATCTCGTTCGGATAGAGCTCGAAATCGACTCCGTCGAGCGCGACAACCTGCCCGTACCGCTTGGCGAGCCCGCGCGCCTCGAGAATGGGCTGCTCTTGCTCGCTCACAACCGCCTCCGGTGCGTGAGCTGATCGACCGAGACGGCGAGGATCACGAGGATGCCCGTGACGAGGTACTGGTAAATCACCTCGACCCCGATCAGAGTCAGGCCGTTGCGGAAGACGCCGACGATGATCGCTCCGATCAGTGTCCCGATCACCGTTCCACGCCCACCGAACAGACTCGTGCCGCCGAGAACAACGGCCGTGATCGAGTCGAGGTTCTCGGTCGTCTGACCGGCGTTCGGATCACCGAGCTCGGTCCGCGAGACCAGCAGCCACGCCGCGATCCCGTACAGAAGACCGGCGACCGTGTAGACGCTCAGGAGGACGCGCCAGGTCTTGATGCCGGTCAGCCGGGCGGCCTCGGGGTCGTCCCCGGCCGCATAAACGTGCCGGCCCCAGGCCGTCTGGGTGAGCGCGAACCAGGCTAAGCCGAACAGCACGAACATCAGCACGACCCCGTAGGTGATCTCCGTGTTCCCGATGGTGAATGTCCGGCCGAAGAAGAGCAGCTGGCTGGGCAGCGTCGAGGCCCCCGACGTACCCGGAGGATAGGTGATGTCCTTCGAGACGATGTGGGTCAACGCAAAGGCGATGTTGAGCGTGCCGAGCGTGACGATGAACGCCGGCAGCCTCACCCCCGTCACGAGCGCCCCGTTGAGCACGCCGAAGGCGACGCAGGCGAGAATGCCGAGCGCGATCGCCGTCAGCGGGCTGAAGCCCTGGTCGATCGCAAACTTCGTCATTACGATCTGCCCGAACGCCATCACGGTGCCGACGGAGAGGTCGATCCCGGCCGTCAGGATCACCAGGGTCTGACCGATCGCGAGCACGCCGACGACCATCACCTGCTGCAGCACGAGCGAGAGATTTGGACCCTGCAGGAAGCGGTCGCTCTTCAGCGAGAAGAACGCCATCGTCAGCAGCAGCGCGAGGAACGGCCCGACGGCGGGCGCCGCGAGGAAGCGGCGGGTCCAGTCGAGCGGAGACCTGGTGCTCGGTGGCTGGGCTGAGGTTTGGGTTGCGCTCAACGTCGATCTCGTCCTGGAAGGGCGGATCCTAGGAGGGCGAAACCAGCCGCGACCGAAGAGCGAGTAACTGCCCTCCGGTCGCGGTGGGTGTTGAGGGGACCTACTTTTCTAGCCCCAGCAGTTTGCGAGGCCGTACTTGACGGTCTTCGATCGGACGCCGACGAGCGCCTTCTTCGCGATCAGGTTCACGCCGGTGTCCGTGTAGCCCTTCGGCTTGATACCGGTCTTCGCATACTTGACAACCGCCCCGACGCCCCGAGAGGCCATCAGCAACGGGTACTGCTGCGAGGTCGCATCGATGACCCCGGCCCTGATGTTTCGGACGCCGGCGCAACCGCCGTCGACCGAGACGATCGTGGTGGCGGCCTGCGTCTTGCCGGCGTTCTTCAACGCCGTCCACGCGCCGGCCGCGCTGGGCTCGTTGATCGTGTAGACGACATTGATGTTCGGGTTCTTCTGCAGGCAGTTCTCCATCGCAGTCTGCGACGGTGCCGTCTGACCCTCGCCGTTGCCGACGCAGGCGATCTGGCTGTTGCTGCCCTTGATCCCGAACCCCTTCAGGAAGCCATTGTGTCGCAGGGCTCCCACCGACGACCCGGCATGCTCGTCGAGCATCCCGATCGTCACCTTCTTGCCCTTCGTCGCTGCGCGGGCGTATTTGCCAATCAGCACTCCCGCGTTGAAGTTGTTCGTCGCGAAGAGGGCGTTCGTCGCACTTGGCGGAACAGTCGGCGAGTCGAGAGCGATCACGATGACGCCTTTCTTCCGCGCCTTCGCGATCGCGGGGTTCTCGGCCTTCCCATCCGCGACCGTGATCAGGATCCCTTTGACGCCGGCGGTCGTCATGTTCTCGATCGCCGCGATCTGGCTTGCGTTGTCGGAGCTGCTCTTGCCGGCTGCGTAGATGAGCGATGCGCCGAGCTGCTTCGCCGCCTTCGTCGCTCCGGCGCGCATCTTCACGAAGAACGGGTTCGTGGCGTCCTTCGTGATCAGCCCGACCTTGATCTTCGCGCTCTTCGATCCTGTCGTGGCGGACGCGGCGGCGACGATCGCCGACGTGGCGACAACGACTGCGAAGAGCGCTACCGCGAGGCCCAGCGTCCGCCGTGCCGGACGCTTGAGTTGCCTGCGCATTTGATACCTCCCTTGCCCGTAGTTGTGGTACCGATAACACGTTTGCGGCGCAATAGTCAAGCCGAACGCTCTTGGTTTACGAAGGCCTCGGCTGTACTCTGTGGTACCGCTACCAAGGATTCGGAGTGCGTGCGAACTCAGCCGACGTGACGATCAAGGACGTCGCCTCCCTCGCCGGCGTGTCGCCGATGACAGTCTCGAGGGTGATCAACGAGAGCGATCGCGTCAGCCCGGAGACGCAGCGCCGTGTTGAGAAGGCGATCTCCGAGCTCGGCTACATACCGAGCCGGCTCGCACGTGGGCTGAGCGGCCGCCGCACCGGGACGCTCGCCGTGATCGTGCCGGACGTCGCCAATCCGTTCTTCACGATGGTCGTTCGCGCGGCCGAAGAAGTCGCGCGCCGGTCCGCCTACCGCGTCATCCTCTGCGACACCCGCGCCGACCTCGCGGTCGAGCGCGACGTGATCGAGGAGCTGATCGCTCACCGGGTCGAGGGCATCGCGATCGCCCCGGTCAGCGACCGGTCGAAGCCGCACCTAGCCCGGCTGTCCAGGTTCGGCGTCCCATTTGTGCTGATCGACCGAACGGTCGCCGGCGTCGGCTGCGACGCGGTCGTCGGCGACAGCGTCGGCGGCGCGCAGCGGCTCGTCGAGCATCTGATCGGGCTCGGCCACCGGCGCATCGGCCTGATCGTCGAGAAGGACGAGGTCTCGAGCGCGCGTGAGCGGCGTCAGGGGTACGAGTCGGCGCTCAAGGCCGCGGGCCTACCGCTCGACCCGGCGCTCGTCGCGGAGACGACCCCGGATCCGGACGGCGGGTTCGAAGGTATGGGCCGTCTCCTCTCGGCCGAGGATCGCCCTTCGGCGGTGTTCGCCGTCAACAATCTCGTCGCGCTCGGCGCGATCGAAGCCGTGCGGAACGCCGGCCTCGAGGTTCCGGACGACGTCGCACTCGTCTGCTTCGATGACATCGAGCTCGCGTCGCGGCTCTATCCATTTCTGACCGCGCTCGAGCAGCCGGCTGAGACGTTCGGGACGCTCGGGACGCAACTGCTGCTCGAGCGGATCCAGGGCCGTGGGCCGGCCCGCGACCACGTCGTCGTGCTTCCGGGTCAGCTGACGGTCCGCAGGTCGTGCGGCGCCCAGACGAACGGAGCCGGTTGACGATCTACGGCGGCATCGAGGCCGGCGGCTCGAAATGGGAATGCGCGATCGGCACCGGTCCGAACGATCTCCGGGCGACCGCGACACTGCCGACGACGACACCGGCCGAGACGATCGACGGCGCGGTTGCCTTCTTCGAGCGCGAAGGGCCGGTCGACGCGGTCGGGATCGGCTCGTTCGGCCCACTCGACGGAAACCCCGCCTCGCCGACCTGGGGCTACATCACGACGACCCCGAAGCCCGGCTGGGCGCAGACCGACTTCGGGCGGGAGATCAAGCGCCGACTCGGCGTACCGGTCGCCTTCGACACGGACGTGAACGCGGCCGCGCTCGGAGAGCACCGCTGGGGGGCGGCACGAGATCTCGACACCTCCTGCTACATCACCGTTGGCACCGGCATCGGCGGCGGCGGCATGGTCGGCGGCAAGCTGGTGCACGGGCTGCTGCACCCGGAGTTCGGACACATGCGGATCCCGCACGATCGGGAGGTGGACCCGTTTCCAGGCGTCTGTCCCTACCACGGGGACTGCTGGGAAGGCTTGGCCTCCGGCCGAGCGATCGAGGCGCGCTGGGGGACGCCCGCGGCCGAGCTCGACGACGAGCCGGCCTGGCATCTGGAAGCCCGGTACCTCGCGCTCGGGATCGTCTGCGTGATCTGCGTCCTCTCGCCCGAGCGGGTCGTGATCGGCGGCGGCGTCATGAACCGGCCGGGCCTACTGGAGCTCGTCCAGCGAGAGATCGTCGCGCTGATGAACGGGTACCTCTCCGCGCCGGTGTTCGGCGACGGGATCTCCGGCTTCATCACAGCCCCCGCCCTCGGCCCGCGAGCCGGGGTGCTGGGCGCGCTTGCGCTTGCTGCGACCGCTTAGGAGCCGTTGGGCTAGCGGAGTAGGTCGCTCAGCGTGATTCCTCCCTTGACCAGGCGGTCCAAGGGCGCCGTCTCGATGAGCCTGCGCAGGAAGGGGACCGCGAACCCGGGCAGGTCGCCCCGCCGAACGGCTTCGTCGACTGCCCGGAGCAAACCTGCCCGCAACGCAACTTCGATCGTGTGATCGCTCCAACGCCGCGGCCGACCGTCAGCGCCCCCGAGCGAGAGGACGAGCTCCTCCCGTGTCGTGTGAAGGCGACAGGCGGCGCCGTCGAGCCCGTCGAGGACGATGCGCTGGATCGTCGCATCGAGTCCGCTCACGTGCGCCTCGCGCGGCCGGCATGGGTCGGCGAGCTTCGGCCCGGGTTCAACAGCGGCGCCCTTGCCTAGTTCGATCGCCACAAGCGCCAAAGCGGCGACGAGCAGAGCCGCGAGAATCGCCTGCGGAGGAGCCAGCCGTCGCGCTCTCACGAGACGATCCTGCGCCTGAAGAGGAACGCGACGAGGGCTGCCAGGGCGGCTAGCGCCGCCGACAGGAAGAATGCCGGTCGGAACGCGCGGGTGATCGTGCTCTCGATCGTGCCGATGAGCGAGTCGCGCGTCGCCGCGAGCTGCCGATCGTGCCGGGCGCCGTGTGCGTCGAACGGCCGGGATAGATCGGGAATCTCCCCCTGGCGGGCCTGAGCGAAGGCACCGCGAAGATCGAGCGCAACCGGGACCTTCTTCGAGAGCCCTACAGGCGAGTCGAGGAGGACGGCCGTCGCACGCAGGAGCGCCCGGTCACTTGCGGCCGGGAGCTCCGAGGCGAGCAAGGGCGCGATCAGTGCGAGCGCGAGCACGAGGCCCAGGTGGCGAACGCCGATCGTGAGCGTGCCGCTACGAGTCAGCCCGGCTCCCAGATCGAGCGCAAGGTCGGAAAGGATCGGCACCGCCAACCCGAGCCCGAAGCCACAGAGGGCGAGCGCGTACATCGCGAGCCAGATGCTCGCGAAGGGGAGCAGGGCAAGCCCGACGAGGCCCGCCGTCAGCAGGCTCGCGCCCCCATAGACTGCGGTCAGGCGCGGCAGACGTGCCGCCAATGGCCGCGCCAGGAGGGTCGCGGCAGGGAGGATGCTGACGATCGCCGCCCCCGCGATCGGCGAATGACCCCATCCGGTGATCACAAGCAGGACGGCGAGGAACAGCGCACCCACAAGCGCACCAAACACGAGGCCGAGGCACAGGTTCGCGGGCAGCAGTCGGGCGAGCGACGGACGCCAGCCCTCCTCGACGAAGGCTTCTCCGCGGACCCGGGCCGCTGCAACTAGTCCGAGGGCCGCTATGGGAGCCTGGGCCGCGAAGATCGCGCGCCAGTCGAATGCCTGAGTCAGAACGCCTCCGAGGGCTGGTCCGAGCGCGAGGCCGAAGGTGCCGGCCAGCGTCCAGACGCGGGCCCCTCGCGCCGCCGACCCTCTCAGCACCGCCAACACCGGTAGCGCGCCCGCCAGGAGCAGCGCCGCACCGACACCCTGGACCGTTCTAGCAGCGATCAGGAACCCGAGGCCGCCGGCGAGCGAACAGGCGATCGAGGCCGCCATGAAGACCACGAGACCCGCGACCAGGACCGCGGTCGCGCTCAATCGATGGACGAACATGATCAGTCCGAGCGCAGCAACCGCCACGGCCGCGTTGTAGGTGGTGACCACCCAGGCCACGCCCTCGATGGTCGTGTGGAATTGGACGTAGAGCTGCGGCAGCGCCAGTACGACGACCGAGGAGTCGGCGAACGCGATCGCAACGGCCGCCGCGACGAACAGCGCGAGCGCTGAGGAGGACCGGTCAGGACGAGAGGGGGTGCTCGTCACGGGTGGAAGAAGGCTACGGGCGGCACGTCCAACACTTGCACGGACACCCTGGACAGGTGCTGCGGCGTGTTGATCGTTGGCACCCCGCCTGGGTACTCTGAATTCGTGGAAGCGGTGACGCCGAGCGAAAAGTGCCTGCCCGACGGGCTTCGGTTCGCCGCCTGGGCGGTACCCGTCTCGTGAGCGTTCGGGTGCTGATCGTGGAGGACGATGCCGTCGTGCGGGCAGGGCTGACGATGCTCGTCAACGCCGAGGACGATCTGGAGGCGGTCGGCGAGGCGCGCAGCGCCCGCGAGGCTATCTTCGAAGCACGAAGCACGAAGCCCGACGTCGTCTTAATGGACGTGATGATGTCCGACCAGAGCGGGATCCCGGCTGTGCCGCAAGTCCTGGAGGAGCGGCCCGAGGCGAAGGTGCTCGTGCTCTCGATGCAAGACGACCCGCGAGACGTGCGCGAGGCGTTCGAGGCCGGAGCCCGTGGCTATCTGCTCAAAGAAGGTGCCGACGCCGAACTCGTTGCGGCCATCCGCGAGGTTGTCGGCGGCGGTCGTTATGTCCATCCCGAGCTCGGCGCGCGGCTCGTGGCGGCGGAGACCGCAGAGCGTCGACGCGCCGACGAGGACCCGCTCTCCGACCGGGAACGAGAGGTACTACGGCTGCTCGCATTCGGCCACACGAATCAGGAGATCGCGAAGGAGCTGTACATCTCGGTACGTACCGCCGAGAGCCACCGCGCGCACATCATGCAGAAACTCAGGCTGTCGAGCCGCGCCGGGCTCGTCCGCTACGCGCTTGCCCACGGGCTGCTCGAAGATTCGTGACCGAGCGAGTGACCTGGGCGCTCGCAATCCCGAGGGCTAGCCGACTGCTGCCGGGATCGCTTCCCAGTCCGCCTCGCCGGCCGTGAGCACGTAGTCACGGCTGTCCACCCCGAAGCGGATCGCGCACAAGGATTCCTGCTTTACCCAGGCCTCGACGTTCCGAAGGAGAACGGCCAGATCGCTCGGGTCCGAGCGTAGGGCAACGGAGACGAGATTGATGTCGCGGCTGTCCTGGAGCGAGACATCCCAAATCCCGCCGAGACGGCGCGTGAGGCGAACCGCCGCGGCCAGATCGGGGATCTCGAAGCAAACCGACTGGCGGGTCTCTTCGGCCTGCATCTGCATCACACAGCCAGCCGGACCAGAATGGCAAGGTCGTCTCGAATCCGTTCGAGAGCGGCGATCTCGACTCCCTCGATCGTTCGACCGTCGAGCAGGATCAGGGCGTTCTCGATCGCGCGCAGCGCGTGCTCGAACTGGAAACGACGGATGTCGGCGGGACTCGAGAGGGGGAGAGAAGTCGAGCCCACGCCGACAGTTCCGCCGACCCGGACCGGTTTCCCGGTCTCGAGCTTGTGACCCCGTCCGTCGGTGTTCGAATTCATGCACCCAGGGTCGCGGTTCGAGGACCTGCCTCGTTTGACACGATCAGGTCAATAGCGCCGCCGGCTCGGGGATGATCCGGTGGTTCATCCCATCAGGACGATGTCCAAACGCGCGCTCGGCGCGATCCTCTCGGCGCACGAATAACGGACGAAAGCGAGGCGATGAACCATGTTCAGGCGACGACGGCCACTCATGCGGGCGGCCATGGTCGGGGGAGCCGGCTACTACGCAGGTAAGAAGATCCAGCAAGGGCGCGAGGAGGACGCGGGCCAGGACGAGGTGGAGACGCAGCAAGCCGCCGCTCCGTCCGCGGGCGGGATGAGCGACGACATGATCGATCAACTCGGCAAGCTCGGGCAGCTACACGAGCAGGGAGTTCTGACCGACGACGAGTTCGCCGCACAGAAGCAGAAGCTTCTGGAGAGCACATGAGCACGCCAACGCAGAGCGGTGACGGCATGACGCTTGGACCGGTTCAGATGTTGGTCGTCGGCTTCGAGGGCGACAACTTCAGCGGCGAGATCCGTGAGGAGTTCGAGCGGCTCAAGGAGCACGACATCGTCCGCTTGATCGACCTGCTGCTCGTGAAGAAGACCAACGACGGGGAGATCGAGGTCCTGCAGACGAGCGACCTCGATCAGGATGAGGCAGAGGAGTTCGGCGCGATCGTCGGCGCCCTCGTCGGCTTCGGCGCGGGCGGCGAGGAAGAAGCCGAGCGCGGTGCGATCGCAGGCGCTGCGGAACTCGAAGACGGACACGTGTTCGATGACGACGCGGTCTGGTACCTGGCCGACGCCATTCCCGACGGCACCGCTGCCGCAGTTGCTCTACTCGAGCACCGATGGGCGATTCCCTTGCGCGACAAGATCGCGCGGGCCGGAGGAGTCACTCTCTCCGACGCGTGGGTCCATGCCGCCGATCTCGTCGCGATCGGCCTCGTCGGCGCGGCCGCACAGGACGCCGCAGGAGTCGACGCCTAGCCGACAAGCCCGGCGACGGGCGCGATCCCCCAGGAGCCGGTGTGGGTCTGCTCCGGCTCCAGGCGGACCAGCCCGTCGCCGCTGCGGAAAGCGTTCGGCGCGCAGGTCATCGGCTCGACGGCCAGGCTTCGGCGGCCCCCGTCAGGAAGCGTGTCGCCGGTGAACACCATCAGGTACGGATAGGACTCGTCGGCCCAGAGGGTCGCTTGCCGGCCATCGGCTGTGAGCTCGACCCGGGCGAGCCCGTCGGAGCCGCGCTCGAGGTCGGTGAATGCGTGGTCGAGCTTTGTTCCGCCGATCGCGCGCATCACGCGGAAGTCGAGGTCGGTGTGCTCAACAGGCGCCGCGCCGACCGGGATGCCGCGCTCGTTCGCCTCGAGCGCGGTCCGTGCCGGCACCCTGAGCATCGCCCCGTCGACGCGACCGCCGCCGATTGCGAGATACGGGTGCGCGCCGCTGCCGTACGGCGCGGTCTCGTTCCCGAGGTTCGTTGCCTCGGTCCGGACCGTCAGCCCCTCGTCGGAGAGCGTGTACTCGACGCGGAGCGCCAGGGAGAACAGGTAACCCGGCCGCGGGTGGAGGAGGTGTTCGAGCGCGGCCCGGCCGGGCTCGCGTTCGGCGATGCGCCACGCCGACCAGCGGACGAGGCCGTGGATCGCGTTTTGCCGCTCCGGCTCGTCGAGCGGGAGTTGCTGGCGCACCCCCTCGAACTCGTAGCTGCCGTCCTCAATCCGGTTCGGCCAGGGGATCAGCAGCTGCCCTCGGCCGCTCGTGGCGATCTCGTCCGCCTCGTAGCCGTCGACTACGGCGCGGTCGTCGGCGAAATAGCTGCGGAGGCCGGCGCCGACCTCGACGACGACCACCCGCTGGTCTCCGTAAGCGAGCTCGATCTGCTCGCCGGAGGGAGCTATCGGCGTTCTGGGCTCGATCAGGTTCGGATGCCGCGCCAGACGAGCCGCGCCATCCACAACGCTCCCGCGATCTTGGCCGGCGTCTGGCTCTCGAAGCGGATGGCGCGGCGGTGCCGTCGCCGTCTTCTCAGCTGCATGCCGTCAGACCGCCTGCGGAGCTGGCCGCATCAGGCCGCCGATGATCCAGAAGAACGGCAGGAAGATCCCGAGGATGAACAAGACCCAGTGCCCGTTCCGGATCGTGGCGACCCCGAGCGTGACGATCAGGACCAGGTAGAGCAAGGCACCGAAGCCTCCGATTGCGTACCACATAGCGTCTCTCCTTGTTGGCCGGAGGCTCAAGCGTGGCACCGCCTGGGTGCGAGCGCATCATCCGATCCGGACGACAGCGGCGAAACGCCCCTGTGGCCGCGGCGCTTCATCCCCATCGGACGATGTGCCGTAGCGGCCTGATTTCTAGCTTATGCTCGGCATGAGCGCGCTCGCGTCCACGGCCGTGGATCTCGCCCGGATCCAGTTCGCGACGACGTCCCTGTACCACTTCCTGTTCGTGCCGCTGACGCTCGGGCTGGCACCGCTGGTCGCGACGATGCAGACGCTCTGGCACCGCAGCGGGGACGAGGCGTGGCTGCGGCTGACGCGCTTCTTCGGGACGCTCCTGCTGATCAACTTCGCGATCGGAGTCGCGACCGGGCTCGTGCAGGAGTTCCAGTTCGGGATGAACTGGTCGATCTACTCAAAGTACGTCGGCAACGTCTTCGGCGCGCCACTCGCGATCGAGGGGCTGGCCGCGTTCTTCCTCGAGTCGACCTTCCTCGGGCTCTGGATCTTCGGCTGGAACCGGCTCGGGCCGCGCATCCACCTGGCGACGATCTGGATCGCGACGCTTGGCACCTGGCTCTCGGCGTATTTCATCCTGGTCGCCAACTCGTGGATGCAGGAGCCGGTCGGCTACAAGGTCGAAAACGGGAAGGCGGTGCTGACGAACGTCTGGTCGCTGCTCACGGCCGACTTCGCCGTCTGGGCGTTCGGGCACACGATGCTCGCGGGTCTGACCGTGGGCTCCACGCTCGTTTTCGGAGTCTCGTGCTGGCACCTCGTCCGCGGCCGCGACGTCGAGCTCTTTCGGCGCGCGGCGAAGCTCGCTCTGATCGTTCTGTTGCCCGTTGCGGCGGTAAATCTCTGGTTCGGCAGTCACTTCGGCATCTATACGACCAAGCACCAGCCGATGAAGATCTCCGCGACCGAGGCGCTGTGGGACACCGAGCAGCCAGCGTCGTTCTCGCTCTTCCAGATCGGCGGCTTCACGCAGAGCGACGAGAAGCCCTCGTTCTCGATCGAAGTGCCGAGGCTACTTTCCTTCCTCGCGGACGGCTCGTTCAACGGCAAGGTCGTGGGGATCAACGAGCTGCAGAAGCAGGAAGCGGCGCAGTACGGCCCGGGGAACTACATCCCGCCGGTCGAGGCCATCTACTGGTCGATGCGCGCCATGGCCTACCTCGGCACGCTCGTCTTCCTCGTCGCTGCGGTGGGCTCGTTCCTCTTCTGGCGCGGGCGGCTCGAGCGGACACGCTGGTTCCTCTGGACGGCGGTGGTTTCGATCGCCTTCCCGTTCCTCGCCGCGCTAGCCGGCTGGCTGCTTACGGAGCTTGGGCGGCAGCCGTGGATCGTCCAAGGCCTGCTGAGAACCTCGCAGGCGAACTCGCCAAACGTCGGCACCACATGGCTCGCCCTCAGCCTCGCGGTCTTCATCGGCCTCTACCTCCTCCTCGGCATCGTCGACTTCGTGCTCATGCGCCGCTATGCGCGGCCGGATCGGCCCGTGCCGGACGCCGAGTTGCCTGTGCCGGTGGTGACCTACTGAGATGACCCTCCAGATCCTCTGGTTTTGCCTGATCGCGGTCTTCTGGGGCGGCTACTTCGTGCTCGAGGGATTTGACTTCGGTGTCGGGATTCTGCTGCCGTTCCTGCCCCGCGACGAGGAGGAGCGCGGCGAGATGTTCCGCTCGATCGGCCCGGTCTGGGACGGCAACGAGGTCTGGCTCGTCGTGGCCGGCGCCGGGACCTTCGCGGCCTTTCCCTCCTGGTACGCGACGATGTTCTCCGGCTTCTATCTCGCGCTGCTGCTCATTCTCTTCCTGCTGATCGTCCGCGTCGTCTCGTTCGAGTGGCGCGACAAGAGCGACAGCGCGCGCTGGCGCCGCGTCTGGATGTGGGCGAACGCCGCCGGGAGCACGGGGATTGCGCTCATCTGGGGGATCGCTCTCGCCAACCTGATCCACGGCGTCCCGATCGACTCCGAGGGCAACTACACCGGCACCTTCTGGGATCTCTTCAGCGTCTACACGGTGCTGGCCGGCATCGCCTTCGTGCTCCTGTTTGCCTTTCATGGTGCGAGCTACCTGACGCTGCGGACTTCCGGCGATCTGTTGGGACGGGCGCGGCGCGCAGCTCGGACCCTCGGCGTACCGGCAATCGCCGTCGGCGCCGCGTTCCTGATCTGGACGGTTGTCGTGGCCGTCGACCAAAACCACAAGGGCGTCTTCCCGCCGGTCCTTCCGGCCGTGATCGCAATCGGCGCCTTCGCGCTCGCCGGCTTCTTCGTCTACACAGGCCGAAGCGGCTTTGCGTTCGTGATGACGGCCCTCGGCACGCTCGCAGCGGTCGTGACGCTCTTTACGGGCCTTTACCCGCGCGTCATGGTGTCGAGCTCGAGCTTCGGCAACAGCCTCTCGGTCTCGAACGCGGCCTCCGTGCACTACACGCTGGTCGTGCTGACGGTCGTGGCTTTGGTGCTGATGCCGCTCGTCCTCCTCTACCAGACTTGGTCGTACTACGTCTTTCGCGCTCGCGTTGGCGGCCAGCAGGTCCGGTTGCCGGGGGACGCGGCCGCGCAACCGACGGCCGGTCCGGGCCCCGCCTAGTGCGCCTACTCGACCAGCGCCTCCTTGCCCGCGCCCGGGCGGCTCGTCGCCTGCTGATCCTCGACTCGGCGCTCGGGCTTGTCGGGGCGGTGCTCGTGGTCGTCCAGGCGACGTTGATCGCCCGGATCGTGACGCGGGCCTTCGACGGGGCGCCGCTTCGCGCCGTCGCGGTCGAGCTCGGTGTGCTCGCTGTGACGTTCGCCGGTCGCGGAGCGACTGCCTGGGGTTTCGAGGTTGCGGGGCGCCGGGCGGCATGGACAGTCCTGTCCGAGCTTCGCCTCGCCCTCGTGGAGAGACGCCTTCGCACACAGCCGGCCGGGCTGGACGGGGTGGAGGCCGGCGAGATCGCCGCGACGGCTGTTCAGGGCGTCGACGGGCTCGAGGCGTACTTCGGCAGGTACCTGCCCCAGGTCGTGCTCGCCGCGGTCGTCCCGTTCGTCGTGGTCGCGTGGGTTGCCACGATCGACGTGGGCTCGGCCCTGCTGCTGCTGATCACGCTCCCGCTTGTGCCCATGTTCATGTGGCTGATCGGTCGCTACACGAGCGAGCGCACGCGCGAGCGCTGGCTCGCGCTTCGCCTGCTCTCGACCCACTTCCTCGATGTCGTACGCGGGTTGCCGACCCTGCGCGCCTTCAATCGCAGCCGTGCGCAGGGGGCTGTGATCTCGGACGTCGGCGAGCGCTACCGACGCGCGGCGATGGGCACCCTTCGCGTCAGTTTCCTTTCCGGCTCGGTCCTCGAGCTCGCGGCCACGCTTGGTGTTGCGCTGGTCGCCGTGACGGTCGGCGTCAGGCTTGTCGATGGCGGCATCGGGCTGCAGGCAGGGCTGACGGTGCTGATCCTCGCGCCCGAGCTGTACGCGCCGCTTCGACGGCTCGGCGCCCAGTTCCATGCGAGCGCCGACGGCGTCGCCGTTGCGGAGCGGATGCTGGCACAGCTCGAGGCGCCCGCCTCCGCCGCCCGGTCCGGGAGGCTGGTGCCGTTTAGCCCGGCCGAAGCGCCCGTACGGCTCGAGGCTGTCTCATTCGCATATCCATCGCGACCGCGCCTCGTCCTCGATCGGCTCGATCTCGACCTCATGCCGGGCGAGACGGTCGCGCTGGTTGGCCCGAGCGGCGTGGGTAAGAGCACGGTCGCCATCCTGCTGCTGGGCTTCGCCGAGCCCACCGAGGGCTGCATCACCGTCGGCGGCCTGAACCTCTCGGACTGCAGGCTCGACGTCTGGCGGCGGCAGATTGCCTGGGTGCCTCAGCGGCCGACGATTTTCCGGGGCACGATCGCCGGCAACATCCGGCTCGGCGCTCCGAAAGCGTCCGACCAGCGCACCCGCGACGCGGCCATGCTCGCAGGCGCCGACCGCTTCATCCGTGCCCTGCCGCTCGGCTATGAGACTGTGGTCGGCGACGGAGGCCGACCGCTTTCGACCGGCGAGCGCCGCCGGATCGCGCTCGCCCGCGCGTTCCTGCGGGACGCACCGTTGGTCATCCTCGACGAGCCGACCGCCGATCTCGACCGCACGAGCGCGGACGTCGTGGCCGAGGCGATCGAGCGGCTGCGGGCCGGCCGAACGGTGCTGATGATCGCGCACCGGCCTGAGCTCGTGCGGCGCGCCGACCGGGTCGTGTACCTCGACACCGGTGGAACCGCCCTGATCCGGAACGAAGCAGCGTGACCCGGACGCTCCGCGCCCTACTGGCGCTCGGCGAGGCCCCGCGCTCACGTGTCGCGCTTACGGTCGCGCTGGGTTCAACGACGATCGTCTTCGGAGTCGGCTTGATGGCCACGGCCGGATATCTGATCTCGAGGGCGGCGGAGCGTCCGGCGATCCTCTCGCTCACGGCGGCGATCGTCGGCGTTCGCTTCTTCGGCATAGCCCGGCCGATTGCGCGCTACTTCGACCGCCTCAGCTCGCACGACCTCGCCTTTCGGTTCCTCGCCGGCGCTCGCCGCCGCGCCTACGACCGGATCGAACCGCTAGCGCCGGGCCAGCTCGAGGGCCATCGGCGCGGAGACCTGCTGTCGCGGCTCGTCGCCGACGTCGACTCGCTTCAGAACCTCCATCTCCGAGGCATCGGGCCGCCGCTCGTCGCGATTTTCGCGGGGGCGGCATCCGTGGCGGTCGCCGCGGCATTCTTGCCGGCGGCAGGCCTCGTCCTCGGTCTAGGCCTGCTCGTCGGCGGGCTGATCGTTCCGGCGCTCGCCGCGGGACTCTCACGGCGGAGCGGCGGCAAGCCGGCCGCACGCGGGCAGCTCTCGGCGCAGCTGGTCGAAGCCGTCTCCGGCAGCGCGGAGCTCGTCGCCTTCGGGCGCGGAGACGACTTCCTAGGCCGGCTCCGCGTCACCGACGACAGGCTCGTTCGCCACGCGAGGCGCGCCGCGTTCGGAGACGGTGCCGGCGAGGGACTCGGGTTGGTCGTCGCCGGCGCCACGGTCGCCGGAGTGCTCGCGGTTGCCGTTTCCGCGCATTCGGCCGGCGATCTCGACCGGGTGACGATCGCGCTGCTGACACTGCTCGCGCTGGCCGCCTTCGAGGCGGTTCAGCCCCTTCCCGAGGCGGCACGAGAGCTCGCCGCGACCCTCGCAGCCGGGCGAAGGGTCCTCGAGCTGACAGGCCAAGAGCCCGCGATCGCCGATCCGGAGGAGCCGTTGCCGTTGCCGTCGAGGCCCTTTGTCGTCGCGCTCGAGAACGTTCGCGCACGCTACGCACCCGGCGAGCCCCCGGCGCTTGACCGCCTTAGCTTCCGGCTCGAGCCCGGGCGCCGAATCGCGCTCCTCGGTCCTAGCGGCGCGGGAAAGAGCACTGTCACGAACCTGCTCCTTCGGTTCCTCGATCCGGAGGAGGGACGCGTCACCCTCGGCGGGAGGGACCTGCGCGACTACCGGCAGGAGGACGTTCGCCGGACCGTCGCCGTGGCCGGGCAGGACGCGCACCTCTTCTCGACGAGCATCCGCGAGAATCTTCGGCTCGGCCGGCCCGGGGTGAGCGACGGCGAGGTCGAGCAGGCGCTCGACGCGGCGCGGATCGGAGAGTGGGTGCGTTCGCTGCCGGACGGCCTCGACACCCTCGTGGGCGAGGAGGGGTGCGAGCTCTCGGGCGGCCAGCGCCAGCGAATCACTCTCGCCCGCGCGCTGCTCGCGGAGGCGCCGGTTCTCGTGCTCGACGAGCCCACCGCGCACCTCGACCCTCCCACGGCGGAGGAGCTGCTCGAGGATGTCTTCGCGGCGGTCAGTGACCGCTGTGTGTTGCTGATCACCCACCGTCCCGAAGGCCTCGACCTCGTCGACGAGGTCGTTGTGATGGAATCGACAATCGACCGGAAGGAGACGCAATGACCGGCAAAGCAGACTTCACCCCAGAGGAATGGGATCTCGTGCGTGAAGGCCCGACTGCGGCAGGGATGGTCACGCTAACGGCGGAGAAGGGCGGAACGTTCCGCGAGTCGTGGGCGATGGCGAAGGAGTACACAGAGGCGCGGAACGAGCACGGTGAGAGCGAGTTGCTCGACGCGCTCGTGGCGGAGAAGCCGGACGCGAAGCGGTATGACTCGCCGCAGGAGCTCGAGAAAGTTGGCCTGCAGCACCTCACCGAAGCGGTCGCCCTGCTCGAGCAGAAGGCCACACCGGGCGAGGTCGCGGGTTACAAGAAGTTCGTCATGCAGGTCGCCGAACGAGTGGCGGAGGCCCACAAGGAGCACGGGGCGGAGGTCAGCGACGCCGAGCGGGCGGCGATCGAGAAGCTCTCGGCAGCCCTCAACCCGACGCCGGCGTAGTCCGCCGGTCGTCGTAGACGACCTCGGTCCCGGCCAGGTAGTCGGGTAGGCCGCGCCTGCGCCGATCGAAGGGCACGGGCAGGTACCCGGCGAACAACGGCACGATCGCGAGCCAGGTCCCGAACGTGCGCACGACCGCGCGGGCGACCGACGGTGGGCCGCCGTCGGGCCCTCGCACGCGAACGCGGAGCAGGGACATCCCCGGAGTGCGCCCGGCGCCGCTCCAGAAGAGGATCAGGTAGCCCGCTGCGACGATCGCCCCGCCGGCGCCCAGCAGAACGTCAACGAGCCAGGTCGGTCGCAGCGTCCCGACCAGCGAAGTGATCAACGCTCCGAAGCCCGAGAGGACGGTGAAGATGGCGACGATCAGAAACAGGTCGACTGCGAAGGCGACCGAGCGGCTGACGATGCCGGCATAGACGTTGCCGGTGGCGCGAGGGGGCCGCCGGATCGCGTGCTCGACCCTGTCGTCCATGCCGACTGCGCCCCGGCGGAGCTCGGCGATCAGCTCGTCGAAGATCCCAGCCGTCTGCTCCGTCAAGGCCGCCCGTAATTCGGGGCTCGCCACGATCTGACGAAGCGCGCCGCGGAACTCGTCGCTGCGGACGATCCGGTCGGTCAACTCCATCGTCCGCGGGCTGCCCAGAGCGCTGGCGACAAGCCGGTCGAGCTCTCCGCTCGCCGCGAGCTCGCCGACGATTCGCTCGAGCACATGGTGCTCGATCACCGACTGGGCGAGCTCTTCGGGCAGCGGCCCAGCGAGCGCGCGGTCGGTGAGTCGCGTGAGTTCCGGAATCACGTGATCCTCCGCGGCCGCCTCGAGCGGGGCGCGTGAGGCCCGTGCCGCCACGCGCGCCGGGAAGAAGGCGAGTCGCCCGGCCGAGCCGAGGCGCGACCGTCGCCCGTCGCGAGCCACGTCAGGCCGCTGCAGTCACGCGGCCGCTTGCGCCGAGCCGCTCGAGCACGTGGTCTCCCACCCGCAGTGAGTTCGCCATCGCGGTTAGAGCCGGGTTGACTGCGCCGATGCTCGGGAAGACGCTCGTGTCCACGACGTAGAGGTTGTCGAGCTCGTGCGCGCGGCAGTCGGCGCTCAGAACGGACGTCTCAGGATCGGTGCCCATCCGGCAGGTGCCCGCTTGGTGGGCGACGCCCGCCACCGGGATCTCGTTCTTCATGTAGGCAAAGCGGTGGAAGAGGTGGCCGGGCTCCATGTGGAGCTTGGCGAGCATCGAATGGAGCTGCTTGTAGAGCTCCTGCTTCGGGGTGTCGTTCGTCGCCGTGTAAGCGAGGGTCAGCTTGCCGTCGCGGTCGACCGAGACCCGGTTCTCCGGGCGCGGCAGATCCTCTGTCGAGAGCCAGAAGTCGATTGCGTGCTTCGCGATCCGCTCCAGCGACCAGTGCGGCGCCAGCTTCGTCTCGCCCGGCTTCTCGCCGTGGAACATCGGCGCCTGCGACTTGCCGACCATCTGGATGTTCCCGAGCGGGTAGTCGTGGCCGTCGCCGGCGAAGTAGAAGTCGTTCAGTCCGAGCGTCTTCTGGAAGATGGTCGGGTTCTCGTCCTTGGAAAGCGCGAGCACTGCGGCGCTGTTGTGGAACATGTAGTTGCGACCGACCTGGTCCGAGCCGTTCGCGAGGCCCTTCGGGTGCTCGTCGGTCGCGGAAACGAGAAGGAGCTTCGCCGTGTTCGCGGCCCCGCAGGCAAGAACGACCAAGTCGCCGGCGAACTCCTCGACCACGCCGTTCCGCTCGACGACGATCTTCGAGACCGCCGTCCCGGTGTCGTTCGTCTCGAGTCTCATAGCCAGGGCGTTTGTGAGCAACGTGACGTTCGGATACTCGAGCGCCGGCCGAACCCCGAGCACGTCGGCGTCGGATTTGCCGTGGACGGCGCAGGGGAATCCGTCGCAGTTCTGACAGCGGACGCAGGCGCTGTAGGGCATGTTCTGCTCGTTCAGCCGGATACCGCAGGGAGCGTGGAAAGGGTGGTAGCCCGCCGCCTCGAAATCGTCCGAGAGCTGCTGGATCCGCGGCTCGTGCGAGACGGCAGGAAATGGGTATGGCGCGCTAGCGTACGGCTCGGTGGGGTCCTGGCCGTGCTCGCCATGCACCTCGTACAGCTGCTCGGCCTTCGAGTAATAGGGCTCGAGCTCCTCGTAGGAGATCGGCCAGGCGGGCGAGACCCCGTCATGGTGATTAAGCTCGCCGAAGTCCTCCTCGCGAAGGCGGTAGAGCGCTGCGCCGTAGAGCTTGGTGGCGCCGCCGACGAAGTAGTGGATCTGCGGCTGGAACGCCTTCCCCTTCGGGTCGTACCAGGTGTCCTCGGAGACGTAGCGGTTGTCGACGAAGACGTCCTGCGCGAGCCAGTTCGACGGCTCGCGCGGCAGCCAGTCGCCGCGTTCGAGCAGCAGGATCCGCTTGCCCGACGGGGCTAGGCACCGCGCCAGAGTGCCGCCGCCTGCGCCGGTGCCGACGATGATGACGTCGTACGAGTCCATCTCAGAGCTCCGCCGTCAACTCGGGGAGCATGATCCGGCCGGCGGCCTCCATCAGCGCCAGGTGCGAGAACGCCTGCGGGAAGTTGCCCAGGTGCCGGCCGGAGCACGGGTCGATCTCCTCGCCGTAGAGCAGCAGCGGGCTGGCGTAGGACAGAACCTTCTCGCAGATGTCCCGGGCCCGGTCATGCTCGCCGATCTCGCTGAGCGCCGAGACCAGCCAGAACGAGCAGATGGTGAACGTGCCCTCCTCGCCGGACAGCCCGTCGTCGGTCTCGTCGACCTGGTAGCGCAGCACCAGGCTGTCCCGGGTCAGCTCGTCGGCGATGGCCAGCACGGTGGCCCGGATCCGCGGGTCGTCCGGCGGCAGGAACCGCAGCAGCGGCATCAGCAGCAGCGACGCGTCCAGCGCGGTGGTGTCGTAGTGCTGGACGAACACGCCGCGGTCGTCGAGGGCGTTCGCGCAGATGTCGGCGTGGATCTCGTCGGCCGCCTTACGCCAGGTACGGGCCAGGTGCTTCTCGTCGCGCAGGGTGGCCAGCCGCGCGCCGCGGTCGGCGGCGACCCAGCACATCATCTTGGACGAGGTGAAGTGCTTCGGCTCGCCGCGGACCTCCCAGATGCCCCGGTCCGGCTCGCGCCAGCGTTCCAGGGCCCGCTCCACCTGCTGCCTGGCCATCTTCCAGACCCGGTCATCCAGCCGGTCGCGTGACTTGGTGTGCAGGTAGATGGAATCCAGCACTACGCCCCAGACGTCGTGCTGGGCCTGCTGGTACGCGCCGTTGCCGATGCGCACCGGCCGGGCGCCCTGGTAGCCGTTCAGGTGGTCGAGCACGTGCTCGTCGAGTTCGCGCCGGCCGTCGATGCCGTAGACGATCTGCAGGTCACCGCGGTCACGTTCGACCAGGTCGCGGAGGAACGCGAAGTA
>Ga0137403_10000773_pt1 | contig 40979 bp, 47 predicted proteins | sample CZOMad2_1_16fung_FD_122057 | JGI IMG/M metagenome (GOLD analysis project Ga0137403, IMG submission 122057) | Vadose zone soil fungal communities from Angelo Coast Range Reserve, California, USA - CZOMad2_1_16fungal (Hybrid Assembly) | ecosystem: Environmental > Terrestrial > Soil > Vadose zone...
CGTCCCATCACGGACCCGATGCCACCACTGGAACATCTGGCGGGCCTGTCCCCGCAAGGCTTCCCCAATCACTTGGGACTGGCCGCCGCGTTCGATCATGGCCTCGAAGTCGCGCAGCAGATGCGCCCAACAGACTTGTCGCCGCCATGTGGGGTACCATGTGTAGGCGCTCCAGCGCTCGGTGACCAGATAGCCCCAGAAACGCTCACCCAAAAGCTCCTGCGCCACCTTCCCGCCGCGCGACAGCCGCACCACAAACACGGTGACCCAGGACGTGACGGCCGTCCACAGCCAGGCCCGCTGCTGCCCTTCCCGCCACCCGGTTTCGTCCAGGTACGCCGTTGGCTGCTGTTGCACATAGGCCCGGGCTTCCGCCACCGGCTCGGCCACCGCCTGCACGGTGGCCTGCTCCAGGTTGACAATCGTCCCGACACTGAGCGGCAGGCCAAACAGGTCGGCCATGACTTGCTGCGTGGTGCGTTTCGACAAATGATACGCCCCCGTGCACAGCGCGGTGATGGCCTGCACGCGCGGGCCAAAGCCGCCCGTGGGCACGCCCACGGGCGGCTCGGCGCGGGTCAGCGCGCCACAGCTGGGACAGCACAGCTGGTGCAATTGGTACTCCGTCACCACCGGTTTGATCGGCGGGATCTCCGTCACCTGATGCCGCTCGGGCTGGGCATCTTCACCCTCCAGCCGGTGCTGGCAGCGGCGGCACCGCTCGGGCTTGACCGCGATCACCACCGCCACCTCCTCCACCGGGATCAGCGCCCGCGTGTGCCCCTCGTGGCCAAGCTGCCCACCGGGTCGACGCCCACTGAGGTCACGGCGCGAGCGTTTGGACGTTTGGGGCGGGTCCGCCGAGGGCGGCTGGGAGGAATTATGCGAGTTGCGCCCCAACCGCTGGGCCAACTCTTCGACAGTGGCTTTCAACTGCGTGATTTCCGCCCGCAGCTGGGCCAGCGCCGCGGCTTGCGCCAAGATCATCTCCTGCGCCACTGGCGGCGTTTGATCCCATATCTCTGGCGGTAAGGGAGGGAAAGCGTCCATAGGCCTCTGACCTTACCACCTGAGACCGTGCGGGACAACGAATTTTTGCATCAACCACGTGAACGGTTACCTTTTGTTGTACTGAGTTTGGGGATCGATCGTGCTGCCGAAGGTGGCACTTGCAGTGCGTGCCAGAGTAAAATGCAGCACTGCTGGTGAATCTTAAAAACCCATGCAGAAGGGATAAATAATGAGCATGCCAGGTTTTACTGCAGAAACATCCCTGTGCAAAACAAACGTACAGTACCATGCGGCTCATCAGCGAGAGCACGCTAGTGGAATTGTCCATCCGGCACATTTCGCCATATTTACACCCTTCGACCCTTCCTTGCCGCCGATTCTATTTCGACCCGTTTCCCCGTGGCATAAAGATGTCTTCGAACCATTTTGTAGAGTGGAAAGAACAAAATTCTACGATTTTGAGAAAATGAAGGTGATAGCACTCTGCGAAAAGGTATGCTCCGATGGGAGTAGAATGCCAATGCCATGTGAAGATTCCGCTAGCGGTGTACGATCATTTCTGGTTCCATGAAGGCCTCCCGGATAGACAAATTTAATTCGAGGAGCACGCTTTGTGGTCCCCGTTGTTAGCGAGCGTAGCACGGATGAACGAATCGTAATCCGGGGAATATGTCCCCGGATTACGATTCGTTCATCCAGACTACTTGCTGGGTTTCTACATGAAAGGACGGAGACTGGTTTTCCTTTCCTCCTCACCAAGATGTCGCCATATTATGACCTTTGCACCTAAGCAACGAAAGGAAAGGGGAAATGAACACCATGCATATGCCTGGATTTACCGCAGAAGCATCGCTTTGTACAACGACTGGGCGTTACCAGTGGATTAGGAATCCGTCAGCCGAGGCCGGAAAACACGGTGTTATCCCGCAGCAGTTCGCTTTGCCGTACTCTTCTTGCTGGATCGAACACTGTTTTTATGTAGCCGACTACAAGATATGTGGGCTGTATAATTGGTGTATACATCTATGGGGATGAGGATAATCGGCGCTTTATATGAATTGCATCTGTATGCATTCTTATAGGACGGCTGTAGAGACCAAGAGGTAATCTCACACAAAGGTACAAAGAATTGGCTCTTTCTCCAAAGTCGGCAGAATACGTTATGATCCTCTACAGCCATCCAAAGTGGCGTCGGTAAGAGTGTCAACGTGGCCTTCTCCTACACCAATCGCCATACGGATATCGCTGAGAAGTTCCTTGTCTGTATGGAGGCGGCCGATGCAGTTTCTGTTTCTGGTCACCAAACTGCCGCTGTACCATAAGCAGTGAGCTCAGAAAAGTGGCAAGGAGTTATAACATGAGAATGCCAGGATTCACTGCAGAAGCGTCATTCTATAGGCATCGTAAGCACTATCAGGCTGGAACCCACATAGCACGAATAGCGAATGGAGAAATTGTACCACAAGCGGCGTTGTGCTGGTACGATCGATGGCGCGACAGCATATGTTGCTGCTCAGATTGGTTGGGTTGCTAATAGACACTTTCAATATTTGTCATGATGCATAGTGCCATGGTCTGTACTGTAAGCGAAAGTTATGCAAGCCACAACATGTTTCCATGACGGCGTCCCTCACCCCGTCCTTCAGAAGGCGGATTTTGTCCTTCACGATTCTGTAGCGTTTCACTCCACCAATCGCGTGTTCAATCCGAATTCTGATGGAGGAAATTCGACGATTGGTCGCCTTCTCAGGCGGGGTGAGTTCCCCTCCAGGCGGTGTTTTCTTGGGTTGGAAGATCGTGATGCCCGGCAGGAAAAATCCCTGGAAGCCTTTATCTTGATACAGGCAACTGCCGGGTGGCAAGGTATAGCCAGCGAACTCTGCCAAGCTCTTATCTGAGGCTTTGCCTTCATAGGTGTGGCTCAAGAAGCACACGTGACAGGTCTCGTTGATCACGAGGAGATTTTTGAGCGTATGGCATTTCTTCTTACCACTGTAATACTCTTGCTGCTCCTCCGGGTCTTTCGGACGCTGGATCGGACGTTCGGTGCCATCATGCCAAAAAGGGGGGGGTGGATCTTCCGTCCGTCGAGTGCGTCTCGAACATCGCGGCAAACTCTGCGGCTGTACGGGCCGGAAGCAGTTCTTGGTCTGCTAAGGCCTGATTCAACACGGGATGCAGCAAGTGAATCCATTTATTCGCATTTGATTGACTCATCCCAAAGAGCTGTCCTTGCACCTCTTGAATGGGATGCTGTTTCAAGTAGGTCAGAATGAAGAGCAGTTTGTCCGCGAGCGCGGGCAGTGGACAGGTGTCATAGGTACTATAGCGGCGACTCGTGCGGGGTTGCCCATCAATCGTGCGGTCCTGCATGTAGGTTACAAAAGCCCGCTCGAAATGGGGTAGTAAGGCTTGAAATTCGGCTTCCGTCAAGCCGGTCATCGATCGAAGACTCCCGGCACGCTGGGTGACTTCCTCATAGCTCGGCATACACACCTCCCACCCTCGATGAGTTATCTTAGGGAGATGGTACACTATAAACCTTGATAGTGTCTATTGGAACCGGGCTGAGCATGAAGCTCAACATGCTCGAAACTTGCACTTGGACATGCAAGGCCCAATTGAGGCAGCCGAGGCTGAAGTCCAACATCTTTCGGTACAAATTAGCCACGTCGCACGACTGGTCCAGCGTGTGAAAGCCGGGTTCCCTTATCTTGAAAGGCGGGGCTTCGAAGAAGCCATTGACGCTTGCGGAGAGGTTTCGAGTTGGGAGGTACTGTCTGAGGCGCCTGCACCAGGCACTATCATGGGGCATAATGACGTGGTCATCCGTCTACCGGTCGCCGTTCAGAAGTTGTACGCTCAAGCGGTATCAACGCATCTTTTTGAAAAGGTCGAGGTTTGTATGTGTTTCGAACCTCCTGATGATGACAATGAGGAAGTCCCTGAAAATTGTATCGCGCACTATCTTTTCGGTACGATACAATCGCCTAACATCGAAGATGAAAATAGCGCCATTTTTCTCATTGCATAGTGGTAAGCCATGGGAAAAGTAGCATCTACATTGGTGTGACTCCCTGTTACGAGATGTTCCGCTTCACTGCTGTTCCCATCGTCGATATTTTTCCAAACGATGGGTTGGGGCATATTGACGTCTAGCCCGCGCATGCAGCCGATGCGCAAACAGCCGCACGTGGCTGATGCGCCAGCCGTTAGGTGGCTTGAGGCCGGTTTGGGAAACGCATGAGAGGCAAATGGTACTGCTAAAGAAGCCTTCTAGTTTCTTCTCAGTGCAGGGCAAAGATGAGAGATACGAAGATCTGCGTGTGCAGCCTGACTGCCAGGAGATCCGCGATTTCATTGAGGAGATATGGAAGGAGTAGTGGCCCTACGCGGATTCGGATTTCCTTCCGAAAGCGCGGAACCGTGACTTCCAAGCCTGTTACTGGGAGATGTACATAGGGTTTTCTCTGCTCCGCCAGAACATGCAAATTGAACCGAGAGCGGAGCGAAGAAAGCTTTGGAGATCGCCCGACAAAGGCCCTGATTTCAAGATTGTTGCCCCATATCGCCTATGGATAGAGGCTATTTCTCCAGGTCCTGGCACCAAAGAGGATGCCGTTCCGGAAGCTGAACCTGGGGTGGCTCGTGGCGTACCTGATGACGAAGCAAAACTTCGGCTTCTCCATGCTATACGAGACAAGGCCAAGCAACGGCTGTAGTTCATAAAGGAGGGCTGGATCGATCCCTCCGACTGTTACGTGGTTGCGGTGAATACAGGCAAGATCCCGCATGTACCCGATCTTGACCTGCCGCGGATCGTCCGTGCCGTGCTCGGTTTGGGCTTCCCCGCAGTATCGATGGAGATTAATTCCGGTGCGCTTTCGAATTGGCGTTACCAACCCCAGGACCGGATTTTCAAGCGATCTTCCGCGTCGTCAGTTTCTACCAGGATATTTCTGGACCGCGAGCAGCCCGATCACCCTGACAATACAGGATATGAGGGCCTCAGCGCTGTTCTTTCATCTGGAATGACTCCCGTTAACAGTTGCGACCCTTGGTTCGATCACCGCAAGTTCGTGCTAGGCGACGGCTACTGCATCATTCACAATCCGCTAGCGGACAGACAGAATCAGTTGCCTCTCGGCTTTCTGAAGCTCGGACGAGAATACTGGCTTAACGACACGGGAGTCATGGATTCCGGCCTATGGTTCAAAGACAGAGCGCAACGAAGCGAAACCACCTAACAAACGGCTGGAGCGGGACGCTCACTACGTTCGCGCCCCTCAGCCGGAGCGTTGCTATGCCTTCCCATGTCAAGAGGTAGTCGCCACTTTTTGCAGGTCATCACGATGTGTTTGGTCCTCGGTGCATCGGCAGCGGCGGAGCCCGGAAGAGCCGACGGTTGCTCCGGCGGCTCTCCGGGGGTTGGCTCCCACCTGACGGGCCGCCGTCGGGTGCCGGCATCCCTCGAGGCTCGAGTGGCCTCTCTGCGCCTCTTCACGCGGCTGAGGGTGACCCCACCCCGGGGCGGCGCCTCTGCTCCTGCCTGTGGGCACACCTGCGGCGGGAGAGGGTCACGGGCCCTCGGTCTGGTGGCCTGCCGGTGCCCCCGGCACCTCTGGGGCCATGGCCCACAGCAAGCCCCCCCACGCCCGGGCCCTGGCCACGGTGGCCGGTGTGCCGGTGGCCACGACTCGTCGGTCGCGTGGACACCGCCGGACCTGGGCCTTCCCGCGGCTCTCCTGGCTGACCGTGGGGGGGGTGGCCCGTCGCCGGGGCAGCGGGTCGGCTGCCCTGGGCGGGCGCGCGGGAGGCCCCGGCGCCTGCCACCAGAGCCCTGCGGGCCGGGGGGTGCCCGGCTGTGGTCCGAGCCCCCGGCGGGCGCCGCGCACCCGCGGCAGCCTCGGCAGGGCTCACGCCTACGCCTGGCCTCCGTGCGCTGGGGGGAGCGACACGGCGGCGGTCGCCCACGTCCGCCCCCAGCGGGACGGCCACGGGGCCTGGCCCACCGCGCCAGGCCTGCAGGGTGTCGACCACCGGGTGCACACGCCCCGATGGCACGGGCCCGCGTGCGGTCGCGGCGGGCGGCATCGGCCACGGTGGGGACATCAACCACCGGGAGAGCCCCCGAGCGCGCCAGCCTGGCCCGTGGCCTGGCGTCCCGCCGGTCGGGTTTGCCGCGGTCACCGGCCGTTGGGGGCACGCCTGCGGCCCCCCCCAGCCGTCGTCGCCTGGTTGCGTGCCATACCGGTCGAGCCAGGAGCCCCAGGGGCCAGCCTCAGAGCGCAAGATCCGGGGTGGGGCCTGCGATGGCCGCGTGCGGATGCGGTGAGCGAGGTCACCCGGCCGGGTGCCGAGGGCCCCAAGGTCGATGACCTCGGCGCCGTGCGCCTGCGCGACAGCGGCCACAGCCATCGCGTCTGGGTGCACCGCCAAGCCGAGGGCAAGCGGGCTCGCCTGGCGCCTGGCTGACCTCCGCGTACGTGGTGGCTCGTGCAGGGGATGATGCCCGAGGCGGCGCTGGCTTCAGGTCCGCTCACCCGCGTACGCAACGGAGGTCAGCCGACCCCTCGGAAGTCAGTATGTCTAGGCGGCACGACATAGTGTGGGTTCAGAGCTCTCATGTCGACAGTATGGTATCTTGAACAAAGATCCCCGCGCTAGCGGACTAGCGTTCATGATGAGACAAAAATCCCTTATCAGGCGCGTGCTGGGCGTGGTCAGAGGCATTGCCCTAATTGTCGCCTTGCTCGTTGTTTACAACGTCTGGTTGTGGCTGTCTGAAGGATCGCCAACGATTCCCCAGCTCGAAGGCCGCTGGTGGGCGGGTTATTACGAAACGACCCACTTCGGTCAGCAGTGGTGCGTCGCGCGTTTCGTTAAGAGCCAGGCCGGCCGTCTCCAGATGGCCAGGCTCTCTGCCTGGGGTGAGCCGGACATTTTCGATGTGGATAGGAGCACCTCAACCGAGAGTATTGTCTATCGCGCCTTCACCGAACCACAGAACGCCCTTCGGATCGAGGCGAAGCAACTTTACACCGGCAAGTGATACTACTTGGGCAGGCTTTTGGTTGGCCGCTTCCATGATTTCTGGAAAATGAACGACGATGTATCAATCCGTGGGCACTTTGCCTCAACATCGCCGCAGAGGGAATTTGCTCTTGAGCCCATCGAAGAGGAGGAACTGGCGCAGTTCTGGAGGAAGTACGTTCGCCCCGACCAGCCAACGCCATCGCCCGCGGAGGTCATGCGTTCTGCGGGAGTGCTCTTTGAGGAGCCAGAAGGCGCGAATGTCCACTAACCTCCCAGTGTAGCGGGCCGGGTCTCGCGCTCATCGCCCTGGCTGCTGACCGCGAGTGTGAGGCCAACAAAGCTATGTCTAAACGCGAACACGAAAGAGCGATATTTGAAGCCTTCTTAAGGGTTGCTCCTGATTTTGCCGGTGAGAAGCTCGTTGAATGGAAGCAACCTGAAGACGAACGGGAATTTCCAGACATCGTTTGCACATGTGTATCTGGTTGTCGCGTCGGTGTCGAGTTGGGTGAGTGGTTGCATGAAGGCGAGATCAGAGCCGCAAAGGGAATGAAGCGCATTCAAGAGTCGATTCTCTACGCTGCGGGTGAACAGGGTGAGAACCAGACGAGTAATATTTATGCAATGTACCTCCTCCCGAAGCCGAAAGCGCGCATTAAGCCAGTGGATGCGGCGTCTTTTCGAAACCAGCTATTCCGCTATATTGAGGAAATCGATCAACGCTGGCCTACCGAGAGGTTCTGGCAAAGCCCTCAGGGGCACCGGGCATCACACGAGGAATTAGCCAGCTATCCTGTATTGCAGAAGTATTTAAATGGAGTCCTTTTCGATCCAAGTCACCGGTACGAGGGACAGCCACCCTACGGGCATAGGATAAAACGACAATGGCCTGCGGGCCAAAACTGGATCCGTTTTCTTGCGCGTGGTGGTTCCTTCTCACAAGATACAATGCTTCAGCCCTTGTTGGAATTGCTGTCAGAGAAGAAGGAACACTACGGCGGTTCCGGTCCTGGATTTGATCATCTTTGCTTGATCATCTATTACAACTCGGCTTTCATCTACAACAGTCCTGCTGAGACGTCGCATTTCAAGTTTCCGGACGCAGTGCAGGCCGCGAAGCAGTTTATTGGAGATGATCCAGATCCGTTTGACACTATTCTGCTTTTTATTGCTGTTAATGAAGGCCGCGTGCTGAGGATTCTATGAGGCTATCACGGAATGTTACTCGGGGATGGCCTAATCAGGTGCTGTAGCTGACGCGCCATCGAGTGCGGCCGATAAGCAAGCCGTCAAGCCGCGAAGGGTACGGCTTAATGGGGCGAGACGCGTCACCGAGATAGGAAAGTTGATGGTTGTTGGCGTTTGAGCAAAAACAGGCCTAGGGCCAATGCCTGGTCATAAGAAGGGGTTGAGGTATGTCCTCTACAGCCATTGCCACGGTCACCAAGATGCTGGAATCTTTGCCCGAAACCGCGCAAGCGCAGGTGGTGGAACATCTCAGGGAGTATATTGAAGACCTGCGCGATGAACTTGAATGGGACGCCCTGTTCGCGAAAACGCAACCACAGCTTGTCACCGCCGCCAAGCGCGCCAAGCAGGAAATCGCTGAAGGACGGGCTAAGCCGTTGGACGAGAACCAGTTATGAACTCCGCCACCTTACCCTCATTTTGGAGGGCCTACGAGGCCCTTGACGAGGAGATCAAACGCAGGGCGAGAAGGGCGTATCGCCTTTGGGCACAAAATCCATTCCACCCCTCGTTGCGCTTCAAGTGCATCAACCGCGACGAGAACGTCTGGTCTGTGGGAATAACCCGCGGCTATCGTGCCATTGGCGTTTTGGAGGGCGACACGGTTACGTGGTTTTGGGTAGAGAGCCATGACGATTACGAGCGATTCTTCTCATGACGGAGGGTGCGGCCTAATTCTTGTTCGGCGGTGCGAAGCGCCAGCACACGGGGGGGCGAGCTATGAACGCGATCCTCGGAACTATGACGGCCCTAGCTGTCCCCTTGGGATTCCTTAACGCCTTTGGCGGAATTGTCGCCGGCATTTGGCTTGCCGTACTCGGTAACTGGGGTGGCTTGCCGTACTCGGTAACTGGGGCGCAATCTGGTGGGGCATCGCAGCGATCTTTCTATCCACGTTCGGCATTAGTCTGGCCCTCCCCCCTGGCATGGCGCTAGCCGCTCCGGCGGCTTACTTCGCCGAACGAGGCTACAAGCTGCCCTTCTACTTCTTCGCGCTCCTCAGCAGCCTCTATACCGTTGCCGTCATCGCCCTATGGTGCGGCATCGTCCTCTACTTCTTTGCCTCGCGGGCGGACTCGAGTTCGGTGATTCCTCTGTTGCTCTGGTCATACGGAGTAGCCACGGGACCGTTTGCATACATGGCGTCCAAGGAAGGAGACGACGCTTTCGCCTCGATCGCTGCAACGTTTTTCGCCCAAGTCAGATACGTCGTAATAGTCCTCCTTGTGCTGTTCTTCCGCGTCACGCTAATCGATGTACTCACCATGTTTCTGCTCATCATGCTCGCTGAGGTCGCAGTTCAATTCGGCGTGGCAATCAAGCTGACGATGTCGTCCGGGGGTGTGCACGGGACGCGGCTGCCCGCCGGCTCATGCCCGTGCGGCCGACGCGCGGTGCCCGCGTCGGGCGGACCCTGCCTCCGCAGCAGACCCGCCTGGTGGCGTGCCGCAAGCCGAGCCGGAAGGCCGCGGCGGTCATGGGGACCGGCCCAGTCGCGTGTCTCGGATGCACCCACGACTGGGCGACCTCGCGACGAGGATCCGGGGTAATCAAGCGGACCACGGCCAAGACGCGGCGGCGCCGGGCGCCGAACGCGGTCTGGCCGTGGGGCCGCACGCAGCGGCACGACCCACGCCGCGAGCCGTACAGGCAGCGGTCTCGGACGCGTTGGGGGCCCGACCAGGACGCCGGCATCCGGGGCCACGACCGGAAGCTGGACGCGCTCCACGAGGCGGCGGCCCAGGCGTGGCACTCTTGGCTTCGTCGCCGCGGCCAGCAGCGCGCGAGCCGCGGGGAGACGTTCGCCCCGTTGAGCGGCGTCTCTCCGCTCCCCACCCCCCGGATCAGGCACCGCAGCTGCTGGGGTCTGCGGGGGCAGCCACGGGCTGCGCTCGAGTGGTGCCGACGCTCTCGTTCCCGAGGCACCGGAGGCCTTCAGGGGGCACGTCCAGGTCTGTGGGGGGCCTGGCCGGGTCACCGCCGGGCCTACCCAGCAGCCGACGCGCAACAAGCCGCGCGCGGCTGATGCCGGAGCCGTTAGACCCTGCGCGGTGGGAGTCAGGTTGTGGGCAAGTATCTGTAGGGGGCTATAGGGATCAAACCATGCCACGACATCCTGGGTCTTCGTCATTTTTGGTGAAGCGGTGCCCCTGAAGCGTTGACAGCGCTGCCAAACCCGATACACTCGCGCCCACATGCCCTCGCGCGTGCGAGGCTTCCGTGCCTGCTTGAGGACACACCCATGACGCGCCGCACCCTCGGCTTGCTTGTCCTCCTCGCGTTGGGGGTGGTCTGCGCTCCGCTGGCTGTGGCGGCACCATCGGCGGAGTGGGGCTTCCGGATCGGCTTTTTAGCGTCCGGTCCGCCGCCGCCTGACTCCGTCCCGCCCGCCTTTCCCCTCACGGCCTTCCGACAAGGGCTGCGCGAGCTCGGCTATGTTGAAGGCCACACCGTCATCCTGGAAGAGCGCTGGGCAGCGGGAGAGCTTGCCCTCCTCCCCGCCTTGGCGGCGGAACTGGTCCAGCTCCCGGTCGACGTCATCGTGGCCTCAGGGGCGTCCGCCGTCCGCGCGGCCACGGGCGCCACGCGGTCGATCCCCATCGTCATTGCGGGGGCGGCCGATCCCGTGGCTGAGGGACTCGTCGCCAGCCTAGGCATCCAGGCGGCGCGGTGTGGGAGGGGAGAGCTCGTGAGGCCTCCCCCTATCCCGATTAGGCGGCATTTATCACCTCCTGAAATGACTCTCCTTTTGCTATGCTATGGGTGTGATGGAGCATACTCGAGATAGGACAAAGGGGTAACCATGCATCAAGTCGATATTGAGGAGGCAAAGAGGCAGCTGGCCGATCTGGTTGAAGCTGCGATGAGTGGCATCGAAGTCGTCATCATGAAGGACAACCGGCCAGTTGTGAAACTGATGCCGCTCACACCGAGCAAGCCCCCCCCCCTCGGTTTGGGAGCGCCGCAGGGCTGATCACGATGTCTGCAGACTTTGATGCGCCGCTCGAAGACTTCACAGACTACATGAAATGAACCTCTTATTGGACACACATAGTTTTCTGTGGTTCATCATGGGGAGCCCAAGGCGGAGCGGGAATGCTCGGGCGCTGATTGAAGATGACGCTCACGACAAGCGGCTCAGCACCGCCAATCTATGGGAGATGGCTATTAAGCTCAGTCTTGGCAGGCTCACCTTAGCTGAGCCTTTTGGCGTGCTCATCCCACAGCAACTGCGCTTTAGTGGTATCGGAATCTTGAACATCGCAATAGACCATCTTGCCGCTCTGACCACGCTACCATTTCATCATTGTGATCCCTTTGATCGGCTGATCATCGCACAAGCCATCGTGGAGCAGTGTCCCATTGTGAGCGTGGATCCTGCGTTTGATGCCTATCCTGTCGAGCGGCTGTGGTAGGTCATACCTATCCGCCTAACCACCAGCTGGAGCGGACGCCCTTGACAGCGCGCCGCTCAGTTTGATTCGTTTCCAGACGTGCGGTCGTCTTTCCGTCTGCATCCTGTGAGTGGGCACCGAGCCGGTCCGCGGTGGCTTTGAGAGAGGCAGGTATGGCGGATCTGTATCCCGAGATCGAACCGCATACGCAGGGCATGTTGGAGGTCGCATGCGGCGACCTCGTATACTGGGAGGTGTGCGGCGATCCCCACGGGAAGCCTGCACTCGTGTTGCACGGTGGTCCCGGCTCGGGGTGTACCCCATGGTTTCGCAGGCTCTTCGACCCTGCCGTGTACCGCGTCGTCCTATTTGATCAACGCGGTTGTGGGAGGAGCCGACCTCACGCGAGTGCCCCTGAGACAGACTTGTCGACAAACACCACCGACCAGCTGATCTCTGATATCGAGCTTCTCCGGGTACACCTCCATGTCGAGCGGTGGTTGGTCTTAGGTGGCTCATGGGGCAGCGCCTTGGCGCTTGCCTATGCCGAGCGGTTTCCGAACCATGTCACTGAGTTGATCCTGTTTGGAGTAACGACCGGTCGGCGCGAAGAGTTTGACTGGTTGTTCCGTGACGGCCTTCAGTTCTTCTTCCCGGAGGAATGGGAGGATCGCCGCAGTGCGTTGCCAGTCGCCGATCGTGACGGGGATGTCGTTGAGGCATACTGCCGGTTGCTATCCGACCCCGATCCTACGGTGCGGCAACATGCTGCTCATGCCTGGTGCTTGTGGGAGTCCGCAACACCGGACTGGCCTCCAGCGCCTGGCCTGGCAGCCCGATTCTCTGATCCGTTATTCGCAATGGCCTATGCGCGCATTGTCACGCACTACGTTCGGCACAACGCATGGCTAGGAGACGGCAGAGTATGGCGTGACGTCGATCGGCTTGCGGACATTCCCAGCGTCCTGGTGAATGGACGGTTTGATTTCCAAGCGCCAATCGCGACCGCATGGGAACTCCACCATCGCTGGCCTCGCTCAGAACTGATTGTTGTGAATAATGCGGGCCATGCAGCCAACAACCCCGGCATCACACAGGAGTTGATCCGCGCGACGGGCCGCTTCGCGAAGCGCTGACGTGCGTGCCATCGCAGGTTGGGTCGCTGGATAACTCGCGTTTGCAGCCGATGCTCGCCTGCGGCTCGCGCGGCTGAAACCTGGTACGATAGATGCTCTATCTCTGCAATGGTTCTCACAGTCTGAAGAGCCTAGCATGCCAGAGCGCAGCGATTTCTATGACGCACGCTACCGCACTGTCTCCGATGACGTGCGGACTGCGGTCCGTCGCGAGGTCTTCGGGGAAGATATCGGTCAAGCGAGCTGGCTCACGGTCGACGAGTATCGTGCCTTCTTTGTCTGGTTGGACCTCCACGCCGACCAGCATGTGCTCGACGTCGCCTGCGGCTCCTGTGGGCCTGCCCTGTTTCTGGCCCGCACGGTCGGCTGTTGCTTACCGGCCTTCCGCCGACGGCGGGGTTTGTCGGCAAGCTTTACCCCTTCGCTTCGGCCATTCAGGCAGGGTACATCGGCCTCGCAGTGGGGGGCGTCTTGAGCAGCGTCATCTCGCTATATTACTATTTGTTCCTGTTCGGGAGATCAGATGATGAGCACACCTGTTTCGCCCTTCTCCTACTTGTCAACGCTGTGGGTGCAGCTGACCGGCACTTGGTGTAACCTGCAGTGTGTGCACTGCATCAATGCGAGTGGCCCGAAGAACCCATGGCTCAAGAGTCTGGACCCCAAGACAGTCAAACGCTCCATCCGAGAAGCGGAAACGTTTGGGGTCAAGGAGATCTACTTCACGGGGGGAGAGCCGTTTCTCCACGAAGATATCCTGGACCTCTTGGCCTTCGCCTTACAGGCTGCCCCGACGACGATCTTAACCAACGGCACCATGATCAATGGCACAGTGGCCGATGCTCTCGCCGCGCTCGCGAGTCAGACGCCCTACTCGTTCGAGATCCGTGTCAGCATCGATGATATCGATGCAGAACAGAACGACCGCATCCGTGGCAAAGGGGCTTGGGCAAAGGCGCTTAAGGCCATTCAGCTCCTCCATGCTCGTGGCCTTCTGCCGATCCTCACGGCAACCGAACCCGTGCATCAGTCCCTATCAGAAGAGAGTGGCCTGTACACACGCTTCCGGAACTTTCTCTTGTCCCTGGGGATCGACAAGCCGCGGGTGAAGATCATCCCGATCTTCCCCATCGGACGGATGGCCGTGGTAGGAGCGCCACTGCTTACCGAGGAGGTACTCCAAGGGTTTGATTTCTCGCTGCTGCAGTGCTCAGAAACCCGTGTGGTGGCGGATGGAGGGATCTATTCCTGCCCAATCCTCGCGGGGCTGGCAGAGGCACGCCTATCGGAGGAGAGCCTTCAGGACTCGTTCAAACCCTGCCGCCTGTATCACCCCGCGTGTGTGACCTGCTATCACACGGGAATGACGTGCAAGAACTTTTAGCATCCCTGTACCCTGGCGGAGGGCAGTGAAGATGCAAGCAATCAAGGAATACCGCCGCATCGCGGTTTTTGGCGGCATCTATAATAACGCCCTGGCATTGGAGGCGATGCTGGAGGATGTGTACAAGCGGGAGGTGGAGGCAGTCTTCTGTCTCGGCGATATGGGTGGATTCGGCCCTCACCCCGACCGGGTTTTCCCGCTGCTTAAGGCTGCCGGGGTGTTGGCCATCCAGGGGAACTATGACGAATCGCTCGCTCTGGGCAAGGGTGACTGTGGTTGCGGTTACACCGACCCGCGCGATAACTTCTTCGCGCGGGTCAGCTACGAGTATACATTTCAGAACACCTCTCTGAACAACAAGGCCTGGCTGGGAAGGCTTCCCAAGCAGCGCAGGATCAGATTGGGGCCTTTACAGGTGTCGATGTGTCATGGCTCGCCGAGAACCATCAACGAGTTCCTCTGGGAGTCATCGACCCCCAATGGCCTAGTGCAGAAGTTCCTGCGGCACGGTGGAACGGATGTCCTCCTCTGCACACACACAGGGATTAAATGGCAACGACGCCTCCCTGAAGGCAAACATCTGGTCAATGTGGGTGTCATCGGTAGACCAGAGAACGACGGTCAGACCAACGTCTGGTACACGATTCTTACCGCAGGAGACGATCTGCAGGTCGAATTTGTGCCAGTCCATTACGACCACGAGAGGCTGGCGCTAGAGATGGAACAGGAAGGCCTGCCTCCCGAGTTCATTGAGACCATTCGTACCGGCTGGTGGACGACGTGCATGGAAATCCTGCCTGCTAAGGAGCGGCGCAGGGGCAAGTATTAATAGACAGTCCGATACAACGCCGGCAAGTGCACAACAGAGTACTGCAGCGCTGCGAGCCGCAAGCGTGGGTTATGCACCCTCGATACTGGCTAAGGATGGGCCAGCGTAGTGATAGTCCTGGCGATAGGCCTGCATCAGCGCTCGCATGTCTTGCCGGAGCTCCTCAAGCGTCGGCCGTCCAACGAACCACCAACCATCGTAGATCGCATGGATCATTAGGTCGGGCCCCAGGGAAAAGGCATAGGGAAGCGCTACCAGGCCGTATTTGAAATCGGGTGGTGTCACTTCAACGATATCGAGCTGTCGGATAGCCTGACGCTCGTGATCACTGAGAAATGTGAACGTCGCAGCGAGTCCGGTTCGGAAGGCCGCACTGACTTCGGCGGGATCCGTACTGACGACCGCCAGCTTACAGTAGTTGACCTGCAAGTCCTCTTGCAATTCCGTGAAGCGCCGCACCTGGCGCGCGCATTTCGGTCACCAATAGCCGCGGTAGAAGCTCACGATCAGCGGAAAGCCACCGGCCAGTTCGGACAGCGTGACGGGTTGATGCCGATGATCCGGGAGCGTCAAGTCCGGAAACCGCTTGCCCACAACGAGATCAGGATGCATATGCGTCTCCTTTCAAGGTGGCCATGGGCATGGCCCACGGCGCGAAGAGGTTCTCCTAGAGTGGACGGAACAACGCCAGTAGGAACCAACGTCGAGCGTCAAACCAGGTGCGGCGTAGCACGAGATTGGCCTGGTATCCTAAATCACGGACTTCGTCAACGCTATACTTAAACGAACTTTCCGTATGAATGGTTTCATCCTTGCCAAACGACACGACTTGTTCAATGTTGACGATGGGCACGCGCTGAGCCTCCCGACTGCGGAGGTGCATCTCGATGCAACCCTGCGCATCGTTGTAGAAGGCTAGGTGCTCAAAGCTTTGCGGATCAAACCGTCCGCCAAGCTCACGATTAATGCGGTGGAGGACATTGAGGTTGAACGCTGCCGTGACACCCTGGGCGTCGTCATAGGCCGGGACGAGAATCGCCGGCGATTTTTTTAAGTCAATGCCCAGGAGAAAGACGTCATCAGGCCCCATAATGGCCGCCGTGCGCTGGAGGAACTCGAGGCTTTCTGCAGGCGTGAAGTTCCCCAAACTGGACCCGAAAAAGGCCACGGCTTTCTTCTCCAGTTGGAACGCCTGAATGACCTCCGGTTGCCCCGCGAAATCTGCATGTATGGCACGAATCTCAACATGGCTGTATTCCTGCAGGAGTCGGTTGGCCGTGTCCCACAGGACCTCTCGAGCGATATCTACCGGACAATAGCGAAACGGTCGCCCGGCCCATTCATAAGCTGCAAGCAGGTGACGGGTCTTGGTGGCACTCCCGGAGCCGAACTCTACCAGCGCCAGGTGGCCGATCTCCGCATGAATCTGCGTGGCATATGTGCTGAGAATCTCCCGTTCCGCCCGGTATGGATAGTACTCGGGCAATGCACAAATCTGCTCGTACAGTTGGGATCCACGCTCATCATAAAAATACTTCGGCGGCAGCCATTTTTGTGGGGCGGCAAGACCATGGGCCACGTCCCGCGCAAAGATGTGTTGGTGCGCTTGTACACCCATATTATAAAACTGGAATCGCTTGTTGGCGAGTGCTTCGGTCCGCATGGCTATCCTTTACCACGGTCGCATCTGCACTGTTGTGGGGGGGACCTTGAAGCGTCGTCATCCAATCCATACTGATGTGATTCGTCGACCTATAGCAGCTACTGCACGGTCGTGTAAAAAGCGTGGAGGTACGCAGACGGCCCTGAGGGGCATGAGGCTTACCTTCGGATCGTTCTAGCGAGCCGGATACCCATGAACTGCCAACGGGCATCGGCAGGGAAAAAGTTCCGATAGGTTGGCCGGATGTGCGAGACCGAGGTGGCACACGATCCACCGCGCAACACAAACTGGTTGGCCATAAATTTGCCGTTATACTCCCCGATCGCGCCCGGTGCTGCAGTGTACCCCGGATAGGGGGAATAGTGACTTTGGGTCCATTCCCAGACGTCTCCAAACATTTGACCCAGTGGAGCAGCAGTATCGGGCTGGCCCAGGGGGACGGGATGGAAGGTTTGTTGCTCAACGAAATTACCTCTGATTGGCAGAGGCATCGCCGTGACTTCCCATTCGATCTCGGTGGGCAAGCGCGCCTCCGCCCAACGGGCATAGGCATCCGCTTCGTAGTAACTGACGTGACACACGGGTTCGGCTTCCTGCACAGGTTGCATGCCAGCAAGAGTCATCATCCACCAGCTGCCATCCCGCAGCTCCCAATACAGCGGGGCCTTCCATCCTTCGCGCTGGACCGTATCCCAACCCATGGAAAGCCATAACTCGGGCCGTTCATACCCATTGTCGGACATAAAGGCCAAATATTCCGCATTAGTGATCAGCCGTGATGCCAACTGGAACGACTCGACAAAGCTCCGATGCCGAGGGGACTCATTATCAAAGGCAAATCCTCGACCGTCGTGGCCAATCCAGTAAACGCCCTCGGGGAAGCTCATCCACTGGAACGCCTTCACCGCCTGCGCCTGGCGTGGGGTGTCGGCGGTCACATAGGCAGGTCGCAGAGGATTGCAGGCGAAGTTGTATTTCAGATCGGTTAAGAGCAATTCTTGATGCTGTTGTTCATGGTGCAACCCGAGCTCGACAATAGGCGACCAGGCGTCAAGAGCGTCGCCCTCCAGACCCTCCAAAAAGGCTGTCATCTGTTGGTCCACATAGGCTCGATAGCGATAGACCTCCTCAACGGTTGGACGCGAGAGTAGCCCCCGTTTTGGGCGGCAATGTCGCTCACCAGCCCCGACGTAATAGGAATTAAACAGGTAAGCATAGGAGGCATGCGGCGAGCGATAGCTCGGAGAGGCCGAGGCCAGAACAAAGGTTTCGAAAAACCAACTCGTATGCGCCAGATGCCACTTAGGGGGGCTCACGTCTGGCATGGCTTGAATGACATAATCTTCTGTCACCAGAGGCTGGCAGAGACGCTCGGTAAACTGCCGCACTTGATGGTAGCGCCTAAAAAGTGTCTCCTGGGGGGTGGTCTCCCCGGGGATGGAGGAGGCTGTCGCGTCGTGGGCTCTTTGAGTGAAGGGCACGTTCCTCTCCTCTTCCATATTGTCTTCAACCTCGACACTCCGCTACTTCACGCCCGGCGTGTGGCTATGTACCCCATGTTTGACACCACGCATATCTTTGAGGCGGTGCCTTCAGCATGCATAAGTTACCTTCCAGAGTAGTAGGCTTCCGGCGGTGCGCTGAAAGTTGCCAGCAGACCAGCCATTATACCGCAAGCGAGCAGCATGCTTGGCCGAATTCTCAGCATGCTCTACGGCAGCGCCATCACCTAAAACTATACAGCAGTTTTGCAGATTTTGCCTAAGCCAGGAAACTTCCTCATGGCATCCTGTTTCAGAGGCCATTTAGGATGCTCCATCCTCAGCCGTTTGATTTCTGCACCAGGGTCAGGAGCTCACCAAACGTGTCGATCACATAATCCGGTGCACACTGCAAGAGCGCTTCCCGCCTGCCAAAGCCATAGGTGACGGCACAGGTCATGAGGCCAGCTGCCTTTCCGGCCAGGATGTCGGCAGGGGTATCGCCGACCATCAGGGCCTGCGCTGGTGCATGGTGAAGGACGGCAAGGGCCGCGAATATGGTGTCGGGGGCGGGCTTGAGGCGCAGATCGGGGGTACTACCCTGGATGTGCTGAAAGAAGGGGCTGAGGCCAAGCCGCCGCAAGACGATCTCCGCTTGCCTTGGCTCTTTGGTGGTGACGATGCCCAGTGTGAAGGTGGACAACGCCTGTAACGTGGCGATGACCCCAGGGTATAGCTGGGTAAGACAGGCGTCTTGCCTGGCATAGGTACGACGGTACGCAGGCAGGAAGGCGCTAACCAGCGGGGGAGACAACAGGCCCCCGAGCTCGCAGAGCATGTCGGCGAGGGGTTTACCGATGTGCTGGGCAATCGCTGTGGCACTAGGCGGGGTGCCACCGAACACGGTCCGCCAGGCGTGCTGAAAGGCCACGGCGATGTCCAACCGAGAATCGACTAGCGTGCCGTCCAGGTCACACAAGATCGTGGTGATGGTCATGATCTCACGCCGTGCCACTTTCCTCCCCTCGCATGTACCCATTGCTCTCGTCGGTATGAGGGATTACACTCATGCCATTGATTGCTACTTCATACCTGGTGACACCGCCGCAGGCACAGCATATTCCCATGCACCCGGGTGACTCGTGCGCCATGCGATATTTTATCTCACATATAATGGACTCTATAATTTCACCAATGGCATCGGTACCCAAACACAGCTGCTGATCGGCGGCCTCGAAGCCTTACGGGAGGCGCTGATGCCAATGTATGAGCCCATCGATGTGCACGTGGTCTGCCCCTTGCCCGATGCGCACACCTGGGGTTATGATCACGCCTTCTTTCAGCGGCAGCAGCAACGTCTTGCGGCGCTCGGCGGGCAAGTACATCTCATTCCATACAAGCGGGACTCTGAGCAAGACCTCTGGGAGCTCCGTTCCTGGGAGGCCCTCTGCCAGAACGTCGCACCGCTGTTGCACACCCAAACAGCGGCCTATGATCGGTCGTTGATCATCTGTGTGGACCAGCCGTGGTTGCAGACGCCTTATGCGCTCGGGACGGGCAAGGGCCAAGTTTCACCGCATCATATCGATATGCTCTTGGTGCTGTATAGCACCGCCTTTATACGCAACTGGGAGACCCCTGATGCGACAGAGATTGCCTGGGAACAGGAAGGGCTCGAGGCGTCCCAGCCCGGCTCGTGTGTAGCGCTTGCCGATATCTGTCCATCGTTTACTGCCCATCTTAAAACCCACTTCCAGCTATCGGCGGCCCGGTTCGCCCCTTACACCTCGAGTATCCTCCTGGATGACCCCACCTTTGCCATACTAGACGAGGCAGTCGTGAGAACGACGCTGCAGTCCTTCGGCATCCCCCTCAATGCGGATGTCGTGCTGGCATTTGGCAGAGCCGCATCTATCAAGGGGTTCGAGCGGCTCATCCCTGCCCTGGCCCCGCTGCGTGATCGGGTACACTTCGTGCTCATTTCGGTACCATACATCAATGACGGCTCGCAACAACAGATGTATGATCAACTGCTGCAACAGCACGCCATACGGGCCACCCACATCAAGGCGTTTACACGGGACTTACCGCGTGCCCTATGTCAATGGCCTCGGACGAAAATGGTGGTGGTGCCGTCCCGACACGAAACATTTTCCAACATCCCGCTCGAAGTCGCACTGTGGGCACGGGAAAACGGGCCGGTGGTGGTGGCCTCAACCATTGGTGGGTTCGTCGATCAAATTCAGGCGGGTATCACGGGATTTTTTATTGATAACTCGTCGTCTCAGCACATTACCCAGACGCTGCTCCACGTGCTCGATCTGTCTGAAGCCGCACACGCGGCGATTCGGTATCAGGCGTATCAGCGAGTCATCCGTGCCTTCGACTTCGCGCAGAACTTTCCGGTAACTCTCCGTTGGTTTTGGCAGAGGGAACCCTGGACGGCGGGCTACCGAGCGCGCTGAAGTTGACAGCGACATGGTAGGTCCAGCGCAAGCGCTGAGGTAGAGCGTGTCGCGGCCTTTAGCCATGCGCCTGCTGACGGCCGTCAGCGCCTCAGGGGAACTGCGCAGGCTTACCGTCTGGCTCCAGGATGCTATTCAAGCGCTGGCACGAGGCGATGACCTCAACAGCATAGCCAGAAAACCAGGCCTGCATCCACACGGGACGTTCGAAAAAGGCTTGCGGCGGCCGATCTGGGTGTCGAATGCCGACACGCATCACCAACCCGCTGGCGTTGATGAAACTCACCTCGTCAAGCAATCTCCCTGGCGCGGCAAATCCGGCCGTGATCGGGCATAACGCGGCGATGGTCGCCACAGAAGCCGCGACCCCTCGGAGGCAGAAGGCCTGCGTATGTGCCCGTACCTCTGGTGGCAAAGCCTGTAAGACTGTCCGCATGGTCAGGCCGGAAAAGACCGTATCATCAACCACAGCCAGGGAGGACACCGCATCGAGGGGCGGTAGTTGTTGCGCTAAGGGGATACCGGTAGTACTAACTACGTTGTAGCCGCCGTGGCCGTCTTCTTCGCGCGTGATGTCCACACGAGTCATGTTGGGGAACCAGCCCGTCTTCGCGTGCAATTGTTGAGCTGCGCGTTCACCGGCTCGACCGATGCCGATCGCCAGCGCAAATGGGGCGTAATGACCCTGTGCCAGTAATCGCTCAATTTGCCACTCGAGCGTGAGCACCACCACACGCCCTGGATCACGGTGCAGGAGCGTGAAAAACTCCCGCGTGAGTTGCCATGCTGGCGATGCCCCGCCATGCTGCCGGCAGATATATTCGCTGAGATCGTCGTGAATATATAACAGGCTCGGGGTCGGCGCGGCATAGGCTTCAGCGTCGGTCATGGGGCTCATCTTTCTTCGCAGTTGCTTGCATCTGGGCCCCTATTGTAGGATAACCTCACCGGCCAAGCCGACCGCCCTGCGCCGCCAGAGCATAGATTCGACACATCCGATACTGCCACCGCGAGACTAGACCACCGTCAGGATATCAAGCCGGCGCTCTACCGGGATGGGGGCGTCGAACTGGTGGTCGGACGTCCAGCCCCGGTGCGATCCTCCAGCCGCAGTTTAGCCTCGGCCAGTTTCGCATCGTTAGAGGTAGGATATTTTTCTATCAATGTCCGCAGCGCACGTCGTCCCTGGACGCTATCCTTGATCTCGTAGTAGGCGTACCCCGTCTTCAAAAGGGCGCTAGGCACCTGAGGGCTCTGAGGAAAGTTCCGCACCAAGCGCTCGAATTCGGTAATGGCGCCGCGGTAGTCTTTGGTACTGTAGAGCGATTCTCCGAGATAATACTGCGCCGTGTCAGCCACATCACCCGTTGGGGCTTGCGCGAGATAGGCGCGAAAGCCTTGTGCGGCCAGATCAAATTTGCCCCGCTGGTAGTCCCCAAGGGCGGCCTGGTAGAGTCTTTTGGCCTCAGCCGAGCTTGGTGCAGCCGGCGTCGGGGGAGCTTCAGGCGAGTCTCCTGTGGGAGAACCAGGAATGGGAGTTTGACCGGCGCCTGAGGGGCCCGATCGGCTACCGAAGGGAGTTGATGACGCGCCAGGGTTCACCTTCGCTTCCAGCGCGCCGACCCGCCGGCTCATCTGCACGTTAGAAGCCTCAAGGCGCTCTGTGAGCACACTGACCTGCTGCCTCAGGTCATCGAGCCCGGCCTTCATGTCGGCGACATTTCGTCGCTCCCCCTCCAACTCTCGCTGCACAAGCTCTCGGGGCTTGGACTGTGACACCTCTTGCGACACCTGCATTTGCATGAGCTGGCGATTCATCCGCTCCATGTCATTGCGAAGAATGGCGATGTCGCGGTCCTGCGCGCATGCAGTGAGCGCCAGGGTGGCAAGCATAGCCAACCCACCCCATGGCCGCCTCGATCCGGCCGCTTTCATGATGTCATCCCCACGAGTTCAGGTTACATGGTCTTGAAATCGACCCGACGGTTCTTCGCCCAGGCATCCTCGCCATGGCCAGGGTCAGCAGGGCGCTCTTCGCCGTAGCTGATGATCACCAAACGACTGCCATCGATGCCCAACGATGAGAGGTAAGTCCTCACTGCGGCGGCGCGGCGTTCACCCAGGGCGAGGTTGTACTCGGTGGTGCCACGCTCATCCGCGTTGCCCTCCACCTGAACACGGGCGTTGGGATTAGAGCGCAGCCATTCGGAGTTCCGCACGAGCGTATCCTTGGCTTTATCGCTCAGCGTCGCCTCATCGAACTCAAAATAAACGGTGTCCATCACCAACGTCCCTGAGGGAGGCGTCGTCGGTCGCGACGCCAGCTGACTTTCGGCAATACGCCGCCGGCGTTCTTCCTCCTCTCGGGCTCGGATTTCCTCGGCGCTCGGCCCACTCGCGCTCATCTGCGTGGTGCTCGCGGGTGCGGTCTTCTGCGCGCATCCCGTGGCGAGCAACATCAGGGTGGTAACGAAGATGAGGCTCCAGATCCCAACCGACTGTGCCATATCGATGTGCCCTCCGCTCCTGACCTCTCAATCCTCCCTGAACATGCTACTGGGTGTCCTCACTCAACGGATGCCAGTCTTCCCTTCACTTAATGGGTGCCATACAGGCCTCACTCCTTTCAGACGGCGAATGGTCGTCGTGATCGCAAATCCACAGGGTCACTCAACGATACGGGGGGACCAGACGGGACTTTGTGCCCCCCCATCCAGGAACGTGAGTTGCTGTTGACCAGACCCATCATCATACATCCGATAGAGCTGGGGGACGCCCGTGCGTGTCGAGCTGAACACTAAAAAGCGTCCGTCAGGAGACCATGAGGGACTTTCGTTGCTCCCGTTGTCCATGGTCAGGCGCTGCGCACCGCTGCCATCCACGTTGATGACATAGACGTCGAAACGGCTTCCCTCCATCGACACAAAGGCAATACGATCGCCACGCGGTGACCAGGAGGGGCGATCGTTATAGTTCCCCTGGTAGGTCAACCGACGGACATTCGACCCTTCCGCATCCATGATGAAAATCTGGGGCGACCCCGAACGGTCGGACACAAACGCGATTTGCCGACCGGTCGGTGACCAGGTGGGTGAGGTATCGATCGCCGGATGGTTGGTCAGTCGGCGCAAGTCGGAACCGTTGCGACTCATCGTATAGATTTCCGAGTTACCATCCTTCGTTAACGTCAACGCCAGGCGGCTGCTGTCAGGGGACCACGCCGGCGCCGAATTCAGTCCAGGCTGCTGCGACACGAGACGCCGTCCGCCGCCGTTCAAGCTCACCGCGACAAGATCGGGATTGCGGTCCCGATACGACGTGATGGCCACCTCACGGCTATCTGGTGCCCAGGCCGGAGACAGCGTAATCGAGCGATCCCTGGTCAATTGTCGGATGTTCGAGCCATTTTGATCCATCACAAACAGTTCTTTGTTACCGTTTTGGCGCGAGATGAAAGCCATCTTTGTTTGGGCGATGCCTGGTTCACCGGTAAAACGGATCATGATCTCATCGGCACAGCGATGCATCATACTGGCAGCGGTATCGTCGGGTCCACGATAGCGTTTGCCCGTGATCATGCTCTGGCCCCCCACGTCGAAGAGTCGACACTCGACGATGAGATCGCGTCCCTCCTGACTATACGTCCCTTTCACGAGCGCCTGTGCGCCAAGTTCCGCCCACTCCTTGAACACAATCTCCCCTGCCCGTGCGTCAGCTTGGGCCGCTTCCTGCAAAAACGTCTGGTTATCGATCAGGTCGAAGAAGCGGTAGATGCGTAGATCATCGGCGAGGACGCTGGCCATCTCATGGCCAAGGCTGCCATTCGCCCCACTGCCGCCGTCTGCCCGAATGAAATCCGGGATCGCCAGTCGCAAACGTTGTCCGCCGCCGCGCGAGATGCTGAGATAGACGTCGGCCGCGTCAGCGCCCAGCAGTCCAATCGCCATCGTGAGCAGCCACCCGAGCAGATACACCCTTACATACCTGATGCTCATATCACCCTTCCTTCTGGCCCGGACAAGAGCCTCCTAAGCCAAAACAGAGGTAAATCCCAAGGTGGTCCTCACCAAATTCCACCGGCAAGGGAGGAAATGGCTCGGAGCGTTTGATGGCCCCGGAGGCAAGCAGATCGACCGCTTGATTACGAGAGGATTCATAGATCTGTAGCTCGGCAATCGTCCCGTCCCGTTTGATCCGGAAATAGACCACTACGCGACCGAGATTCTGTTGCGGACGTACCCAGTTCTCCTCAATGCGTCCGGTTAGCTGCCTGAGATAGTAGCTAAAGGGGAAGTTTGCCGAATCAAGCGACAACATGCCACTGCCACCCCCCAACGCCAGACTGCTGCCCGGTCCAGACCCTGGCCCAGGCCTCCCCCCACTCCCTGGTCCCGATCGCTCAGGCTGAGCCCTGGCGGTCGCTTCGCGCCGTGGAGCCTGAGTTGGAGGTGTCTGAGCCGGAGGAGGTACTTCTTTTTTCTTCTCCGGGGGTTTCTCGGCAAGCGTTCGCGGTGCGGGCTCAGGCTTCTTCTCTTCCCGCTTTGGGGGCTCTTTCTTGGGCGGTTCCTTGGGTTTTGACGTGGGCAGGGCCATCTCCGGCTCGCGCGGTGGGTCCTTGGGTTGCGGGGGTGGAGCTTTCTCTGCCGTCTCAGGTTTGGGTTCTGGCGGATGTGGCTCGGGGGGCTTCTCCGCCTTGGGGGGCTCAGGTGGTGGAGCGGGTTTTTTCGGGGTTGGCTGGGGAGTTTCGCGTGCTGCCCCGTCGCCGCCTCCACCAGACGGAAGGTCGACGAGCTGCACCATCTGGGCAGGGGGCAGGAGAGGCGTGGGCGCCGAGATATAAGGAGCCACGACGAACAAGCCACCCAGGGCGACCACATGAATCAGCACAGATAGGACGAGCGGCTTTGAAATCTCTCCAAACATCCCATACTCGCCAACTCGGTTCCCGAGGTAAGCCCTGTTGCCGTTGATGGCGCTCGATTTGCTAGGACGGAGGTTTTTTACCATCATCGTCAGCCGGAACCGTCACAATACCTAAGCGCTCGATGCCCGCCTGTTTGATCACCGCCATCATCTTGACCACGAATCCGTATGGGATATCTTTATCGGCGCGAAGAAAAACCTCTTTGGTCGATCCGGAAGCTTGGCGCAGTGTCTGTTCCAGCTCAGGGAAGTCAATGCGGCGATCGTTCAAATACATCCGCTCATTGTTGGCCAGGGTGATGACCAGCCGCTCTGTACTGGTATCCAGGTTGCCGCTCCCCCCTTCCTGGGGAAGTTTGACATCGATGCCCTGCTGGAGCATCGGGGCAGTGACCATGAAAATGATGAGCAAGACCAGCATCACGTCCACGAGGGGTGTGACGTTGATCTCTGATAACGTCGTATGGCCTGGTTTCTGCGTCGGTCCGAGGCTCATGGGCGCTTCACGAGGTCCCGCTCAGCATAGGTGGCGAACTCGCTGGCGAAATTTTCCATCTCCGTCGCCATCACACGGATCTGACTGACAAAATGGTTATAGGCGATGACAGCTGGGATGGCCGCAGCAAGGCCGGCCGCGGTAGCGATCAGGGCTTCTGAGATGCCTGGGGCCACGGTGGCCAAGGTGGCTGATCCCCGCAGGCCAATGCCGTGAAACGCGTTCATCACACCCCAGACGGTTCCGAAGAGTCCGATGAACGGGGTTGCGCTCCCGGTGGTGGCGAGAAACGGTAGCAATCGTTCCAGTCGGATGGTTTCCTCCGACGCTATCAGCGACAACATGCGCTGGAAGCGCCCGGCATCGAACACCGTAGGTTCCTTGACCGATTCCTCATGCAGTTCATCGGACAGACCATTGCGCCCACGCGCGGCCATTTTCGCCGGGGGATGCGTACGCAACTCGGCATATCCCGCCGCAAACATACGCGCCAGTGGAGAGGCGAGGTACTGTTTGGTGGCGGCGTACACGACCGCGAGATTATCACTCTCGGCAAAGATTTCACGAAACAAGTATGTCTCACGCCTGATGCGCCGCATCAGGCGCCACTTATGAATGATGATCGCCCAAGAGGCCACTGAGAAGCCCAGCAAAATGAGCAGTACTAGCTTGCCCATGGGGCCTGCCCGTAGCACGAGATCAAACACGTCTCCGCCGAAGCCGATGGTCTGTGTTGGCATGATGGTACCTTAGACAGGAAATGTGGCGTGCGGGAGTCCAATGCTTCGATGCATTGGTAACCTTTCATCCTAGCCAAAAACCGAGCAGATGTCAACGCCGATTTCGTTCGCTTTCCACGACAATGCGAGAGGCCGACGCGCCTTACATTGCAAAGGGACGGTAATTCGAGTAAGGTGACGGAGATATCAAGATCGTTAACGCATATCGAATTATTCTCTTTATAAGTATGCCTTATCTACTCATTATATGCTTTTTTCTACAAGAGTCGGTCTCGGTCTAGATGTAGCGAGAGGAGTCCCCGGTATGGTTGACCTTCAGGAGCTTTACGGCGTTCTGCAAGAGCATATTCGCCCTCAACACCTGGCGCTCGCCATCAAAATGGCGAAGTCGCCCGACGAGGTGCCGCCCAAACTGCGACATCCGGCCAAGGACATGGGGTTTCAATCAGCGATCTGCCAGGGGATCAGCATCGCGCGACGATATGGATGGGCTCTCGCCTTGACGAGAGAGGACCTGTCATGCCCGCTGGCCAAAGTGGTGTTCGGCTTCGAGCATGAAATCCCCTACTATACCAAAGGGTTTGCCTGTGCGGAGATGTATACCGAGAGCGAAGCCGCCGGAGCGGTGACGGAAGCCCAACAGCCGAAATTCCCCTATGGTGTGTATCATGCCATTCTGGTCGCGCCATTGATGCGCACCGAATTTGAGCCCGACGTCGTCGTCCTCTACGGTAACTCGGCCCAAGTGATGCGCCTAGTGACAGCGGCACTCTATAAGCGCGGTGGACGGATTACCTCGAGCTTCTCCGGGCGCATCGACTGTGCCGATATCATCATCCAAACGATACACACCCAGGATTGCCAGGTGATTCTCCCCTGCTATGGCGATCGCATCTTCGCCCAAACCGAGGACTCAGAGATGGCGTTTACCATCCCTCGGGCCCGCATCGCTGAGGTCATCGAAGGACTCAAAGGTACCCATAAAGGCGGCGTGCGGTACCCGATCCCCTCGTTCTTGCGCTATCAGGCGGTATTTCCCGAAAAGTACATGAAGCTTGAGGAACTGTGGCGGCAGGGTGAGGAGCAACCATAGATGCTACCACCCCTTACCGGTGTTGATCAGGACCTTCACCGCGCCCTTCCACTCTGATGGCCCGTCATACCACAGGACGATGTCCGCGTGTCGACTATCGGTCAGATCGCGGACGATCACATGTGAGGAGGTTTTGACTGCCGTGCGCGTCGCTGGGTCGCGGGCGAACAGCGTTCCAGGGCTGGCCAGGTAGACGACGACCTCGTCATTCCCTGCTATCAAAAGATCCGCTTTACCATCGCCGTCGAAGTCCCCGTCGATATTCGGCCATCCTCCTTGCAATACCACCCCGTCGCTCAGGTCGATCTGGTAGCTAAAGCTCCGTGTCCAGTCAGGAGTGTTGGAGTAGATCCCCTGATCGCGATACAGATGCACCAGCAGAGAGACCTCCGCACGATCGGTGAGGAGGTTGCGGATGAGGTTACGCACACCGATTTTCACGACGGGAAACAGGAGGTCGTGCTTGCCATCGCCATTGAGATCCTTGGTCAACAGGGTGGTGGCGAAACCGTCATGCTCGACGCGTACATCCGGCTGCGCAGGGAGGTTGCCAGCACGATTGAGGTACACCGACGTGGCCAGACGACGATCGGTGATGCGTCCGGTCATTTTGGTGAGCATGAGGTCGGCGCGGCCATCGCCATCGAGGTCTTCGATAAGCGGAGAGATCTGGACCAAGCGCAGGGTACGTTCCTGCTCCGTTCGCAGGTTGAAGTGAAACGTCTGCGACGGTTCCTGGGGGAAGTGGCCTGTGGCGTCCTGGAGATACACGGCCACGTGATCCTGCCAGGCAGCGATCAGGTCGGCGCGGCCATCCCCATTAAAATCTCGCACGACTAACTGCGGCAGGCGGTAGATCAGCTGCAGGGTATAATCCCGGATCAGGCGATTCTCCCGCTCGCCCCCAAACAACATCGTTGGTTGGTAGAGCTTGACAGGCTCCCCTGGCTCCTGGGGCCCGGCCCTGGCGATGGGGTAGAGCATCAATTGGCCGAATTGCGGGATGCCCAACCAGGGTTGTCCTGTTCCCTTCCAGTTGTGGATGAGGGGCAAGGGTGGGAGATCGACCGGTTCCGGAAATACCGTCAGGGTAGGAATTTTCAGGAGCGTCGTCGCTGTCGGCGGTTCCCCGCCCGTAAGCTGATAGGCACGGACCTCTGAGCCGGTGAGATAGACGATGGACTTGCGATCGCTCTCGGATCCGAGCCGGCCGACATCGATCACTGTCGCTTCCGGATCCATCTCCCAGACGACGTCCGGATGCTGGCTGAAGCGTCCTCCTTCCTGCTGCCAGAACACCGATACCCAGCGCGCTTCCTTGGGGAACGTACCCGTTCGCGAAATCACGATGAGATCCTGATGCCGGTGGCCGCGTAGATCAGCTGCGATTACCGTGATGATGGCGCCATTCACTCGCAGGTCGTAGGTCGCAAACGGCTGTCCCCACGAGGTGTCCGCGAGCATGCCGATAAGCAGCGTGATGATGAGGGATGTGACGGCGTTCATGGTCCTGAGGCTCCGTGTTGTTTGGGGGTATTTCCGCCCCGTGCGAGGCAAGTCTGGGCCGCTCACCAGCGCTGCTTATCGGCACAGAGTTAGAGCTGTTCACTGATCGATGGTGCATCGGGGATGCGATCCGGCAGCGATGCCAGGAAGCTCGAGATGGCCCGAATGCTGCCGGTGAAGGGGCTCAAGCCGACACGTTCCCGGACTTCGCCCTGGGCCTCGATGGCTACACGGACCGCTTCGAGGAAGCGTACCCCTGACGTCCTGCCGAGAGCATCCAGAATCCCCGGACAAAGGACATGCTCGCGTACTTCATCCCGGTTGCCAAACATCTCTTCAAGAGTCTGAAAGATGTACAGCGGGGTCCCACCGTCGTGAATGCTGTGTAAATCGATAATCGACGGCTGCAAGCCGCCGGTCGCCGGGGTCAGCAGCACGTTCCATGGACTGGGATCGCTGGTAAAGGTCCGACGTCCGAGCACCCCCCACAACCGCACATATGCGGCAATCCCCTGGCGTTCCAGGGCTTGACGCTGCCTTGAGTACTGCACAAAATCGAGGTCTCCCCGGATGAAGCGGTCTTCGAGGATGCCTTTCCAGCGGTCGAGGCTATGGCCTTCCACGTAAGCTTCAGTCATCGCCCGGCACGTTTGGTCGCGCCCATCCGACCATTCCCAAAAGCCTCCAAAGCGCGGGCAGAGGCCGGGGGCCACCTCGTCCACACGATGTGCCGCCCACACCAGGTGTTCGAGCAGCCGAGCGTCGAGGTCTGGGGATTGGGCGTTCGCGCCGCCAACTGTTGCCCCCGGAGGCAAATGGGCAAGTTTAATGGGCAGGAACTGCTTCAACACGAAGGTGTATGCGTCACCATGCCGCGTGTGCGCGGTGGCCAGATAGACGCGCTTCGCCCCACCGGTGGCCAGATGGCGGACCGTGAGGCGGACGACGCTCCCGTGGGCGTTATTATCGCCGTGGAGGCGTGTCAGTGTCGTGTCCACCAGACCGGGATACGCCAGGGCCGCTTCGACGGTGACCTGTTCGGCTGCTGGTCTGGTGCCTTCCCACCCGATCGGTGCGACTCCCGCCGCAGTCGTGCTAGTGCAACGCATGTCTGCCCCCACGCGGCAACATTGTGTGTTCGTGCATGCCCTAAATGCTCAGTCTAGTGCATACGCGGAACGATGAAGATATCCTCGCCTTCCCACAAATTCCCAGCATAATTGCAGGCTATGGCACGCACATCGTCGATCGTATCCGAGGTGTCACCGGTGATCCATATATAGGCATCATCGCCGACATCTACTGTGTCGAGCTCGATCTCAGTTTTCACCTGCGGGTAATCCTCTCTCACCCGATGAACCGCTTGCTCAGCCGCATGACGAATTTTATCTTTATCCTTGATTTTTGAGCTCAGGGATTTTTCCCTCCACGGCAAGCTTGTAACCCCATTATATCATGAGAAATCTATCTCTCAGGGCTAACGTAAGGCCTCAGACGACTGTGGCCTGCAGCGTGGGAAAATTCGCTCGGGACTGACAGCCTATATCCACGCGCCCAGCAATCAGAGTATAATGGATGATCTTGAATACTATGATCAGGGGGAAGGGGGATTACCTAGCGCTTGCAACCCTGTTTCCAGACGCCCATTGAAGGGGATCGTCCGCCAGGTGAAGCCACTCCAGGTGCATCGATGTAACATCTGCTATAAGGAGAATCGCCATGGCGGTCGTGGTCGATTTCATCCGCGATTCCATTCAGCAGCAGCATGAGGCATGGGATAAAGCGATCTTGGATTTGACGCCAGATCAGATGCACTTTCGCCCGAACGGCCAGGGCAATCATATCGGCTTCATCGCCTGGCATTATATCCGCACGGAGGACAACCTCGTGCAATTCGTCTTTCAACATCGGAAGCCAACCGTATGGCTTGCAGGTGGCTATGACCAGATGTTCGGGCTACCGCGCACAGCACAAGGCACCGGTATGCCGCCTGAGGAAGCAGCACGCATGCAGTTGCCCGCGGTGGAGCAGTGGATGGGCTATCAGCAAGCGGTCTGGGAATCGACTGACGGATGGCTCAATGCCGTGACGGAGGAGGACCTGCTGCGCAACGTCCGGATCATGCCATTCGGTGATATTACGGTGATGACAGCGGTGCGCATCCCGATCATCAACCACGGCTTCTTGCATCTTGGCCAGGTAGGACATTTGCGGAAACTGCAAGGCTTAAAGAGCTCAGACCTGTAAGTGGCGAGGTTCTATCGTGGGGGTGCCATCGGGCAGTATAGTGGTTTCTCCGAGCAACTCGGGCAGAGAGTTGGACCGACTGTTTCAATGACTCCGGAGGGAGGACGGTTTCACGAGCGTAGCCGGAGGTCGCGCAGCACTCCCTCGGCCCACACGGCATCCTCTCCCTGCAGTGGGGGCGTGGGCTCGCGGCGATAGTCTAACCGCCGCACATAGGCTCCTTCGTCGTAACAGCGATTGAATACCGCCTGTAGATCGAGCACAATATCGGGATCGCCATCTGCCAGGGGCACGTGAATCCGCGGCAACGATTGCCTCAACCTGATGGGCCAGACCTCACAGCGGTTTCCCTGCCTGCCACGGTGCAAGCAGACGAGATAGTCCCAATTGCCTCGACTGATCAATCGCTCGCGAGGCACCACGACGGAATGTTCACCGCGACGCAGCAGGTCGATCTCGATCAGGTGTGTTTGGCTTTCAAAGAGTTCCTGTTGCTTGGTGAGGTATAGTTCCCGTCCCGCGCTGCCAGCAGCCTTGTTGCTGGGACTGAGCACTTCGATGACGGTGATCACCCGGCTCTCATCCCCTACAGGTAGGATCTCGATGAAGACCTCCCGCATCTCCACCGGATGATAGGTCACCACCCAGGGGGGGTCGCTGACCATCGGTGCTGATGCTGTGCCAATCTGCTCTCTCTGTGGCCGAGCAGAGGGATGCTCGATGATGACGACGTCAGGGTAGATGCTACGTTCTGGCTGGACGATATACACCCGCTCCCCGATATCGGCGACGTAGTGCTGAGGCAACAATGCATTTAATGTTGCCCGTGCAACGGCAATCATCCCTTGATGTACCCCAGGGAATAGCCCTGGATGCTCGAGGTATGGGTCCATACCAGGAAATGGACTGGGCATCGCTGTTCCTCCAACATTCCGCGATCCGCACTGGACTGCTACCGTGAAAACTTATTGGCGGCGTTGAGTGCCGCCACTTTGTAACACTCCGCCAGCGTCGGGTAGTTGAAGACGGTCTGTAAGAAGTAGTCCAGTCCGCCGCCCAAGCCTAACACAGCCTGACCGATATGGATCAGTTCGGTGGCGCCGGTGCCGATGGCATGCACTCCGAGCAATTGCCCGGTGTCCCGCAAGAACAGCATCTTGAAGAGGCCGCTGTCGTCGCCGAGAATTTGGCCGCGAGCGATTTCGCGGTAGCGTGCCACGCCAGTTTCGTATGGAATCCGGCGTTCTGTCAGCTCGTGCTCCGGGGCTCCAACCATGGAGATTTCCGGGATGGAGTAGATACCGATGGGAAAGTGTTGGGACATGGTGCCTGTTGGGATGCCGAAGGCGTGACAGGCGGCGAGACGCCCCTGCTCCGAGGACGTCGCCGCCAGACTGGGGAAACCGATCACGTCGCCCGCAGCAAAAATGTGTGGCACGTCAGTGCGAAATTGTGCGTCTACCCGTAGCCGCCCGCGCTCATCGGCCGTGAGGCCGGCAGCGTCGAGCTTGAGGCGCTCGGTGGCGCCGAGCCGCCCCGCTGAAAATAGCACCAGATCCGACGTGATCAACTTCCCCGACTCGAGGGACAGGGTCGCTCGGTGCGTTGGTCCGTCAGCGATTTCCAGGTGTTCGACAGCTTCGCCGAGGCGAAAGGTGACGTTCCAATCGCGCATTTGGTGGATCAACTCATCGACGATTTCCCAGTCCAGGAATTCCAGCACACGCGAGCGTTTATCAATGAGTGTGACCTGCACACCCAGGGAGGCGAACATCGACGCATACTCGATGCCAATAATGCCTCCTCCCACTACCACCATACTGCGCGGCAGCCGTGTGAGTTGCATGACCCCATCGCTGGTGATCACGACATCGCCGTCCGCCTCCATTCCTGGAGGAGGAGCCGGCAGCGTACCGACGGCAAGCAGAATATTAGCTGTGGTCACGGTACGCCAACCGCGTTCAGACTCCACGACAATCGTATGCGGATCCTTGAAGGAGGCCTCACCCCAGAGAAGCGTGATGCCATTGCGCCGGAGCTGGCGTTCGATGACCTCGGTCTCGCGGCGCATGACCGCCCCGACGCGCGCGAGCAATTGCTCGACTGTGGGGCGGGTCTCCTCCCAAGCAGCTTGCCGCCAGTCAAAGCGTCCCACCAGGCCCGAAAAGAAGATCACCGCCTCACGAAAGGTTTTGCTGGGAATCGTGCCGGTGTCGACGCAGATCCCGCCCACGATATGTCGCTTCTCCACCACAGCGACTCGACAACCTAGCTTAGCTGCCTGGACTGCTGCCCGCTGACCGGCGGGACCGCTGCCGATACATAGTAGATCGAAGTCATACATGGCGTTTACTCCGCGCTTCCGAACCGTGGTCACTAGGGATCGGGGGGCACCAGCTTGACGTCACAAGCCCCACCCTACTCACTCAACCGCGCGCCTGCAGCTGCAGAAAAATATCCTACTATCATCATCGCAAGATTAGATAAATTTCTCAACTCCACCCGAGCGAGCGTCAGAAACTCGCCTGGGTAGGGACGACTGCGGCCAGAGATGTCGGTTTACCGTGGTAATCAAGATACAGAGGGTGACGTACGCCATGGCCTGTGCGCCCAATGGGCGGAGGGTGCCAAGCTTTGTTGCAGCCCTTCGGGCCAGGCTTACGCTAGAATACGGCCCAGGAAGGATCTAGGGGCGACCCCGAATCTAACGAAGATGACGATCTTGGTCGCTAGGCGGCCGCAGAAATGGGTGAGGACGAGTGTGAGATGAAAGCCTTGGTCTTCGACGGGCGGTTATCATGCCGCGACGATTATCCGGTGCCGGCACCGGCACCGGATGAGGTATTAGTGCGGGTGCACCGTGCTGGTATTTGCAACACGGACATCGAGATCACCAAAGGTTACATGGACTATCGTGGGGTGCTCGGCCACGAATTTGTGGGCAGCTTACCTGATGGGAGCCGTGTCGTCGGTGAAATCAATGCCGCCGATGGCACCTGCGACACCTGTCGACGCGGAGATGTGACGCATTGCCGCCAGCGCTCGGTCCTGGGGATTCTCAAGCGGGACGGCGCCATGGCCGAGTATCTGACGCTCCCTGCACGCAATCTCCATCGCGTGCCCGATGCTCTAACCGATATGCAGGCGGTGTTCGTCGAACCATTGGCAGCAGCGCTGGAGATCACCGACTGCATACATATCCGACCGAGTCAGCGTGTGGCGATTATCGGCGACGGTAAGCTCGGCTTGCTCGTGGCTCAAGTCCTCCAACTGACGGGCTGCCATTTGCAGGTCATCGGTCGTCATGCCCGCAAGCTCGCGATTTTGCGGCGGCGTGGCATTCCCACGCTGGACACACCGGCTGAGTATGATGGCCGCTTCGATGTCGTCATCGATTGTAGCGGTCAGGCCGGTGGCTTCGAACTTGCGCGCTCACTGTTGCGGCCACGCGGCACGCTGGTGCTGAAATCCACGTTTCACGGCACCCAAGCGGTAACCATGGTCCCATTCGTCATCGACGAGATCACCGTCGTTGGCTCCCGCTGCGGACCGTTTGAACCAGCCCTGCGCCTGCTTGAACGACGACTCATCGAGGTGGAGACCTTGCTCGATGCCGAATATCCTCTCGAGCAAGGGGTGGAAGCCTTCAAGCGGGCGATGACCCCTGGGACGCTCAAGGTCCAGATCGTCCTGCTTCCCTCTCGCGATGGGAAAGGGAGCAAGGCACCAGGGTGAGTGTCGTGTCTGAAAAAACCTACCTTGGTAAGCCCAGGGGGAGAGGGACCGACAGGCAAGCACGGACATCAGCGCGCACAACTCTGACTGGCACCCCCCGGGGTAGTGACTGCTTGACTTCATCCACAGGTATTGCTAGGCTTGAGGTCCCTCTGGCCCCATGTAGAAGGAGTCCACAGCGGTGATGGTTGATGAACTCATCAAATACGATCTGTCCCTCGATGTCTATTTTACGTATGGGCCAGCAGCCAGCGTCCTGAGCCGACCCGTGCTGCCGCGCCGGGACGGCCAGCCGATCTTCATGCGTGGGGAGGTGGGCATCAAGGACGATGGACAGTTGCGTCCACTGGTGGCACATAACACCACACACATCGACATGCCGGTACACTTTTTGGAGGGTGGCGCTGACCTCCATGCCGTCCTCAATAATCCAGCCTATCGCGTCAATCTCCCACTGCTGGCCCGTGTGGTCGATGTCTCAGCCTGGCCTGACCCACAATACCTCTACGAGAACAATGGCATGCGTTACTGCGAGCTGGTGACGGCCGAGATGCTGCCGCCGGTTGATGAGCTACGGCCGTATGACGCCCTGGTTCTCCTGACCGGTTTCGGCGCCGTGATGCGCCGTGGGTCAGAACAATATACACCGGATGCCGAGGGTTTTTTTCACATGCCTGGGGTCACAGCTGAGGTCGCTCAGCGGGTGGCAGAGGCCAGTCTGACACTGCTCGCCATCGACAGCCCCACTGTAGAGCGCCAGACACAGGGCAATCCTCTGCGAATGACCGGCGATGTGCATCCAATCCTCCTCGGACATACCCCACCGGTGTTCATCTTGGAGGCGGTCGCTGGCGATCACCTGGCTCCACAAGTGGGGTTTGTTCCCACTGAGGGGATGCTAGAGGTGATCCCTCGACGTGCGAATGCAAAGGGGGCTGACGCGGCACCGGCACGGGTGTTCCTGAGCTTCTATCGTGGACAGCGCAACCGCCAGCAGTTGCAGCACCTGATCGCACTGATGACTCCAAAACATCTGTATGGTTAGGCCTTGTCGCCAATCGCGATGCCCATCCTGGCGGCGCAACGCGCGCATCACCGAACGCTCAGAAGCCTCCCTGGAGGAGTCCGCTGTTTTCCGGCACCCTCGCGCCCGTTGGCTGCATCCATTAGGCATGAGGGCGGTCGCTGCAAGCGTGGGAGAGCGCGCTTCGCCTGGGCGCATAGGAGAAGTGATCGAGTTGAATGACAAGAGAGCAGCCGACAACGCCCCCCCGTACATCTCAATCATCATTCCAGTGCGAAACGATGCCGAGGCACTGAGCCACACCCTTGATCACCTGGATCGTTTACCGGGGATAGAGTCGGCTGAGGTGTTCGTGGCTGCTGCCGGTGACCGACAGGGCATGTCACTTGCGGTCGCTGGCCGTGCGCACCTTCTCTGGCCTGACGGTTCCACCCGGGCGATCCTGATGAACGCTGGCGCGGCTCGCGCCCGGGCAGAGGTATTATGGTTTCTGCATGCGGATTCCCTCCCACCGGCGCAAGCATTGAAGTTGATCATGCAGGCACTATTGCCCGAGCGCGTCGTCGGCGGTGCGTTCGCACATCGGTTTGCGGAGTCGGTGTGGAGCCTGCACGTGATCAACTGGATTAACCGTCTCCGGTATCGTCTCACCCACAATTATTATGGGGATCAGGGGCTCTTCGTGCGCACCGCCGTATTTCGCCAGATGGGTGGCTACCGCCCGCTTCAATTAATGGAGGATCTCGACTTCAGTCAGCGTCTCAAAGGCATCGGGGAGACAACGCTCATCCGCGAGCCGATGCACACCTCCGGTCGCCGCTTCCTGGCCCGCGGCCCCTGGCGCACGTTCCTGTTCATCATCTGGTTACTGTTGTTGTATACCCTGCGGTTAGACACCCAGCGCTATGCCGAGCGCTGGCGTGGTCCAGCGCATTGTCCGCCGGGGAGTCCATGGCCACATCGCCACCCGCACGAGGCCGGTGGCACTGCGAGGGAGGGGGATTGCTGAATGCCACCAGTCGGTGCTTCTACGGCGGTTTTGGTCACCGGCGCTACAGGTTTCATCGGTCGCCAGGTACTGCGCCACCTGCTAGCTGCCAATCGCTCGGTGATCGCCATCGCACGCCCCCGCGAGGACCTCTCGGCTCACTCGCGCGTGATGCAGGCCGTTGGGCACCTCCCTGACAGACGCCAGGTGGAAGTCATCGAGGCCGATCTGACACATCCGCAACATGGCCTGACGTCGGGGGTGCTGCGCCGCCTGCGCGACATAGTCGAGACAGTGATTCACTGCGCTGGAGATACCGCCTTCTTTCCTGCCGATATGGATCAGTTCCGGGCCGGACATATCGATGGTCCGCTTGCGCTGCTGGCCGCCCTCGCCGGTGGTCGCTTACGACATTGGGGATATCTCTCAACCGCCTACGTGTGTGGGAAACGCTCAGGGACTGTGTTCGAGGATGAGGGGGACGTGGGGCAAGATTTTCATAATCCCTATGAACGTGTCAAACTCAATGCCGAAACGTCGATGCGAGCGGCCGGCGACCGCTTCGGCATTGACGTGCGAGTCTTCCGGCCGAGCGCGGTGGTGGGGCCGGCTCCAGATACCGCCGGCGGCCAGCCTTCAAATCTGTTTTTCATCTTTATTCGCATGATGGAGGGACTAGCGCACCTGTCACACCGCTTCAAGGTCCGCCTACGCATCGAAGCCACGCCCACGGCTCGCTTCAATATCGTTCCAGTGGAGTATGTGGCACAGGCGCTGGTTGCCCTGGCCGAACACCCCAATGGGGCTGGCAAGACGTTTCATCTGGTGGTGTCGGATGCCCCGGCGCAAAAGGCGATGCTAGCCATGATCGCTGACTATTTTGGCTTGCCGGGCCTGTCCATCGTCGATGCCTGCGGCACGCCGCTGACGAAACCATCGGCGCTGGAGCGCCAGGTCGCTCGTCTGCAGGCGCCGTATCGCGACTATTTCACCCAAGATGTCCATTTCGATGACCATGTCGCCCGTGAGCTCCTCGACCGTCTGGGCCTGCCGCGCCCAATGCTGGATGCGCAGGAAGTTCGCCGGCTCATCGACCAGGCCCTGCAGTGGCCTGCGTCGTAAGGCCAGATTCGATGATCGCCCGGTTCCTTCAGGCCCTACTACGTCGCTACGCCGGCTCCGAGGCAGAAGCCATCGCCCCTTTGCTGGTTGGCAAGCGTCTACTCGACCTCGGCGCGGGGGAGGGGTACGTCACTGCAGCGCTTCGACGGCGAACCGACCTCTGGGCCTGTGCTGTGGATATCGGGCCCTATCAGCGCGTGTCCGTCCCATATCTCATTTACGATGGCACCAGCTTACCCTTTCACGATGCCACCTTCGACACCACTCTCATCTCATTAGCGCTGCATCACTGCGCCGCTCCTGAAGCCGTCCTGGATGAAGCCCTGCGCGTCACCACCACACGACTGATCATCCTGGAGTCGGTCTACCGGAATCGGTGCGAACGCTTCTGTCTCGAGTGCCTGGACGGCTGGGTTAGCCGTTACCGCCACGGCGGCGCCATGCATCCCGCACTGGCCTTGAAAAGGGCCGAGGAGTGGCAGCGCATCTTCGCGGTGCGCTCGCTGGAGACCATCGACAGGCGTTGGCTAGGATCGCGATGGGAGCGGCTGGTGCATCAGCCAGCGCTCTTTGTGTTAGAAAAACCTGGTTCACCAGGCGCTGCGGTTAATCGTCCTCCCTGAGATGTGCGCGCCGCCAGGCATGAACGCTTGACAGGATCGGGGATCGACTCTAGACTCAATTCACATCGTTGCAAATGGCAAGGGGCAGACGGAGGACTTGATGATCGACACGACAGCAGCCAAAGCCCAGAGTGCCGTGGCGATCATGGCGAAGGCGCCACAGCCAGGGCAGGTCAAGACCCGGCTGTGCCCTCCGCTATCGCATCGCGAGGCAGCCCAGCTCTATCAGTGCTTCCTACGCGATAAGATCGCCCAGGTCAACGCCCTACCGAGGGCGGCCCCTGTCGTCTCATACAGTCCAGACGAATCCGAATCTGTATTCAAAGACTTGACGCCTCCCCATTTTGCACTGATCCCTCAACATGGAGACGACCTGGGCGCCAGGATCTTGTTCACCTTCGACCAGTTGTTTCGGCAAGGCTATACACAGGTGATCGTCATCGACAGCGATACTCCCACGTTACCAACAGCATACGTCGAGCAGGCCCTTAGGCTCATCGCCGCACATCAGAACGATGTCGTGCTAGGGCCGACGGAGGACGGCGGCTATTACCTGATAGGCCTGCGCCAATCGCATCGTGAACTCTTCGAACGGATGCCCTGGAATACCTCGGAGGTCTTCCCCGAAACCAGGCGCCGTTCCGAGCAATCCGGCCTCAGCGTCGCCTGTACCGCGTCCTGGTATGACGTCGATACGCCCGAAGATCTCGCGCGCCTCATGGAGTCGCTTGATCACATTCAAGATGAATTGGCACGGCAGACGCGGCGGTTTCTGCAGGAGTTGCGACGGTGAGCGAACGGGCTCGGGTCGCGGATGCCCCCTGGGAACAAAAAAGCAGGTCGTGCAGATGGTGTTGCGGGGCGAGATCACCGATAGCATGACGGTCATCGGGGTCCTGCACGCCGCGCGCTTGCGAGGACTGTAGTGAGCTATCTATTGGGGACTTGCCCTGTGCTTTCGGCATCTCGCTTTGGCGCTATGAACTCGCTTAACCGCCAGGCGGTCGTGCCAACGGAGCCAACGCATGGACGAAAAAAAATATTTTCAAGTCATCGATGCTGATCAGCGTGGTGCCATTGCCACATCGGCGCCGACTTGCCTCTACCTGGAGGTCACGAATGAATGTAACCTGACCTGCAAGACCTGTCCACTCACATACGGCCGCGTGGAGCCACCCGCCCTGCTTACTCTCGACAAGGTGCACTTCCTGGTGGCGCAATTCCCCTCCGCGATGCGCATGGTGCTGCATGGCATCGGTGAACCCCTGCTCAACACAGAACTCTCAGAGATCATCAGCTACTTGAAAGCGGCGGGGAAGTACGTGCTCTTCAACTCCAATGCCACGCTGCTGAACGCCAGATGGCGGCAGGCGCTCATCGATAGCCAGCTCGATGAGTATCGTGTTTCCCTCGATGCCACTACCCCCGAGAGCTATGCCGCAGTACGCGGCAAACCGCTGTTCCCACTGATCTTGAACAATCTCGAAGCCTTCATGACCCTGAAGAGGCGCCTTGGAGCTGCCAACCCGCGCGTCTCCCTCTGGCTCACCGGGCTGCGGGAGACACTGACAGAGTTACCGGACTTTCTGCGCATCGCCCATCGTCTCGGGATTGAGGAAGTGTACCTGCAGCGCCTGGTCTACTGGCACGACGACAATGACGAGAAGCTGGCCACTCCCGACCAGTCGCTCTTTCAGAGCCTACAGTTCAACGAAGAAGAGATTATTCAAGCCAGCGAGTCCCTGGCCAAGCAATTGGGCTTGCGCTTTGAGGCCTCCGGCGCCACCACGCCGACCCAGAGCATCCACCAGGCGGCTGACACAAGGCCATGGGC